>Ga0302320_10018078_pt1 | contig 14252 bp, 11 predicted proteins | sample Bog_T0_3_FD_202130 | JGI IMG/M metagenome (GOLD analysis project Ga0302320, IMG submission 202130) | Peat permafrost microbial communities from Stordalen Mire near Abisko, Sweden - Bog_T0_3 | ecosystem: Environmental > Terrestrial > Soil > Wetlands > Peat | place: Sweden: Abisko, Stordalen Mire...
ATTGAGGGTGGCGAGATCCCGGGCACTTTCCGCGGTGGTGCCGACGTACGGACTGAGTGCTTTGAGTAAATCCCGATCCGAGACGATGCCGCTCAGTTTCCTTTGTTGATCCACCACCAGCAAATGATGAAAGCCCATGCTGTCGAAGATCTCTTTGACCACTTGCAGCCGATCGTCCATTTCGACCGTGACGATACGCGTCGTCATGATTTCACCCAATATCATAGGCGCACCCTCATTGCCGCTGCCATTCTACGGTGAATAGCTCTAGAGTGCTGCGGGTGGAAAGTACCGCCTCGATTTTGATGCTCCTATCCGGGCTCGCACACGCCATCGTCAGTGCCATACTCAAGGCGGGAAAGGACAAGATGTCGGGCCGCGCGCTGATCGACGGCTTCAGCGCATTACTGGTTGCACCGGCGGCCTTTCTCGTACCGCTGCCGTTGCATGCGTGGGGATGGCTGTTCGCTTCCTGGTTCGTGCATCTCTTATATTTGCTGGCTCTCATCAAGTCATTTGAGCAGTCAGACATGACGGTCGCCTACCCGATCGCGCGCGGCGTCGCTCCGATGCTCGCGGCCGCGGGCGCAGTTGCAATTTTTCATGAGCCGATCAACGGCTACGTAGCAATCGGCATCGGCCTCATCACGCTCGGGGTGCTGTGCATCGGGGCCAGTCACACGATGAAGCGGCGCGCCCTGGCGTGGGCGGTGGCGACCGGAAGTTGCATCGCGGGCTACACCGTTATCGACGCGCAGGGGGTGCGTGCGGCGCCCAATGCGGCGAGCTACATTGTCTGGACATTCATCTTGCTGGGCAGCGGCATTAGCATGCTGTTTGCGCTCTGGCGCGGAAAATCATTTTTTGTGTCGGCCGCCAGCCAATGGCGACCCGGCTTGGCTGCCGGCGCCTTGTCAATTCTCAGTTACGGAGGGGCGCTGTTGGCGTTTCGTTTCGGCACCACTCCGCGCCTCGCCGCACTTCGCGAAACGTCCATCCTTTTCGGCACGGCTATCGCCGTGGTTTTTTTGCGCGAGCGCTTGACGCGCGCTCGATTCGGAGGCGTGATCGCGATCGCCTTGGGTGCGATCACTTTGCTGTCCGCCTGACTCTAAATGGCCCCGGGCGTTTGCCCGGGCCATCGCAGTGCGCGAGGATCAGCGTGCGTTGTCGGTGTTAATGATCGGCGGCTCATCGTCGTCGAGTTCCAGACCATCGGAATATAAGGTGTCTGCTTCGCCGTCGACCCGCACCACGGTGTCGGGATTGCGCGACTTGCTGTACGCCGTATGGTCAACGGCCTTTTCCTGTTCCGAGCCGTCTAGCCCGCTGCCGCGCAGCTTATCTTCGCCTGTCGGATCCGTATTTGCGTTGCCCATAGTCAACTCCAGTGAGTAAGATGACAGGCGCAAACTAACCCGCATCCGCAGCCGTGAATATCCGTGCGCGATAGGCACGGATTGTAGTCTTTAGCCGACAAAAGCCCATTTGCACATACGTTATGCTTCGCAGCGAATGACCCGAACCGCACTCGCGCTCTTGTTTGCTGTCTTGGCCTTTGCTTCTCTCGCCCATGCGGCAGATCCGCAAGGCTACAAAGTGACCATCGCTTCGGTGGGAAACAGTGAGATGGATTCGACGCTCAAGGCGACATCCGATTTGCAAGGCCTACGCAGTACCGCGCCGGTGAGCCCATTTGGCCTCATCGCGCGCGCGCGCAGCGACGTTGACCGGCTCAAGACCGCGCTGGAAAGCTTCGGCTACTATCAGAGTACTGTGACGGTCAAGATCGACGGTAAACTGGTCAGTAACCCACTGCTCGGCGATCAGTTGACTGCACTGCCGAAAGGTACGAACGCGCAAGTGGCAATCGGCTTCACGCTCGGGCCTCTCTATCACCTGCGCACCATCGACGTCGAGGGCGAGTTACCTGCCGGGATACGCGAGACGCTCGGATTGACAACCGGCCAGCCGGCGGTGGCCTCGGCGGTGCTCGACGGCGGTGCCCGCATGTTGAACGCGCTGCAGGAGCAAGGCTACGCGTTTGCCTCGGTCGGGCCTCCGGTGGCATACGAAGCGGCGCAGGAGCCGGTACTCGACCTGCACTTTCACGTCACGACGGGAGCGAAGGTCAATGTTGGCGCGATTCATTTCGAAGGCCTGCAGCGCGTGCACGAGGCGTTGCTGCGCGGCAAGATCGTGCTGCAAACGGGCGAATTGTACCGCCCCTCTGCGATTGAGCGGGCGCGGCATGACCTGCTGGCGCTGGGGGTGTTCAGCCAAGTGAGCTTGCAAACCGGCACTGCGGTCGATAGCTCCGGCGGTGTGCCGATCACCTTCAAGGTTCGCGAGCGGCTGCGCCACGCCATCACCGTCAACGCCGCGTACTCCAGCGACTTGGGTGGCAGCGGCGGCGTGACCTGGACCGACCGCAATGTGTTTGGCGATGCGGAGCAGTTGAGCGTGGCAGCGTCGGTGATCAATCTCGGTGGCAGCGATACCACGGGAATCGGCTATGACACCAGCATCAAGTACCAGATTCCGGACGTCGTGCGGCGCGACCAGACGTTGCAGTTTGCCGTCGGCGCACTCAAGCAGTCGTTGCAGGCCTACGATCAAACGGCGCGCACCACCAGCGTGACGCTGACCCGCAAGATCTCGAGCGTGTGGAGCGCCAGCATCGGCGGTGCAACCTCGGAGGAACAAATTATCCAGGAGGGCACGACTTACAACTACACCCTGTTCGCGATGCCGATGACCGTGTCATACGACTCAACGAATCTGGCTTCGCCGCTTGAAGATCCGCGGCATGGAATTCGATCATCGCTGGGTGTTACGCCGACTTTTGCATTGGGCCGTCCGAACGCGACCTTCATCATCAGCCAGATCAAAATCGCCAGTTATTTCGATCTCGACAAATTGTTCTCAGTCGATCCAGGCCGAACGGTGTTAGCTGCGCGCGCGCTGGCGGGAGTTGCCGAAGGCGCGGGAGAATTCAGCCTGCCGCCCGATCAACGCTTCTACGCAGGTGGTAGCGGCACCATTCGCGGATACGGCTACCAGTTGGTCGGGCCATTATTTCCCGACGGTACGCCACGAGGCGGCACTGCCATCACGGCCGGCAGTGTGGAATTGCGTCAGCGCATTGGCACAAACTACGGCATTGCCATGTTCGTCGATGCCGGGCAGGTCGGCAACAGCATCAAATTGGTGCCCGATCAGGTGCGCGTCGGCACGGGTGTCGGCCTGCGCTACTTCACGCCCATTGGACCCATTCGCTTGGATGTTGCTGTGCCGACCAAGCGCGGTCCTTACGATGATGCCTTCGAGGTATACATCGGTCTGGGCCAAGCCTTCTGATGCGTCGCGCGCTCAAAATATCGGCGTGGGTGGCGGGTATCGGTGCGCTTCTGGTCGTATTGCTCATCACCGGACTCATGATTGCCGGCAACACGCTGCGCGGCCGAGCCATGATCGAGAAGCTCACCTTGCGCTTGACCGGGGGCGTGGTCTCGCTAACGGGTTTGGCCGGCTCATTCCCAGAGCAGTTGACGCTCGATCGGCTCGAACTTCGCGATGCGCGGGGAGTGTGGCTGAGCGCCGACCGCGTCTCTGTGAGCTGGTCGCCGCTGGCATTGTTCGCGCGCCGCATACAAGTCGATGCGTTGCACGCGCAAAGCCTCGAAATGCAGCGACTCCCGGAATCAACCCCCGGGGCAGCGCACAGCAGCGACGCCGTTTCCATCCCGCGCATCGATGCCGGCAATGTGGTGGTGGAGGTGGCCAAGCTCGGAGCGGAGCTTGCCGGGGTGCCGGCGTCGCTACAGCTGCGCGGCAGCGCTCATCTTCGATCACTCGAGGACATGCTGTTCGATGCGACGGCTCGGCGCCTCGACGGCGACGGAAATTATTCGTTGCAACTGCACTTCGATCCAAAACGCATGGATGCTTGGTTGCAGGTTCATGAGCCAGCGGGCGGGCCGCTGCAGAATATGCTGCAATTACCAGGTCTCGGCGCCGCAGCCGCATCTTTGAGTTTGCACGGCCCTCGAGACGCCGAGCGCCTTGACCTCACAATCGAGGCCGGCGCCTTGCGCGGCCGGGCACAGGGCACTTTCAACTTGCACGACCTGTCGGCGGATGTCGCTGTCGATGTCGATTCAGAAGCCGAGACGCTGCGCCCGGATCTCGCGTGGCAGCGAGCCAGCGTTCACGGCCGCTGGCACGGTAGCGTCAAGACTCCGAATGCGGATGCTCACGTCGAGCTCGTGCAATTGCGAGTACCGGGAGGCACGCAGTTGGCAGCGGCGAGCGGTGATCTCAAGGCCGAGTCGGGGACGGCCAAAGTGCACGCGCTGATCAGCGGCTTGAGGATTCCTGGTGCACAGCCGGCGCTGTTGGAGAATTCGCCCGTGACCATCGAAGCCTCGATGCGGCTGAATGAGGCCGCCCGGCCGCTCGAGCTCACGGCGACGCATCGCCTGTTTGCGCTGCAAGCCTCGGCGCAGACGGCCGCTGCAGACGCGGGTGGGCGCGATGCAACCGTGCAGTTGCGTGTGCCGAACACCGAAGAGTTCGCGGCGCTGATCGGCGTCAAGCTGCGCGGCGGCGCGCTCATCAAGGCGCGCCTTCACGACGATGCGAGCGCCACGCATGTGACGCTTGATGCGAGTGCAACGCCGCAAATCGGCAATGAAATTTGGTCGGCCGCGGTCGGTGACAGTGCCAGTTTGCAATTGGCAGCGTCGCTCACGCCGCGAGCGGTCACGATTGACAGCTTAAAGTTCACCGGCCGCGCGCTCACGCTCACCGCCAACGGTGACCTCTCGCGGCCGCCGGCCGAATCCAAGGACGCACCGCAACTGAAGCTCGGTTGGGAGCTGTCCATAGCAGATTTGAAGACCCTGTCGCCGGCGATCGCTGGCACCGCCAAAGTTTCCGGGCGACTCTATGGGCCGAGCACAGCGCTCGCCGCAGAAGCACAATTGACGTCGGTTTTGTCGGTGCGCGGTTCGCCGAGCGGCGCGCTCACGGCGAACGTCAAAATGCATGACTTACCGACGGCACCGAGCGGGAGTTTCGCGGCGCAAGGAATGCTCGATGGCGCACCGATCGACCTTGATGTCGACGTGGAGCGCGCTCGAGGGGGCGCCGTCCGCGCGCGGATCCATCGTGCCACGTGGAAGAGCGCGCACGCCGACGGCGAGATCAACGTCGCGCAGAATTTCGCGCAAAGCCACGGTCAATTGAGCCTCGGCGTCGGGCAGCTCGCCGATCTGCAAGACCTCCTCGGCATCAAGCTCGCCGGCGGCCTCACGGCAGCGGTCAGCGTGCGTCCGGGTCAAGGCCAAACCGCAGCCGAGGTGCGCATTGACGCGCATGAAATCACGGCAGGGCCGTTCGTCGGCGATGCGCAACTGACGGCCGAAGGCGTCGCCACCGCGCTCGCGTTCAAGTTGGACTTGCAGGCACCCAAGGTGAACGGCTCCAAAGCAACGCTGTCGGCGGCCGGATCGTTGGATCTGGAGGCGAGGCGCATCGAGCTCGCGACTGCGGTGGCAAATTATCGCGGACAGGATATGAGCCTCAAGGGGCCGGCGCATATCGCCTTGGCAAACGGCGTCGCGGTCGATGACCTCAAGGTGGGAGCGCAGCAGGCATTATTCGAGTTTAAGGGGGAAATCTCGCCGGCGCTCAATGTCAGTGCCTCGCTCATCAAAGTGCAGCCGGCGCTTGTCAACGCATTTGTGCCGGATTTGTTGGCCACGGGCACGCTCGAGGCGCACGCCGAGTTGCAGGGAAGTTTAAGCGCGCCTACCGGGCAGATTCGATTGACCGCCACCGACACGCGGATGGGAGACGATTCGGCGTTCGGCTTGCCGCCGCTCGACGCACGGGTGACTGCGCAGTTGTTGGGCGATACGGCCCAAATCGATGCGCATATGTTGGCGGGCACATCCAAGCTCAACGTCACCGGTCGAGCACCCTTGGCGGTGGGCGGTGCGCTGGACCTGAAAATCGACGGCGGCGTGGATGTGGGCATCGTCAATCCGTTGCTGGAAGCGCGTGGCCAGCACGCCTCGGGCGACCTTACCGTCAATGCCACCGTGGGCGGGAGCGTGGCCGAGCCGCAGATCGACGGCACCGTGAATTTGGCCAAGGGCACGCTTCGCGACTACGCACGCGGCATCAGCCTCACGGATATCACCGCGGCGATCGTCGGCCGCGAGGGTACCTTGCAAATCGAGAGTTTCACGGCAGCCGCAGCGCCCGGCAAGATCACCATGACCGGCAAGGTCGGCGTACTGCAAAAGGGTATCCCGGTGGACCTGCATATCAAGGCGGACAACGCTCAGCCCTTGGTGAGTAAATTGGTGACATCAAACTTCAATGCGGAGCTGCACGTGAGCGGCATGGCCCGCGAGCAACTCGACATCGGCGGTACGGTGCATTTGAATCGCACGTTGATCGGCATTCCGAACGGGCTGCCGCCAAATGTCGCGGTGCTCGATGTTCGGCGGCGCGGGAAAGCCGCACCGGCGCCTCCAGACAAGCCCTTGATCATCGCTCTCGATGTCTCGGTGTTGGCGCCGCAAGAGATTTTGGTGCAGGGACGCGGGTTGGACGCGGAGATGGGCGGAGAGCTGCATATCAGCGGCACCACGGACGCGCCGTTGGTGAGCGGCGGCTTCGATCTGCAGCGCGGAAATTTCTCCATCGCCGGCAATAAGCTCAACTTCACGACGGGGCGCGTCAGCTTCAACGGCGCAGGACTCAAGAACAAGATTGATCCCACGCTGGACTTCACCGCGCAGGCGGCGGTGACCGATGTGACTGCGACATTGCGCATCACCGGACTTGCGGACTCACCGGCATTTGAATTCACGAGTAGCCCCGTGTTGCCGCAGGACGAAATCATGGCACGCCTGTTATTTGGCACCAACGCCGCGCAATTGTCGGGCCTGCAGCTGGCACAAATCGGCGCGGCACTGGCGACTTTGAGCGGTGTGGGCGGCGACAGTCCCCTGGTCAAATTGCAGAAAAGTTTGGGCCTTGACCGCCTTACGGTGGGCTCGGCGACGGCCTATACGCCCACCGGGCCCGAGAATACGGGTGCCAGCATCGAGGCCGGACGCTACATCTCCAAGCGGGTCTATGTAGAGGCCAAGCAGACCACCACCGGCGCAAGTCAGCTCGAGGCCGACGTGGATTTGACCAAGCACCTCAAGCTGCAGACGCGGTTGGGAAACGGCACGAGCTCGGTGCTCGGGGTGACGCCTGAAAACGATCCGGGCAGCAGCGTCGGCCTCGTGTATCAGTTCGAATATTAGCCCCACGCAGCGCAACAGCATAGAATGGCGAATTGCCTATGGGGAGACTGATAATGGCTTTATGGATTCGAAGCGTCATCGGCGCATCGTTCTTTGGCGCGCTGCTCGCCGCCGCAGCTTCGCCGGCAGCCGAACATTCCTCGCTGAGCGAGACGCCCGACACCAAGATAGCGCTAGTTCCGGAACCGACCGAATCGCCGCGATTCTTGCACGATGAGTCAAAAACGACGTCGGGTTCAATCACCATCGGCGGCCATGCGCTCAGCTATCAATCCGAGGCCGGAATTCTGGTGGTGCACGTCAAAGATCCTTTGGACGATGATCCGCCGCCGTTGCGCGAGGACAAGAGCATGCCGCCCGCGCCGCAACCCCCCGAGGCGGCAATGTCCTATGTTGCTTACTTTCGCGGCGACAAAGAGGACGCGCACCGCCCCATCACGTTTCTATACAACGGTGGTCCCGGCTCCTCGACCGTCTGGCTACACATGGGCGCATTCGGCCCGAAGCGGGTCGTGACCGCCGACGATACTCACAGCCCCGCGGCGCCATATCGGGTCATCGACAACGAGTACACCCTGCTCGACGCGAGCGACCTCGTGTTCATCGATGCACCGGGTACCGGCTTCGGGCACTTGCGAGGCGCCGACAAGGAAAAGGCATTTTTCGGCGTCGATCAGGACGCGCACGCGTTCGCCAATTTCATCGTCGAGTTCTTGTCGCGCCACAACCGCTGGAATTCGGCGAAGTACCTGTTTGGCGAAAGCTATGGCACCACGCGCTCGGCGGCGCTCGCCAACATTCTGCAGAGTGAAAAGTCGCTGGATTTGAACGGCGTGATTCTGCTGTCGCAGGTGCTTAATTTTGACGACGGCGTGGATCAGCCGCAGTTCAACCCCGGCGTGGACTTGCCGTACGTGTTGGCTCTGCCAACCTACACGGCGACAGCTTGGTATCATCACAAGCTGCCGAACCAGCCTGCGGCTCTCGAGCCGCTGTTGCGGGAGGTCGAGGGCTTCGCCTTGAGCGAGTACACGCAGGCCTTGGCCGCCGGGTCGGGCTTGAGCGCGGAGCGTAAATCGGAGATCGCCGCGCGGCTGCACAACTATACCGGGCTCGCGGCGGATTACATCGAGCGCGCCAATCTGCGAGTCAACGGCGGAGAGTTCGAAAAGACTCTGCTCGGCGCGGAAATCACGACGGGTAGGCTCGATACGCGATTTGCGGGACCCACCATCGATCCGATGAGCAAGGAGGCCGACTACGATCCGCAGTCAGCCGCCATCTCCTCGGCGTACGTCTCGGCATTTAACGACTATGTACGCGGCGTGCTCAAGTTCGGCGGCAAGAAAACCTACAAGCCGGAATTCAATGTCGACAAGTACTGGGACATGCTGCATCAACCACCGGGCTCCGAGACCAAGGTAGCGGGTCCCGTCAATGTGATGCCGGATCTGGCGGTCGCCATGAAGCAAAACCCGAACCTCAAGGTGCAGCTCAACGGCGGTTACTATGATTTGGCGACACCGTACTTTGCCGCGGTGTACGAACTGCACCAGCTGCCGATTCAAAGCTCTCTGGTGAGCAACATCGAAATGCATTTTTACACCTCCGGCCACATGGTCTACGCCCATGAACCGGACCTAAAGGCGCTGCATGGCAATGTTGCGGCGTTCATCGAGAAAACGCGAAACGCGGGCGGTAAATGATCGAACACCTGCCAGACACGGCCCGTTAATATGTAAAAATTTCAAGCCGCAGCTGCGCTGCGTTTCACGGCGCAGCTGCGGCTATGCAAATAACCGCATTTTCGGAGACAATTCCACAGGTCGGAGGATGTCTCCATGCAGGATCACTTAAGCACTGAGGCTCACGGTCTGATTGCAGCGCCGCGAACTTTTCGCGGCAGTGAGCTTGCGGCCGATTTGTTGACCCGGCTATTTCGCCGCCTGCCGATGAAGCTAAGCGTGCGGCTGTGGGATGACGCGACGCTGCGGGTTGGCTGCATGGATGCGGCCGCGCCGGACTCGCGGTTCGCGCTGGTGTTCCGCAATCCCGAGGCGGTGTGTGCGACCGTACTCGGTCGCGATCCGCTGCGCTTTGCGGAAGCCTATTTTTGCGGCGAACTGGATATTGACGGCGACTTCTTTGCCGCGCTCGAGCTCAAAAAATATTTGCAGGCCATGCAACTGACTGTCGCGGAGCAAATCGCTGCCGCCGCCATCGCGCTGCGCTTGCGCGCGTTGAATTCGGGTCGCGGCGCGGCGGCGCAGCAGATTCGCGCTTACGGAACAGGCGTCAAGGCGCACTCGCGGAAGGAGAATCGCGAGGCCATTCATTTTCACTACGACGTATCGAATGAGTTCTACGCGCTATGGCTGGATCGCGCGATGGTGTATTCCTGCGCTTATTTTGAGAACGCCGCAACCGACCTCGATTCCGCTCAAGAGGCCAAACTCGAGCATATTTGCCGCAAGCTATCCCTACAGCCCGGAGACAATTTTCTCGACATCGGCTGCGGCTGGGGTGCTCTGGTGATCCACGCGGCACGGCATCACGGTGTACGGGCGCACGGCATCACGCTAAGTTCGCAGCAGTTGCAAGTTGCGCGCAAACGCATCGCGCAGGCGGGGCTTGCGGATCGGGTACGCGTCGAGTTGTTGGACTACAGGGACCTCACCGGCGAATCGATCTACGACAAGGTGGCGAGCGTCGGCATGTTCGAGCATGTCGGTCTTAGGAATCTGGCGGTGTATTTTTCCACCGTCAACCGCGTATTGCGACCGCACGGTTTATTCCTCAACCACGGAATTACCCACGACTCGGAAGGCTGGCAAAAATCCATGGCGACGGAGTTCATCAACCGTTACGTGTTTCCCGACGGTCAGCTCGACAATATCAGCAACATTCAGCACGGCATGGAACGGGCGCGATTTGAAATCGTCGATGTCGAAGCGCTGCGCCCGCATTACGCATTGACGCTGCGCCATTGGGTGGCGGCACTGGAACGCAATCACGCGCGGGCGTTGCAGTTTGTCAATGAAGCGACCTACCGGGTTTGGCGCTTGTACATGGCGGCCTGCGCATTGGAGTTCGAGTCGGGCCGCGTCGGTATTTATCAGGTGCTGGCAGGCAAACGCGCCGACGGCGGGTTGCCGTTGCCCCTGACCCGGCGCTACCTGTATCGCTGACGCTTAAGGGTCGCTGTGTTTTTGTTTGATGGCATGCATCAGCGCATGGGCATCCGCGGGCTTGGTCATCTCTGCCATTTCCGAATCCGGGCGCCGCGCCGTGAGATTGCGCTGCAGCTCATCGACAATCTGCAGGATCTTGGTCACTTTCTGTTCGCTCAGAAGATTGATCTGCAGATCGAGGTGCGAGCGGTGCTCGGCCGCCTGTGCCATGCGGTTTTGACGAATGAGCACGGCGACGGTCAGCAGCAACGCGTTGGAGCTCACCAATCCCTGCAGCCAAGGGAAGGGCGGTGCGTCGATGGCATGCAACCCGGCGTGAGCTGTCCAGCCATTAACGAGCATCCAGGCGAAGATGAATACGACGGCGAACGCAAAGTAGGCCGGACTGCCGAAGAAGCGGCTGATCCGTTCGATCAGCAGCTGTGCGCCGGAGATTTGGGCCGCTTCGCGGTCCTTGAACGTGGTCAGCAGTTCAAGGTTTCCCTTCGCGGCGGGCGGCAATTTCTCGATCGCCTCGGATTCTGCGGATTGCGGTTGCATGACTCTGTGACCCTGCGCAGGCGACAAAGGTTCGCTGGTTTTTCGGCCGCTAGGCGTAACGATCAGCCAGCGTTTGGTACAGGGGCGGGGTGATCAGCTTCGAAACCGCAGCGGCGAGCGCCGCGCTGACCATCAGCGGCAGCACCATCGCATGCTGCGCCGTCATCTCCATGACGATCACCAGCGAGGTGAGCGGCGCCTGAGTGACGCCGGCGAGGTAGCCGCACATCCCGAGGATGGCAAACGGCACCGCCGAGGGCTGGCCGAGGCCATCGGCAATCAGCTGCCCCAATCCCGCACCCACCGACAGGGAGGGGGCCAACAGCCCGGCTGGAATGCCGCTCAAGTAAGAGAGCAATGTCGCGGCTGCTCGCGCCGGGGCGTAGAACCAAGGTAGGTGAGCCTGACTTTCGAGAATGGAACGCGCCTCGGCGTAGCCGGTACCGTAGCTCAGATCGCCGCAAGCGGTACCGATGGCAGCGACCGCCAAGCCGCACAGTCCGGCAAACAGGGCCGGGCGCTTGCTGCGCAATCGTCCGAGCACTCCCGGCAGCCGTTGCGCGCTCGCTAGGGTAAGCCGGCTGACCAAGCCGCCGGCGAGTCCGCAGGCCGCCGCGAGCGCAATGATGGCGGGCGAGAGCGCGCGCAGCTGCGAGGGCACGATGGGCTGGCCGAAGTAGCTGTAGTCGCCGACCAAGGCGATGGCCACGACCCCCGCCAGAATGACTGCGGTCAGTGTGGTGCCGCTGGCGCGCTCCTCGAAAGATCGCGACAACTCTTCAATGGCAAACACGATACCGGCCAACGGCGTATTGAACGCGGCCGCCACGCCCGCCGCACCGCCCGCGAGCACCAGCGCACGACGCTGTGCTTCGATTCGCCCATGCGGCATCCAGCGCGCGATGCTGTGCACGATGACGGCGCCTACGTGCACGGTCGGGCCTTCGCGGCCGATCGAGCCACCGCACAAGAGGCCGAGTGCGGCGAGCAGCACGCGGCCGATCACGACTTTGGGTTTGAGAAACGCCTCCGCTCGCTCGCCGGCGTCCGGCCGCAAGGCGAATATCGTTTGCGGGATGCCGCTACCCTCGGCGCCGCGAAAATAGCGTTGCGTCACCCAGGCGATCACGAAAAATCCCAGCGGCGCGAGCAGCCAGGGCCACCAGCGAGATTGCTCCAGTAATCGGCGCAGGACGTTTTGCGCGGCATCGGCTAGGCCGGCGAAGAGGACGGCCGCGACGCCAACCGCCGCCGCCGCGCCCCACAGCAGCAACCGGGACTTCCAGTGCGGCAGCGATAAGAGGTGTCGAAAGGGCATCGCCGCCAATATAACAGCGCGAGTGCCTGGTAGGCGTCAGGAAGAACTGCGCTGTTTGCCGAGTTCGCGCAGCGACGTCATCTGCTCGCCCCACCAAAGACCGATCATCCGGCTGAATTGCGCGCCCTGCAGTGCGTGCCGCGCCGGATGATCCGGCCGCAAGGAGGACAGGCCCCGATGCGTCACCGTCACCAAGGTCCCCGCCAGGGTCGCCGCGAACGTCACATCCACATGGGTCAGTTCATGGGCGGCGAAGTTGGCGCCGCGCCACGTAAAGCTCAATAGAGTGGGTGGCTGCCACACACGCACGCGTCCTACTTCAAGTACCTGCGGCCCGGCGTCGCCATCGATCGACTCGAACAGCCGGCCGCCGACTTGAGGTTCAATGCAGAGGAATCCGCCGCGATTTCCTGCGTGCCGAAACTTGATGCCGCGCCGCCACCAGCGATCGATCTCGCTGGTGAACAACTCAAACGCCAGTGCCGGGGGCACCGCCACCGTGACGCTGACCCGCGCCGAGTCGCCGCTCATGGCTTGGCGCGGCGGCGGCGCTGCGAACTCTCTGCATAGGCCTTGAACGCCTGCAACTGGCTGCGCCACAGCTCTTCGATTTGTGCCAGCCATTGCTGCACCGGTTGCAGTGCGGTCGGGTGCACACTGTAGATGCGAACCCGTGCGTCGTCCTCGATGCCTTCCTCAAGCACCAGCCCTGCCTTGCGCAGTACACGAAGATGGCGGCTTAGCGCCTGCGGACTCATGTCGACGCTGTCCGCCAGTTCACCGGCACGCCGCGGCTGTTGCAGCAGCACGCGGATCATTTCGCGGCGCGAGGAGTCCGAGAGTGCGGCGAAAGCCGCATCGAGATCCGCCCTAGGCTGGCGTTGTTCCATCGCGATCCCGTTAGCGCGGCGGCGCACTGCGCAGACGCTGGGTGATCCACCACACGTGGCCTTCCGGATCGCGAGCACCGTAGCTCATGTCGGCCCAATACTCGGCGCCGTAGTCGTGAGTCGCGGGTTCGTCGACGATCGTTGCGCCGCGAGTGCGCGCGTGAGCGCAGTGCGCAGCGGCGTCGTCGACGAAAAACATAATGCTCTGGGTGTTGGCACCGTTCAATGACTTGGGGCTGCGCATCGAATTTCGCCAGCCGCGCGCCGACTCGGTTGTCTCCTGTCCGACCATGATGAGCCCCTCTCCATAGGTGAGTTCGCTGTGCTCGATGCGGCCATTGTCGCCTTCGACTTTCAATCGCACCTCAAAGCCGAAGGCATCGCACAGCCAATCGATGGCAGCGGCCGCGTCCTGATAGAAAACGCTCACGGAAATTCTTGGCCAGTCGCTAGGGGTGGGCTTCATGTCTATATCTCCGGGCTGTTAAAAGTTAACGACTATCGATAATGTTAACGAATCGGTTAAATAATCGCAAGAAGCACGCGGCTGCGGCGCTCTGATGCTAAGATTTTCGGATGGCAACAAAATTCGGCGACTTGATGATCGAAAAACGATCCATCGACTACGTTCCGATCGCCGAGCGGCATGGCAAGGTTTGGCATTTATGGCCGGTCTGGTTTTCTGGAGACGCGCATCTCGCGACGGTTGCCGCCGGAGTGGTCGGCGTCGCGCTCGGCGGCAATCTGGCCTGGATGTCGCTGGCGGTGATCCTCGGCTGCGCTTTCGGCACGTTTTTTATGGCGTTCCATTCGACCCAAGGTCCGCAGCTCGGCTTGCCGCAAATGATCCAATCGCGGCCGCAATTCGGCTATGTCGGCGCACTGCTGGTATGGGGCGTTGCTCTGATTGCCTACATCGGATTTAACGTCTTCAACCAGATATTGGCCGCGCAAAGCGTGCAGTCGCTGTACGGCGGCGACT
>Ga0302320_10018080_pt1 | contig 14249 bp, 11 predicted proteins | sample Bog_T0_3_FD_202130 | JGI IMG/M metagenome (GOLD analysis project Ga0302320, IMG submission 202130) | Peat permafrost microbial communities from Stordalen Mire near Abisko, Sweden - Bog_T0_3 | ecosystem: Environmental > Terrestrial > Soil > Wetlands > Peat | place: Sweden: Abisko, Stordalen Mire...
CTTCACCAACCGGATACATTCTCATGCAAGCGCGTGAAACTGTAAACCCTCACTGCCAAGAAGCTGAGGGATTCTCCCTGTCCGTTTTGACACCCGATTTACCCACAAATTCCCCGAACGAAGCAAAGTTTTCGGAAGCGGAAGATCGCCTTCCGAAAGACAAACAGACGGTCCATTCCTTGTGGGAGGATGGGCCGCCTTGTTGTCGATTAAACTGACCTCATGATTTGTAAATCGGGCCTCTGAAGAACGGGTGCCCCATGTCTCGCTTCTGAGACATGGGAGGGGACGAATCCATCTGTCAAATCACTGGACCTGGCGCCTCTTGCTCCCAGCTACTCAGACCGCAGAGGCCCAAGGCCTTTGACTCCTCGAAGTTGTACCAAAGATGGGTGCCCCAGGTCCCCGATTCTGGGACCTGGGAAAGTACGAACCAAAGGTACAAAACTATGCTGTCGGAGACTTGGCATAAACTCAAACTCATGCTCAACCGGGGCTATGCCTACACCACAATCATCGGCAGCCAGCACCATGGGCAAACCCTGCTCTTCCATCTGGCAAGCCTTTACCCCCACTCAACCCCACAAGCCTGGCAACAAAATCTGAACAGCGGCGAAGTCACCCTCAATGGCATCCCCGCCACCGGAAGCGAGTCGCTCACTTCAGGGCAAACCCTTGTCTGGAACCGTCCGCCCTGGATCGAACCAGACGCCCCTCAGCACTTCGAACTCCTGTTCGATGACCCGCATCTGCTAGCCGTCAACAAACCCAGCGGTCTGTCCACCCTCCCCGGCGGCGGCTTCCTGGAAAACACCCTCCTGCGCCTGGTGCAAAAGCAATTCCCCAACGCCAGCCCTGTCCACCGCTTGGGCCGAGGCACCAGCGGCATAGTCCTCTTCGCCAAGACACCGCAGGCGGCCGCCAATCTATCCGCAATCTGGAACACTCCCAAAATCCAAAAGATCTACCAGGCGCTGGCTCAATACGTTGCGGAGCAGGACGTCTACGAAATCCTCACCCCCATCGGCCTCGTCCCGCACCCACGCCTAGGCACCGTGTGGGCGGCGAAGTCAGGGGCCAAACCGTCCAAGTCCTTGGCAAGGGTGATCTCCCGCAACACAAACACCACAACATTTGAAGTAAGCCTCTATTCAGGCCGCCCTCATCAGATCAGAATCCATCTGGCATCCATCGGCCATCCCCTGGTGGGCGATCCTCTGTACGGCGCAACCGGTCAGCCGCTTGAAAATCTTCCCGGCCTCCCCGGCGACGGAGGATATTTTCTGCACGCCCAATTTCTGAAATTCGACCACCCCATCACCGGAGAACAAATCCATCTTGAGGCAGCCTTACCGTCCGGATTCGGTATCTGAATCCCATTTTCCCCAGCGAAGACTCAGCCGCGGAACAAAAACCGCCCCGCCTTTCCCCTTCCCCGCTCCAACGCCTACAATGAATGGATTACCGAATCACGAGGGAACCCCATGCCACTCTCCGGAGAAGCCATCCGCCTGATGAACTACATTGACGACGTTGCCGTGACCCTGCGCCGGGTTTTGGCCACGATTCCCACCCTCACTCCCGACGAGCGCGCCAGGGTTGGCGAGCACCTGCTGCAGGCCAAACCCAACGCAGAAGATGTTGCGCAGGCACTGAAGGCCAAGGCATAGCCTCCTACCCGAGGGACTCGACCGTCAAGCAGCCCAATCGGGCGCTCCAGGTCCGAGTCCCCGCGCACTCGGTGAGCCCCGCCACCTCCTTGCAGGTAATCCCGCAACGCCCGTAGGGCGTTGTCCCTTCGTCGCAAGGCACTGGGTGCCCCATTCATTCCGCGTTTTTCTGCGGAATGGGTGGGAAGCCACCGACCTCGACCGTAAAAAGACCAATCGAAAATGCTGCAGGTTCCCTTGCCGATCACTCTCGCCATTATCGGAGCCGGGCCGCTCGGCCGCTGGCTGGCGGCCTCCGCCGCCAACGCCGGCATGAACGTCTTGCTGGAAGACGTGATGCCCCTGAATCTGCGCCATGCCCAAGAGGCTCTGCGTCAGCAGCTTGGCCCCGAAGCCCTGCCGGCGATTGCCTTTGTCTCCACCATCGAAGACGCGGTGCACGATGCCGATCTGATCATCGATTGCGTTCCCGACGAGTTGGAATCCAAGCTGGAGATCTTCTGGCTCCTCGACCGCATGGCGCCGCCCCGCAGCGTCTTTGCCTCGCACATGCTGCGAGTCTCCATCTCGGACATGGCCAACTGCACCTATCGCCCCGACCGCTGCATTGCGATTGCTGCCGAGGCCTCGGCGCTGGCCACCAACCCCGGCTCTGAAGTCTTGTTGCGCACCGCTCCGCAAACCTCTGCTGCCACCATCGCCTTGCTGGAGAATTTCTGGCAGACGCTCGGCTTCGTACCGCGTTTCGCGGCGGATGCCTCCGCTTCACCCACACCACCGTCATCCTGAGCGAAGCGTAGCGAAGTCGAAGGACCTGAATTTCTCTAACTGAGCGAAGCGTAGCGAAGTCGAAGGACCTGCATTTCTCTAACTGAGCGAAGCGTAGCGAAGTCGAAGGACCTGCATTTCTCATCCTGAGGGAAGCTCAGCGAAGTCGAAAGCCAGCCCTGAGCGCAGCCGAAGGGGACCTGCGTTTTACGAAACCGAGCGTAGCCCCATCGAGTACAAAAGACGCATCGATTCATACTTTCCCTTGTCTCAAAATCGGGGCCAGGGGCACCCAACATCGTGGGCAGGATAGCGGGCGGTCACCGCACTCAGACGACGGACACACCCTCTTCCACCGGATCGTAGTTCAGATTCGGCCCCAGCCAGCGCTCTACCTCTTCCACGCTCATTCCCTTGCGCAGATGATAGTCCGCCACCTGGTCGCGGTCGATCTTGCCCAGGCTGAAGTAGCGCGATTCCGGGTGAGCAAAATAGAGACCGCTCACGCTCGATCCCGGCCACATCGCGAACGACTCCGTAATCTGCATCCCGGTATTCGCCTCCACGTCGAGCAAGCCCCACAGCGCTCCCTTCTCCGTGTGGTCCGGGCAAGCCGGATAACCCGCCGCCGGACGAATTCCGCGATACTTCTCCTGAATCAGCTCAGCCGGGGTAAATGTTTCTTCACGCCCATAACCCCATTCGTCGCGCACCCGCTTGTGCAGGCACTCGGCAAATGCCTCGGCCAGACGATCGGCGAGCGCTTCGGCCATGATGGCGCTGTAGTCGTCATTCTCCGCCCGGAATCCGTCGCACAGCTCCTTCAAGCCGATTCCGCTCGTCACCGCGAAGGCCCCAATATGATCGGACAATCCCGTCTCTTTGGGCGCAATGAAGTCGCCCAGCGAACGGCAGGGCTCACTGCCCTCTCGGTTGGCCTGCTGACGCAGGAAGTGAAAGCGCTTCAGCACGCCGGTGCGGCTGCCGTCGGCATACAACTCGACGTCATCTCCGACCGCATTGGCCGGGAAGAATCCATAAACACCGCGCGCGCTGATCAGGTTCTGCGCAATCATCCGGTCGAGCAAGACGTTCGCGTCCTCAAAAAGCTTGCGCGCCTCATCGCCCTGGCGCGCGTCGTCCAGAATGCGCGGATAGACTCCCTTCAACCCCCAAGCGTGAAAGAGCGGAGACCAGTCGATATACTCCCGCAGCGTCGCCAGCGGAAAGTTCTCCAACACCCGCACGCCGGTGAATTCCGGCACAGGCAAATCCTCAGCGCGCCACTGAATCGGAGTTCGCCTCTTGCGCGCCGCCTCCAGAGCAACAACGTTCTGCCGTGGCGCCGCGTGATTCCTGCGCAGCGTTTCATAGTCCGCGCGATGCTGCGCCACAAACGCCTCTTTGCCCTCGTCGCTCAGCAGGCTGGTGGTCACCGGAACCGCTCGGCTCGCATCCAGAACATGCACCACCGGCTGACTATAATGCGGCGCGATCTTCACCGCCGTATGCGCGCGACTGGTCGTCGCCCCGCCCACCAGCAATGGCAGTTGAAAGCCCTGTCGCTCCATCTCGCGCGCCACATGCACCATCTCGTCGAGCGATGGCGTAATCAGCCCACTGAGGCCGATGATGTCCACCTTCTCGGCCTTGGCCTTCTCCAGAATCTTCTCGCACGCAACCATCACGCCCATGTCGATCACTTCATAGTTATTGCAGGCCAAAACCACGCCCACGATGTTCTTGCCGATATCGTGCACGTCGCCCTTCACGGTGGCCAGCAGGATCTTGCCCTGCGCCTTCACCACTTCACCGGCCGCAATCTGCGCGGCTTTCTCCGCCTCCATGAACGGAGTGAGATGGGCAACGGCCTTCTTCATGACACGCGCGGACTTCACCACCTGGGGCAGGAACATCTTGCCCGCTCCAAACAGATCGCCTACCACGCCCATTCCATCCATCAAGGGGCCTTCGATCACCAACAGCGGGCGGCCAAGTTTGACCCGCGCCTCCTCGGTGTCGATCTCGATGTACGCATCAAAGCCCTTCACCAGCGCGTGCGACAACCGCTCTTCGACGGTGCCGTTGCGCCACTCCTCGGCCTTCTTCTCACTCACCGCCGCACTTGTGCCTTTGAGCGACTCACCCAGTTCCACCAGCCGCTCGGTGGCATCGGGACGGCGATTCAGCAGCACATCCTCGACCATCACCTTCAGCTCGGGATCGATCTCCTCATACACCTCCAGCATCCCGGCGTTCACGATCCCCATATCCATACCAGCGGCGATAGCGTGGTACAGAAACGCCGAGTGCATGGCTTCGCGGACCTTGTTGTTGCCGCGGAAGCTGAACGAAATATTGGAGACGCCTCCACTGACCTTGGCATGAGGCAGGTTGGCCTTGATCCAGCGCGTGGCGTTGATGAAGTCGAGCGCGTAGTTGTTGTGCTCCTCCATCCCAGTGGCCACGGTCAGAATGTTGGGATCGAAGATGATGTCCTCAGGCGGAAATCCGATCTCGTCGACCAGTATCCGATAGGCCCGCTCGCAGATGCGAATCTTGTCTTCGTAACTGGCCGCCTGCCCGTCTTCGTCAAAAGCCATCACCACCGCGGCCGCTCCGTACTTCAGAACCGTTGCCGCATTCTGCCGGAACTTCGCCTCGCCTTCCTTCAGTGAGATCGAGTTCACGACCCCCTTGCCCTGCAGGCACTTCAATCCCGCCTCGATGACCTCCCACTTCGACGAGTCCACCATGAAGGGCGCCTTGGCCACCTCAGGCTCGCTGCCAAGCAGTTGCAGGAAGCGGGTCATCGCTTCAACTCCGTCGATCATCCCTTCGTCCATGCAGATGTCGAGGATGTTGGCGCCGTTCTCCACCTGCTGCCGCGCGACGCTGACTGCCTCTTCGTATTTGCCTTCCTTGATCAGCTTGGCAAACTTGGGCGAACCGGCCACGTTGGTGCGCTCGCCGATTAGGATGTAGACGCCGGGTTGCTGCGTGAAGGGCTGCGACCCCGAAAGGCGAAGCGGCTTGATCTCCTCGGCCACAGCCACCGCCTCGGGAATGTTCACGCTCACACCAGACTTGGCTTCCGCGTGCTCCCCATGCCAATGTCGCGGAGCCTTGCCCTCCAGCGCCTGGGCAATGGCCGCAATGTGCTCCGGCGTATTTCCGCAGCATCCTCCCGCAATGTTGATCAAGCCCCCCGAGGCAAACTCGCCCAGGTACCGGCCCATGTCCGCCGGGCCCAGGTCGAAGCCCGTCGGCGCTAGAGGGTTCGGCAACCCCGCATTGGGATAGCACGAGATCGCCGCACTCGATTTCTCCGCGAGCTGCGACAGAAACGGATACATCAGGTCGGGACCAAGCGAGCAGTTCAATCCCACCGACAGCGGCTTCACATGCTTCACCGCGTTCCAGAATGCCTCAATCGTCTGCGCCGAGATCATGGTCTCGCCGCCACGCCCCACGGCCGCAGAGATCATCACCGGAAGCTCTTTCCCGTCCTGATCGAAGACATCGCGGATGGCCACCAAAGCCGCCTTGGCGTTGAGCGAATCAAAGATCGTCTCCACCAGCAGCAGGTCAGATCCGCCTGCGATCAGCGCGCGAATCTGCTGCGTATACGCCGCCTTCACCTGGTCGAAGGTGACCACGCGAAACCCCGCATCATCGGCATCTGGCGAGTTCGAAAGAGACACCGTCAAGGGCCCAATCGCTCCCGCGACAAACCGCTGCAGACCCGTCGCGTTTCCGACTCGATCCGCCCACTCGCGGCACTGCCGTGCAGAGGTCTCGTTGATCTCCCACGCCAGGCTATTGAGAAACTCATCCTCCACGACCTTCTGATAGAAGTCGGGATCCTTGCGCCCCCCATGCTCCCGTGGATCGTCCACAAAAAACTCGCTCTGTGTAATGCTCGTCGCCCCAAAGGTATTGGTCTCGACGATGTCCGCCCCCGCCTCCAAAAACCGGCGGTGGATGTCGCAGATCATCTTCGGCTGGGTCAGCGAGAAAAGGTCGCCATTGTTCAGCAGATCCTTCGTCGAGCTCTTGAACCGCTCGCCGCGCATGTCGGCTTCCGTCATGCCATAGGTGCGGATGGTCGTGCCCATCGCTCCATCGATAATGGCGATGCGGTTCTCAAGGATCTTTTCCAGGGGATGTTGGCGAGTCTTCGTCATGGTTCTCCGTGGTCCTGCAGCAGGTCGATGCCGAAACAATCGGTCGCCCACACTCTGAAGTCGGCAGGCTAGTCCATTGACAGGATAGATTGTTGCCTTCACCTGTCCGATATTCGGGGACATGGGCCACCCATGCTCTGTGGGCGATCCGTCCAATTCATGCAGTCACAACACTCGCACCGTTGCCCGACGATTCAGCAATCAAGGTTACGAGCTTCGGGTGTCACAGGTCTCGATTTTGAGACCTGGGAAAATACAAAATTATGCAGTCGCAACACACGCACCGTTGCCCGACCATTCAGCAATCAAGGTTACGAGCTTCGGGTGCCCCAGGTCTCGATTTTGAGACCTGGGAAAGTACAAAACCACGCAGTCACAACACTCGTACAAATACCCTCAAGGCAGCTCAGGCCGGGAATTGCCTGAATCGCCCACTCCGCAGATCGCGCGATTCTGCGGAGTTTCTTCCATTATAACGAGAAGGCACTCTTCTCTTTGGGCTGGCGATCAACCGGTCCGACTCAGTGCCCCGGCATCATTCCCCACAGCATCACGAAAGTCATGCCAATGACAATAATGCTGGTCCCCCAGGCAATCACATTCCACAGTCGCGAATTCTTGTACTTGCCCATCAGGTCCTGGCGGTTGATCAGCATCAGCATCAGGATGATCACCACCGGCAGCAGAACGCCGTTCAGCACCTGCGAAAGAATCGCCACATTGATCAACTGCGAGAGTGGAAGCACCAGCACCGTCGCAGCCCCACCCACAATCAAAAGCGTATACAGCCAATAGAAGAAAGGTGCTTCCTTGAAGCGCTTGTCCACACCCGACTCAAGGCCCAACCCTTCGCACACGGTGTAAGCCGTCGAAAGAGGCAGAATCGATGCCGCAAACAGAGAAGCATTGAAGAGTCCGAAGGCGAACAACACAAACGCATAGTCGCCGGCCAACGGCCGCATCGCCTCCGCCGCGTCCGAGGCTACTTTGATTTCGCCCATGCCGTGCACGAAGAGCGTGGCCGCGCAGGCCACGATAATGAACCACGCCACGATATCCGTGAACAGGCTGCCCACAATCACGTCCAGCCGCGACGCCGCGTAATCCTTCACGCGAATCCCCTTCTCCACGATCGAGGACTGCAGATAGAACTGCATCCACGGCGCAATCGTTGTGCCCACAATGCCAATGGCCATGTAGATATACGCCTTGTCACCCCACACCGACTTGTTGGGCAGGGTTACCGTCGCCTTCATCGCCTCATGCCAGCTTGGCTGCGAGAGCACACCGGCAAAAATATAGGCGATATAAACCACCGAGGCGATCAGAAAGATCTTTTCCGTACTCTTGTAGTTCCCTTTCACCACCATGTACCAGACCAGCCCGGCGCACAGCGGCACCGAAATGAACCGCGACACATGAAACAGTTGCAGCGATCCCGCGATGCCGATAAACTCCGTCACCACGTTGGTGTAATTGACCACCACCAACAGGATCATCAGCACAAACGTCAGCCGCAACCCAAACTCCTCGCGGATCAGGTCGCTCAGGCCCTTGCCGGTGACCACGCCCATGCGGGCGCACATCTCCTGCACCACAATCAACGCAATGGTAATGGGAATAATGGTCCACAGCAGCCCGTAGCCGTACTGCGCACCTGCCTGGGAATAGGTAAGAATCCCGCCCGAGTCATTATCTACGTTGGCGGTGATGAATCCGGGGCCAAGCACGGCCAGGAACAGCAGTATCCGAGTTCGCCAACGCTTGCCCATGCTCGCGGATTCCTATGGAGGGGTCATAAAGTTCCTCACTGACCATATCAGGTGACACCGCGCGCTGCGAACCCTTTCAACGTCAATTTGCTCCTCCTTTGGCCCCTTTTCCTGCCGATTGTCTTTCCTTTGTTATTTTGGTACATTGGTACACAGGTACAGGAGAAAACCATGTCGCAGGAAAACAAAAACCGTGAACCCGTCGACGTCGAACGCGTACAAACCGGCGTCCGCATCGAAAAGCGTATGTTGAAGGTGCTCAAGGCCGTCGCCGAGCATAAGGATCTGTCGCTGGGGGACCTGTTGGAAGGAATCGTGCTCCATGCCTTTGAGGGCAAAGCGCCCTTCTCTCCCCAAACGCTCAAGGAAATTGACCAGTTCAAGTCCCTTTACGGCATGACCTTGACCGCAGCCGACAGCCACAACCTGAGGGAGCGGAAACAGTGAAGAATATGCTTCCTTTGATCGCGCTCAGCGGAATCGCCGTTGCAGGTTTCGGTCAAGGCGAACCGACTCTGCCATCGCACTGCATACGCACTCGCACCAGCTTTGATCTCATTCTCCAACTTCCTTACGCGGAGGCCGCGCCCCTCTTCGGTCCGGAAGGCGAACGCGCCTGGGCGGGCAAGCATTGGAATCCAGAGTTCATTTATCCGCAGCCCGCGCACGATGAAGCGGGAGCCGTATTCACGGTTTCCCAAAGCCTCGGCACGGCCGTCTGGGTCAATACCCTCTTCGACCTCAATGCACGTCACATCCAGTACGTGTATTTTCTTCCCGATTGGATGGTGACCACCATCGATGTGCGCTTCCAGCCCGTCGACACGCAATCGACGCGCGTCAACGTGGAGTACACACGCACCGCTCTCAAATCCCAGGGAAATGAACTCGTCCAAGAGAGAAGCGAGGCCGACGCAAGAGCCGGCAAGGAGTGGCAGGCAGCGCTCGATCACTATCTTGCCAGCCGCAAACCCGTCGAGCAGCATCGAACCTATAGTGGTTCCAGAAAAGCTGTACCCAAAACGGAATGATCCAGCGGCAAGCATCAAAAATGAGCTGTCATCCTGAGCGAAGCGTTCTTCAGCGGAGTCGAAAGCCTGCACTGAGCGAAGCCGAAGTGGACCTGCATTTCCAACTCTTGGCGGGTACCGGGCACACCAATTCTGGAACGGCTCTATAGCGAAACCAGAGTTGCTGTATCTCGAAGGCACTGCCCTAAAGTCGACGCGACCATCAGGGAGCGGCGACCTAGCACGAAACTGACCGCGCCACAGGAACTCTGGTTTCGCTCTAAGGCGCTCGCGCCTGGGGGACCACCAAAAAACATTCCTGATTGAATCTAAAAACAGCAGTTGCTTGTGGGTTGAGGAGTTCACCCACCCCAAAACGTTGTCATCCTGAGCGAGCGAAGCGAGTCGAAAGCCTGCCCTGAGCGAAGCCGAAGGGGACCTGCATTTTCGTGGTTTTCAGGCTCACCTTTTCGTTGATTTCCCAAGTGCGATAAAACGCGCGCCCCACTTGCAGTTTTCAACCATCTCATCAATCTTACTGCCGGATCAAGGTTGAAGGCAAAAAAAGGTGGGTCGCTCCTTGCGGAGGACCCACCCTTTCTGCATTCCTTTTCGGGTATTGAACCTTACACGGTCGCGACCAAAGCCGGCTCCGCAACGGGCATCACCGCATCGGTCAGGCTCAGCAGCGAAGCAACCACGTCGCCCGCGCTATAGCTCGCACGTCCTGGGGCCAGGAACTCAGCAACGGTATTCAAATCGTCGCCCACGGTAATCAGCGGAGGCTCGACCGACCCGTCCTTGCGAATCTGCGCAAAGCCGATGTTCGAAAGCAGTGCGTTGCAGAGGCATTTTCTGCCTGCCGCATCTTCAACCTTGCCGCCCTTGGAAACGTAGTTATCCACCGGTTCTGCCGCGCAACGGTAGCCGGTCTTGCCTTCGCCCGTAGCATACGGTTCGCGCAAGTATCCCAGGTCGCAAACCCGTGTCCGCTTGGCCGTGACATCGGCATCGGAATAGCTCCCCTCCAACAGTGCTACCTTGAAGGGAAATCCCGTCGGCGACGCCAGTGCATCCGTGAACACCACACCTTTGCCGGCAATGGCTTGGGCGATCAGAGTCTGCTTGATGTCCTCGCGCATGCCCGACTCTTCCGAGAAAGCAAACGCGGTACCAACCTGCACGCCCGTGGCGCCCTCATCCAGGGCTTGACGCACCATCTTGGCGTTTCCGTACCCGCCTGCCATCCAGAACGGCACTCCCAGCGCTCGCAGCCCAGCAATATCCACCCGGTCGCGTTCACCGTAAACAGGCTCGCCACTCTCCGAGAGCTGCATCTTGCCGCGCGGCGGCGCATTGTGCCCACCCGCGGTAGGAGTCTCCAGGATCAATCCGTCCACTTTACCGCTCGCCCGGCGCAGCATGGTTGTCGCCAGGGTGTTCGAGGAGACAATGGCCAGGAACTTCGGCCGGCTCAATTGCGGCAGCGGCCCCTCAACATAGTCCACAGGATTGAAATGCATGGCCAGATCCTGCCCCGGCAAGGCGCCCGTCGTCGCCAGGTTGTACTGCGCGGCGTGTTGCGAAGCCAGCGCGTCCAGTACCCCCGGAATGTGCAACGGAATGCCCGCGCCCATCAGAACATAGCCAACCCCAGCCAGCATCGCTCCGTAGATGGACGAAAGATGAGGGATCTGCACCTTCTCCAGAAAATTGATGCCTACTGGATTCTTGTGCCCCTCTTTGGCCAGAAACACTTCGACGAAGTTGCTGACGATGCAAAGCTCCACCAGCTTCTTCGTGTCCTTCTTCTGGTGCATGGGGGTCGTCGGATAGGGCACATCTGCCGGCTTGCCGCCCGGAACAAAATACTCGTCCCAGAGCCGCCGAGCCATCTCCTGAAAGGGAAACGCATCCAGTCCCCGGCGCATCGCGCCGTCCTTGTCGCCATCGGCGAGCCGTCGAACAAACAGCTGATCCAGAGCCGTCCCGGAGACGACTCCAAGCTGCCCAAGTTTTGACACCGCCTGAGCAAGACGCCAGTTGGAGACCCCGACGCCCATGCCCCCCTGGATGACTTTTGGAAACTGCATCATAAATGGATTCTTTCACAAATACCGATAATCTCCGGAAAATTCCGAGAGTTTATTGCCTTTACCTGTCCCAGAATGTACCGTTTTACACACTTTCCGAACAAAAAGGATCATTTCAGAACGAAACCAGCCCCGCGCCCCCACAAACCCCCAAACTCGAGGAAGTTTCGGATCCAAGTCCGCTACAGCTTTTCACGCAGGAAGCTGATCACGTGGTCCGCCTGCACAACCCCCACCATGCGCCCTTGTGCATCCACCACCGGCAAGGCATGCAGGTTGTATTTATCGAACATCTCGGCCAGATCGTCCTGATGCAGATCCCAAAGGCAGGACAGAACGCGAGTCTCCGACAAAACATTCAATTTCGTCTCCGGCAGTGCCATCACGACTCTCGACAGCGCCACCGCCCCGCGAAGCACTCGTTTCTCATCTAATAGATAGACTTCGGTCACGCTCTCCGGGTCCCCATCAAAGCTGCGCAGTGCCTCCACCGCCTGTGCCACGGTGGATTCCAAGTTGAGAGAGACGAAATCCGTCGTCATGCTCCCGGCAGCCGAATCCTCATCGAACTCCAAAAGCTCCTCGACATCATGTCGCTCTTCCGGCTCCATCTCTTCCAGAATGGCGTCCGAGCGCTCTTCCGACAGTTCCGCCAGCAGGTCGGCAGCGGCTGCCGGGTCCATCTCCTCGACAATATCGGCGATCCGCTCTTCGTCCAGCTTCTCCAGAAGCTCCTTCTGCAGCTTGGGATCGACCTCTTCCAGCGTCTCGGCTGCCAACTCCTCATCCAGCGAGGTGAACACCGCTTCGCGCTCGGCCGGGGCCAGATCTTCCAGAATCTCCGCCAGATCCGACGGGTGCATCTCGGCCAGCCGCTCGTATTCAATCCGCAGCTTGACCCTCCGCGCCGGGTCTACCTCGATCACATCCACGAATTGCCAGGGAATTCCGTTCGGCTTCAGCTTGCGCGAGTACTTCTCCAGCGTGGCCCGCGGCAGCAGCCCCTTGAAGACCCGGCGAAACGCCCCCCGCATGCCAACTTCGACTTCTGCAACCCGCAGCAAATGCGCCGCGCCCTTGCCCAGCCATTCCAGATCAACATCATTAACCCGGACCACCTTGCGCCCGTGAATGTCGATAATCTGCCGGTCCACCAGGTCCTGCGCCAGATAGAGGTAATTGCCTTCGTCCTGCAGCGGCACCATCGCTCCCGCCGAGCGCAACTCCAGAGTCCCGGCCGGCGTCTCCATCACATCCTGGGACGCCACAATCGAAAGTCCGGTGCGGGTCTTCAGCACCAGCCCTGCCACCTTGCCCGCATCCGGGCCCGTGGCCACGGCAATATCCTTCAAGCGCCCACGAAAGTGCCCCTGCGCATCGGTCACCGGAGTTCCCAGCAAGGCCGTCAAACTTACGCGGGCTGTCGTGCGCGGTCGCATGGGTTGAGTGTATCCCTTCATGGCCGAGTCTTGCCTCAGACCTGCCCTTGGGCATTACTATCCAAGTCAGAGGGAGTCTAACCCACCTTCCCTTCTTGACACAATCCGCTCCAGCCATGAAACTTCGTTGAAGGTTGTTAAAGCCCACGAGATTACCTCTAGCGTTAGAATCGCCGGGAGACGCAAGCGCAAAACCCATGACAGAACCAAGGGCAGATCGAGTGAATCTTGTGCTGAGCTCCACCATGGAGAGCGTCGCGGAGGTCGAAGCCGCCGCCGAAAGACTGGCCGTGGAGGCCGAGTTGGACGACGACGAGTGCTTCAAAATCGCCATGGCTTTGCGCGAGGCCGCCGTCAATGCGGTGCTCCACGGCAACGAGTATGACCCAACCAAAAAAATTCGTGTCAGCATGGAAAACACCGGCGAAGCGCTCGTTTTCACGATCGCCGACGAAGGCAAAGGGCTCGATCCCACCACTCTGCCCGACCCCCTTGCCCCTGAAAATCTTCTCCGCGGCACCGGTCGCGGCATCTTTCTTATCCGTTCTTTCATGGATGAGGTAAAATTTCGACAACTGCAGCCCGGAACTGAAATGACCCTGGTCAAACATCTCGCGCCTGTCGGCGAAGGTTCGTAACGCACACCGTCCGTGTGCGCTCACGAGCAGGGAGCGGACGTTCCACTGTTGCGGTTCCGGATGAATCGGGCTTCCCACTCCGAAACTGCAAAACGTACTCATCGTATAACCAACTAAGGAGGAATATCCGTGGCACTTACAATTGCTTCCCGTGAAGTAGACGGCGTGACCGTCCTTGACTGTGGCGGGCGCATCACTCTGGGCGAAGGCAGTGTGCAGTTGCGCGAAGCCATTCGCGACATCATCGGCAAGGGCGTCAAGAACATACTTCTCGATCTCGGCGACGTAAACTACATCGATAGCTCCGGTCTCGGCGAGTTGGTGAGCGCTTTCACCACCGCTAAAAATCAGGGCGCCACCCTCAAGCTGCTCAATCTGACCAAGAAGGTTCACGATCTGTTGCAGCTCACCAAGCTTTACACCGTCTTTGACATCTATGACGACGAAGCCCACGCCATCTCTTCGTTCAACAAGTAGGTTTTTGACCGCTTGAATTTGTACCAACGATGGGTGCCCCAGGTCCGGGGTCCCCACGGACAGGTCTTAGAACTTATCCGTAAATAGTAATAGTTTGTCTCCAGCAGATTAAAGCGGCGGCTAAGGAGAGCAGCGCACGATAGCTGGTTTCGGTCTTCTCGAAACTGACCAGCAGCTTGCGAAAGCGGTTCATCC
>Ga0302320_10018081_pt1 | contig 14249 bp, 14 predicted proteins | sample Bog_T0_3_FD_202130 | JGI IMG/M metagenome (GOLD analysis project Ga0302320, IMG submission 202130) | Peat permafrost microbial communities from Stordalen Mire near Abisko, Sweden - Bog_T0_3 | ecosystem: Environmental > Terrestrial > Soil > Wetlands > Peat | place: Sweden: Abisko, Stordalen Mire...
GCGACGCCTGGAACAAGCTCGTCGATCAACCCTGGAAGATCATGTCCATCGGCCTGCGAGATTGGGCCTACAGGTCGTGATCAGAGAGTCTTGGTATAAGGCGATGCGGCCAAATAAATGAATCAAACGGCACCTGCCTTCCGGCTTAATTCCGAAGGAAGCGGGCCGTCAGAATGAAGCACTAATCTCGCGTCGTCGCGCAAGTCGGGCGACAGTATGGGCCGAAGGGGGGCTTGCTCGCGCGAGCTACGGGCTGCACACTCGGCCAGGTCAAGACGTTTCAATTAAAGAGTTTCGGTTGGGGGCGGGGGCGCAACATGGCAATTTCGAAGGCGCGAGCCAGATCTATTTTCGTCGTTGCAATTATTCTCGTAACGTTGTCAGAAGCGGCGCTGGCGCAGGGCCTGCCGGGCTATCTTGGCTTTCTCGGCGATAAAGTGACGCTGCGGACGCCGGAATATCAGGAGTGGGACGAAGCGCAGATCCCTACGCTGGTGGACCCTACCCCCGACACTCTAAAGCATGGAAAACATTGGCATGTTATCGGCGATATCAAGGCCGGCGGAACCGATAGAGCGGCCGCTTGGCAAGGTCTGAAATCCGATTTCTTGAATGCTGGTTGGGAAGAGACCAAGATCTTTACTACAGGGACGTACACCGTAGTACTCCATTACGCCAAGAACAATACCGAGGCTTGGGCCTCTGCCGACTTCACGTCCGCTCCGGGTTTCGGCATGACGATCATCGAGGCCGCTCCCATACCTCGCACCTTGGTCCTGCCAGCCCCACCCACGACGCCGGAAAAAATTGCGCCAAACAAGGACTTTCCGTTCCTACCGCCGATCCCGATCGCTGGCACGAAGGCGGGCAGCGGCGGCCACGACCCGGCGCCTTTCAGCGTAACGTTGCCGGATCAGGAGAGGCCGGAAATCGTAGCCAGGGGGTCGACGTCGCGCTCCTATCATCCGCCGTCGACGCTTTCGGCGTTCGAATGGGCGCACATCTATCGCGACGCGCTCACCAAGGCGCACTGGACGATCGTCAATGCCGTGCGTTCGGAGTTGATTACCGCACATTATGGAGAAAATGGTCGGAACATATGGGCTTATCTGCACATGAACGTGGACGGCTACAGTATCACCGTGGGCGATGAACCGGGTGGAGACGCCCTGAGGTCGGAACTTGCCAGGAATTGCCATGTGGCGCTGCTCGGCGTGCTATTCGACTTCAACAAGTCGACATTGAAGCCCGAGTCGGACGCCGTGTTAGAACGCGTAGGCGGGTTGATGACCAAAGACCCTGCGCTTCGTGCGGAAATCCAGGGTCACACAGATGATGTCGGGACTGCCGAATACAACGTGACGCTTTCGCAGGCCCGTGCGGCGTCGGTCGTCGCCTGGCTCACAACTCACGGAATACAGGCGGATCGGTTGACGTCGAAAGGCTACGGTTTGACGATGCCGATCGCCGATAATAAGACCGACGAAGGACGCGCAAAAAACCGCCGCGTCGAAATCGCCGATCTTAGGTGCCAGCCGAAAACTCCATAGTTCGCAGGGCGCTTGAGGTTTGTTCCGAGGTGACTGAGCCGGAGGAAATCCTGCCGCTCGCAGGGCTTGTTTGGCGATCAGGCCGCATTCAATGCCTCAGCCGCCTTTTCGATGGCCCGAAACCGCCGGTCCACTCCCGGCCACCTATCGCTATGATCAGTCAGTCCGCACAGCGCCCATTGCGACCGGCCCGGCTCGATGCGGCGGTTCTCGATGGCGGACGCGATGACGCAGACGCGCCACTTTCTAGACCATGTTTGATAAGCAGACGTTGGAGCTGCGGCGCGGCTGATGACGATCCACCCCTCGGGAGCTGGAGAAGATCGGCGATCAAGCTGCGGCTATTGCGCTACGCCTTTGCTCTTTCGCAGACTTGAAGTGGCTGCGTACTGCACGCGACGCCTTGCGATGACGGGCCTCCTTGCGAACCCCAGCGCTTTGGCGGGTCAGTGTCGAAGATGGGCCATAGCCTCCAAGGAAGAGCGCCGCTGCGCCTCTTTCGACGGCCTCGGCCACTTCGGGCGCAAGCTCATAGACTTGCAAATTGAGCTCGACGGCGACCGCAGCGAGACCTGCCTCTCGATAGAGACCAAACAGGGGCTTGGCAAAATCGGCGCTTTGGTTCCAACCGCTCGGAAAGGCGAGAGGATCTTGGCGCATAGGACATTCTCCAAAATTGGGAATCTGCGGCGGATCCCGCGGTGACAATTTAGCCTTATGCCACCGGCGCTGGCAGGCCAGCCTCGGAAACTACGCACAGCCGCGCGGGCCGCGGACAACTGACCAAACAATCCCGGCGCGCGAGACCGACCAACCAGACGTCGCGCTCATTCAGGCGCGCAATCTTGCATATGCGGTGGCGACGAAATCGCGCGCCAGAACCTTCCGCGCTGTTCCCAGCCAGCGCATGAGCCCGCTCGGCGCAGCTGGACGGCGGTAGCCGCGCCGATCGCTGGAGATCCAATCACTTCGCGTCGATCTGTCGACTCGATTATTGACGTGCAGGAGGCCTCGCCGCCGACGCCGTTCAACGGCGAGGCCTGAGTAGATTCCGAGCCTATATTCGCCTGACCCTCCCCGCATAGTGTTCATGACAGCGAGACGAAGTGCTTGCGAACATGCAACGCCGAGAAACGGAAACCGCGTAGAGCGTTTCGACGACGAGGGCGTGCAATGCCGACGCACACCGAGGTCTCAAGTCGCTTCGCAGAGTCACGCGGACGCGGGCTGCTCTTCACCACCGTCGTCGTCTGCTTCGAAGACGCCAGCGAAGTCATGCAGGTCCAGGTCGGCATCGGCGACAGCGGCGACAGCGGACGAAATCGCAATGAGGCCATCAGCGCCGCGCGTCGCCTCGCCTTACGTTTCGCCACCGACGAAGGCGGCTTAGATTCAATCCGCTAAGGACGCGATTGAACCGCGCGCGTGGTTCGGCTGTCGCCAACCTTCAGCGCCGCGGCTCCCGCCCCTGTGATCTCCATTGACGGCGCACAGCGCCCGATCAGCGCTAAGATCCTGCCAGTTCGTGCGACACCGATCGCGCGGCGTTTTTCAAATGTTGACGATCTGAGTACTTTCCGACGCTGCCGCCAATGGCTTGAAGGCTGTTACGGCTAGCAGGTTCAAGAGTGACGACGCGGCGATGGTCGAGGGCAAAGACTCAATCCGAGCCGATGGGCCTTCCTCGCGCCCGGAAGGAACCACGACAATGACATTCACACTGCCAGAATTGCCGTACGCCCATGACGCTTTGGCGCCTTACATGTCCAAAGAGACCCTCGAATTTCATCATGACAAGCATCATCTGGCCTATGTCACAAACGGCAACGCCCTCTTGAAGGGAACCGAATGGGAGAGCAAGTCCCTCGACGAAATCGTGAAGGGATCGTTCGGCAAGAACGTGGCCCTCTTCAACAATGCCGCCCAGCACTACAATCACGCGGAATTCTGGAAATGGTTGAAGCCGATGGGCGGTGGCGCAATTCCCGGCGCGCTCGAAAAGGCGCTTATCGGCTCGCTCGGCTCGGTCGAAAAGGCCAAGGCGGACTTGATTCAAGCTGGCGTGACGCAATTCGGTTCGGGCTGGGCTTGGCTCTCTGTTGTCGATAGCAAAATCGTCGTGACCAAGACTGCTAACGGCGAGAACCCGCTCGTTCATGGCGGCCAGCCGATTCTTGGCGTGGACGTATGGGAGCACTCCTACTACATCGACTATCGTAATCGTCGCCCTGACTATCTCAAGGCCGTTGTCGATAACCTGGTGAATTGGGAATACGTCGCCGAGCTGTATGTCGCGGCTGTGAAATAGCATTCAAGCGACGCGCCCGAAACGTCCGACATCCGCCGTTGCTTTGCCTTGCGTGAAGGTCGCTCGGGACCTTGTCGTCCCGAACAAACAGGCGACTGTGCGGGGCATCCTCGCGGGTTCTCCCACCCCACTCACTTGAATGGGCGTGCGAACCAAACGGATTCGCAACCCCCTTCGCAATGGTCATGGGCATTCGGGAAGAGCGAGAAGATTGTCAGGGTGTATCCCGTCCGCCACTGTCTTGAGGTATTTGTTTCCGTCGGCGGAGTTCGCGATAATCACGTTAACGGTGTTTCGGCCGACGTGGACGTAGAATTCCCAGTCGCCTCGCTCGATCCCCTCGATTGCTTCCGTTTCAGAAATCTTCCATCGCGAACCGCTATCGTTGAGGCCGCCGACGTTGAGAATGCGTTCGTGAGCGTTCTGTCGGTCGCTCTTGTTGATGCATTGGATACGTTCGCGCGTAGCCATCGTTTCTCTCCCCTGGAAAGCGCCTCTGCGGATTGCGCAGCAGTGGCTGATCTGCAGGTTGTTTCGACGCTACGCCGCAAGCGCGATGAAATCGAATTTGCAATCGTCACATATCGCGCGAAGATTCAGGACGCCGAGCGCAGCCTATGCGCTGTAACGGCGACGCTTCGTCTCTTTGAGTTGAGCGGCGAGGCGCAAGAGTTCTGTAAATCGGCGCAGGGCCCGAATGCCGATCGGCGTCGTAAATATTTGAATATCCTCGCTTTGGCAGGGTCATTTCCCGCGCTTGTTCACAACTTACGACGGTCGGGAGTTCGAATCTCTCTTGCGGCACCAGCCTTTGAAGTCTCTGAATTCCCTCTAAAATCAGCGAAGCCGGCGGACGATCGGCGGCAGATTTGGGGCGCGCCGTCGAGCGGCGGACGCGAAATGCCCGCCCCATGGGCAAGCCCGTCCTGCGGGACAGGGAGGCGCGAGCGTTTTCCGCTGCGGCGCGAGTCGAACTCAGGCCTGCTCCGTCTTGGCGAACCGGCCGGCGCGGCGGGCGAATATGCGCTCGACGCCGGAGAGCGCCTCATAGAGGGTGACGGCGAGCATGGCGACGACAACGCCGCCTTGGACGACGAACGCGAGGTTGTTCGACAGCAGCCCGGCGATGATGACTTCGCCGAGGCCTTTGGCGGCGACGGTCGAGCCGATCGTCGCGGTGGCGAGCCCGATGACCGCCGACAGCCGGACGCCTTCGAGGATCACGGGAAGCGCGAGCGGCGCTTCGACCTTCCACAGCCGCTGCGTCTCGGTCATGCCCATGCCGTTGGCGGCGTCGACGACCTCCGGCGGCAGACTCGTCAAGCCGGTCAGGGCGTTCTCGAAGATCGGCAGGAGGCCGTAGAGAAAGAGGGCGATCAGCGTCGGTTTCTCTCCGAAGCCGACGATCGGCACGGCGAGCGCCAGCACCGCGACCGGCGGGAAGGTCTGGCCGATGTTCACGATCGAGCGCGACAGCGGCAAGAATTCCACGCCGATCGGCCGCGTCACGAGGATGGCGAGGCCGACGCTCACCATTGTCGCGGCTCCGATCGCGATCGCCACGGTCGTTAGATGGGACAGCGTCAGCGACAACAGGCTGGCGCGGTCGTAGATGACCGGCTGGCCGGGGTCGCACAGCGGGGCCAGCAGCGGCCGGAACAGCTCCGGCCGGAAGAGGAAGGCGACGAGCGCGGCGACCACGAACGCGCGCAGGAGGATCGGCGCCGAGCGGGCGAAACGGCGTCTCACGTCGGCGTTCCTGCGCGCTCGATCAACCGGGCGAGCGTGACGCGGCCGATGACGCGGCCATCCCGTCCGGCGACCGGCGCCGCGGCGCGACGCGACCACAGCAGTTCGGCGAGCACCTCACGCAGGTCGGTGTCGGCGGCGACGGCCGCGCCCTCGGCCTCGCCGGGTTCGACCTCCTGGGCGGCGGTTTCGAGCGACAGCAGGCGGAAGGGCCGATCGCCGATGCCGATCAGCGCGCCGATGAACGGGGTCGCCGGATGAACGAGGATTTCGGCCGGCGGCGCATATTGGATGAGCTTGCCGGCGTCCATGACGGCGATGCGGTCGCCGAGGCGGATCGCCTCTTCCATGTCGTGGGTGACGAGGATGATCGTCGTCGAAAGCTGGCGCTGGATCGCCTTGAGGTCGTCCTGGGCCTTGGCCCGGACCAGCGGATCGAGGGCGCCGAAGGGTTCGTCCATCAACAGCAGTTTCGGCTCGGCCGCGAGCGCGCGCGCGACGCCGACGCGTTGCTGTTGGCCGCCGGAGAGCTCATGGGGAAAGCGCCGCGCGAACGTCGCCGGATCAAGCTGGAAGAGGCGGAGCAGGTCCTCGACCCGCGCGGCGATGCGGCGGCGGTCCCAACCGAGCAGCGTCGGCACGGTCGCGATGTTCTGCGCCACCGTGCGATGCGGGAAGAGGCCGTGGTTCTGGATCGCGTAGCCGATGCGCCGGCGCAATTCATGGACGGGGAGCCCGGCGGCGTCCTCGCCGTCGATCAGCACACGGCCGGCGGTTGGTTCGATGAGCCGATTGACCATGCGCATCAGCGTCGACTTGCCGGCGCCGGAGGCGCCGACGACGACGGTGAGATCGCCCGCCTCGACGATCATGCTGACGTCGTCGACCGCGACCTCCGAGCCGTAAACCTTGGTCAGCCCCTCGATCGCGATCATGGCCGCGCTCCGGTGACGAGTTCGACCGTCGCGTCGAGAACGATGGCGGCGGCGAAGGCGAGAAGGACGGTCGGCAGGGCGCCGAGCAGGATCAGATCGGGCGCGGTCTGACCGAGGCCGGCGAAGACGAACACGCCGAAGCCGCCGCCGCCGATCAGGGCCGCGACGGTCGCCATTCCGATGTTTTGGACGAGGACGATGCGAACGCCGGTCAGGATGACGGGCAACGCCAGCGGCAGCTCGATCGAGAACAGCCGCTGGCGGCCGGTCATGCCCATGCCGTGGGCGGCGTCGACGACGTCGCGCGGCGCCTGCTCGATGCCGATGACGGTATTGGCCGTCATCGGCAGCAGCGAATAGAGAAACAGCGCAAGGAACGCCGGAGCGGCGCCGATGCCGTGGACGCCGAGCGCCGCGGCGCCGGGCACGTGGACGGAGATCCAACCGAGCGGCGCGATCAGGATGCCGAACAGCGCGATCGACGGGATCGTCTGTATCGCGTTGAGCGTAGCGAGCACGGGCGCGCGCAATCCTGTCTTGCGCGCGATCAGCACGCCGAGCGGCAGGCCGACCGTCATCGCCGCGGCGAGCGAACCGACCGCCAGAACGAGATGCGCGCCGGCCTCGCGCCAGAACACGTCGGCGCGGGTCGCATATTCCTTGAGGATCGACAATTCGCTCCAAACGCCGGACCACAGCGCCAGCGCAAAGGCCGCCGCGCCGAGCGCGAGCGCCAGGAGGCGCGCCAGAGGGCCCAGCCTCAGACGCACGACGGAATCGGCGAAGAGGATCGAGCTGGCGAAGGCGAGCGTCCAGAAGCCTGCGGCCGGCGCGACGCGCGCGTAGCGGTCGCCCGGCGGCGTCAGGCAATCGGCCGCAATTCCGATCAGCGCGGCCAGGGCGATGGCGAATGCGACCGCCGTCGCGAGCCGCGCGCGCGCGGGCGTCTTCGAGAGCGAAACGGCGGCGGCGGCGAACACCGCCAGCGCCAACAGCGCGGCGAAAGGCGCCGGCAGCGCCTCGAAGAACGGCCTCGCCTCGCCGGCGACGATCCGATTGGCGCGGAACACCGCGAAGGGGGAAGCCGCGCCGACGGCGAGCAGCGCGGCGACGACGACGCCGAGCTTGTCGAAGCCGAGGCTCACGATCGGCGCGGTCCGGGCGACAGATGGGGCCATGGGAATCTCAGGGCGTCCGCGTGACCCGATACGCCGGGGCGGAAGCGACAAGTCTGCGCTCGCTCGCACATGTAGCGCCGCCGCGGGGAAATGACGATCAGCCCGGGACGCCAGGACGCCCTGAACGCGCAGCCGGCGCGAGGCCGCCCCCGCGCCGGCGATCGCTCACTTCAAGAAACCCTTCGACTTGAGGAAGTCCTCGGCGACCGCCTTGGCGGGCTCACCCTGGACCTGGACGCGGGCGTTGAGCGCCTGCAGGGTGGCGAGGTCGAGGTCTTCGAAGATCGGCCTGAGGATGTCGGCGATCTTGGGATTGGCCTTCAGCGCCGCCTCGCGGATGATCGGGGTCGGGCGATAGACCGGCTGCACGCCCTTGTCGTCGGCGAGCACGACGAGGCCGGAGGGTTGGATCGCGCCGTCGGTGCCGTAGACCATGGCGGCGTTGGCGCCGTCCGTCTGTTCGGCCGCGGCTTTGATCGTCGCAGCGGTGTCGCCGCCGGAGAGGACGATCAACTGGTCGGGCGAGAGCTTGAAGCCATAGGCCGTCTGGAAGGCGGGAAGGGCGGCGGCGGAATTGACGAACTCCGCCGAGGCGGCGAGCTTGACCTTGCCGCCGCCGGAGACCCATTTGCCGAAGTCGGAGAGCGTCGTCAGTTTCGCCGAGGCCGCGACTTCCTTGCGCAGCGCGATCGCCCAAGTGTTGTTGGCGGGCGAAGGCGTCAGCCAGACGATCTTGTTGGCGTCGTAGTCGAGCGTCTTGGCCTCCTCATAGCCCTTGGCGCCGTCCTTCCAGACCGGATCGTCGGCCTTGTTGAAGAAGAAGGCGGCGTTGCCGGTGTATTCGGGATAGATGTCGATCTCGCCCGCCATGATCGCCTTGCGGACGACCGGCGTGCCGCCGAGCTGGATGCGGTCCTCGACCTCAACGCCGTTGGCCTTCAGCGCGAGGGCGATGACGTTGCCCAGCACGCCTCCTTCCGTATCGATCTTCGACGAGACCACGACCTTGGCCGAGGCCGAGGTCGCGACCGCGCCGGCAAGGACCGCGGCCGCGAACAAAATCGGTAGACGCATTGTCGACTCCCTGAATTGGGCCGCGCTGCCGGCGGCTGCGATTTGTCGTCGTCACGCCGCCCCCCTCGGGCATGAGGAAGAGAACCTTCGCACACGGAGCGCGCGGCCGGAAGTCGCAGGCGGCGTGGCTTCGCGCCCTTACCGCAATCGAGTCGAGAATGGCCGCGCCGCGCTCCGTTGAAAGGAACCGGCGCCGGCCGACGCGACCTGGCGACGCAGGGCTCGCCCGCACCGCGGCGACCTGCAACTGATTGAATTCTCGTGCCATAGCGCTCTAGGCGGCTCGCCGCAGTCGCCGCGGGAATGGGAGACCGCGCCCATCGCCGATTGCTGCTTTGACGTTTGTCGATATGCGGTCGACAAATATCAATCAAGAGGCGTCGCGATCGGCGCGCAGGGGGGGAAGCGCGGCGGCACTGCTCAAAGTGGAGGGCTCAAGAAGTCCTTCGGCGGCATTGTCGCCCTGCGCGACGGCCGCTTCGAGCTGGAAGCCGGCACGGTCCACGCGCTCTGCGGCGGCAACGGAGCGGGCAAATCGACATTTCTTTCGGTCTTGATGGGAATTATACGTCGAGACGCCGGTAAAATTTGGCGCAACGGCCAGGAGGTCGAGTTCAGCAGTCCCGCCGAAGCGCTGGCGTCGGGCGTCGCCATCATCGAGCAGGAGCTGAGCCCGATCCCGCAGATGACGGTCGCCGAGAGCATCTTTCTCGGCCGCGAGCCGCCGGGTCGGTTCGGCGGGGTCGACTTCCGCAAGATGAACGCGGCGGCGTAGGCGATCCTCGACGACCTCGGCGCCAAGCGCGAGATCTCGCGCATCGTCGGCGACTTCGCCGCCGCCGGCGGAACGGTGGCGATGATCTCCTCGGAGATCGACGAACTGCTCGGCGTCGCCGATCGAATCATGGTCATGCGCGACGGCCGGGCGGTCGACATCCTGGTCAACTGCGCTGGCGTCGTGTTCTTGGCTCCGGCCGCCACGCTGCCGCTCGACTATTGGGACAAGACGATCGCCGTCAATTTGAAAGGCACGTTCCTCATGTCGCAGACGGTCGGCAAGGCGATGATCGCCGCCGCCCGCGGCGGCAAGATCGTCAACATTGCTTCACAATGCGCAACTGTCGCGATTGACGAGCACGTCGCCTATTGCGCCTCGAAGTTTGGCGTCGTCGGTCTCAGCAAGGTGCTGGCGGCCGAATGGGCCAAGCACCACATCTGCGTCAATACGATCTCGCCGACCGTCGTAATGACTGAACTCGGCAAGAAGGCGTGGGACAATCCGAAGGGCGAGGCGCTGAAGCTGCGCATCCCGGCTGGCCGTTTCGCCCTTCCGGAGGATATCGCCGCCGCGGCGGTGTTTCTCGCCTCTAACGGCGCCGATATGGTCAACGGCGCGGATCTCCTGGTCGACGGCGGCTATACGATCGTCTGACCGCCGCGTCGGATCAGAAAGGACCTGGGAGCTGGCCTCAATGCAACGTTTCATCAATGATGCGGACTTTGTCGTCGACGACACGGTTCGCGGCTTCGTCAAGGCGCACAGCGATCTGGTGAGGCTCGGAGAGAACCCGAAAGTTGTCGCCTACGCTCAGGCGCCGATTCGCGGCAAGGTCGGCGTGGTCACCGGCGGCGGGTCGGGGCACGAACCGGCGTTCATCGGCTATGTCGGCCGCAACATGCTCGACGCGGTGGCGGTGGGCGAGATCTTCTCCTCGCCGCCCGCCAAGAGCTTTTACGACGCGATGAAGATCGCCGACGGCGGCCGCGGCGTCGTCTGTCTCTATGGCAATTACGCCGGCGACAACATGAACGTCAAAATAGCGGTGAAGCTCGCCGCCAAGGACGGCCTCGAGGTCCTCACCGTCGTGGCCAACGACGACGTCTGCTCGGCGCCGCCGAACCAGCGCGAGAAGCGCCGCGGCGTCGCGGGCGAGATCCTGATGTGGAAGTGCGGCGCGGCCAAGGCGGCGCTGGGCGGAACCGCCCGCGAGGTGCAGGCTGCCGCGCAGAAGGCGATCGACAACTGCCGCTCGATCGGGGTCGGGCTGGGACCGTGCACGCTGCCGGCGGTCGGCCACCCCAATTTCTCGATCGAGGCGGGAAAGATGGAACTCGGCATCGGCCACCACGGCGAGCCGGGAACGAGCGTCGAGCCGCTGAAGACGGCGGCCGAGGTCGGGCGCGACATGGCCAAGGCGGTGCTCGACGATCACGGCCTTGTCGCCGGGACCGAAGTCGCCGTGCTCATCTCCGGGCTCGGCGCGACGCCGACCAACGAGCTCTACATCCTCAACGACGCCATCGACGAGGAGGTCCGCGGCCGCGGACTCAAGATCGCGCGCACCTACGTCGGCAACTTCTTCACCTCGCTGGAGATGGTCGGCGCGACGCTGACGATCATGGCGCTCGACGCGGAGCTCAAGGAGCTGCTCGCCGTCGACGTGGTGTGCGCGGCGCCGTTGTGAGGAACGCTCTCATGCAAGCCTTCTCCAACGCCGGCAGCGGCGACATTGTTCTGGCGATCGCCCACCGCATCGTCGAGAACCGGGGCTATCTGAGCGACATCGACGGGCTGATCGGCGACGGCGACCACGGCGTCAATATGGCCAAGGGCTTTTCGCTCGCGGCGGAGCGGCTGCGCGGCAGGACGCGGCCGCTGGCGGTTTCGCTGGCGACGGTGGGCGACGTGTTGATGACGGAGATCGGCGGGGCGATGGGCCCGCTCTACGGCACGATGTTCTCCGGCTTCGCCGACGCCCTCGACGGGGTCGAGGAGATTGACGCCGCCGCGTTCGAGCGCATGCTTCGCCACGGTCTGGAGGAAGTCCAATCGATCGGCAACGCCAAGGTCGGCGACAAGACGCTGATCGACGCCTTGGCGCCGGCGCTGCAGGCGTTCGCCGCGACGGCGGCGATGCGCGACGACTTCGCCGCCGCGCTCGACGCGCTGATCGTCGCCGCCGAGAAGGGGCGCGATGGCACGATCGGCCTGGTCGCCAAGATCGGCCGAGCGGCCAGACTAGGCGAGCGTTCGCGCGGCGTGCTCGACCCGGGCGCAACGTCGTGCGCGATCATTTTGCGCAGCCTCGCCGAGGGCGCGAAGGCGAAACTCGACGCATTGGAGCCACGCAAGTCACGCGAGGCGCAGCGATGAAGATCGCCTTGGGCGCGGACAGCGCCGGAAAACCCCTGCTCGACGTGATCGCCGCGCACCTGGCGCGCCGGCCCGAGCTGACGGTGACGGACTTGAGCGAGCCCGGCTTCTACGCCGATGTCGCGGCCAAGGTCGGCCAGGCGCTGCTCGCCGGCGAACACGACCGCGGCGTGCTGTTCTGCGGCACCGGCATCGGAATGTCCATTTCCGCCAACAAGCTGCCGGGCATCCGCGCGGCATTGACGCATGACACGTATTCGGCCGAGCGGGCGGCGAAATCCAACAACGCCCAGATCATCGCCATGGGCGCGCGCGTCATCGGCCCCGAGCTCGCCAAGGCAATCGTCGACATGTGGCTCGCCTCGGTCTTCGACCCCAACGGCCCGTCGGCGGCCAACGTCGCCGCGGTCGATCGGCTGGATTCCCGCAATCGCGCAAGTTGAACGGCAAGCGCGAGCCCGCGCCGCAGGGATGGCGATCCTGGTGGGGAAGGCGCGGCGGCGCGGGGCGAGAGGCCGAACGCCGCGGCCGCATCTCCGCGCCGGCGGCAGGGACGCGCCCGATTTTGCGCGAACGCGCTCGACACGCGCGACGTAGACCTTCTATCTTCGTCTCGACGACGCCGGGCCGGCGCGCGGGAGGACAATCTCCGTGACCAACAGCGAGAGCGGGCTTCGCGGCAGCGGGCGGCCACGCCTCGCGCCGGTCGAGGCCGGCGGCGCGACGCCGCTGCGGTTCGGCGACGACCCTTACGTCTGGGCGAGCTGGCTCTACTACCAGGAAGGCATGACGCAGAGCGATATCGCCCAGACGATGGGGATATCGCGCGCCACTGTGATCGCCTACCTCAACGAGGCGCGCGAGCGCGGCATCGTCAACATTTCGATCGAACCGGGGCGGCTCGCCTCGCTGACGCTCGCGCAGTCGTTGAAGAGCCATTTCAACCTGCGCGACTGCTTCGTCATTCCCAACGGCGCCGATGATCAGGCGCTCGGCGACCGGTTGGGCGTCGCGGGCGCGCTGGCGCTGCGCAAGGTCCTCAAATCGGGCGACACGCTCGCCGTCACCGGCGGGCGGACGGTGATGGCGGTCGCCGACGGCCTCAAGGTCGCCGGCTTGCAGGATGTGACCGTCGTCCAGGCGATCGGCGGCGCGATCGCCAGGAATCCCGCGTCGCCGGGTCAGTGCGCGTCGACGATCGCTTCGGCCGTGAACGCGACCTGCGTCAGCCTCTCGGCTCCGGCGGTCGTCTCGAGCGTCGAGGCCAGGCGACTCATGGTCGCCGAGCCGCTTGTCGCCGAGCAGTTGGAGATCCTGTCGCGCGCCAACAAGGCGCTGTTCGGCATCGCCTCCTTGCGGCCCAACGCATCGCTCTACAGCGACGGCGTCTTCGACGCCGCCGCGCTGCAGAGCTACATCGACGGCGACGCCGTCGGCGTGCTGGCGGCGCGTTTCATCGACGCCTGGGGACAGCCAGTCGCGGGAACGCTCGATGACCGCGTGATCGGCCTGTCGCTCGAGGATTTGCTGCGCGTCGACTTGCGCATCTGCGTCGCGGGCGGGTTCGACAAGGTGCCGGCGATTCTCGCCGCGCTTCGCCGCGGCTACGCCAATGTGCTCGTCACCGACGCCGCCACGGCGCGCGGCGTGCTGCGCGCCGACGGCGGCGCCGAGCTCGAGCGGTGTCCGGGCGACAGGCAGCTCGTTAAGGAGCGCGGGCGCGAGCCGCGGCGCTACGTCAAGAAGTTCATCAACGAACCCGACGTGGTGGTCGAGGAGATGCTCGACGGAGCCATTCGCGCCCACCGCGCCTTCCTGCGGCCGCTCGCGTCTTCGCGGCGCGCGCTGGTGGCGCTTGACGGCCCGCGTCCAGGCAAGGTCGGCCTGGTCGTCGGCGGCGGGTCGGGCCACGAGCCCTGCTTCCTCGGCTACGTCGGCAAAGGCCTCGCCGACGCCGCCGCCGTCGGCAACATCTTCTCGACGCCGCCGCCCGATCCGATCTTCCACTGCGCGCAAGCGGTCTCGGGCGGCGCCGGCGTTCTCCTCGTCTACGGCAACTACGTCGGCGACGTGATGAATTTCGACATGGCGGCCGAAATCGCCCGCGACCACGGCATCGAGACGCGGTCGATCGTGACCACCGACGACGTCGCCTCGTCGCCGCGCGAGAATCGCGGTTCGCGGCGCGGCGTCGCCGGCAACGTCTTCGTCTTCAAGATTGCCGGCGCCGCATGCGACAAGGGCTGGAGCCTCGATGTTTGCGAGGCCGTCACGCGCAAGGCGAATGCGCGCACCTACATT
>Ga0302320_10018082_pt1 | contig 14249 bp, 8 predicted proteins | sample Bog_T0_3_FD_202130 | JGI IMG/M metagenome (GOLD analysis project Ga0302320, IMG submission 202130) | Peat permafrost microbial communities from Stordalen Mire near Abisko, Sweden - Bog_T0_3 | ecosystem: Environmental > Terrestrial > Soil > Wetlands > Peat | place: Sweden: Abisko, Stordalen Mire...
TGAACGAAGACCAAGCCCGAAATCGCCTCGACAACGGCCCCGCCAACCTCGCCGTCCTCCGTCACATGGCTCTCAACATCCTCAATGCAAAGAAATCCAAAATCTCAACCCGCCGAAAAATCAAACGAGCCGGCTGGAGCAACGCTTTCCTCGCCGAACTCATCGCTCAAATCTGATACGCGATTGCCCTGCCCCGTCCTCGTCCTGAGCTTGTCAAAGGACGATCCAGGAGAAACCGCAGGTCGTGCAATCAGCCGGGATCCCTCGGCTTTCGGGGCTACGGTCGCTTCTGGCGCGCCCCTCCGTCCTAGCTGGATCGTCCTTCGACAAGCTCAGGACGAGGTCGTGGGTGGCGCAGCCGAGGTATGTGCAAACCTTAGGTCGGCGACCTCGGTTACAGAAGGGCTCAGCCGTCACTCGCGAGCAGATTTTCCAGCGACGCGATCAGTTTCGGCGCCTCCTGCTTCGCTGTTCGCCACAGCACGTTGTTGTCGATCTCGAAACAGGCGTGAATCAACCGATTGCGCATGGCGACAATCGCCGACCAGGGAATCGAACTCGCAGCCTCCACATCGGGTCGGTTTCCAGGTCGGCGCGCTCGCGTCCCGCGATGAAGCGTTGCGACAATTTCGCCGTATCGATCATATGGGTAGCGTCGCTACGCCGCATATTGCGTTTCCGCGTCGCGCACGACTTCGTCGCGGAAATAGCGACTCAACTCCTCAGCGGTTCGCAGATCGACTTTTCGGCCGCCGAGCAGCGCGGAGAGTTCGGCTTCGATTTCGCCCAACTCGATAAACCCCGGCGTCGCCGCGGACTCGAATTCGACGAGCAGATCTACATCGCTATCGGGTCGCGCTAAACCCTTCAATGTCGAACCGAACAGAGAAAGCCGCCTGACGCCGCGGCGCTGGCAAAGCGCCGCGAGCGCGTCCGCGTCGGGGAAAAGCCCGGAAATCATGCGTCCCGCCCTCAGCTTCGAGTCCATGGCCCAGGCGGCGATACCGCCGCCATGTTCACTTATACCACGGTCCTCGCCCCGATCGCCCTGGCGAAACGCCCCCTCGTGCGCGTCGGTATCGGCCTTCGGCGTGGCTCGATGCGCTCATCGACTTTCCCGGACGGGCGCCAGTCCTTCGTGCCGAAGCTCGGAGGGCCGCGACCCAAAGCACGGCTCCCGTGTCGGACTGAACCTTGCGCGCCAGAGAACGGCGGCGGTCGCCCGCGTGAGTATATTCCGGGGGCGCCGCGCAGCGTCGACTCGGCGTAACATGATTGTGACTCGCCCGAAGGCAAGCGGGGCTCGTCGGGGAAACGAAGATGCTTGCGCTTGTCGCAGTCGAGAATATGAAGGTTGTGTCCGAGTCCCATGCTTTCGCCGGCGACCATGGCGCGCGAGGTCCCGTGCGATGACCGCGCTCGGCCGCGCTGGTTCGGTGTCCCATTTCACCCCGCTGGTGCTTGGCTTTGCGGCTCTTGGCGTTCTGCTGCTGGGTATTGTCGGCTTCCTGCAACAACAGGCGCAAAACGACGCCGAAATCCAGAACACTATAGCCGCAAGGGGCCTGTTGTTGCGGACCCTGGTCGCGTTGGACGACGCGGAAACCGGTCAGCGCGGCTTTTTGCTGTCTTCGGATCAAAGCTATCTCGCGCCCTATAACGCCGCTCTACCCCAGATCGTCGCCAACTTGAACGCGCTTGCTGCGCTCGAGGGCGCAGGAATTGTCGATCCGATCGAACTGACCGAGCTCGATCGCCAGATCGCGCAAAAACTCGAGGAGCTCCGCTCGACCATAGAACTGAATAAGGCCGGGAAGAACAGCGACGCGCTCGCATTGTTCGCGACCGGGGCCGGCAAGTCCACGATGAATTTGATACGGGCGCAGGCCGAAATCCTGCTGGCGTCGCAGACCGACAGAGCGCGCGAACGATTCGCTCGGATAAAGCAGGTTGGCGAATGGCTGCAGGTCGGCGCCCTGTGCGCTGTCGTCCTTGCCGCAGCGCTGTCGTTCGTCGCGGTGGAGCAGCTTCGCCGGCGGTTAGCCAATCTCACCGCTTCCGACGACAATCTCGTCTCCGCGCGCGTCGACCTCGTGACCGCCAACGCCGAAGTCGTGACCGGGGTTCAGCACGGCGAGCAATTGAGCGAGCAACTGCGGCAGTCGCAAAAGATGGAGGCGATCGGGCAGTTGACGGGGGGCTTGGCGCACGACTTCAACAATATGCTAGCGGTGATCGTCGGCAGCCTCAACCTCACCAAGCGCCGCCTGGCGCGCGGAGAGACCGACGTCGTTCGCTATCTCGACAGCGCCCTCGACGGAGCCGAGCGCGCCACGAAGCTCACCAACCGGCTGCTCGCGTTCTCGCGGCAACAGCCTCTCTCGCCCGTCGCGCTGGATCCGAACAGGATGGTCGCCGGGATGGCGGAGCTGCTTCGCGGTACGTTGAGCGACAACGTGGTGCTGGAGACGGTGCTCGCGGGCGGGCTCTGGCGGGCGCTCGTCGACCCGAACCAGCTGGAAAACTCGATCCTGAACATCGCCATCAACGCCCGGGACGCGATGCCTGAAGGAGGCAAACTGACGATCGAAACCAGCAACGCCTATCTCGACGACGATTACGCCGCCAGCCACTTTGGCGTCGCCGCCGGTCAATATGTTCAGATTTCCGTGACCGATACCGGCATGGGCATGACCGCCGACACTCGCTCCAAGGTCTTCGAACCGTTCTTCACGACCAAACAGCCCGGCAAAGGCACCGGCCTCGGGCTCAGTCAGGTGTTTGGTTTTGTGAAACAGTCGGGTGGGCACGTTTCGGTCTATTCGGAGCTCGAGCGGGGCACCACGATCAAGGTCTATCTCCCCAGATCCTACCGCGAGAATGAATCCCGAGGCGCTTCCCGAGTCGCAGCGGCGTTCCCCGCGGGTCAGGCAGGCGAGATCATTCTGGTCGCAGAAGATGACGAGCGGGTGATCCAACTCACCGTGGATACGCTGCGCGAACTCGGTTACACGGTTCTGCACGCCGACAGCGGGGCGGCGGCCCTGCTGACGCTCGAAGCCGTTGCGCACATCGATCTGTTGTTCACCGACATCGTCATGCCGGGGATGGACGGGCGCAAGCTCGCCGAGGAGGCGCTGAAGCGTCGCCCCGAAATCAAAGTGCTGTTCACGACCGGTTATGCGCCGAACTCCGTCGTCCACAACGGCGCTCTGGACTATGGAGAAGATTTGATCAGCAAGCCCTACTCGATCGAACAACTCGCCAGTAAGATCCGGGACGTCCTGGATCGTCCGCGGACCATAACGAGCACTGCCGCCGTGTAGAGGACCTGACGCGGGGCCGCCCAGACTGGAATCGGAAAGATGCAAGCTGTGAATATTCTCGTGGTCGACGATAATCTGACCATCGCCGAACTGCTTGCGGAGGTGATCGCCGACCTCGGTCACACCGTCTGCGCCATCGAAGTGACCGAACTCGGCGCCGTCACGGCGGCGGCGCAGCATAGGCCGGATTTGATGATCGTCGATGTGCGGTTGGGCCACGGCAGCGGCGTCGTCGCCGTCGACACCATCATTCGATCCCGTCCCGTTCCCCACATCTTCGTCAGCGGCGACATCGCACAGGTGCTGGCGCTCAGGCCGAACGCGGTGACCCTGCAAAAGCCTTATTCCGAGGCGGCGCTGATCACGGCGATGGAGCGCGCGCTCGCGACGGCGGATTAGAGCGGCGTCCGGACAAGTCGAGACGCGGCGCAGACTCCCTCCCCCAGCAGAGGGGACCAGGGGGTGCGGACATCTGGCGGCGCCACCCACCAACCTCGTCCCGACCCTTCGAAAAGCTCACGAACGAAGGGTCAGGACGAGGTTGGTGGGTTGCACAACGGTCCTGCGAAAGACGCCCGCATACTGTAAGTAAGGCGCCGTCGAGCCCCAACTCGGCGGCGTCAATTGTGAAGTGCAACGTCGGTCTTGTTCGAAACCGTCCGTCCGTTCGTCGCCGCGCGGCTTTGCTGGACCTCCAGCTCCAGCATCAATGAACTCAGAGATTTTCCGTGCGCGTCGAGCGTCAACGCGCGCGTGACGCCGCCGCTGAGCGCGCCTTCGAGGACGAAATTGAGCGCGCCGACGTTCGGCATCTCATAGCGCGTGACAGGCCCGGTGACGATGCCGAGAAAATGCTCGGCGACCCGTTCAGAGGTCACCTGTTCGACGAGTTTGGGATAGTCCCGTTCGTCGAAGGCGATGACCGAGATGTTGGAGATATTGCCCTTGTCCCCAGTGCGCGAATGGGCGATTTCTCTGAGCTTCATGATATCAAGCCTCCTCGACGGACACCGCGGTATGCACGGCGCTTTCCGGGATTAGCGCGGACGCCACCGCGACGATCTCCCGCGCCGACTTCCAGGCGCCGCCGCCCGCGGCGGGCCCGTTGGTGTAGAGCGTCTCGACTTCGTTGCCGATGCGTCGCGCCTCGTCGAGCGAGTCGGCGCGACCAACCACACGAATCCTCACTTCATAGGGATCGCCGTCGCGCGAACGCGCCGGTCCGTGCAGCGAATCGACGCCAATCAGATCGAACCGCATCTCGGTCGTCTCGACGCCGGTCAGTTGCAGCCGCTCGCGGACGATTTCGATCGCCAGTCTGGCGCGCGCCAATGCGTTTGGACCGGCATAGGAAATCTGACCTTCGCCGACGTAGCTGTCGATATAGCCGACGGAGGTTTTCAGGAGCCCGGTCTTCGGCGCGCCCCGGCCGCCGGAAACGCGCACCCGATCCGGGCCGACCTCCTCGACGCGAACTTGTGAGAAGTCGGCGACGACGTCGGGCTGGAAATAACGCCGGGGATCATGGATCTCATACAGCAATTGTTCTTTGACGGTGCGAGCCGTCACTTGCCCGCCGGAACCCGCAACCTTCGTCACCACAAGCTCGCCGTCCTCGCTGACCTCGCCGATCGGAAACCCGAGACGCGCCAGATCGGCGACGTCTTTCACGCCGGGATCGGCGAAATAGCCGCCGGTGACCTGGCCAGCGCATTCGAGCAGATGGCCGACGAGCGTCCCGCGACCCAGCTTCGTCCAGTCGTCCAAGGCCCAGGCAAATTCGCGGATGAGCGGGGCCATGAAGATGGCCGGATCCCCGGCGCGTCCCGTTATGACGACGTCGGCGCCTCGGCTCAACGCTTCGACGATCGGTCGCACCCCAATATAGGCGTTGGCGGAAACGACACGGTTGCCGAGCGACGCGATCGTCTCGCCGTTGTCGAGTGCGACGTCGTGTTCTCTGAGATAGTCGAGCACGTCGTCGCCCGTGACGGCGGCGACCTCGAGGCCGCTCAGGCCAAGCTCGCGCGCGATTTTCCGTGTCGCCTCTGCGGCGGCGAGCGGATTGGCGGCGCCCATGTTGGTGACGATCTTGATCTTGTTCTTGACGCAGATCGGCAAGACGGCGCGCATGCGTGCGGCGAGCAGCGGATCGTAGCCGGCGCTCGGGTCCTTGAGCTTCACCTGCTGTGCGAGGGCGATCGTGCGCTCGGCCAGACATTCGAACACGAGATAGTCGAGTTCGCCCTTCTCGGCGAGTTCGACGGCGGGTTCGATCCGGTCGCCCGAATAGCCCGCCCCGCTGCCAATCCTGATTGTTCTCATCTCACAAAATCCTTGCTCACAGCGGTAGAATTCCGAACGCGACGGCGGCGATCGTCATCACGACCGAAGCGCCGAACAGGATCGGAATCGTGAACCGTTGATGGTCCGCGAGTTCGATGCCGCAGAGGCCGACGACCAGGAAGGTCGCCGGCGTCAGCGGACTCACCGGGAACCCGGTCGTCATCTGACCGAGCAGCGCGGCTTGGGCGAACTGCACCTTCGCCACGCCGAGTTGGCTGCCGACTTCGGCCACCACCGGCAGGACGCCGAAATAGAACGAGTCGGGATCGAACAGTAGGCTCAGGGGCATGGAGATGACGCCGAGCGCCGCCGGCATGTGATGCGCCATCGCCACGGGCACGAACCCCACCGCCATTTGCGCCATCGCCTTCAGCATGCCGCTGTTCTGCATTATGCCGGTGAAGACGCCGGCGGCGAGCAGGATCGACGCCATCAGCAACGCGGCGCGCGCATGTGCGTCGACGCGCTGGCGCTGCATGTCGACGTCGCGATAGTTGATCAGCAGCGCGATGCAGGTTCCCACCATGAAGACGATCGCCGGCGCGAGCTTGTCGCCGAGCACGACCATGGTGCCCATGACGATGAGCGTGAGCACGATGTTGGGCCAGAAATTATGCGGTCGGCGCAACTGCTGTTCGGCGTCCGTCAGCTTGCGCATGGCTACGACGTCGACCGACGCGCCGGCGGCGAGGCCGAGCCGGGTCTCTTCGCGTTTGCCGAGCCACCAGGCGACGGCGAAGACGAACACGATGCCCACGATCTGCACGGGCACGAGGGGATTGAAGATCTCCGGGATCGGAATCTTCAGTGAGGCCGAAGCGCGGATCATCGGGCCGGTCCAGGGCAGGAAGTTGACGCCCGCGGCCATCGAGGCGGCACAGGCGAGAATTCGCTTGTCCATGCCGAGTCGATCGTAGAGCGGCAGCATCGCCGGAATGGTGACGAGGAAGGTGACGGCGCCCGAGCCGTCGAGGTGGACGAGCAGCGCAAGCAGGCTCGTGCCCATCACAATGCGCGTCGGCCGCGTGCCGACGGTCTTGAGTATCCGGTCGATGATCGGATCGAGCATTCCGGCGTCGGTGACGATGCCGAAGAACAGAATGGCGAACACGAACATCCCGACGACCGGAGCCAGGCTCTGGATGCCCGAGACGATGAATTTGCTGGTGTCCCAGCCAAATCCGCCGATGAGCGCGGCAATGATCGGGATGAGGATGAGCGCCATCAGCGGCGACATCCATTTGGTCATTATGACCGTGAGCAACAGCGCGATTGTAACCAACCCCAGCAGCGCCAACATTGCGTCCTCCCTGACGCGCTCAGCCCGAGACCTGACGACGGCGGGCCGCGCAGGACACTGATGAGGCGAGTTAAGTCATAAAACAATTGAAATTAAATGATATCAGTAATAAGCATTTCTTATGAATATCAGTCTTCGGCAGGTGCGCGCGTTTTCAACGGTTGCTCGGGTGCGCAGCTTCACCCAGGCCGCGTCGATCCTGAATGTCACCCAGCCGGCGCTGACCCTGCAGATCCGCGGCTTCGAGGAGGCGCTCGGCGTGAAACTGTTCGATCGCGACACGCGGACGGTCGAACTTACAAGGGTCGCGCGGGATATCCTGCCCGCCTTCGAGAGAACCCTTCAGGATCTCGAGGCGGCGGTCGCCAGCGCGAGGGACATCGCCACCCAGGCCCGCGGCGTCATCAGACTGGCCGTCTTGCCTTCGGTCGCCGCCAGCGTACTTCCCGACGCCATCCGACGCTTTCGTGACGATCGGCCGAACGTTGCGTTCGATCTCAAGGACGTCATCGCCGGCCAGATTCTCGGTCTCGTTCAAACCGAGGCGGTCGATTTTGGAGTGACCGGCGGCGCTGTCAAAGCGCTCGACGTCGAAGTCGTGTTTCAGGCCGAAGACCGGCTGCACGTCATCTATCCCAAGGGCCACCCGATCGCGCGGATCAAGAAAGTGACGCCCGCCGCGCTCTCGGAGTTTCCGCTGATCCTCATGCAGCGCGACACCAGCGTGCGCGCCATCGTCGACGCGAGTTTTCACGCGGCGGGCCTGATGCCGCAGGCGACCTGCGAAGCCATCTATATGATGACCGCAGTCGCCATGGTGCGCGCCGGCCTCGGCCTGACGATCCTTCCCGGCTCGGCGCGCGAAATCAGGGCGGAGCCGGGCTTACACACGCGGCCGATCGACGATCCCGCTTTTTCGCGGCCCGTCTCGATCATCAAGCGCAAAGGCCGAACCCTTCCGCCCCTCAGCGAATCCTTTCTTCAATTCCTGGCCGAATGTCTTCGCGCCGGTTTGGCTCGCAGCGTGCGCCGATAACGGGGCGTCGACTTTAGGGTTTTACCAGTGGGGTCTTCTGTCGGACGCGCCTCAACGCCAAAATTTCGATGTCCGCAGTTGGCGCTTTCTTGCCATACTCGGATCGAATGCAATCGCGTGCTTCAGGTCGAGGCCGGCCCTTCCTGTCGGAGCCTTTCCGGACTCATAATATCGGTGACAGTTACATAATTACCTATTATCCAACCCGGATGAACACGGGCCCTCCTCATATCCCGGCGTAACGACGATTCCGCTTCTTGGCGCCCAAAGCCTTGAAATCGCCCGATCGGCGAAGACTTCCGGCGCCCGGCGAAAAGCGGATCGCCGCCGCTCCCGTCCGCTCAGAACGCCTGCCGCGCCATCAGCCGCAGTTCCTGTTCCCGCGAGATCGTGCTGCCGGTGAAATTGTACTCGAGCGACAGTCCGGCGCCGCTGGCGAGCGCCGCGTCGAGGCCGAGGCCGACCTTGTAGGCGTCGGCCGCGGTCGCCACGCCGGAGACATCGCTGGCGCCGGCGCCAGCGCCGCTGGCGTAATACACCGACTGATCGAAGCCGCCGGTGAAATCGTGGCGATATTCGAGCCGCGCCATCGGCGTCAGCACCCCCCACTGCATCGCCTGCCGCCAGGAGATCTTCGTGCCGAGGACGCCGGACACCGAGGCGACGTTGAGCGACTGATAGCCGAGCGCCCAGACCGAGGAGCCGGTCTCCGTGTAGCCGTCCAGCATGAGATCCGTCACATCCAGCCGCCCGTAAGGCGACGCCTTGACCCCGCCCATGACGAAATCGTGGGTCAGCGCGAGCGAGCCGTAGGCTTCCGTTCCCGAGCGATTGCCGCTCAGCATCACGTTGCCCTGCGACGACCAGCGGCTGGCGTCGAGGTTGACCTTGCCGATGCCGGCGAACATGTCGATGAACGAATTGCGGGCGAATTTGTAGCTGCCGTAAGCGGTCGCATTGAAGGAGTTGGAGGCGACCGACGAACCGTCCGTTCCGACGTCGGTATCGCCGAAGCCGACCCCGAGCGCCAGACCGCCCTTGAAGTTGCGGAACAGTGCGCCGTCGGCGCCGATCGTCAGGCCGGCTGTCGAGAAACGGTTGTTATAGGCGCCGTTGGCCTGCTGAGTTCCGTATTGCAACGAACCGCTCGCCCAGATGTGGAACGGCAGCACGCCCCGGGCGTCCAACGCCGCGATGGCGCTGGGGAACGTCGACGACAGCGAGCCGACCGCCTGCGAAGTCGAGCTCGGGACCTTCCTGGTCGGCAGATAGGTCCCGTCGGCGGAACTCGGGCTGGCGGTCGCGTAGCGTCCGTTGGCGCCGAAGTTGGGGTCGTCGCCGGGGGACGTATAGCCGCCCCTGAGGCCGGGGTCGGACAGCGCGAAGCCCGGGCGCAGGTCGTCGACCTCGTCATGGAGCTGTTCGACGCGCCGGAACGTATTGTCGATCTGCGTATTCATATAGGCTTGACCGGCCTGGACCTGGGCCGCGACGACAGCCTCGACGTTGGTGTCGAGCCGGAGGCTGGCCGGCCCGGACACGCTGAGCGCGATGGAACTGGTCGAACTCGAATAGGTGGCGTCGCCGCTATAGGCGACTGTGAGGGTTTGCGTCCCTGCGGCGAGCGAACTGACCGTCAGCTTGGCGACGTCCTGCGAGACCTGCGCCGTACCGAGCGTGGCCCCCCCGATCGTGAAGGTCACCGTTCCCGTCGCCGTCGAGCCCGCGGCGATCGTCGCGCTGATCGTCACGGGAGCGCCCGCCACGATCACCGGCGCCGAAACGCTGGCCGTGACCGTCGTCGCCACCTTGGCGACGGCGATGGCCAATTGCGCCTGCGTCGCGGCCAGATAACTCGCGCTTCCCGCCTGATTGGCGTCGATCAGGCACGAACCCGGCGCCAGGAAGGTCGCCGTCGCGCCGGAAAGCTTGCAGGCGCCCGAAGTCGAGGCGGCGTCGATGGTGAAGGTGACCGCATTGCCGGAGCCGCCGCCCGTCGCTGTGACCGTGAACGTCGCGCCAACCTGCGGGCTGGCCGGCGCTGTGGAGGTGAAAGTGATGGTCTGCGAGGCCTTGCCGACCGAAATCATCTGCTGAACCTGCGCGGCGGCAGTGTAGCTGGCCGAGGCCGCCTGATTGGCGTCGACGATGCAGGTTCCCGTGCCGATGAAGATCACGGACGAACCCGAAATCGTACAGACGCCCGAGGTCGACGCGAGGTCGATGGTGAACGTCACCGCGTTGCCCGAGGCGCCGCCCGTGGCGGAGACGTTGTAGGTCGCGCCGATCGCCGGGCTGCTCGGCGGGCTCGAGGTGAACGCAATCGTCTGCGACATCGCGCCGATGACGATCGCCTGCTGAACCTGCGCCGCGGCGGCGTAATTGGCGTTGCCGGCCTGGTTGGCGTCGACGATACAGGCGCCGACGCCGGTAAAGGTGATTGTCGCGCCGGAGATCGTGCAGGCGCCCGAAGTCGACGCCGTGTCGATCGCGAAGGTCACGGCGAGGCCCGACGCGCCGCCGGTCGCCGTGACCGTGTAGGTCGCTCCGATCAACGGACTGGCGGGCGCGGTCGAGGTGATTACGAGCGTCTGCGAAGCCTTGCCGACGCTGATCGCCTGCTGGACCTGAACTGCGGCGTTGTAATTGGCGCTGCCCGCCTGATTGGCGTCGACGAGGCAAGTTCCGGCGCCGGTGAAGCTGACGGTCGAGCCCGAAATCGTGCAGGCGCCCGAGGTCGAGGACGCATCGACCGAGAACACGATCGCGACGCCGGACGCGCCGCCCGTGGCCGTGACGACGTAGGTCGCGCCGATCGCCGGACCGCTCGGCGCGCTTGAGGTGAACGCCAGCGTCTGCGCGCCCTTGCCGACGCCGATCGTCTGCTGAATCTGAACCGCGGCGCTGTAATTGGCGTTGCCGGCCTGATTGGCGTCGACGACGCAGGTTCCCGCGCCCGTGAAACTGACGGTGGAGCCGGAGATCGTGCAGGCCCCCGAGGTCGAAGAGGCGTCGATCGTGAAGGTCACGGCATTGCCCGACGCGCCGCCCGTCGCGGAGACCGTGTAGGTCGCCCCGACCAACGGGTTGCTCGGCGCGGCCGAAGTGAACGATATCGCCTGCGAAGACGCGCCGACTCCGATCGCCTGCTGGACTTGCGCCGCCGCGTTGTAGCTGCCGTTACCGGCCTGATTGGCGTCGATGACGCAGGTTCCGGCTCCGGTGAAGCTGACGGTCGAACCCGAAATCGCGCAGGCGCCGGAGGTCGTCGAAACATCGATCGAGAAGGTCACCGCGACGCCGGACGCGCCGCCCGTCGCCGCCACCGTATAGCTCGCGCCGCCGACCGCGGCGCCGCTCGGCGCCGACGACGTGAACGTAATCGTCTGCGCCGCCTTGCTGATTCCAAACGCCTGCTGGACCTGTGTCGCCGCGCTGTAATTGCCGCTCGCGGCCTGATTGGCGTCGACGACGCAGGTCCCGGCGGCGGCAAAGCTGACGGTCGAGCCGGAGATCGTACAAGCGCCGGAGGTCGAGGCGGAGTCGATCGTGAAGGTCACCGCGGCGCCCGACGCGCCGCCGGTCGCGGAGACCGTATAGGTCGCGCCGCCGACCACCGCGTTGCCGGGCGCGGATGACGTGAAGACGATCGCCTGCGCGGCCTTGCCGACGACGATCGATTGCTGGATTTGTGCGGCGGCGGCGTAGTTCGCGCTGCCGGCCTGATTGGCGTCGACGATGCAGGTTCCCGCGCCGGCGAAGCTGACGGCGGCGCCCGAGATCGTGCAGGCGCCCGCCGTCGACGCGCCATCGATCGAGAACGCCACCGCGTTGCCCGACGCGCCGCCCGTCGCGACGACTGTATAGACCGCGCCGACGGCGGCATTGCCGGGCGCGGTCGAAACGAACGCTATCGTCTGCGCGGCCTTGCCGACGTCGATCGTTTGCGTAACTTGGACCGCCGCGTTGTAATTGCTGCTGCCGCCCTCGTTGGCGTCGACTATGCAGCTCCCGGCGCCGGTGAAGCTGACCTTGGAACCCGAAATAGTACAGGCGCCCGACGTCGACGAACTGTCGATCGCGAACACGATCGCGACGCCCGAGCCGCCGCCCGTCGCGGTGACCGTATAGCTCGCGCCGATCGACGGGCCGCTCGGCGCCGTCGAGGTGAACGAGATCGATTGCGAGCCCTTGCCGACGCTGATCGTCTGCTGGATCTGAACGGCGGCGCTGTAATTGGCGCTCGACGCCTGATTGGCGTCGATGACGCAGGCGCCGACGCCGGTAAAGCTGACGGTCGAACCGGAGATCGTGCAGGCGCCCGAGGTCGAGGAGAGGTCGATCGAGAACGTCACCGCGTTGCCCGACGCCCCGCCCGTGGCGGAGACCGTGTAGCTGGCGCCGCCGACCGTCTCGTTGCTCGGCATTGTCGACGTGAACGAAATCGTCTGCGACGCCTTGCCGATGCCGACCGTCTGCTGGACCTGAACGGCGGCGCTGTAATTGGCGCTGGCCGCCTGATTGGCGTCGATGACGCAGGTTCCCGAGCCGGTGAAGCTTACGGTCGAGCCCGAGATCGTGCAGGCGCCCGACGTCGAGGAGCCGTCGATCGAGAACGTCACCGCATTGCCCGATGCGCCGCCGGTCGCGGAGACCGTATAGCTGGCGCCGCCGACCGTCCCATTGGCCGGCGCCGACGACGTGAAGGAAATCGACTGCGACGCCTTGCCGACGCTGATCGTCTGCTGGACCTGAACGGCGGCGCTGTAATTGGCGCTCGACGCCTGATTGGCGTCGACGATGCAGGTTCCCGCGCCGGTGAAGCTGACGGTCGAGCCCGTGGCCGTGCAGGCGCCCGCCGTCGACGCGCCGTCGATCGAAAACGTCACCGCATTGCCCGAAGCGCCGCCGGAGGCGATGACGACATAGGTGGCGCCGCCGACGATCGCATTGCCGGGCGCACTCGAAGTGAAGGTAATCGTCTGCGCCGCCTTGCCGACGACGAAGGATTGCTGGACCTGAACCGCGGCGCTGTAACTGGAATTGCCGGCCTGATTGGCGTCGACGACGCAGGTTCCGGCTCCGGTGAAGCTTACGTTGGAGCCCGAGATCGAGCAGGCGCCTGAAGTCGACGACGCGTCGATCTTGAACGTCACGGCATTGCCCGACGCGCCGCCGCTCGCGCTGACGAAATAACTGGCGCCATTGACGGTCGCGCCGCCGGGCGCGCTCGAGGTGAAGGTAATGGTTTGCGCGCCGAGGCCGACGGCGACCGACTGCTGGGCTTGAGCGGCGGCCGCATAATTCGTGTTGCCGGCCTGATTGGCGTCGATGAAACAGGTTCCGGCGCCGGTGAAGCTGATGATGGAGCCAGAGATCGTGCAGGCGCCCGAAGTCGACGAAGCGTCGATCGAGAAGGTCACGGCGTTGCCCGAGGCGCCGCCCGTCGCGCTGACCGTATAACTGGCCCCGCTGACGGTGGCGTTGGTCGGCGCGGTCGAAGTGAAGCTGATGACCTGCGCGCCCAGGCCGATCGCGATGTCCTGCTCGGCCACCGGCGCCGCGGCATAGGACGTATTGCCCGGCTGGTTGGCGTCGACGATGCAAATGCCGGCGCCGGCAAAGCTGACGGTCGAGCCCGAAATCGAACAGGCGCCCGAGGTCGAAGCGGCGTCGACCGAAAAGGTGACCGGATTGCCCGAGCCGCCGCCTGTCGCCGTCACAGTGTAGGGCGCGCTGCCGACCACTATGCCTGCTGGCGGAGTCGAGGTGAAAGCGATGGTCTGCGGGGTCGAGTTGTTGACGGTCAGCGTGCCCGGACCGGCGACCGTCTGGCTCATCGCCGAGGGGCCGGCAACCGCGAGCGTGCCGCCGGATATCGCATAGGTCCCCGTCGTCGACGGGATGACGTTGTAGTAGATGGTGCAGACCGAGTTGGCCGACAACGACGACAAAGTAAAGGAAATGCTGGTCGACGAGGTCGCCGACAAGCCGACGCAATTGGCCGAATAGGCGCCGATCTGGCCGGTCCAGCCCGCCGGGAACGAACCCGAGGCGGTCAACGAGATCCCGGTCAGCGCCTGGGAATTAGGATTTTGTATCGAAATCGTAGCCGCGGCCGTTTGGTTGACGACCAGGGTGCCGGAGGTGAAACTGGCCGAATAGACGGGCGGCGACACCGCCGCGAACGCCGAATTCGTGGCGACAAGAGATAATATGATCGCCAGGACACCAGCGATGA
>Ga0302320_10018086_pt1 | contig 14247 bp, 5 predicted proteins | sample Bog_T0_3_FD_202130 | JGI IMG/M metagenome (GOLD analysis project Ga0302320, IMG submission 202130) | Peat permafrost microbial communities from Stordalen Mire near Abisko, Sweden - Bog_T0_3 | ecosystem: Environmental > Terrestrial > Soil > Wetlands > Peat | place: Sweden: Abisko, Stordalen Mire...
CTGCGCTACGAAGACGCCGTCGGCCTGGGCGAGCGCCGCCGGCAATTCCTTCTGGAAAACGGCGCGGCGGGTCGTATTGCTGCGCGGCTCAAAGAGAGCCCACAGCCGACGGTTGGGAAAACGATGCCGCAGCCCCAGCAACGTCTCGCGCATCGCGGTCGGATGGTGTCCGAAGTCGTCGATGACGGTCACGCCGCGCACCTCGCCGCGCACTTCCTGCCGCCGTTTGACGCCGGTGAATTCCGCCACGGCCCGGACGATATCCGGCAGCGGAATCCGGTAAAAATGCGCCGCGGCAATCGCCATGGCGGCGTTTCGGACATTGAACGTGCCCGACAACGCCAGTGTGAATTCGGTGTTCAGCAGCCGGAAATGCTGTGTGTCGCCATCGACGCGCACATTGCTAATCCGCACGGCGGCATTTTGGGAAAAGCCAACTTCGAGAATCGGCGCCATGCTCTCCTTCACCACCGCGAGCGCGTTCTCGTCATCGGCGTTGACCAGCACCATGCCGTTGCGCGGCACGATCCGCACCAAGTGCGAAAATGTTTTTTGGACCGCCGCCAGGTTGTCGAAAATATCGGCGTGGTCGAACTCGAGATTGTTGATGATGACCAGCTCGGGCAGGTAGTGGAGAAATTTGCTGCGCTTGTCGAAGAAGGCCGTGTCGTACTCGTCGCCCTCGAGAATCCAGTAAGGCCCCTCCTGTCGCGTGCAGCCCTGGGGAAGATTCTTCGGCAGGCCGCCAATGAAGTAGGAAGGCTTGCGTCCCGAGCGCTCGAAGATCCAGGCCAGGAGCGAGGTTGTGGTCGTCTTGCCGTGGGTGCCGGTCACGACCAAATTATGCGTCTTGCGCAGGAAATAATTTTTCAGCGTCTCAGGCAGCGAGAGGTAATAGCGCTTCGCTTCCAGCGCCGCTTCGAGTTCGGGATTGCCGCGCCGGATCGTGTTGCCCACGACGAGAATCACGTCCTCGGCGGGCAGGTTCTCCGGCTTGTAGCCCGACTGGATGGTGATGCCCTTCTCCGCGAGGAAAGTCGACATCGGCGGATAGACGCTCTCGTCCGAGCCGGTGACGGTGTAGCCCTGGTCGCGCAGCATCGCGGCGACGGCGCCCATTGCGGAACCACAAATACCCATGAAATGAAACGCGCTCGGAGGCGCCTGAACGGGAGAGGAAGATGAAGCCATGAATTGGCTTCAGACATTGTGACGCGAGCCGCCTCGCCGCAACTTTTTTCGGTAGATTAGCAAACGAAGCAAGTGCCATTTTCGAGATTTTTGCCGTCCTCCATTGTCTTCCGCGCAATGCGGATTAGATTCAGTCCCCCCACAGTCCATGAGTTCCAGTCACATCTGCGTGCGCGGCGCGCGCCAGCACAATCTCAAGAACATCGATGTCGATATTCCGCATCATCGCCTGACCGTCGTCACGGGCCTGAGCGGCTCGGGCAAATCGTCACTCGCGTTCGACACGCTCTACGCTGAGGGCCAGCGCCGCTACGTGGAGACTTTCTCGCCCTACACGCGGCAATTTCTTGAACGCATGGACAAGCCCGACGTCGAGCGAATCGACGGCCTGCCGCCCGCCATTGCCATTGAGCAAAGCAACTCAGTCAAGACGTCGCGCAGCACAGTCGGCACGATGACCGAGATCGCCGATCACCTGAAACTTCTCTTCGCGCGCCTGGCCTCGCTGACGTGTCCGCACTGCGGGCGGCAGGTCAGGCCGCTTGGCGCGACACAAATCACCGACCAGGTTCTCGAAATGCGCGCGGGTCGCGAGGTGCTCGTCGGCTTCTCCGTTCCGATGCCGAATAAGCCGTCGCTCGCGGCGGCTCTGGCCACGCTGAAGCAGCAGGGATTTTTGCGCGTCTGGCTGGACGGCGAGTTGCGCCGCACCGATGACCCTGTCGGAGACAAGGAAATCGCGCCGCCACTTTTGCGCGTGGTGCAGGATCGCGTCCAGGTAACCGGGAAAAATCGTGCGCGTTTGGCGGAGGCGATCGAATCGGCTCTCCGTTATGGCCAGGGACAGATGCAGGTCTTTGAGGTAGCCGCCGCTGCGGACAGCGGCGGTTCAGCTGGTAGCCGTCGATCCCCGAGCGACGGACCGCCGCCAGGGACGGCGGCGGCTACCTCGGAAGAACTCCGCTACGCCAACGCCTGGGTTTGCCCGTACGACGGCACGGAATTTCGCGAGCCAACGCCTGCGCTCTTCTCTTTCAACAACCCCATGGGCGCATGCCCGGTCTGTCGCGGGTTCGGGCGCACGATCGAGATCGACTACGAACGCGCGTTGCCCGATCGTCGCCTAAGTATTCGCGGCGGCGTGGTGAAGCCCTGGCAAAGCGGCATCTCGCTCGAATGCCAGCGCGACTTGCTCCGGCATTGCGACGACCAGGGCATTCCCATCGACCAGCCGTTTTGTGAACTGGAATCGTGGATGCAGAAATTCGTCATTGCGGGCGACCCGAAACGCTCCGGCCATACGCCGGATGAACTTGAGGACTCGGACCTCTGGTACGGCGTGAAGGGCTACTTCGACTGGCTCGAGACGAAGACCTACAAGATGTACGTGCGCGTTTTCCTGTCGCGTTACCGCGCTTACAAGACGTGCCCGACTTGTCACGGTGCGCGGTTTCAGCCGGAGACGCTTAACTTTACCCTTGGAGGGTCAGGCTCCGCCCTGACCCATTCTGATCAGCCCTCAGAAAAGTCAGGGTCAGGCCAGAGGCTGACCCTCCAGCCGACTTTGCCCGAAATCAACCGTCTTCCGCTCACCCAAGCGCGCGATTTCTTCGCGTCGCTGCCGCTTCCGGCCGGTGACGATGCGGCGGAACAGCTGCGCGACGGTATCCTCGCGCGGCTCACCTACCTGCTCGAAGTCGGCCTCGGTTACCTCACGCTCGACCGCGCCACGCGCACGCTAAGCGGCGGCGAAATTCAGCGCGTCAATCTCACCTCGTGCCTCGGCAATTCGCTGGTCAACACGCTCTTCGTCCTCGACGAGCCGAGCATCGGCCTGCATCCGCGTGACATGGGGCAGCTCGTGGACGTGATGAAACGGCTTCGCGATCGCGGCAACACGGTGCTCGTCGTCGAGCACGAGGAGGCCGTCATGCGCGAGGCGGACCACCTGCTGGAACTCGGACCCGGACGTGGCGCGGCGGGCGGCGACATCGTTTTCGCCGGCGATTTCAAGAAGATGCTCGGCGCCAAAGGCTCGCTCACGGGCGCTTACCTCAACGAAACGAAATCGATTCCGCTGCCCGTGCGGCGGCGCGCGCCCGATCCCGCGTTTCAGCTCAAGCTCATCGGCGCCGCGGCCAACAACCTGCGCGACATCGACGTCACGGTGCCGCTGGGCCTCTTCGTCGGCATCAGCGGCGTGAGCGGTTCGGGCAAAAGCACGCTGGTGCATCAGGTGCTTCATCCGGCTTTGCTCGCAGCGCAGCACATGCAGTCCGAGGAGGTCGAGGGCGTTTCCGCCTGGCGCGGCCTGCTTGGCGCGGAGCATATCTCGGAAGTTGTCCGTGTCGATCAGTCGCCGCTTTCGCGCACGCCGCGCTCCAATGCAGCGCTCTATCTCGGCGCGTACGATTTCATCCGCGACCTCTTCGCCGGGACCGAGGCGGCGCGATCTCAGGGCTACACGGCGGGTGACTTTTCCTTCAACGGCGGCACGGGGCGCTGTCCCCGCTGCAACGGCTCAGGCGCGGAAAAAATCGAAATGCAATTTCTCGCCGACGTTTTCGTGACCTGTCCCATCTGTGAAGGCCGCCGATTTCAGGCACCGCTTTTGGCCGTCCGTTACCGCGGTCGCAACGTGCATGAGGTCCTCGAGATGACCGTCGATGAAGCGAGGGAGTATTTTTCAGCGGGTCTTCCCGATCTCACCAACAACGAACGCAAGCTGCATGGGCGCATCAGCGCGAAGCTTGGCCTGCTCTCCGAAGTCGGTCTCGGTTATCTGCGCCTCGGCCAGCCGCTCAATCAGCTTTCCGGCGGCGAGGCGCAGCGCATCAAGCTGCTGCGGTATCTGAGCGACAAACCCTCCGAGGTAGCCGCCGCCGTCCCTGGCGGCGGTGCAGTTGGCAGCCATTCATCTTCGGGTAAAGGTCCGCCGCCAGGGACGGCGACGGCTACCAAAGGCGTCCGCACCACCCGCCTCTTCATCCTCGACGAACCGACCACCGGCCTCCACTTCGAAGACATCAGTCTTCTTCTCACCGTGTTGCAGCGACTCGTTGACCAAGGTGATTCGCTCGTCGTCATCGAGCATAACCTTGAGGTGCTGAAGTGCGCCGACTGGATCATCGATCTCGGGCCCGAGGCCGAGACGGATGGCGGGCGCATTGTTGCCGAGGGCACGCCGGAGACGATCGCGGCCACGCCGGGCAGTCACACGGGAAAGTTTCTCGAACCCAAGCTGAAACTCCGCAAGCCAGCCCGCCGTCTGCGCGAGTCGGCCGCCGCGTATGCCAATGGCAACGCCCGTGCCTTGCGCCGTCTCGACGCCATGCCGCAAGCCATTCAGATTCGCGGCGCGCGCCATCACAACCTGAAAAACATTTCGGTCGATATCGCGCTGAACGAAATGACCGTGGTCACCGGCTTGAGTGGCTCGGGCAAATCGACGTTGGCATTCGATCTTCTCTTTTCCGAGGGCCAGCGGCGCTATCTCGACAGCCTCAACGCCTACGCGCGGCAGTTCGTCGAACAGCTCGAACGGCCCGATGTCGACTCGATCACCGGCATTCCGCCCTCCGTCGCCATCGAGCAGCGGGTCACACGCGGCGGACGCAAAAGCACCGTTGCCACCGTCACCGAGATCTTTCAATTTGTCCGGCTGCTCTACGCCAAGCTCGGCCAGGTGCGCGATCCCGGGACCGATGAGCCCGCCATCCGCCAGACACCTGGGGAAATTCTTGCGCGCATGGAAAAGGCCGCAGGCGCGCGGGAACTGCGGGTGCTCGCACCTCTGATCAAGGGCCGCAAGGGCTTTCACACCGAGGTCGCCAAGTGGGCGGAGAAAAAAGGTTATCCGCTGCTGCGCGTCGATGGGAAGTGGATCGAGCCGGTGAAATTCAAGGCTCTCGACCGTTACGTCGAGCACACTATCAGCGTCGAACTGGGCCGATTTGGCCGCAAACAATCCCCAGCGGAGCGACGTAAACGGATCGACACCGCTCTTGCGCTGGGACGCGGCACGCTCTACGCACTCGACGCGAACGGACGCGAGACGGTCTACAGTACGCAGCTTTTTTGCCCCGGCAGCGGGCATTCCTTCGATGAGCTTGAGCCGCGCCTCTTTTCCTTCAACTCGGCGCATGGCTGGTGTCCTGCGTGTCAGGGCTTCGGCACGGTGTTCGAGGTCAAGACCGAGGGCGAAACCGAGGCGGAACGCGAAATCGAAATCGAGCGCGCGCGCGAGTGGGCCGACGATGTGCTGCCGGTCTGCCCGAAATGCGGTGGTCAGCGCCTGAACCCGCTCGCTCGGGCGGTGCGTTTGCCGCTTGGTCGCGGGGCGAAGGAGCACGGCGGCTTCACCATCGGTGAGCTTGGCGCGCTGACCATTGTCGAGGCGGTCCGCTTTTTCCGCACGGTCAAGCCGAAGGGACGCGAGGCCCGCATCGCGCGCGACATCCTGCCCGAGATCGTCCAGCGCCTTGAATTTCTCGTCGAGGTCGGGCTCGGCTATCTCTCTCTCGACCGGAGCGCGACCACGCTCTCGGGCGGCGAATCGCAGCGCATCCGCCTTGCCGCGCAGTTTGGTTCGGAGTTGCAAGGCGTCCTCTATGTCCTGGACGAGCCGACCATCGGGCTTCATCCGCGGGACAACGCGCGGCTGCTCGATTCGCTCGGCACGTTGCGGGACCGCGGCAACACGCTGGTCGTCGTCGAGCACGACGAGGACACGATGCGTTTCGCCGACAGCATCATTGATCTCGGGCCCGGCGCGGGCACGCAGGGCGGGGAAATCGTCGCGCAAGGTTCCTGGAAAACGCTGGCGAAGCACGGCGAATCGCCGACGGGAAAAATCCTGGGCAAACCGCTGCGCCATCCTTTGCGCGGGCAGCGCCGGTCCGCGAAGGACGCGCCGGGTTGGTGCCGCATCACCGGTGCTCACGTGAATAATCTCAAGAAACTCAACGTCGCTTTTCCGGCTGGGCGCTTCATTGCGCTCTGCGGCGTCAGCGGCGCGGGAAAGAGCACGCTGCTGCACGATGTGATCAAACCTGCCGCACAGGCATTTGCCGGCCGCAAAGGCAAACGCGGCAAACCGGCGACCGGTGCCTGGAAGAAACTGGAAGGCTTCGAAATTTTCACCTCGGTCTACGAGGTCGACCAGGCGCCGATCGGCAAGACGTCGCGCTCGACGCCGGCGACCTACATCGGGCTGATGGACGAGATTCGCAGCCTCTTTGCGCGTCTTCCGCTGGCGCGCCAACGCGGGTACGAGGCTTCGCGCTTTTCGTTCAACAGCGGCTCGGGTCGCTGTCCTGCCTGCCTCGGGCAGGGCGCGGTGAAAGTGGAAATGAGTTTTCTCCCCTCGACCTTCGTTCCGTGCGAGACGTGCCGGGGCCGCCGGTACAATCCGGAGACGCTGGAGGTGCGCTACAACGAAAAATCGATTGCCGATGTGCTCGATCTCACCATCGAGCAGGCGGTTGATTTCTTCGCCGAGGTTCCGCGGCTGCATCGTCCGCTTGCCTTGCTGCGCGATACCGGTCTCGGCTACCTGACGCTCGGGCAGCGCAGTCCCACGCTCTCGGGTGGCGAGGCGCAGCGGATCAAGCTGGTGGCGGAACTGGCTCGCTCGCTCGAAATGAACACGCAAAAGCGTCTCAAGACACGCGGCTTTGGCGGCCTGCATCATCTGTATCTCCTTGAGGAACCGACCATCGGACTGCATCTCGCCGATGTGCAGCGGTTACTGCACGTGCTGCATCAGCTCGTCGATGCGGGTCATACCGTGATTGTGATCGAGCATCATCTCGACGTTCTCGCCGACGCCGATCACCTGATCGAGCTCGGGCCTGAGGGCGGCGACGCGGGAGGCGAGTTGATCGCCCAGGGCACGCCGGAGGAAGTGGCGAAGACGAAGCGTTCGGTCACCGCGCCGTTCCTGAAGAAGTCACTTCGGCGTCGTTGAGGTAATCAGGCTGATTTGCGGAGACAGTCGGGGCTTACCCTGGCTGGGCAAGGCCTTCGCAAATCTTCCGCGCGACGAGCGGGCCTTCATAGACGAAGCCGGTGTAGAGCTGCAGCAGGCTGGCGCCGGCTTCGAGTTTTTCGCGCGCGTCGGCGGCGTTGAAGATGCCACCCACGCCGATGATCGGGACGCGCCCGCCGGTGAGGCGATGCACGGTGCGGATGATTTCCGTACTGCGCGCGGTGAGGGGACGCCCGCTCGCGCCGCCCTCTTCCTGGACCGAGAGCCCGTGTTTGTCGATGGTGGTGTTCGTGGCGACGATCCCGGCCAGGCGATATTTTTCCACCGCGTTGACCACGTCGGCGATCTGCGCCTCGCTCAGGTCGGGCGCGATTTTGATCAGCAGGGGATGTTTGGCGGCGGAGTCTTCGTCGCGGAGCGGGCCGAGGATGGAATCGAGGAAGGCGCCGCCCTGCAGCTCGCGCAGGCCCGGCGTGTTGGGCGAGCTGACGTTGACCACGAAATAGTCGGCGAGGTCGCGCGTGCGGCGAAAACAGGTGAGGTAATCGCGCCCGGCCTCGGAGAGCGGTGTGACCTTGTTCTTGCCGAGATTCAAGCCGACCGGCGTGCGCGGCCAGCGGCCTGAGGTCTTGATTTTCTCGAGGCGGTGCGCGACTTCCTCCGCGCCGATGTTGGGAAAGCCGAGGCGGTTGATCAGCCCCTGCTCGGCGGGAAGGCGGAAGATGCGCGGCGACGGATTGCCCGGCTGCGGGAGCGGCGTGATGGTGCCCAGTTCCATGAAGCCGAAGCCGAGTCGCGGCCAGACGGTTATGCCGTCGGCGTTTTTGTCGAAGCCGGCGGCGAGACCGATGGGATTGGGGAAGGTAAGGCCGAACAGTTTCGTTTCCAGCGAGGGGAAATCGCGGCGCGCGAAGGGCTCGATCAGCGCGGAGAGCGGCGTGTGGGCCATGGCTGCGAGCGCGGCGTGATGGACCGACTCGGGCGGGAAGGAAAATAGGAGCGGGCGCGCGAGGCTGCGGTAGAACATGATCGTGCCAAGCTTAACGCGGGGTCCTGCGGACGGCAGTAATTTTTATTTTTCTCGTTCTCAAGCTGTGCACATGGGAACGAGGGGAGCCTGAAAAGGTTCCTTCGCGAAAAAAAACAAAGCGAATCAGGCGAATCAGGCGAATGGGATTCGGATAGGATATTGAGATCATGGTGGAGTTGAGCAATGCCTTGAGTTGCTGAGGAGAAAACGGGAATAAGATGTCATGCCGGGCATTGTCGCACATTTGGGGAAAAGGCGTGAGCCTTGCAAATGCTGCGTGGGCTATATGGGCTAAAAAGTTGCGTTTACCTCTGAATTTTTTTTTATGATCCTGTTTTCGACTTCCCGGACAACCTGTAGGTTTATTTGTACCGGGCTGACGGACCTCGTCTAGACTCAGGCATTGAGTCAAAATCCCAGAAAGGAACCCATCCATGTCAAAAACAGGTACCTCAAATGGGAAATCTCGTTTAAAAGACTTTGAAAGAATCCTGTGAACCGTTTTCTTAGAAAATCCTGGTTTACCCAATTCGTCGCCTGCCGGTCCATTCAATCGATGGTTGGCGGGGCACTTATCTGGCTCGGCGCGGTGCCTTGTCACGCGGAGCTCCCGAGCGGCTGGTCGGGCCTTGACCTTGGTGGTCCAACAGCGGGCTTGGATGCCTATTCCAACGGCGTTTACACGGTCACCGGAGCGGGGATCGGGTTAGGCTCGACGAACGATCAGATGCACTTCACGTGCCAGACACTCGACGCCGGCGGCAATTTTCGGCTGACGGTTCGGGTGGCTAGTTTCACGGGCGGGGCGGGCTCCGAAGTCGGTTTGGTGATGCGGCATGGGACGGATGCGACGGGTTCGATGGGGGCGGTCGCCTATAAACCGTTAAAGGGAAAGGGCCCCAACCCCAATGTCTTTTGTTACTTCGCCCGAAACATGGAAACGGGCGCCTTATATCCATGGAAAACAGCCGGGACCGAGTCGCCGATTGCCATACCCTGCTGGCTGCAACTCGTGCGGTACGGCAACAATTTCGCGGCTTACAAGTCCTCGGATGGCAAGGAATGGTCTCAAGTCCAAAACACGAGCGGCAGCGCATTTTCCGTTTCCGGCGCCATTCAGGTCGGCTTTTTTGTCTCCAGCGGCGGAGCGGACGCGGCGACGGCGACCCTCGATAACGTCAAATTAGACACCGCTCCCGCGCTGCCTTACGAGACGAGCTGGATCGGCGATACTTTTTCTTCCGACAATGACAGTTACGTTTCCGCCAGCGCCGCCGCCATGTGGGTTGCCGCGGACGGAACTTGCTATGTCTCGGGTAGGTATGATGAAGGCGGCGAGGCCTGTAAGAGCTATAAGAACGGCAAAGTCCTCCATCCGTTCACCCTGAATTCCGCTGGCGCCTGCGAAGGATCGATCGCAAGCGACGGAACTCATCTCTATTATTTTGGACGCCCCGGCGCCAATTTTCATGAAATTTATCAGACGGACATGGCGGGCAGCCTTAGTACTGCCACGCCGCTCTATTTCCAGACGCCGCTGATTGATAGCGCTTCCGGACAGGCCAAGCTTAGCGGCATGCTCAAGCTCAGCGGGCTGGCCTATGGCAATGGCGAACTCTATGTCAGCGACCAAGTAACCGGGCAGGTGCTGGTGGCGGATCCCGCGCTGACGCCCTATGGATTGGCGACGAACGTGGTGAACAACGTGGTTACGCACGCGATTGATACCAGCGGGGTGACCAATCCTGCCCCCGAATCGGTTTATCAAAGCGAATTTCAGAGTGATTACATAGTCCTGACCATTCCGGGCCTGACGGCTGGTAATTCCTATACGGTCCGTTTGCACTTTGCGGAACTTCATCCCACGGACGCCGCGATCGGAAAGCGGATCATGAACTTGCGCGTCGGAAGCCAGACGGTCGCCGGCTACGATATCTATAAGGAAGCTGGGGCGCTTGACAAGGCAACGGCGGTTTCCTTTGCCGGTGTGGTGCCAGACAAAACGGGCACGCTTAAAGTCGCGGTCGGAAAAGGCACCGGGACCGTTGATGGATGGGTGACCATCAGCGGAATCGAAATCCTCAATTCGGATGGCAGTCCTTTGCTGCTGCTTAACTGCGGAGGTGGTGCCGGCGGAGCATGGCAAACGACGATCCATGAAATTCCGACCCGGGCGTTCGCCTTCACCCGGCCCGGACCCATCGCGGTGGACAAGGCTGGAAATCTCTGGATCGTGCAGGAAGGCACGACATTTCCAGCTTCCGGAAATTACACCTCCACCCCCGGCTGGGCAGCCATCAAGTCCTACGACAAAAACGGCCACTATCTCAACAAACAAATCACCGATGTGGTCAACCCCACGGCCATCAGTTATGACAGCGCGAGCGACCGGTTGCTGGTAGCGGAGAATGGCCCCTCGCAGAACGTCCGCATCTACAATGTTTACACGGGTGCGGCGACGGTCCCGGCCTGCACGAGCACCTTGGGAATTCCCGGTGGCATCTTTGCGGGAAAGACACCGGGCGTGTACCATGACCCAGACTCCGGCGGCGACGCACGCTTTTTCGGGCCTACCGGAGTGGGGATGGACGGCAGTGGAAACATCTATGTGGCGTGTAACGGAGGTCCGCTTCAAACCGATCTGCGGGCGTTTAAGCCGGACGGAACCATGCTTTGGAGCCTCGTCGCCCTGGACTTTTGCAACACCGGTGATTTTGACCCGGCTCTCGGCGAGTCGGACGTGTGGACGCCCACCATGCATTACACGATGGACTACAGCGGCTCGATGGCGGGCGGCGAGTGGAAATTGAAAAGCTACATGGTGAATCCCTTTTCTCCTTACGCTTGGCAGCCCCATCTCGGCTCCAGCAGTTCCGTTTACCGCAAGTTGGGGCCGGCTCATACGCCAGTGATGTACACCGCCGGACAGGGGCAGTTGGGTCCGATCTATATCTATCGCTTCGTTGGCGAGCAGATCGTCCCCTGCGGCTCGTTCACCGCTTCCGGCCACTCCATTTCGATATGGATCGATTCCAACGGCGATGGGATTCAACAGCCGGAGGAGGTTTCAACCGCAACCACCTATGGAGGGCAGCTCATCTCTTTTGATGTCGCTGACAACGGCGACATTTACCTGGCCATGGGAGGCCATGCGAGCAAGCCCAACGTGCAAAAGTTTTCTTTCCAGGGCTTCACCGCGAATGGTGTTCCCCATTACCCGACGACCTATACGACCGTTCCTACTCCCGCACCGTTCGATAAGATGTGGGGAAACAAGGCGCGGCTTCGGTATGTGGGAGGAGCAAAGGACACAATGTATCTGCTCGGCGAAACAAATCCCAACGCCACCGCGACGGACTACAATTATGGCGCGACCCTGGCTTGCTACGACCAGTGGTCCACGACGCCCACGATGCGGTTCATCACCGTAATGCCGACTCCCGCGAGCGATCCCAATTTCGTTAATGGAGCCCCCCCTTATACTCGCGATGGATTTATCTATCAGGCGTTTGACGTCGCCAACGGACTCTCGTTTGTCACCGATCTTTGGGGAACGATTCATGTGGTCGATCCCGAAGGGAATCTGCTGACCAAGTTACAGCCCGGCCCCGAAGTGAGCGGCCTTTGCGCCTGGGAGGACGAGATCATGGGCGTGCGTGCGCACTATAACTCCGCAACGGGCGAATATGACATCCTCCAGGAAAACAGTGGATTCCGCGGTCGTGAAAATTTGTACCGGTGGAAGCCCGCCGAGTCGCTTTCCAAATAGCTCTGGCCGCGTACGTTTATCCCATGCCCGAACTAGCTGAGGTCGATTATTTTCGCAAGCGGTGGAACCCGGGGCTGAAGCACCGCGTTGACGAGGTAACGCTGCATCCGAAGGCGCGGATTTTTCGCGGCATCGATACGGCGGAGATGGTGCAGGCGCTGACGGGCGCGGTGCTGGAGCGGTCGGAGGTGCGGGGGAAGCAGATGCTTTTTGTGGCGAAGAAGCGGGGAGTGAAGGAGCGCGTCTGGCTGGGGCTGCATCTCGGGATGACGGGGGAGTTGCGGGTGGAGAAGGCTGGTTTTTCGGCGACGAAGCACGACCATCTTGTCCTGGGGCAGGGGAAGCGGGCGCTGGTTTTTGCCGATGCGCGGATGTTCGGGCGGGTCCTTTTCGCGGAGGGGGTTGCGGCGCCGGGGTGGTGGGCGAAGTTGCCGCCAGATTTGCTTTCCGCGGAGTTTACGGCGAAGGAGATGGAGCTATTTCTGAAGCGTCGCGGTCGCGCACCGATGAAGGCGGTGCTGCTGATGCAGGAGCGGTTTCCGGGAATCGGGAATTGGATGGCGGATGAGATTCTCTGGCGCGCGGGGATCCACCCGAAGCAGGCGGCGGGTTCGCTCGATGCGGGGCAGAGGAAGGCGCTCTATCTTGAGATCCGGTGGGTTTGCCGGGAGGCGCTGAAGATTATCGGGAAGGATTTTTCTGATCCGCCGGATTCGTGGCTTTTCAAGCATCGCTGGCAGAAGGGCGGGACGTGTCCGCGTACGGGGGCGAAGTTGCAGCACGCGACGATCGGCGGGCGAACGACGTGCTGGTCGCCGGGGAGGCAGAAGCTGCGTTAGTCTAATAGCGGCATTCGCGCGCGGCATCGGCGAAGGCCTGGAGGTTCTCGGGCGCGCCGTGGAAGAAGTGATCCGAGGGCGCGAGGATGTAGCCGGCGTGGTCTTTGGTCGCCTCGAAGCAATCGAAGACGAGCTTTCGCGCCATTTCTGGCGTTCCCCGCTCGAAGCCGGCATTCTGGTCGAAGCCGCCAATGAAGAAAAGGCGGTTGCCCACGCGCCGGGAGGCCTCGCGGAGGTCGCAATCGCCGCCCATCGCCGGCGGAGTCATCGTCTCCAGGCCATGCGCGCCATTTTGCGCGACGAGGTCAAGCAGGTGCATGACTCCGCCGCAGAGATGATAAACGATTTTCAGACCGGTCTCGCGCAAGGCCGCGTGTTGCCGCTGGTCATAGGGAAGGCAGAACTCCTCGAACATTTTTGGACTGATCACCGTGTTGGACCCGGCGCCGCCGCCGGTTTCCACCATGTCGGCGGGCGTTCCGTGCCACAGTTCGGTCACGCGCAAGGTGCGCTGCAAAATTGTTTCCAGGGCGTGATGCACGAATTCCGGTTCGTCCATGGCCATCATGATGGCGGGTTCGACGCTGAACAGCATGGTAAAGCTCTGCCACGGGCTTCCCTGTCCCGGGCTGAAAGGATGGCTGCGCACAATCCCGCGATCTTTCAGTTTGTCCCGCGCGGCCTGAATTTTGGTGAAATCAGCGGAGATCGGGACGGGGCTGAATTTGTCCCACAACTCGAAATCGGCTTCGTTCTTGATCAAGTATTCAGTTGTCCATGCGGTGGTCTCGTTGGAGGCGCCAGCGTGATGGAGTGTGCCCTTGGGCGTCGTGATGGTCTCGTCCCAGCAGTGATTGCCCTGCTGGTCCACACCCAGGTCCCGCCTGTCTTTTTGCCATTTGGCCAGGTCGTGCTCATCGAAGGTATAATCGGGCGAGACATAAATGGCATAGTCCATGCCGAACCTGGCATAGGCTTCATACCAGTCGATGCCTCCCAGATAGCGCTTCAGATAATAGTCCATCCAGCCGTGCACCTGACATGGCAGGCGGTCGGGGCGGCCGTTTTCCAAGGCGAGGAGCATGCGTTCACGGGAAGTCATGGGAAGTTATGCGGCGATGGGATTCAATGGCCCGTCTTGCCACGCAGGGCCCGAAGTTCGACGATGCTGCTGTAGTCGCATGTGGGTTCGGCGTACTTATTACCGGCGTGGTCCTTGCCGCGAGCCAGATAGACCTGGTGAAATTGTCCGTATTTGGCGTCGTTGAAGCGAGTGCGGGTGCTCATATAACGCATGGTGTAGCCACAGCGGCGGAGGTTGCTGACGTTCGGTTCACTTCCATGCATGATGCGTCCATCGTGGAGACTGGCCTGTCCCGGTTCGAGTTCGATGGCTTCCGCTTTTGATTCGTCTCTCTGGATCCTGGTG
>Ga0302320_10018088_pt1 | contig 14246 bp, 10 predicted proteins | sample Bog_T0_3_FD_202130 | JGI IMG/M metagenome (GOLD analysis project Ga0302320, IMG submission 202130) | Peat permafrost microbial communities from Stordalen Mire near Abisko, Sweden - Bog_T0_3 | ecosystem: Environmental > Terrestrial > Soil > Wetlands > Peat | place: Sweden: Abisko, Stordalen Mire...
TTCACACATTGGGAAGTTCCGGTTCACTTTTTCATACGCCTTCGACTGCGGAATCAATCAGTTACTTTACTCAGCCACTAAAGTTCGGCACCATCGGTTTCTTCCTCATATCAGGCTTTTTGTTAGGTGAGCGTATCGATCAATGTAGTCCGACAAGGTACTTCGTGCGCCGACTGAGGAATGTCTTTCTCCCATGGTTAGTATGGTATGTCCTCTTCTCCGCGCTAAGGCTGAGTAGTGATCTGATTCATCGACGTGTTGAGCAACTTAGTTTTACATCTGTGTATCATGCTTGTGGGCAATACCTACTAACTTCGCCCTACTGGTTTGTGCCCAATCTGCTTATCGCGCTCGCGATCATTCTCGCTCTTCGAAAGCACTTAGACGATATTCGCATCGGCTTTGCCTTCTTGGTAGCGAGCCTCTTCTATAGTGTCAACATTTATGGCCATTGGGCCACCTCTCAGCATAGGGCGGCGGTATTTGGCTTTGTCTTCTACCTCTGGCTCGGAGCGTGGAGTGCACGCCACTTTAAACAAGTTGAGAAGTGGATTGTCAACATTCCCAAGAGCATCGTGCTTGCACTCGTACTCCTTTCGCTGGCACTTGCTTTGGGAGAGATGAGATTACTCTATGTTATTGGCTCAAATGATCCGGCTAATAGTTTGCGCATTAGCAATCAGGTTTACTCTGTAATGGTGGTGCTAGCTATCGTCAGGATGCGTTCCGCGGTTTGGCCCAGGTTTATCAATGTTCGCGAAAACACGTTTGGTCTATATCTAACCCACGCTATCGCACTCAGATTTGTCGTATCTGCCATGACACATGCACACGTGTATCCGGTTGCTTCTTCAACGTGGGAGGCAAGTATGGACGCCTTGGCATTTGCTACTGCTATGTTTGTCATAACCTACGCTGGCTCCCTGGTGGTGGTGAGAACCATGATGGCACACCGTTCGTTGCGTTGGGCTATTGGGTTGCCGGTCAAGAGGATCACATTGGAGAGGACAATCAATACCAGTATCCCGAACAAAACCATATCAAGCCAGTTACCATTAGGATCAGCTTCGTCCTTCGAGCATCGACCTTCACGCGCAACTGGCTAAACTGGAGCGTGAGGGTATCTCTTGAAAGCATCCGGAGTAGCACTGGATCAAATAATCAACGGTGGAGCAACAGCCACCTGAACATCTCGGCGCCAGACCTTTGATCCGAACAATTGAATAATCATCGCATCGGTACTTGCTAGGCTATATGACCTGACTTGATTCATCTCTTAACGAGTTCGAATCCAGAAAGAACATCCTCCGTGGGGAACTTCAGCCATATGTGGATGCGACCAGAACTGATCCAAGACGCTCGATAGTTCATGTTCTTTACTAATGTAGCTATTTGGAAGCAACACCTCGAAGTTGCTGTGTCCCGCAAGAAGACTCGCGGCAAGGAGATACTGCTCAGAGTAGAACCAGTGCGACTGTTCCGGCATGTAGTCCTTCGGGAGATGAATGTCGTGGATATGTACAAGCACTCCTTTGGCAAGCCGCGGGAGTATCTCGAGAAAAAAGACTGTAACATCGGAATTCATAAAGCTACGATGGGAGCTATCCAGAAAGAAAACGTCTCCAGATTTCAATTCATTCAAGATGCTCAAATCGCAATCTTCCAGGGGCTGACGGATCACTTGATCGCATATGATATTGATTTCCGCTCGCGGATGAGGATCGATAGAGACGATCTTAGTTCGCAGACGATGGTCGGAGATGGCCTTTCGAACTATCTTTGTCGAGAACCCGGAACCAACTTCAATGTACATCGAGGGATCCTGCGCAGCAATGAATCCGTAGAGAGCAAACGCATCAAGTCCGCTGAGCCATGGATTCAACCACGATGGGCTTTTGGATGTATTGGGTTGACTCAAAGGAATTTCGATTAGGTTGCCAGTGAATTGCAGAAACTCTGACAGCGTGCGTTTATATAACTCTCGATGTTCATCAAGGATTGCCGCCAACTCCGGGTGAACGGGACGCCCATAGCCATATCTCGGAATCGCTTTTACTGGATAATCTAAGTAGATCGGCTGGTAACCCTTTAGAAGCCGGGGCAGATTGTAGAGTACCGACGTAATTCCGTTCTTGTCGGCCAATTGCTTTATTCTTTGCATTCCCATGACGCTTTCCACCCCGTCTCACCATAACTGCACGGTCAGCCTGTCACCGTTAATCCCATGTAATATATCACCATTGAGCGGTGGAAGCCGAAGAGGAAATATTAAAGGCAGCTCCTTCTTGGCATCTTGTTTTTTTGCGGGGCACAAGTTGCTGCATCTCAAAGGCGCACGCCTTGCCCGGCGCAGTGGGACTATGACAGCAAACCGGCTCCGTGCTACATTGGTGCCAGAATGAGACGAAAAGGCCTTAGTCCGGGACGTCTAGAGGCGTTCTCCGACGGAATCATCGCGGTCATCATTACCATTATGGTGCTGGAGCTGAAGGTGCCTGGACCGGACGGAGTAGCCGGTTTGCGGACGGTATTACCGGCCATCTTTCTCTATCTGCTCACCTTCGTTCAGATCGGAATCTACTGGGTGAACCATCACTATCTTGTGGACGAGATTGAAGTGGTTAGCCATGGCATTTTGTGGGCCAACCTGATGTTTCTCTTCTGCCTCTCGTTGTTTCCGTTCGCCACGGACTGGATTGGCGTCAAGGGGCTATCGTCGTTCACCATGGCGCTCTACGCTGCGGTCAGCATTCTTCCGGGAATCGGTTATATGGTGCTCTGGACTCAGATACGGTCACAGAGCGCGGCGCCAGCGCACGCAAGTTGGGGCAAGCAGGTTGCGTCTGTTTTGCTTTATCTCACAGCGATTCCCGTGGCCTATTACCGGCCCGCTGCCTCTCTTGCGCTCATCGGGATCGTTGCGGTGCTCTGGCTTCTCCCTCCGAAGGTCAAAGGCCTTCGAAAGTGAAATTCCATCCAGTCTCGGCAATCAAGCAGGGCTGTGCTCATCTGCGTCATCCCATGTCGCACCGCTGCCCTCCTCATTTAGAATTATCCGTGCGCATCCGGTCGACTGTTGGAACAACGCCCGTCCAGATAGCAGAGGATTGAGTCAATGAACCGCAGAGTATTCCTCACCAGCGGAATAACAACGATCGCGTTTTCTCGGATGGCGAAGGCAATCGGATCTCAAACGATTGAGGTCGAGGCCGCCAGACTCATTGGCGGGGCAATGAAGATAGCTGATCGCGAAGCATCGGCGGGTTATCTGGTCAGTTTGACCCAAACCGGCCAAGGTGTCGCTTTTTCTGGCATCGGGGCGGGCAGCAAATTGGCGATCCGCTACGCGTCGATGTCGGTTGGCACGATCAGCGTCACGGTCAACGACGCGCCGGCCGGCAAGGTGAATGTCCATTCATCTGGAGCACTCACCGGCTCCTATCTCAACACCATCGTGGATTTGGCGATACCTGCCAATGCAACGGTGACGATCCGTCTGGCGCCCAACGACGTTGGGGTGAATATCGATCGGATCATTGTTGGCGGTGAGCTGGGTTTGGCTCCGGACATCTGGAATCTAGCAGCGTTGCCAATTGCGGTCGGTCCTTACGCCAGCGACTGGAAAGCCCTTGGCCGGGCCTATGCCGCTCCAGCATGGTGGCGCGATGCCAAATTCGGCGCATGGGCGCACTGGGACCCGCAATCCATGCCTGAGCAGGGCGATTGGTATGCTCGCGGAATGTACTCGGAGGGTAGTCCTCAATATGAGTCGCACCTTAAGAATTTCGGACATCCATCTGAATATGGTTACAAGGACATTTGCCATAACTGGGTGATCGACCGATGGAACCCCCAGGGGTTGATGGATCTATATGTCGAGATGGGTGCACGATTCTTCATGGCGATGGGCTGTCATCACGATAACTTCGATTGCTACGACTCAGAGTACCAGCCGTGGAATTCAGTTCATGTCGGCCCCAAGGTGGACATTGTCGGAACATGGGAGAAAGTGACACGAAAGCACGGGATGCGTTTCGGCATCGGTTTTCATAACACTCCCGGACGTACCTGGGGCCAGTTTATGCCTGTGCGCTATAGCAGCGACAAGACCGGGCCGATGAAAGGAGTACCCTACGATGCCCTTCAGACGGTTCGAGATGGAAAAGGAGAATGGTGGGAGGGCATGGACCCGGTAGACCTTTATGGCCCGGTCCACAATGCGCAGGATCCACTGCATTCGCCGTTTGCCAACCAGTTTATGTGGCGCGTGGATGACGCCGTTACAAAGTACCACCCGGACGTAATCTATTTCGACGAGCACGCGGGCGATTCACAAGTAGATATGGGCGTACACATGGGGCTGGGTTTCCTCGCACCGTTGCTGATTGCGAATTTCTACAACAAATCCCTGCAATGGAATCACGGGAAGATGGAAGCGGTTGTCAACCTCAAAGGCGTGGGTGGACGTTACAACAGCTTCCAAAACCACTCTGAACTGCTTCCTTACGTTGATCGTTCCCTTGTCAAGAGCACCGAAGCAATCATCGAACCGGAGATCATGGCATATCCGTTTCAGACCGAGACCAGCATCTCCGATTGGCACTACAATACCGGGCAGAAATACATGGATGCCGTGAGCATCATCCATTCGTTGATGCAGAACGTGTGCCGCAATGGAACCATGTTGCTCAACCTCACCCAGCATGGTCGCGGCGATCTTGACCCTGAAGTGGTTCGCACGGCCAAAGACGTGGGTGCGTGGTTGAAGGTGAATGGCGAAGCGATCTACAGTTCCCGTCCCTTTGAGGTCTATGGCGAGAACGGAGTTTGCTACACACGCAACAATGGCAATGTGTATGCCGCGCTCCTGGATTGGAATGGTGGCCCAATAACTCTCAAAGCACTCCGCGCCGATGGGGCAACTCTAGGCAAGGTTACAAAAGTCGAATTGCTCGGTTCCGACATTCCGCTGACATTTGTTCAAGATGGTCAGGGACTGACGGTCACCCCGGCGCCCCTGTGCAACCGCTTCCGGGAATCACCAGCCAGGCGCTGGCATCTGCGTGCCGAGTCTTGCGCGTTGCTCATGATAAAGGGTGGATCAACGATGACGATCTCGACGTGGTATCTCACGGATGGCTGCGCCGCTGCAACCTGGGAACCGGCGACTACAACAACGACCTGACCACAAGCGACACGTCCGGTGACGTTTGGAGTTGCTCCTTCACCGGCAGCAGCGTATCTGTCATTTCCCCAAGAGAAGCAGGAGCCGGACAGATCGAGGTTCAAATCGATGGCCAAACCCGTGCCACAGCCGACCTGTCCACGACGGGTGCGCGCCAGGCCCAGCAGAGAGTTTGTGAAATCTCCGATCTGAATCCCGGCAAGCACTCGATCGCGATTATCAATCGGGGTCCGGGGCCGGTGGCTGTGGATGCCCTGGTCGTGGATTGATGCACTTCCTGGGATGCCCTTCGGGCACGTCGCGAGATACGCTCGGTTGTCTAGCTTTGAGGCTTTCAACACTGCAGAATTGTCTGCTGTGGATTTCGCAATCGGAAGAAAACTGATTTAGTTACTAATTAAATGGTCGGGGAGAGATCCATCCACAAGGTACGGCCAATTCGACGATCATGCGAGATATTGAGCGATTGGTCCCCCTCATATACCCCCTGGCCGTTCCTCAAGTGATCCGCCGAGCAGACTGAATCTTCGTCGAACACACAATGAGGCTGGAGTCGGACACGGCGCAGCGCTTCTCTGCATGACGGAGAGAATGTGGCGCTTGAAGCGCCTCATTCGTGCTGCTGGTTCTCCTAAGAGGAGTCGCGTTCGGCCACAAGCGAGTAGTTGGCTGAACGCGGTTTGTTTCAGGCATCTAGAGTTCGGAAGAAGAGCAGATCCAACACAAGAATTGCAGCATGATTGTCAATCCAGTGTAGTGTCACAAAGGTCCATTGCAGAGTGCGTTGTGAAGTCCATCGCGCTTGCATCAAACGTCTCGGTTCAGGAACATTGACCGTTGCAGGTTGCTTCGGCGGGATCGATCTTCGGTCCCGCTAAGCAGTAACAGAACTTTACGCACATCAGTATCCTTGTCTCTCCCAAATGGAATAATAACCAGGTACAAGCGAATTGGAGCACGATTTCAGTTTCGGCTCTGTAGCGCAAGCTCGCGGAAATCAGCATACTTGGGCAAGACGCCCAGCGCCTCAAGGCAAGCTCGGTCGGACTCCTTCAATTCAGCGCCGATTGTATCCGTTGGATGCACTGCCAGCTCATGATCCAGTAAGTCGGCGACATAGACGACCGCGGTGCAATCGAAACCGGCGTTTGAGATGCGCGTGGGGTGGTGGTGGTGTGCGATGGCCTCAACCGTAAGGTTGGGAATGCCCCACAACCCCAGCAGGTATGCGCCTATCTCTGCGTGTGAGGTTCCGAGCAGTTCTTCTTCGGCTTCGAAATCTCTGCACCCGCGTTCGCTCGCAAGCGAACATGCTGAACAGAACTGGTCGGGCATTGCGCTGGTCAGGAAGAGTTTCCCGATATCGTGCAAGAGCGCGGCGATGATGGTCGTATCGCGATTGCTATTGTCCAGAGGAAGTACGCTGGCGATGGCCGCGACACGATGCGCATGTTTTTCCATCGACTCGCAGACAGTGAGCGGAATGCGCGAGTGGGGCTGAAGAACCCTGAAGGCCTCGGAGGTCAAAGCCAGGTCTTTGATTGTTTGCATTCCCAGGTAGGAGACGGCATTCGACAGGGTCGTAACCTTCTGTGCCAGCCCGAAGAAGGCGCTGTTGGCCAGTTGCAAGACCTTTGCCGACATGGCGACGTCTTCCTCGATAATCCCTGCTATTTTGTTAATGCTGCTGTCCGGGTTGCTGACCGCCTGAGTAAGGCGCGTATAGGTGGTTGACAGCGAAGGAAGCTCGCCGACGCTTCCTACAACTCTGCGAATCTCCGGCGCGCTCAGCAAATCCTGAAGCGAGCAGACCCGCTCGATCATGCATCGAAGCTCGTCAAGGCTGCTTGGCTTGGACAGAAAACGGTGCGCTACGGGAATAGCTCGCCGTGCGAGCGAGTCTTCGGAATATCCGGAGAGAATAACTCGCGCCGTGGCCGGATAGAGATCGCGAATGTGGCCAAGCAGAGTGGCTCCATCCATTCCCGGCATCCGCATATCGGAGATAACTACATCGAAACTGGCGGCCTCGCAGGCCTTCAGGGCCGCTTCGCCTCCCAGGACAAACTCCATATCCCACTGTTTTCGTTCCGCATGCAGCATTCGGCGGAGTCCGTCCAGAATCCTGCTTTCATCATCCACAAACAAGATGCGTTTCATGCGGCCGCCTCCTTGGTTTTTGTTGACTTACTATTGAAAGGCAGACGAACGATGAAGGTTGTACCCTTCCCCTCCTCGGTTTCAAAGTGAATGCTTCCGCCGTGTTTGTCGACGATTACCGAGTGAGCGATGGCCAAACCCTGTCCGGTTCCCTTCCCGATTGCTTTGGTCGTGAAGAAGGGATCGAATATACGGTTTCGCACCTTTTCTGGAATGCCTGTGCCCGTATCCTGAATGCGAACTTCGGCCCACTCCGGGCTATTCAGAGTCTGCACCTTGATCTTCCCCATCGCCGGACCTCCCTTTTGAGCAACGTCGGCAATTGCGTGCGCGGCATTCACAATCAGATTGAGAATCACCTGGTTGAATTCGCCGGGCAGACAAGGGATCAGAGGAAGAGACGGGTCGAATTCGGTTTCCATCTCGGCCACATACTTCCATTCGTTCCGCGAAACCGTAATCGTGCTCTGAATGGCGCGGTTCAGGTCCAATGGGAGTTTTTCTTTCGTGCCTGGATGGGAAAACTCCTTCATCGCGTTTACCAGCATGGCTACGCGCGATACTCCCTCAAGCGTCTGGTCGATAGCTTTGGGAATCTCATCCAGCAGATAGGCGGCGTCGGTTTGTTCAATCGCCGCCGAAATCTCCTTTACGGTTTCGGGAGAAAGGGTATTCTCTTTCACCGCCAATAGCAGCTTGTTATAGTTCGTCAGCAGGCTCCCCATATCCTGGAAAGCGTCTTTGAGGAAGCGCACATTGTCACCGATGTACTGCGTAGGCGTATTGATTTCGTGAGCAATTCCCGCGGCAAGCTGCCCCACCGATTCCAGCTTTTGCGCCTGAAGAAGTTGTTCCCGTAACACAATGCGCTCGGTGATGTCTTCGCACATCCCTTCATAGCGAACGACCTCGCCGTTTTGGCGAATGGCGCGTATGCTCATGGTCAGCCATATCTTGCAGCCATCTTTGCAATAGACCTCGCACTCGAAGTTCTTCACACCTCCCACTTTGTCCATGACGAGCATGAATTCCACGCCACGCTTGGGGCTGACGAAGAACTGCTGGGAAATGTCGGTGATGCTGGCAATCAATTCTTCCGAGGAATTGTAGCCCAATGAAAAGGCCATGGATGGGTTGACGCTGAGGAAGCGACCGTCTTTCGTACTCTGAAAAATGCCGAAAACAGCTTTATCGAAGATTCCGCGGTAATTCTGTTCTGCTTCCCGCAGCGCCATCTCCATCTTCTTGCGCGCGCTGATGTCGTGGCCTACTCCCGCGATGCCAATGATATGGCCTTCACTGTCGAGCAACGGCACCTTCGTCGTCAGGATGTGGATTTCGTTTCCAGTGATGCCGGTGCCTTTCTCTTCGCGGTTGCATATAGGCTGCCCAGTACGAATCACTTTCTGCTCGTCTTCATAGAAGCTGGCGGCCTGATCGCGCGGAAAAAAATCGAAATCGGTTTTTCCCAGCATCTGTTCCGGCATCTCCACTCCAACCACGCGAGCCAGATGGATATTGGCGATCACGAACCTGCTCCCGGTGTCTTTCACATACATGAAATCGGGAATGTTATCGATCAAGGCGCGGAGCATTCTGCGCTCGCTGTCCAGCGCTGAATGAGTCTGGCGCAGAACCTCATCTTCCCGGCTTTGAACGGTGGTCTTCACCAATGTGCGCGTGCTGAAGACCAGAGCGACAATCACGACGACGAGCACCACGGCCTCAAGCACGCCCTGAATGCTCAACAGTTCATCGATCAAGGCCAGTTCGGCCCTGAAATCGCCCGCCAGGTTACTCTGCAACGCCTCCAATTCTGTCTCGATTGCCTTATTCTCGCGTGACAGGTCCGCAAAATCCTTTTGCGCCGGCAAAGTCGCATTGCTCTCCGCGGCTGTCGCGTACAAGACTTTGGATCGCGCCTGCAGATCGGCAACGCTATGCATGAGAGAAAAGATCTGCTGCCGCCGCCCGGTGTTGAACTTCATGGACGAGCCGGCTCTGTCGAGCGACGACACCACCGTCGCGGCCTCGCGATCCGCGCTGACCAGCGCAGTTTTTTCCTGGGTAACAACAGCTTCGCTATATTCGCGGTTCATTCTTGCAAAGGCAGTGGCAGCTTGCTGGCTGTCGAGAGCGGCCGGGAAGACGGACAAGGACGCAATCTCGATATGTTTCCGCACAGTCAAAGCGGTCCACTGGATGATTGCCAGAAGCCCGGCCGCTCCCAGCACAGCTACGGCAATGCTGTTTTTAATCGCCCCAGTGAGGGGAATGCGGGAGGCGGGAGCGCGGTTTTGCATACCTTGCTTTCCTTCAGGCCGACGCTGGCTAGACAGAGTGAGCACTCATGTTTGCGCTTCCGCAGCCCTTCATTCCGCCGATGCCGGCCAGTGGCGCCTGGAGCCGCGCCACGTGATTGTCTGTCACACTTTCTGGTTCTTGCTGCGGGGTTCATCGGCGAAAACGCAGCTTACTTGAGGGCGCCCGGACCGAACCGGAAACCTCCGGTAAGAGAGCAGAAAAACCTGATTGGTTAGAAGATTATGCCGATGAAATGATCGGGCCAATGCGTCCTTTGCCCACCATCGCGGCGGGCGGCCTGATATGCCCTTGCAAGGAGGCGCCGAATTGCCCGATAAGATCCTTTTCGTTGACGACGAACCCTCCGTCCTGGATGGGTACCGGCGGATGCTGCACCGCGATTTCGAGGTGGACACAGCCACGGGCGGGGAAGATGGACTGTTATTAGTCAAGGGAACCGGCCCCTACGCCGTGGTTGTCTCGGATATGAGAATGCCGGGCATGAATGGAGCGGAATTCCTGATGCAAGTGCGTCAAGCGGCTCCCGAAACCGTCAGAATACTGCTCACCGGATATTCCGATATGGAAGCAGCCATCAACGCCGTGAACGAAGGCAACATCTTCCGTTATCTCACCAAGCCATGCCAAAAAGAGGTTTTGGTTAACGCGATCAATGTGAGCCTGGAGCAGTATCGTACAGCGACCGCCGAGAAAATGCTCGTCAAGAAGGCCCGGATTCTCGAACGCGCCGCCTCTATCGGCGATTCAGAGGAGATATGCCTCTGGGATAACCACGAGAGCCCTACAGGTCTGCCCGGTCCGACCCAGGCCCGGAGTTTCCTCGCCCCGCTCATCGGAGTCGACGTCAAATCCTATGTCGTCCTCTTCAAAATCACCATGCTGCAAACCATCGAGGAGCGTTATGGGGAGGAGGCTGCAGGCGATTACCTGAACTTCTCCGCCCAATTCCTTATGCAAAGTCTGAAGCCCGAGGACCGGCTCTTCCACTGGGGCAAGGATGTTCTGATGGCGGTAGTTCGGCGACTAGTCACTCAGGGAGCTTTGCGCTTGGAGTTGGATCGCCTCACGCTGAACAGCCGTGGATTTGTTTTGGATGTTCATGGCAAGAAAATCATGACCACCTGCTCGATCACATTCGATCTGCTGCCGGTGTCGCAGTTCCCAAGCATCGACGAAATGTTCAAAGGTTTCAATGTCCGTGTAGCTAAAGCCAGTTCAATCGGCATGATATGAAGCTGTGGAAGTTGTCCGAGGCAGCAAACGAAAGGCTGACCACGACTCCCTAGGTCGTCTTCCGCAATCCAAGCAACGAAACTTGGGCTCCCTGCTGTGGCCGGAATCGCCGAAGTATCCATTCAAAAGGTCAAACGGATTGGTAGAGAACTTACACCATTTGATAAGCAATTCATCGGGGGCGTTGTTTGTTCCTTGATGGAAGCTAACGGCTATCAAAACACAGGGACAAAGAAGGCTATCTCACACAAAGCCTTTTCCAAAGGGGAGTTCTATGTGGCCGTCCCCGCATCGGTGTAACCCGCTCTCACCCACACGCAGAGAGGCTCCGGGGCTATCGACCTCAGAGCCTTTATGCTTTTTCCGCGAGTTTCATACCGTCGAGACTGGTGCGTGACGACCCGTGATGTTGAGAAGGGGGCACAAGAATGCTGAAGATTGCTCCTCGGTTTTCCTCATTTGCTAATTGCCTGAAATCCCCCATTCGCTGGTTCACATGACCCCGAGTAAACCTCGCGCGGTATGTACTGCCGGAGTTCGCCGCACAGTTGGCACGAGACTGAGATGGATTGAAAATGGAAACGCGTTCAGGCGGGTGGGTGCGTGGCCTCGGACAAGCAGACGCGCTTACCGGACATAATCGGGCGATGGCCGCTTGCGGTGAGCGGCAGTTGGACACAACTAGGACACAAAACTTACGTTGTAGGTGCAGAATTTGCGGGAACCGCGAGAATTAAGTTTAACCGAATCAGCATTTTAATGGTCGGGGAGAGAGGATTTGAACCTCCGACCCCCTGGTCCCGAACCAGGTGCTCTACCAGGCTGAGCCACTCCCCGAACTTGCGTTGCGTTTGTGCATCCTCGGGGTGCGCCTGGAGCATTTTCCCCTCGATTGCACTCAAATTAGTGTAGCAGAATTCCTCGCGCAGCGACCGCGGCATAGTGCGCGGGAGTCTCGGTCACGGGGACAGTTTGCGATCCGGCTCGTCTCAGTCGCTCTTATCGCCGCTCTTCTCTTGTATTGCCGGCAGATCCAGCGCAACAAGCACAAAGCGGGTTTGGCCGTTCTTGGGCTGCTCAAACCCAACCACATGCTGATGACGCTTTGAGCCTGCCTTCAATTCGAGGCTATTGGAACCGGTAACGTCGCCGCCGTGATCGAGCTGCACCCTTGGCTCTTTGTCTTCGGCGCAGGTCAGTCCTTCCGAGGTGGCCGAGGGCGTGCCAACCGGCGATTTGTCGCGGCATGTAATCACGTCGCCGAAACGGCCAAGGGCCTGCTTGTAGAAGCTCAGAACCTTGTCTTCGGAGTCGCTGGTGCCGTAGGTGACAGCCCTCACCCGCAGTTCCCACTCGCCAAAGCCCATGTGAACGTCCGCCGACTTGTGCTCATCGTCGACAGTCACTGGCTGGGCGCCAGGATAAACTGGCAAACCGAGGTCGGCAGCAGTGGTTTGGTTGGTGTTTACGTGAAAGCCGCCAAATGGCGTATCCACATGGACGCTCTTATCCTCGCCGCCCGCGCCCTTATTCACATTTACGCGGCACCCGGCCAGACCGGCTATCAGCGGCAAAACGGCAAGCGCGCCGAATATCCTCTGCTTCCTGGTCAATCTCATTGCAGTCGCCCTCTGGCCTTGTTATACGTCCTGCGTCGCCAAATGGTTCCGTCTATAACAGCCACGGAGGTCTCAGTGCGTCGAGTGGCCGTCTTCCTTGCTGCTGGTAGCGAACAGAATCGACACGATGAACACGGCAACAATGACTGGCACAACAACAAAAGGGGAAGAGATGCTCATTTTGAGGGCTCCTTGCTGTCCACTAGAGTAGCAAATCGAGTATCGCACTGTGGAGCTTGCCGCGCTGGGGAGTGCATTTGAATTCTTGGGAGAGATATTCTCTGCAACAAAAGCCCGCACCTGACTTGAAGGCGGATTCTCATTAAGTTATTTAAAAGTAAAATCTTACGCTGAGCGCAGAGACAAAAATTCCTCTCACACGAGTGCTCGTGAGACGCATTATAGTACAACGTACCACCTTATGAATGGTTAAAGTCTCACTCTGTGAGAGGCATCACATTCATCAACACTTAACTCGTTCCAAAATGGCGCATGACAACCGGAACCCTAATCCTGGTTGCTCCCTGCTCGCTCTTCATTGGCGCGGTGTTGCAGATTGCGGTCAAGCGGCTCTGCTCGGCCAAAACCAAGGGCATTCTCGCCTTCCTCTTTTGTGTGCCGGCTATCCTTGCCGTCACTGGCGCAATGAACAATCTGCGCGGCGGGCAAGCCGTTGACCTGAATCTCTTCCAATGGGATTCACCTCTGGCCCTGGTTTTGCATGTGGATGCGTTGAGCCTGCTGTTCGCCTTCATGGGTGCGGCGATCGGCGGACTGGTGATGCTCTACTCCATCGGCTACATGGCCCACGACAAATCGGCAACGCGCTTCTATTGCACGATGCTGATTTTTATCGGCGGCTTTATCGGCCTTGTGTATAGCGCCAACCTTTTCATCTTCTATCTCTGCTGGGAACTGATCGGCCTTTGCTCCTTCAGCCTGGTTGGCTTTTGGTACACGAATGCCGAGGCCGTCGCCGGTGCACGCAAAGTGCTGCTGATGACCCACATTCCCGGCTATGGATTGCTTGCCGGCATTCTTGTCATCTATCACCGCGCCGGCACGGCGATCTGGACCGATCCACGCGTCTCCCACAGCTTTACAACTGGAATCTTTCTGCTCATGCTGGTTGCTCTTGTGGCCAAGAGCGTGCAATTCCCTCTGCATACGTGGATTCCTGAAGCCATGGCCGCGCCCACTCCGGTGAGCGCACTGCTGCACGCAGCCTGCTACGTGAAAGCCGGAGTCTACCTGGCTGCGCGCATGCATAGCTTTGGCGCGTGGCCCTTCGGTTGGAGCGCATCGCTGGTCTGGATCGGCACCGTCACTATGACCATCGGCGTAATGTATGCCATGGTGCAAACCGACCTGAAGCGCATGCTGGCCTTCTCCACCGTGAGCCAGATCGGCTATATGATGCTCGGTATCGGCATCGGTACGCCGCTGGCCATCACTGCCGGCCTGCTCCACTGCCTCAATCACGGATTCTTCAAAGGCGGTCTGTTCCTTACCGCAGGCTCCGTTCAGCACGCCGCCGGCACACGCGATATGAACAAGCTCGGCGGCCTGGCACAAAGGATGCCGCACACCACGCTCTCATGGCTCATCGGCGTGGGCAGTATGGTCGGCATTCCGCTTATGAGCGGCTTCGCCAGCAAGTGGATGCTCTATGCCGCGGCCTTGCAAGCCGGGTGGACTCTTCCCGCTGTGGTGGCCTGGGCGGT
>Ga0302320_10018089_pt1 | contig 14246 bp, 16 predicted proteins | sample Bog_T0_3_FD_202130 | JGI IMG/M metagenome (GOLD analysis project Ga0302320, IMG submission 202130) | Peat permafrost microbial communities from Stordalen Mire near Abisko, Sweden - Bog_T0_3 | ecosystem: Environmental > Terrestrial > Soil > Wetlands > Peat | place: Sweden: Abisko, Stordalen Mire...
TCTATTGAGCATGTTTCGGATCGCCTTCGGTGTCCGATTGACCTTCCTCGCTACCTCTTCGATCGATCGCTTCACAAGCTCCTCGCGAACGACCTCAAACTCGGTCTCGGTCCATCGTCGATGGTCTTGCTGTCCCTTGATTCCGTACTGGATGATGAAGCGCCAGCACGCTTCCTTCGGCCGCCCGCTGTGGCGCTGCAGGCGGACCACAAGCTGCTCAAGTTTCGATCCAGAAAGCACTTTGGCCTGAGCAGCCATGGCCATGGCTTCCGCACTCCACTCTAGGGAGCGCTCCGGCAATTTGGGGAGAGTTGCCATACGCGCCTCGATAGGGATCTTCCCAAGGCCAAGAAGTTCGTATTCAAACGTGGTTGAAGGTGCGGCACTTTCAGACCGGAGAGTCCCCGCTCGTTCCGCCGACGTCTCATCCAGCTAGCAACGACAAATACTTCCTGTGGAGCAGACGTCACTTCTGTCGCGTTGAGAATCAATCCGTGCCGTCGGATCCTGAGGAATCTTGTACTGCTCCCCTGCGGTTCCGCATAAGAGGTCCTATATCTACTAAAGGCACTCCAGAAGGAGTTTTGTGGCAAACGTTCGAAATTTTCCCGCGACTTAACGCAAAAAAGGTCGTCTATACTACGAGTTAACCGGTGGTCAATCCACCCGCGCCCACACACGCATATGCCGCCAAGAGGTCGTAACTGGAAAGAGCTGACGTGGAGTTGGGCCTATTCGACCGGGCACCCGGCTTCCGATCAGAAGTTGGAGGCCGCTGCTCACGCAGCATGGTCATACGCTTCCCGTGCATACGTGGTCGTGATCCAGTAGTCCACAGCGCTCGGAACGATCCGGATCGCGTGCGTCGATTCCGCCTTCTCCCCAATCGCAATCAGGAACTCGGCGCTGTGACCCTTCTTCGGGTGGGCGAAGGTTTTGATCTGATTGAGAGCCGTTTCGTTCAGGTGAACGTGCTCCCGGAGCGCTGTCATATCGCCGGGCTGTTTGCCGATGATCTTCGTGGTCGCGTTCTTGACGATTCCGGCGCCATGCTCATTGGGCCTGTCCGGCGTACCCACGAAATCCTCCGGCGTCTGGCTGATTCCCCAGACGCTGGCATTGCGTTTGCGCGCGGTGCGAAACAGCTGCACGACAACGCTTGCAAGAATCGGGGATTCAAGAAGCGCCCAGCACTCGTCGAGCAGAACGATGCTCGGCTGGCCGGTCATGCCAGAGGCGCGATAGGTGGCCGTATGGGCGATGAGCAGGCTCATGGCCCGCTCCAGGCGGGGATCGTCCTTCAGCTTCTCGACGTTGAAGTAGAGCCAGGGGTTGTTCAACTGGACCGTCGTGGGCCGATCGAACAATCGGGCATACGGCCCTTCATCGACCCAGGCGCGCAGCTTGGTCGAGGCCATCTGAGCCATCGTATTGATCTCCTGATTGCGATCGCGGTCCTGCCAGTGCGCGAGTTCGGCGGCCAGATCCCCGAAGAGCGGAATCGGGTTCGAGGACTTCGCGCTGCAACGTTTATAAGTGGAAGCGATTGCTTCGAGCAGTACGCTGTCGAGAAGGTCGATGTCGAGATCGGGCGGCGTGTTCTCGCCCAGCATGTGCCGGGTTAGATTCTTTAGGAACGAGACCTGATCGTTGGAAGGTGTGGTCTCTCCTCGGGGCAAATCCCAGGGGTTTATCGTTTGCTCCGAGTCGAGCGACATCTCGATCATCTCTCCGCCCATCAGCTCGACCAGCGGCTGATAAGAGTCGCCCCGTTCGAGGATAGAAATAAGGGGATTTGCGCGGGCTGCCATCAACAGCATCTGCTGCGCGGCCAAGCGTCTTCTTGGCGCCCGGTTCGCCGTGCGCGAACTGGTAGCCGCCCACCACGATGGCAATCAGGCTTGCGACCTTGGCAACCGTGCCCGTGAAGAGGGTTTGCATTGCGGTGAAGCCGGTATCGAACGGTGACTGCGCGAGGGCAAGTGCAGGAAAGAGGATCAGCAGGGTGAAGAGGGTAGCGCTTGGGCGTAGCCGGCGCAGTGGGCTCCCGTAGGAAGCCTTCCACCGGCGTCTGGGTATGAGTGTGGCGATCATCGGCACCTCCAACGGCTTGAACTTTTGCCGTTATGTGTCGGAAGGTACCCCGCGCCGTCGCGCCTGTCCAAGACTTCTTGTCTATGCCGCCATAGTTTTCATCTATGGATGTCTGCTTGCGCGAACCCAGGCGGGTAAAAGTCCCCTCTGAGTAGGTATGAGGCTAGGAGTACATTTGAAGTCGACAGATAATCATTTCGGCGAGAGTAGGCAGGTTAGGCCTCAGCCTTCAAAGGACGCATTGTGCGAGTACCGGATCAAATCTTGAAATCGGCAGTTTTTTTGGGGAAGGACAGCCTCAATCGGCGCGAGTACGGAGGCACAGGGTACATTGTTTCAATTGACTATGGGCCAGGGTACGCATTCACAACAGAGTCGGCTGGAACTATGGACACCACTCGCTCCCCGCTGATGTTCTTGGTCACCGCGGCTCATGTCGCGAGTGAGTTAGAAAAGTCCGATTTTTATATCCGCGCAAACTATCGGGATGGCTCGCTAGCTGAAATCAAGCAAGACTGTTCAACCCGTTGGTGGTACCACCCGACTGAGAGGGATTCAGTAGACGCAGCCGTGATGGTGCTCCCCGTCGCTCAGGTTCTCTCACTCGATATTCTTCCGATCCCTGTTGTAATGTTCGTTGGAGAAGAACTGGCAAAGAGTCAGAATTTAGGAGTTGGAGATGAAGTGTTTGTAATCGGGCTGTTCAAGAACGCAAAGGGAAGATCGAAAAACGTTCCGATCGTCAGAATTGGCAATGTGGCAATGATGCCAAGCGAGAAGATACTGTTCCCGAGCCAAAATGAGCCCGAGAGACTCATTTATGCGAACCTATTGGAATCGCGGTCAATTGGGGGACTGAGCGGAAGTCCGGTGTTTATCAGGCAAACGATACAGACGCGGTGGGGATTTGATGCTGCTGGGGGACCCTTAGGCAGCGCAGCTCGATTTGCCAGTGGCCCGTATCATTTCTTTGGATCGGTGATCGGGCATTGGCAAGCGCCTTTAGATTTTGGAGGAATAAGACCGGAGATTGTGAACATGGGTATCGCCCCGATGGTCCCTGCACACAAAATTCTCGAGGTTCTCGCTCATCCCGAATTGAGAGAGGTTATGAATAGTCTTCACGAGAAAATCTGAAGGCCGGCGGGTGGAACTAGAGGTACATTGACGTGTTCACGACTTTCATCGACGACAGCGGCACTGCTCCAGAGCACAAGATAGCCGTCGCTGCCGGAATCATTGTGCCAGCGCAGCGGATTGCCCAACTGGAGTCTGAATGGAAGAGCTTTTTGCAGAAAGAAAGAATCTCAGATTTCCACGCTTCTGAATGTCTGGCCAGGAACCCGCACTCGGCGTTTGCGGCTTGGAATGATGAAACTGTGCGGCGTGTGTTTACCCGAGTCCGCCAGCTTACGATTAGGTTCTCTGTGAAGGGATTTTGCATCGGAATCCACAAACAGGACTACGCAGAGGTGCTACCCCAGGAAATGAGGGCAGCTATCGGTGAGTCTTTTTACAGCTGGGCGCTTTCGAGCGTTCTGGGGCTCGCCTATGATTGGGCGAATCAGCGCAAGGTGCCGATGGAGTACGTATTCGACAATGCTACCGGAAGCGTGAGACGTGAAATTGAACACGCACTAGCCTTCAGCGAGAAGTTGTATGGGGATCACTTCTCAGGTCATTACTCGTTTCGCAATCGAAACGGAGTGCCAGCGTTGCAGGCGGTCGATTTATTCGCATGGACCTGCTTCCAAAAATTCCGACACGTAAGATTCAATCACCCCATCCATGCTATTGCCGCGGAGGCCAATGAGGGGTATGAGAAAGGTCGAAACGGTGAATGGCGAATAGTCCAGTCGTTGAATCGGGAAGGGCTGGAAATGTGGGTGTCAGAGAATCGCAATAATCCGAGAACAAAGGAAATAATCGCATTCAAAGAGCAACTTAAAGAGGCCCGGAAACCGAAGCCAAAGAAGAGTGGTTCAGCGAAGTAGCTTTGGTCCTCATCTGCAAAAGAAAAAGTGCCGAGGTGTAATCACTCGGCACTTTGAAAGGTGCGGGATTCGAACCCGCGAATCCCCTTCGGGATTGCCCGCTTCGCAGGCGGGTGCATTCAGCCGTGCTCTGCCAACCTGCCATGATTTTCTATGGCGGCCCTTCTAGTATACAGCGAAATAGGCTTGGGAAAGCTCACATCCTCCGCCAACACAGATTACTCCCGGTATGTTCGCAAGGGTTCGTAGGCAGAAGCGTCAATTTTCGCGAACACTATCGCAGCACTACGCAAGAAGCTCCAGTTGAATGGGACGAACCTGGTTCTTGAGTGGAGGCTTCTTGCCGGACATGCTCTTTCGCATCTGCTGCGCGAATCGAATCACAAGTGGTAGGGCCAGGTGGTCCGCATCGTTGTGATGAACAAAGGCTGTATCCACGGTCCAATGAATGTCTGCGATTGGCCTGGTCGTGAGACCTGGGTCGAGAAGAGTTCTCTGGTCTATGAGTGCTACGCCATACCCAGCGATCACCATCAATTGAATATCAGCCGGTGTTGAGGCTGTACAGGCAACCTCCGGGGCAATGCCTTCTTCCATCAGCATTTCCATGAGTTTGCTGTGTGCGGATGGATGTATTGCGGGGTCGCGGAAAACCTTCAGGCGTGAAGCTAGGTCCGAAAGGGAGACCTGGGGCTCGCGCGCCAAAGGATCATCCTTCTGCATACACACCATCAGTGGGTCGCGCGAAACTTGCTGCACTACCCAGGCCGGCCCGTCAATTGGCATTGGAAGCAATGCTCCATCAAGTGCTCCCTGTTCAAGCCGGTCAAGTAAATGCGATGGATCGCCACCCGATAAATGAATCGAGCAATTCGGGAACAGACTGGCATAGGCGCCGCGAAAGAGTTGAAGCAGGTTTGGATTGATGAAAGATGAGAATCCGAGTCGGAAGGGAGGCACATCTCCTCGGTGAACTGCACGGGCCATCGAAATGATCTTCGTCCGTGCGAGGAGTGCTTCTTGGGCGTACGCAATTATCATCTGCCCAGCCGGCGTGATTTGCACGCCTTCACGGGTCCGCACGAAGATCGGGAATCCGATTTCGTCTTCAAGATCCTTGATCTGTTTGCTAAGAGATGGCTGAGCAAGAAAGAGTCGTTCCGCGGCTCGTGTAATGTTAGCTGCCTCAGCGACCGCGACAATGTACTTCAAATGCCTGAACTCTACGAGATCTGACATGGCATTGACCTCCGTTGCATGAAGGCTGTGTACCAAGGCAATAAGTGAATCAACCGTGCGGAAGTCGATCTCAATGCCAGCTTCCACAGAAAGCACCTCTTTAGTCAATAAGGCACTTTTTAGTTCCCTTGACTCAGCCATTGTCAGATTTCTCCATAGATGAAAGGTATGGCGACATAGACAGGAAGTATTGGACGAGCCTCTCAATTCGTTGGAGGCTTAAAAGAAGTCGGAATGGCGAGCGCATGATGCTCCTGTTTCAGAAGCCGCGGCAAGATTAAATCCCCGACGATCTATGAATGAGGTGAACAATGGCGATTGCAATAGCCACAAACAGAGAATTGTCCGATCCGCCAGCCACGAACGTGGTCTCCGAAGGGTTCCCACCGGTATCAGCGAACGGCCGCACGCTGGCTAACGAAACTGATTCGGAGTCGACCCAAGACTCCGCGTTGCGACAGGTGATTGAGATTGGCGTTCGCCGTATGAACGTTGATTCGCAACGGCAAGGAAGACACTCTTCGCAACCGGACCAGGATGACGAACGCTTGTTGAATGCACGTCAGGTTGCGGATAAGTTGGGAGTGTCGGAGCGCTTTATTCGGGACCATACGACACGTCGATCCCCGAAAATCCCTGCCGTGAAACTTGGAAAGCTCATCAGGTACCGTCGTGCCGATGTCGATGTGTTCATGGCACAGCTCGGCACACTGCCCCCTTCCAGTCGCTCCCGATTTAGTGTATGAAGGAATTGTTCTCCACGATCAGGGATCGACGCCGGGCTATAGGAGAACAGCCATGGCAATGAAGTATCAGAAAGGCACCGTCTATGTTGCCGGTAGCATCGAGTGTAAAAGTAGTCGTGCTGGCGTTTGACGTGCCGTAGTCGTGGGTGACGCCAGTCAGACGGGCCGCCGCGTCATATATGTAATGTGTGACGTGCCCTACCCATGCCCATGCAAAGCATGGCGCTTTTCACGATACCGACCCGATACAATATGGCTGAGCTGACTTGAAAAGCTGAGACTCGCAGGAAAGGCTATCCGATGGCAACGCGTGACGAGTTTTTGGAACATCTATGGCGGAAGGACATCAACTCCTACATGGATGAGTCTTGGATAGATACTCAGCTAAAAATGTCCGAGCGGTATCCCAACGCGCCGTTTGCTGACTTCGGCCCCCTGCTTACTCGTCTGCTGGAACTCGGCTCAACTCGGAGTGAGTTGAGCCTTTTTGCCAGAGCCATTGCATATCGCGGCGCATTCAACACGCTGTACGCATTGGAAGACCCCGGCGTTGACGAGAAGGGCGCTGGCTCTCTCTACGAATCGATCTTGTCCGCAGACCCCAGTGGAAGAGAAGGGCGTCCTGGCTCAGCTCCGGACAAAGAGGAATAGCCCGCCACGTTAATGACTGTTCATGTAATAGAAACGTAATTTAACCGAGAGCTCTCTCAAGAAGGCTCTTCGCCTGGATGGGTGGGCCGCCCTCGGACCAAATCTCCTCGAATTTGAGACCCGTCAACCCCTCGCGCTCAACGATGGTTTTAAACTCGGATTCTGGGGCACCGAGCCCGGTCACAGTCAGTGGCGCAGCCCCCTTTGGAAGCATAAATAGAGTGGATTTCGAGAATCGGTCTGGAGCAAAGTGATATTCATCGATTCCGATCTTTTTGCCTGTTGACTTGCCAATACGCCATCGGGTTTTCTTCTCGTCCAAGCAGTCTACGCATTCCAGCACGTTCATCACGTGGAAGACCTCGCCTTTGTAGGGCAGCAAGGGCAGGAGTTCACAGGTTCCTGCCAAAATTACCCCCAACGCTTCGCGCACACGAGAATCAATAATGAGCTTGCCACTGCAACCCCAAAAATGAGCAAAGTTTCCCCGCTCCAACATAGGTTTATGAACGTACATCGGTAACGGCGTCCAGGTTGACAACATCGGTTTGCCCGACGGGAACGGGCCTGGTACTGATGACTCAGGCCCATTGGGATCAGAAGAGAAAAAACTCTGAAAACCGAAATCTGGTTTGATCTTAAATACCTTCATTGGAATCTCCATGCGCGATCATTTCGGTATCCAGTTGCCGTTACCAAGTTGTTCCCCAATATCTTCTAACGCGCCCGCAACGCCGTCAGTTCCTCCTTCATTCCATGCGCACGTGAGTATGTCCTCGACAGCAGCATGATATTCATCGGTATGAAGATGCTGATGGAATTCCGTTAGCAGGTTTATCAGGTTGCTCGGGTCATTGACTCCGATCCCGGCGAGTCCAAGAATCTTTCTCGACCCCGCTGCCCGCCAATCATTTTGCGCAACAATATGATGGTTCGCGCCTCTATCGCACCTGTTGCAGTTGGCATTGTGAACAAGGAACCCGGTTTGACCGACGAAGTAATCATGGTCATTGGCGAAGGACTACAACCAACTCGATCACACCTGAATGCCGATTGAGCGTAGCTGTTCAATTGGGTCCCATCCTTCGGGGGGATGCAGCTCCTGGATGCTCCATTTCATTCCTTGTGCGATCCAGCGATTTCTCCAGTCCTCATAAATCTTCCGTCGCGCATGTTCGTCGTTGCCCTCACAATCATCGTGATATCCGAACTGAATCCCACAACTTGGACAATACTCGTGGGAAGCCGCAGCTCCTCGACAAGCGGGGAACCCTAAATCGTACCCACAGACAGGACACAGGTTTGTGTTTACGGTTCGCATGGTTCATCCCCCGGCTGATCGTTCCAATACGCTTGGCCTCGTTTTGGCTTGTAGAACGTTTTGGTGGTTCCGTTTGGATTATAGGAACCGAAGGTATTCGTGTTTGGATCGTAGGCACGGATAACACCGTCCACTGGATCAATCTTCGTCGGCATTCCCGCAGCTTGCGAGTCCATTAGGAACTGGGCCGCAGCATTAGCGTAGTCCTCAGGCGAACCCAAACCCGGGAAATCTCCGCCGTGGTCTGCAAAATGCTTTGCGAGAGTCCAAGGTCGCCCCCAACTGCACGGGCAGCCGGCGTTATGAACGAGGAACCCGGTTTGACCGACGAAGTAGTCATGATCTTTGGCGAAAGTGTACGACTACTTCGTCGTAGATGCAGTTCCCCAAAATCGTAGGTTATACCTGAAACCTTCAGCTTGACGATGGAGGGTCTATCGGACACCCGCCAGACCCAGCATTCCAAAACTTCAAGACAAACTCCCGGAACGAGGACGCGATCTCGATTGGCCCTTCCTTCCACGAGTCCCACAAGACGTAATCAATGCGCCCGCTTTGCAGGTCTACCCAGCAATCATCTCCACTGTGATCGAATGCAATTGGCATATGCTTCTCCAGAAACGTCTTCATCTCGGGGAACTCTGCAAATGTGCGTAACGGCGATGCACGGTGCCTAAGCATAGGTGCAAATGGAAGCATCCTTTCCTCAGGGTTCCTCGAAATTGAGAAAAAGCCTTCGATCTTCATCTTCTCCAAATGATCCCGTGACACCCGATGCTCTGGGTTCCCGCAATGGATCACGCAACACTGCTCAGTTCGACCACCTCCGTTGTAGCGAAGATAGAACTGAACAAGATCGTCCCTTCCAGGAAACTGTTCCGGGAATACAGCGTCTATTTCAGCCTCAGAAATCTGCGGCCCCACGATGCAGAACTGTTCCCCGGCGTCCTGGATGAAATCCTCCTGCGACATAAACTTACCCTCTCAGATTGTCATCTATGGAACGTATGGAATCCCGCAATCCTTGACTCCCCCACGGTGCGTAAAGAAACTATGCACAACGCCATCCACAAGCTGCATCATCATCATTCCCGTTCCAGGGTCGAAGCTCTGATGGTGGGCGGCCCATCCGGGTCCAGGGTTATCAATTCCTGCTGCGTCAAGAAGTCCCTGTCTATCCCCTGAGTAGCTTCCAGTCGGTTTAACAGGATACAAACCCCTTGGATTGTCACCCGTTACTGTATCCGGGTGAAGATCACGCCGGTCAAAGATTGGATTGCATCCGCAGTCAATGTTGTGAACCAGGAACCCAGTTTCACCGACGAAGTAGTCGTGGTCTTTGGCGACGGTGAAGTTGTAGACGGTTTCCTGGCCTTCGAGCGGCGTGATCGAAACCACTCTGCGCCAGTCCCCCTGCGTGGTTTGCAGCAGGTCGCCCACTCGCATGGTACCAGCTTCCATCCAAACGCCATCAACTGCGTCGCCACGTTTGACCCAGAAAGGATGGCCGAGACTCGGCCGCAGGGGCGTTCGTTCCCCTTCGACGCGCACTTCCACCAGATGGTCCTTATGCGGCGGCGTCAGCGCCGTGACATGCTGTGATTCAAGCTTGCCGTTCGTGCGGTTGCGCGACACTACTTCGTCGCCTACAACGACCTTTTCCACGGGAACATCGCCATGGTTGGTATGAACCGGCGTTCCGGATGCGAAGCAGCAGCCCCCGCCTTCGCCACCTTTTCCGCCCTCGCCACCTTCGAACACCTGCGGAAGGCCGGTGGGGGTTGACATCGTCTTCGACCAGGTACTTCGTTGTGGTGCCACCCACCGTCTTGGATACGCGGTTGCCGAACGCGTCGTAGATCACGCTGACAGCGCCACCGTTCATCGAAGTCAGATGGTTTTCTGAGTCGTAGGCAAAGTTCTTTCCACCGGTGGAAAGCGTATTGCCGTTGGCGTCGTAGGTTTCCGTTCCCGCCGGCAATTCGTCGTCGGGCGTGTAGGGACCGAAGCTGCTCGAGTTGACACCCGCAATGGACGAAGATTGTGACTGCCGATTCCCTACCGGGTCAAGGCTGTAACCGACGGTGCCTTCGACTTGGTGGGAGGCGTTAGTGAATGACTGCGAACGAATCGATCATAAGCATGCACGCGAGAATGGCTCACTAAACAGCGCGATTACTATTTTCCCTCTTGATCGATTCGACCTCGTTTTTGATCCAGCCCTCGTGACGCAAGAGCGTGCGATCCAAGTTTTCTTGTCGAAAGTATTCTGTTGGATCAATCGAGTTTCCAACCCCTTGAGCTATATGGGGACTATCTGATGGGAATCCGAATTGCCCCCAGAACTCTGTCAATTCCGTCAGCGCATATATTGGGTCTTTCGGAAGCTTTTCCAATACCTCCTCAAGTAACGCCAACCTCCACTTCCGGACATCTATAGAGTCATCACGACTTTCTCCTTTTGCCAAACGGGTCAAAACGGAGATGATCTCTTCACGTCGAGCTTCTCGGAGATTGAGAGAGAGAAGCTCAGCAATAGCCTCTTGCTCACTTCCGTCACATGACGATTGCAGTTTTTCAAGAGCAAAATCCTCCAGATCCTTCGCCGACAGAAGCGGTGGAAACTCCTCCCGCGGATCAGGCCACGTCGTCAATTTACCTAGGCCGCTCCAACCGACTAGGATCGTGGACCAGCTAGGATCAAAGCGATTTCTTAGTTTCTTGTAAGCGCTCATGGTATTGTCGGAATTCCGTTCAGCGATCCACCTTTGCAGAAGTAGCGATGCGTCACCTGCCCCTTGTCTACAATCCATTCGAAACGCCCAGCATACTTTCCAAATGACCCAAGAATCTGGTAAAGGATCACACCGGGCCGAAGTACCGTTGGTGTCGCGTCTCCAGCGTAGCTGTCCACAATATCTGGGAATCGATGATACCAGTCTTTCTTAAGGGCGCTCCCCACGCGCGGCAAGCCGTCGAGAGGATTCTGGGGACCACAACCACAACCGCCTGCATTGTGAACCAGGAAGCCGGTTTCGCCGACAAAGTAGTCGTGGTCTTTGTCGACGGTCTATGATCCTCACTGGCCCTTACCGCCCTAAAATGCCAAACATCATTCATCTCGCATCCTTGCCCGCAAATTGCGAGACCCCACCTCCGGGTTGACAGACAAAAAGCTGGTTGACCGAGGGGCACCCGAGTTCCCAAGCTTCGTATTTTGAGTCTGGCTCCACGAAAAGATACCGGTCTCCATCAAAGTTGATAGTGAGCTTCCCGCCACGCTGGATTTCTATTCCCAAGACAATTGCTTTGAAAAGTGACAGGACCGGAGCCACACTTGGCGTCTCCTCAGGGAAAAGCACAATGTCCGTCCCAGACTGGCTCAAGTGGCACTGGCTCCCAATTTCCAAGCGTAACTCGTCCGCACCGTCTGACATAGAGAGCCCCAACCTGAAATCGATCAGGATAAGCTGCACCCCACAATTCTGGAAAGTAAAGCTCCAGCCGCAATGTGTGTCTCTGAGTTCCATACCACTTCTCCTAGGGCAGCCCTTTCCATGGCCCTGGGCAATCCGGTTCAATATGTGTTTCGGGATTGGAGCCAGATTTTCCCGTAAGCGGATTCAACGGTTGACCGTTGCCGTTGTAATACCTGAAATACCCGTTGGGATTCTGAGGGCTCGGCTCACCCCAACGAATGATGTTACTGTTGTCACCGAGTGGCTGACCGGCTGGCGCTAGGATCAGCCCTTTGCCATTTAGGGCCGTCATTGCCACATATCCCAGAGGGACAGCTATCAATTGCCCCAGCGGAGTTCCTATGAATTTACAGCCGCACCCGCCGGCGTTATGAACAAGGAAGCCAGTTTCGCCGACGAAGTAGTCGTGATCTTTGTCGACGGTGAAGTTGTAGACCGTTTCTTCGCCGGCAACTGGCGTGATCGCAGTGATCGCGCGCCACTTTCCATCGATAGTAAGCAAGCGGTCGCCGATGCGCAACTGGGCGGAGTTGATCCAGTGCGCCGGCTCGCCGCCTCTTTGCGTCCAGAAGGGATGGTGCGTGCTCGGCCTGAGCGGTGATTGCTCGCCCTCGACGCGGATTTCGAGCAGATTATCCTTGTGGATCGGCGTGAGCGCCGTGACCGGCTCCTTCTCCAGCTTGCCGGTTTCGCTATTGCGCGCCTCAACCTCGTTGCCCACCTCGATCTTCTCGATGGGAACGTCGCCGTGATCGGTATGCACCGGCGTGCCGGCGGCGAAGCAGAATGGGCAGGATTTTGCTTCATCAATTTCGTTTTCCGCCGTGCATTGCGCGGGCAAAGCCATAATCATGGCCAGCGATTGCACGACGCCGGTTTCGTCGCCACTCCAGTCATAGTCGATGGCGGCATAGAGCAGTGAGGCATCGATGCTGAGTTGACATTCGACCTCCTTACCCACCGCTTCTTCCTCTGCCTCAGACGCCACGGAGACATTTTTGTCGATCTCCGCCGTCTCTCCGAAATCATCTTGGCCGCTTGGATCGATGCGGTTGACCGGGTTCGTGCTGGCGTAGTTGTAGCGGTGCAGCGTAGCGGGCTCGTAGAGCCAGCCCGGGAGCGGGTCGTGGGAGAGGAAGCGGCCGGTGGCGGGGTTGTACCAGCGCGCGCGCAGGTAATAGAGGTTCAGGTCGCTGTCGTACTGCTCGCCGCGATAGCGATAGAGGTTGGGCGTCCCTCTACTTCCGGTGCAAAGCACCGTCGCGTTGCTTCCCCGGCCAATAAACCCGACCGTAATTCGAAGCACCGTCTGGCCGAGCAGTTTCCGTTGCCTGTTCTTCGCCCGTGCGCAACTCAAAAAGCTTGGACCATTCGGCATCTTCCATCTGCGCGTTCACTGCTTGCTTCCAATACGGGACATTCGCAATCTTCGTGTAAATACTCAACTCGGACCAACGCTCTGAAAATAAATGAAAATCTATATCCAAATAAAAAAGTGCCTCATCATCAACGAGCAGAGCAGGAACAAGCCTCGGAAGCTCAAAATGGGGGATTACATCGCGGCTAATAAACTCCGGGAGCACTGGAAGAACTTTTTCAGCAACGGTGTCGATGTCTTGCCCTGAAGCGACGTATAAAAAGGAACAGAAACGCTGCAATGCCTTACCGAATGCCCACGCATTGTTGGTAGGATTGACTTTCGCCACACCGATAAAATACGACTGCTCGCCCATATCGATTTCCCGCTGGCGAAAATCTTCCTTTTTCACAGGTGTACCCCAGAACAAGCCTTTGTAAGACCGTACACGGCTTTTCTGCCCCGGCGAGTTCGCGAAGACGGAAAATATTTGCCCCAGCTTTGGTTTAGCAATGCGGCACGCAGCTTGACGCAAGCCCGCTAGATCGTAGGACAATTGCGTTCGGTCACCTGTCGGATTTTCCTTTTGAAGTTCCAGCCGGGCAAATGTACCCAGCAGTTGTTTGGCTTCTGGAGACAAAGGAGAAGAAACGCGCCAAGGCGCTCGTTCAAGGGGCAACGATCTCAAGTCTTCCTGTATCCGCAACGAGACCATCTAGTCCTCCTTAAAAGTTGCAGTGCCCATCGAGACTCTTCGGGTCGTCAGGATTGAATTCGCCGTAATTGAAGTGTGGGCCTTGCGGTGGACCCGATGGATACTCGGCTGGAAAGTCCTCACGAATAGCGGGTGTACCGGGTTCTGGCGGGCCAAAAAGGTATAGCCGTCCATTTTGCGTCGGATTCATTCCAAACTCCCTGGAGCCCGGGCCGAATACTTGGGGCACTGTGCTCATCGCTACGCCCAACAGGCGCTTGGCCGTGCGGAAGGCTGCTCGTCGACTTCCACAATCGCAATCAATACCGGCATTGTGAACGAGGAACCCGGTTTCGCCGACAAAGTAGTCGTGGTCTTTGTCGACGGTGAAGTTGTAGACGGTTTCCTGGCCATCGACCGGCGTGATGGAAACCACCCTGCGCCAGTCGCCCTGCATGGTCTGAAGCAGGTCGCCCACTCGCATGGTACCAGCTTCCATCCAACTTCCATCAACTGCGTCGCCGCGTTTGACCCAGAATGGATGGGAGAGGCTGGGCCGCAGCGGCGTTCGCTCACCTTCGACGCGCATCTCCACCAGACTGTCTTTATGCGACGGGGTCAGCGCTGTGACATGCTGCGATTCAAGCCTGCCGTTCGTCCGGTCGCGCGAC
>Ga0302320_10018091_pt1 | contig 14245 bp, 12 predicted proteins | sample Bog_T0_3_FD_202130 | JGI IMG/M metagenome (GOLD analysis project Ga0302320, IMG submission 202130) | Peat permafrost microbial communities from Stordalen Mire near Abisko, Sweden - Bog_T0_3 | ecosystem: Environmental > Terrestrial > Soil > Wetlands > Peat | place: Sweden: Abisko, Stordalen Mire...
TCTCAAGCCCTTATTTTTCTCTGGCAGTCTTGTTCGTGGCGGCGCTGTGCTTTGGGCTGACCCCGCTGGCGCTGGCGGGGGTGTGGGCAAGAGTGTTTTCGCCGGCCAAGCCAAACGCTATCAAGAATGCGATTTATGAGTGCGGACTGGTATCCAAGGGCGATGCCTGGATGCAGTTCCGCTCGGCGTATTACCTCTACGCCATCATCTTTTTGATCTTCGATGTGGAGGCGGTCTTTCTGCTGCCCTTTGCGGTGGCATTTACCGGGCTGGGTGCGGCGGCCTGCGTGGCCATGCTGGTGTTTGTGCTGATGCTGATCGAGGGTCTGGCCTGGGCCTGGGCCAAGGGCGTGCTGACCTGGGTGTGACGGCAGTCGACAGTGGTCAGTGATCAGTCTCCCGCTCTTAAGATCACCACAACTGCTCTTTACTGTCCACTGTTCACTGACCACTGTTCACTGAATTGGAGCGAAGCGACGATGGCTGTTGAAGAAGGACTGAAGATCGAGCTGGGCAAGCAGGGCGTCTTCGTTACGACCATCGAGGAGCTGTATAACTGGGGCCGGCGCAGCTCCATCTGGCCCATGCAGTTCGGGCTGGCTTGTTGCGCAATCGAGATGATTGCCACCACCATGGCGCGCTACGACCTGGCGCGCTTCGGGGCCGAGGTTTTCAGGCCATCGCCACGGCAGGCGGATCTGATGATCGTCTCCGGCACGGTCACTAAGAAGATGGCTCCGCAGGTGGTCCGGCTTTACAACCAGATGGCCGAACCGAAATATGTCATCGCGATGGGCGCCTGCGCCATCTCTGGCGGACCGTTCAAGCAGGGGTACAACGTGCTGAAGGGCATTGATCGCTATATTCCCGTGGACGTGCATATTCCGGGATGCCCGCCGCGGCCTGAGGCGCTGCTCCAGGCCTTCATGACACTCCAGAAGAAGATCGACGGCCAGCATCTGACCGGGGAGGGCCGTCCGCGGCATCTTGACGCCGCCGCGCAAGGCGAGTTTCCCGTGCCCGTGCAAGCAGAGCACGACCTGGAGCCGGCGTCGAATCCAGGCGTTTGGACGGTGCCGGTGGTGATTCGGTGATAGCGGGAAGTTATAGTTCGGAGGAACGGATGAAAAGCGTGGATAGGGATTTTGACGAGCATGGCAATTGCAATATCAATAGGTGGATATTGTACATGTTTCTATTTGTCGGCTTTCTCGTAATATTGGCCAAAAGGTGGACGGAAATTCATTTACAAGGATGGTCTTTTCATACCGTTTTTCAAGCCATCATGCTTCCACTCTTTTTCTTTATTCCCTTTTTTGCCTCCCTTCAATTCAGCAAGTATGTCAGGAATGCGTTGAAGGAGAATCTCATGAGTGAAAGAGTGGCCAAGAACTGCGAATTCTGGATCGGAAACCAGATGTTAATCGTATATTTCGCGATTATGATCATTGCCGATTGAAATTGATCTCGACTTAATGGAGCAGGATTTGAAGACGGTAGAAGAGATCAAGGCGGCAATCGAGGCGGCCGTGCCGGTCGCTGCGGTGGAGTTTGTCTCAAACCCGAGCGTCAGCGGGCAGCACTCGCTGCGTCTGGCGCCGAGCGATGCCGTCGAGGTGGCGAAGTTTCTCCGCGATGAACTGTCTTTCGATTTCCTGTCGAACGTAACCGGCGTTGACTGGCCAGACAAGGCAGTTACAGAGAAAGTAAAAGTGACACGCACGGTAACAAAGACCGTGGACGGTGTTGAACAGACTGCGGATGAGACGGTTGAGGAGACGCGCACGCGCGTGACGCCGGGCTGTCTTGAGGCCGTATATCACCTGTTTTCAATTGCGTTGAAGCAAGGGCCGTTGACGCTCAGGATGCGCACGGTGAACCGCACGGACCACGTCGAATTGCCATCTCTGACTCCGATTTGGCGCTCGGCCGAGTTCCAGGAGCGGGAGATCTTCGATCTTTTTGGAATTGTGTTTACCGGCCATCCGGATTTGCGGCGGCTGCTGATGTGGGATGGCTTCAAGGATCACCCTATGCGACGCGACTACGTTGAGCCCGACGACTTTGAATACGAGCCGACGGCGCACGACGATGTGCTCAAGCGGGCGCTGGCGCACCAGGCTGTGACAGCGGCTCAACCAGCGATTGCAGGCTCCGCAGGCCAGAAAGGCACGGGCCCCGGCCAATGAATGTAACCGACAAACTCGGAGCCTTCAATGGCAGCGGAAGCAAGCCCGACGGTTGGAACCGTCCGCCGGTGATTGAGCCGGATGGCGACGCAGAGTTGCTGGAAGTTGCCATGGGGCCACACCACCCCTCCACCCACGGCGTATTCCGCATGGATGTGGCGCTGGACGGGGAGCGCGTGATCCGGCTGAAGCCGGTCTTTGGCTACCTGCACCGCAACCACGAGAAGATTGCCGAGGGGCTCGGCTATCTGGGCTCGATGCCTTTCACCGACAGGCTGGACTATATGTGTCCGCTGACCAACAACTGGGCGTATGCGCTGGCTGTCGAGAAGCTCACCGGCCAGGAGGTTCCCGAGCGGGCCGAGTATCTGCGGGTGATTCTTGGCGAGCTGACACGGGTGCAGAACCACGCGTCGGCGATCGGCTTTTTGATTCAGGAGATGGGCGCAAGCGGCACACCGCTGATGTATGCCTTCCGGGAGCGCGAGAAGATTCTGGATCTCTTCGAGGCGCTCACCGGCGCGCGCATGATGGTGAACTACATGCGCTTCGGCGGCTGCCGCGTGGACGCGACGCCGGCCTGGCTGGATGCCACCCGCAAAGTGGTTGCGGGTCTGCCGGGGTTCGCCGATGAGATGGACCGGCTGCTGAGCGGCAGCGAAATCGTGATGGCTCGCACGCAGGGCGTGGGCATTCTGAAGCCGGAGCTGGCGATGAACGCCGGGGTGACTGGCCCAATGCTGCGGGCTTCGGGCGTCAACTACGACATTCGCAAAGTGGATGGCTACGGCATCTACAACCGGTTCAGTTTTCGCGTGCCGCTGGGCGACCACTGGGATGTTTACGATCGCTACATGATCCGGCTGCTGGAGATGCGCGAGTCGATCAAGATCCTGGAACAGGCTTTGAAAGATATACCGGGCGGCCCGGTGATGGACCCCAAGGCGAAGATTCGCGGCTTCCGTCCCAAGCCGGGCGAGGCCTACGGGCGGATCGAGGCGCCCAAGGGAGAGCTAGGTTTTTATCTCATCAGCGACGGAGGGCCGAATCCTTACCGCTACCGGGTGCGCCCGCCCAGCCTGATCAACCTGACGGTGCTTGAAGATATGGCCCTGGGTGAGAATGTGGCCGATGTGGTGCTGATTTTTGGAAGCGTGGATATTGTGCTGGGGGAAGTGGACCGGTAAGACAGCTGTTAGCTTTTAGCTAGTAGCTTCTAGGTGTTCTTGTGGGTGTTTGCTGTTCGGGCTTAAAGGCAGATCGGCGAAAAGCACGAAAAAGCTAATAGCTAATAGCTAATAGCTAACAGCTAACAGCTAATAGCTAATAGCTAATAGCTAATAGCTGTTCTTGGAGGTTACTTGTTAGGCGAGGGCATACTCAAGGGACTGGCGGAGACGGCAAAGAACTTTGCGGGGAGCTTTGTCTCCGCGGAGCGGCTGACGACCGTCCAGTATCCCGAGGAGCGCATCGCTCCCATCGAGGCCACGCGCGACTTTCCGTTCCTGGTCTACGACGCGGAGAACCGGGACGGTGGCGGGCCCGAGTGGGAGGCCGGGCTGCGCTGCGTCGCCTGCCAGATTTGCGAGAAAGAGTGCCCGCCCAAATGTATCTACATCGAGAAATCCAAAGACAAGAAGCTGGACTACTTGGGCAAGGCGCAGTATTATCCGGCAAAATTCGACATTGACATCTCTGTCTGCATGAGCTGCCAGATTTGCGTTGAGGTTTGCCCCTTTGAAGCCATCAAGATGGATACCGAGTTTGAGCTGAGTACGACAGATCGCTTTGGCGGGCTCCTCTTCGATCGCGAGAAACTGGCAAAGTCGAACGAGTACTATCACAAGATTCATCCCACAGAGGCGGCGGAGGTGGATGCCCGGTTGGCCGCTGAGAAGACTAAATCCGACGCCAAGGCCAAAGCTGCATCCGATGCTACCGCCGCCAGGGCTGCACTGGCCACCGCTGACGCCAAGCCCGCCGTTGGGCCTACCGAAGGAGGAGACTAGCCGATGTCTGAGACGCTGGATCAGATATTCGTTCTCCTCAGGCACTGGCTGGTGGGCTTCTTGCCTCCCGCATGGCAGCCTGCGGTCAGCGTAGTGTTGAGCGTGGCGGTCATTGTCTGTCTTTTCCCGGCGTTGTTTGCGCTTACGGTGTTGCTGGAGCGCAAGGGGCTGGGCCGCATTCAGAATCGTATTGGTCCCAACCGCGTGGGTCCCTTTGGAATTCTTCAGCCGATCGCCGACGGCATCAAGTCGCTGACCAAGGAAGATATCGTTCCCACCAGCGCGGATGGAGTGGTGCATTTTCTTGCGCCGGTGGTGCTGGTGGTAGCCGTCTTCATGGGCTTTGCGGTGCTGCCCATGGGGCGCAACATGACGCTGGTCAACATGGATGCCAGCCTGCTGTTTTACTTTGCTATCGGCGCATCCACGGAACTGTCGGTGTTCATGGCCGGCTGGTCGAGCCGCAACAAGTATTCGCTGCTTGGCGCCATGCGAGCGGTGGCCCAGATGATCAGCTACGAGGTGCCGCTGCTCATGTCGAGCGTAGCCGTGGTCATGATCTCCGGCACGCTCTCGCTCAACAAGATTGTGGAGGCGCAGAACCAGTACACATGGGGCCTGCCGCACTGGTACATCTTTACTCCGTGGGGATTCGCAGGCTTTGTGCTCTATGCCATTGCGGCCATGGCGGAAACCAACCGTTCGCCCTTTGACCTGCCCGAGGGCGAATCGGAGCTGGTAGCCGGCTACTTTACCGAGTACTCGGGCTTCAAGTTTGCGCTCTTCTTTCTGGGCGAGTATCTGGCCATGTTTTCCATATCCGGTTTGGGAACGACTCTGTTCCTGGGCGGATGGTCCGCGCCCTTCTCGTTCCTCGGTTGGGTGCCATCGTGGATATGGTTCTTCGGTAAGCTGCTCGTTTCCATGTGTGTGTTTATCTGGATTCGTGGGACGCTGCCGAGGCTCAGGCAAGATCAGCTGATGAACTTTGCCTGGAAGTTTGTGCTGCCTCTTACCATGCTCAATCTGTTGGACGCAGCGCTATGGCATTTTCTAGGGGATGGATGGGCGCGCTGGGTGGTCTGCTCGGCGATTCTTGTCTTCGCTTATGTCGCGATGGCCATGGCCGGAATGCGCAGCAAGCACTTCGGGTCGAGGAGTTATCGCTATGCGGAGTGAACTTTGGGAAAATCGAGTGTTTGAGATCCAAGGTCTCTCCGCCGTGGCGGAGCAAACATGCGGTGCCGGGTGCCCCACCCTCGGCGCGTTTTTGTTTTTGCGCCTAGGGTGGGTTGTCACACAATCCCGTTTTTTATTTGGGATCGGCTTTAGACGTGCCGTAGAGTCGCCAACCCGCATTACGGCTTTACAAGCTACGGAAAAACTTAATCCGGAGCGCAAGAAGTGTCAGGGCACGACTTCAGTCGTGCCGCACATGCAGCAAAATGATCAGGGGGCTTTAGCCCCTGCGGCGATGATTCTATACACTCAATTATTCCTAGATGAATCAAGTCGGTTTTCTAAAGCCACGGAAAGGAGCGCGCGCCGATGAGCTTTGTCTTCTACGTGCTTGCGGCCTTGACCATTGCCGGCGGCCTGGCGGCGGTGCTCTTGAAGAACACTGTGCATTGCGCATTGTCGCTGACTGTGGCCTTTGCCGGGCTGGCGCTGCTTTATCTGGAGCTTGACGCGCAGTTCGCGGGGTTTGCGCAGATTCTGGTTTACATTGGCGCTGTGGCCATCCTGGTCGTCTTTGCGATTCTGCTAACCAAAGGATCGGAGACGCCAAAAGACGGAGTTTATAGCAAAAACTGGTTCGTGGGCTTGGTAATTGCGGCGGGCGTCTTTGCGGTGCTGGGCTGGGCGGTGATTCAGAGCGCAGCCGTTCTACCGCATGAATCGGGGCCAGCGCCAACGGTGACGGTTTTGCAGATTGGCAATGCGCTCATGGGCCGCTACGTACTCCCGCTGGAGATTGTGGCGCTGCTGCTAACCGCTGCGCTGATTGGCGCGGTCATTGTAGCGATGCACGAGAAAGAGAGCGACCAATGAATCCACTCACGGGCTATCTTCTTGTCGCTGCGCTGTTGTTCGCCATTGGCCTGGCCGGCGCGCTCACGCGGCGCAACGCCATTCTGGTGCTGATCGGTATTGAACTGATGCTCAACGCGGCCAATCTGAACCTGATCGCTTTCTGGCGCTACGGGCCACATCCAGAGGCGCTGACAGGCATGATGTTTGCCATCTTCTCAATTGCCGTTGCGGCGGCTGAGGCGGCGGTAGGACTGGGGCTGGTGATCTCCATTCATCGCCACGCGCATACAACGGATCTTGACGCCATGAACAGGATGAAGGGGTGAGCCGGTGATGATGCAAGAGATGGCTTCTGTGACCTTTCAGCCGACGACGCACTGTTATGGACCGCAGGCTCCGTACCTCTGTCTAATTCCGGCATTGCCAATTCTGGCAGCGGGCATCATCGCTTTGCTAAAGCAAGCTCGCCGTCGGACGGCAGCGATCCTGTCGATTGGCTCGCTCAGCCTGTCGCTCATACTCGCGCTTTTTGCGTTTGCTCAGGTCGTGCGGGAATGGACATTAGGCATTCCAACGCGCGAGGTCGTCAACTTCACCTGGTTCCAATTCGGCTCAACAAGCGTAGACCTTGGCTGGGTCCTCGATCCACTCTCGGCGGTGATGCTGGTGATGGTCACCTTTGTCGGCCTCCTGATCTTCATTTACTCAGTTGGCTACATGGCCCACGACGAAAACTTCACGCGCTTCTTCTGCTTTCTCTCGCTCTTCGCGGGGGGGATGCTGACGGTGGTCATCGCCAATAGCATCCTCCTGCTTTTCATGGGTTGGGAGTTAGTCGGACTTACCTCTTACTTATTGATCGGCTTCTGGTATCAAAAGCCCTCGGCTGCGGCGGCTGCCAAGAAAGCTTTTCTTACCACGCGCGTTGGCGATGTTTTCTTTCTGCTGGGAATTGTCTGGCTCTTCGGGCAGACGGGTACGCTGCTCTTCTACAATGGCGGCGCTGGATCGCTTGAGCCTGCCGCGCTCGCGGGATTGCTGAGCCAGCACGCGGGCTTTGGACTGACGGCGGCGGGCGCGATTGGCCTCTTGATATTTGCCGGAGCTGCGGGCAAGAGCGGCCAGTTTCCGCTGCACGTTTGGCTGCCCGATGCGATGGAAGGCCCCACGCCGGTCTCAGCGCTTATTCACGCGGCGACCATGGTGGCCGCCGGCGTTTACCTTATCGCAAGGGTCTATCCACTGATGCAGGCCGGTGCGCTTGCCGGTGGAACCACAACGGCGCTTACTGTGGTGACCTGGGTTGGCGCATTCACGGCAGTCTTTGCCGCGCTCATTGCGGTTGCGCAAAACGATATCAAGCGCATTCTTGCTTATTCGACCGTCTCGCAACTTGGCTACATGATGGCCGGCCTCGGCATGGGCGGCGTAGCCGTGGGCATGTTCCACCTGATCACGCACGCATTCTTCAAGGCGCTTTTGTTCCTGGGCGCGGGGTCGGTCATTCACGGCTGTCACGAAGAGCAGGACATCCGCCGCATGGGTGGGCTCAGGTCCACGATGCCGTTGACCTTCGCGACCTACGCAATTGGGATGCTGGCTCTCAGCGGGTTTCCGCTTTTCTTCTCCGGCTTCTGGAGCAAGGATGCCATTCTGGAGGCGGCGTGGCACTGGTCCGTCGCCAAGACGCCTTTTTACATGCTGGTCTTTGGCGCCTTGCTGACTGCTTTCTATATGACGCGGCAAGTTTGCTATGTCTTCCTGGGCACATGGAGAGGCAAGAAACCGGCGCACGAAAGCCCCAGAGTGATGACCGTTCCTCTGGCGATTCTGGCCTTCTTCGCCATGGCGCTCGGCTTGATCGGAACGCCCGCATGGCCGTGGTTCCGAGCGTTCCTTGATGGCCGCGCCGCTGGCTTCGACCTGCACGGCTTGATGGAACCGGAGCTGTTTGCGATGATGGGCGTTTCCACGCTTGTTGTTGCTACCGGCCTTGCGCTAGGGTGGAAGCTCTACAGCGGCCAGGCGCCCGCGCCGGAGCAGCCCGACGTACTCGAGAATGCCGCGCCTTTGCCGTGGGCTTGGCTGCGCGACCGGCTCTATGTGGACGAGTTCTACGGTGCGACGGTGATTGCGTTTTACGGCTGGTGGGCGCGGGTTGCGGACTGGCTCGACCGCTGGGTTTGGGGCGGAGCGGTGACGTCCGTTGCGTGGGCCTTCCGAGGATGGGCGCACTTGAACCGCTTCCTCGACACGAATGTCGTCGATGGCAGCTTCGACAAGGGCTGCGAAGAGTTGAGCGCGGGCGGCGGGCTGCTGTCGCGTGTGCAGAACGGGCGTGTGCAAACCTACCTGAGAATCCTGGCTTTTTCGATTGTCGCGTTGGCGGCGATTCTGATATGGAGCAGCCGGCCATGAATGGATCGCCTATGACGTCCGGATTCCCGATCTTAACGCTGCTGACCGTGCTGCCTCTGGTGGGGGCTGCCATCGCGCTTTGGTCTGGCAAGCACGCGCGCGGCGTGGCTCTCATCACGACAATCGCAAGCCTGGCGCTCGCGCTCGCCGTGTGGATTCATCTTTCTCCAAGTGGAACCATGTCGATGGTGGAGCAGCATCCCTGGGCGCCGTCGTTGGGCATCGAGTACCACCTGGGTGTGGACGGCCTGAGCGCGCTGATGCTGGTGCTTTCAGCCATTGTGACGCTGATGTCTGTGGATGCGGCGAATCGAGTTCATCACCAGCCGGGGCTGTATTTCGCATTGGTTTTGGTTCTCGAAGCCGGGCTGTTTGGATCGTTCACGGCGCTGAACTTCTTCCACTGGTTCTTGTTCTGGGAGCTGAGCCTGATTCCTGCCTTCTTCCTCATCAAGCTGTGGGGTGGCGCGCGGCGCGGACCGGCGGCGACGCAGTTTTTCGTCTACACCATGGCCGGCTCGGTGGCGCTGCTCCTGGCGTTTCTTGCGCTTTTTGTCGCGACAAAGACTGCTGACACTCCGGGCAGCATGGACTTCGCCCGTCTCTCGTTTCTGGCCTCGACAGGCGTGCTCGAGAAGATGGTCACCGCCCATCTTGGTCCGGTCATGCTCTGGCTGGCCATTGGCGTACTGGCTGGCTTTGCCGTCAAGGTGCCGATGATTCCATTTCATACATGGCTGCCCGCGGCGTATGCCGAGGCGCCATCGCCGGTAACCATGCTGCTCACCGGCGCCATGTCCAAGATGGGCGTCTACGGCCTGTTGAGGATAGCGATTCCCATCTTCGGGCCGCAGATTGCGCAGATACGCACACCGCTGCTGATACTGGCAGTGGCCACGGTGGTCATGGGCGCGTGGGCGGCCGCCGCGCAGAAGGATCTGAAGCGCGTCTTTGCCTACTCCTCGGTCAACCACCTCGGCTATTGCCTGCTCGGCATCTTTGCGCTGGCGGTTCCGGCGGTGGGCTCGGCGGCGCAGGCCAGCCAGGCCGCGGCGCTCAACGGCGTGATCCTGCAAATGTTCAACCACGGCGTCACAGCAGCAGCGCTCTTCTGGTTTGTGGCTATGTTGCAGCAGCGTACCGGCGGCCATCGCGGCATCGACCAGTTTGGCGGGCTGCGCAAGCCGGCGCCGGTGCTCGCCGGGCTCATGGGCATCGTGCTGTTTTCATCGCTGGGCCTGCCGGGACTCAACGGATTTGTGGGCGAGTTTCTCATCTTCCGCGGCGTCTTTTCGCTGGCCTGGGTGGCGGCGACGGTTTCGGTTCTGGGCCTGCTGGTGACGGCAGCTGTGATTCTCACCGTTATTCAGAAAGTATTTAGCGGACCTGTGCCGGAGCATTGCGTCAACTTTCCCGATCTGTACCACGGAGAGCGGCTGGCGATGGCCCCCGTGATCGGCTTGATGCTGCTCATCGGCATTCTGCCCCAGTTGATTGTGCAGAGCGTGAACCCAACGGTTGTGAACCTCTTGGCTCACTGGAGATTCTTTTAGATGCTGGCCTGGACGATCTATCTCTCGTTTGCCGGAGCGCTGCTTGAAGCGATGCTGCCGGCGCTGCTGCCCAAGGGGCGGAATGCGGCGGCGCGCTGGCTGGCGCTGGCCGTGGCCGTCGCCGGGCTGGCGGTTGCTGTGGTGGGATTCATTGCCGGCATGGGTCCAAATCAGGTTGGCCCGGTTGTGATTGTCGATGTGCCCTGGGTGCCGTCGATGGGGATTCACTACCTGCTGGCGGCCGACGGCATCAGCCGCGTGCTCGTCCTGCTTACGGGCCTGGCCGCCGTTGCCGGGGTACTCTTCAGTTGGAACATCGAACTGCGCACCAACGAATTTTTCGCCTTCTTTCTGGCCCTCATCGGCGGCGTCTACGGCGTCTTTCTCAGCTTCGATCTCTTTCTGCTCTTCGTGTTCTATGAGATTGCGATCGTGCCGAAGTACTTCCTGATCGCCATCTGGGGTTCCACGCGGCGCGAATACGCAGCCATGAAGCTGGCGCTCTACTCGTTTGCGGGCTCGGCCATGGTGCTCATCGGTTTGCTGGCGGCCTACGCCACGGCGGGCAGCCACTCCACCGGGCTGGTCGCGCTGGGCCATGCGAACCTCCCGGTGAGTTTTCAAATGTGGGCCTTCCCGCTGGTCTTTGTAGGCTTCGCCATTCTGGCCGGCATGTGGCCCTTCCACACCTGGGCGCCCACCGGCCACGTCGCCGCGCCCACAGCCGCCTCCATGCTGCTCGCAGGAGTGGTCATGAAGCTCGGCGCATACGGCTGCCTGCGCGTTGCCATTGCGCTCTTCCCGCGCGGCCTCGATCCATGGGGGGTCTCCTTTATCGGCATTGGTTCCTGGCGCGATGTCTTTGCAATCCTGGCGATCGTCGGCATCGTCTACGGCGCGCTCGTGGCTCTGGTGCAGACCGACTTCAAATTTGTCATTGGCTACTCCAGCGTCAGCCACATGGGCTTTGTACTGCTCGGCCTTATGACCCTGAACCAGATCGGCGTCACCGGCGCGGTGTTGCAGATGTTTTCGCACGGCATCCTGGCCGGGCTGCTCTTTGCCATTGTCGGCCGCATCGTTTATGAGCGCACCCACACACGGCAATTGGCGGAACTGGAAACGATGCATCTTTCCAAGCGAATGCCGTTTGCCGCCGGAGCCTTCGTGATTGCAGGAATGGCGTCGATGGGGCTGCCGGGCTTCTCGGGCTTTGTGGCCGAGTTGCAGGTGCTGGTAGGCGCGTGGACGGTAAACCACTGGTGGGTTGCCGCAGCCGGTGTGGGCATCGTGGTGGGCGTGGCCTATACGTGGCGGGCCATGCAGAAGGCCTTCTTCAGCGATGCGCTGCCTGCCGCGCATGTGCTTGAAAAGGAACACAGCCATCCCTTCGCCGCAATCACCTGGCCAGAGGTCACCGGCGTAGTGCTGCTGGTCGGGGTGAGTTTGTTTGTGGGGCTCTATCCGAAAATACTGCTCGATCAGATCGAACCGGCCGTGAAGGCGCTGCTTGCGGGGGGGGTGCAATGAACTACGCAGATCTCTTCCGCGTAACGCTGCCGGAGACGGCGCTGGAAGTGGCGGCGCTGTTGGTGTTGGTGGTAGATCTCGGCTTCCTGCGCAAGGCCGCGCTCAAGACGCGCGTGGCAGTGGCGGCGTTGCTAGGAGTGGCAGGGTGCGGCGCGGCGCTATGGGCCGTCAGCCTGCAAAATGGCAATGGTTTCTTCGTTGACGGATGGGAAGTGCTCGCCGTTCAGCCCGTCAATATCATGGCGCAGGTCGGAATTCTGGTTCTCACGGCGCTTACGCTATTGCTTCTGATTGACGAGACTTTTACCCGTCACGTCGGCGAATTTGTCGCCGTCGTCCTGATGGCTGCCGCCGGTGGCTTGATTGTCTCTGCCGCACAAGACCTGCTGGTGATCTTTGTAGGCTTGGAACTGTTGAGCCTGGGACTCTACATTCTGACCGCGTTCGCCAAGAGTTCAAGTAAGAGCGCCGAAGCAGCGCTCAAGTACTACCTTTTCGGTGGAATGTCGGCCGCATTTCTCCTCTTCGGTTTTAGTTATCTTTACGGACTCGCAGGAAGTACGAATTTGGGTGCCATTGAGCAAAGCATACCGCTCGGAAGTTCCTCACTCCTGTTCGTTGCGTGGGTTCTTATTGTCGCAGGCCTAGGCTTCAAGGTCGCGGCGGTTCCATTTCATCTGTGGGCGCCAGATACCTATGAGGGCGCGCCTGCGCAAGCTGCTGCGTTCATCGCGTCCGTCTCTAAGGTCGCAAGTTTCGCGCTCTTGGTGAGTGTCTGTTATGGCTTCTTCCTGCACGGTAAAGAAATTTCCGGGACAACTGGCCTTAATGAGATATTTCGAAACGAATTCACAATATGGCAGCCTCTCTTGATAGTTCTGGTCGTTGTTGCTGCTGCTTCGATGGTTCTTGGAAATCTCGCAGCCTTGGCGCAGGTGAGTGTACGGCGGCTGCTGGCTTACTCTGCGATTGCTCATACTGGATATATCTTGCTAGGCATCGCCGTTCGTCCAATGTATTCGGGGCAGGGGAGTCCCTTTGCGTTTGTTAAGTCGTCATGGGGACCGACTGAGCTCAGCACAAACGCCGTCCTCTATTACGTCCTAACCTACGGCCTGACCACCATCGGCGCCTTCGGAGTGGTCTCCGTCGTCGAGCGGGCCACCGGCAGCGACCGTCTCGACTCGTTTCTCGGCCTGCACAAGCGCAATCCCGTGCTGGCCGCGGTGTTGCTGGTACTGTTCCTGTCGCTAGCCGGGATTCCGCCCCTCGTCGGCTTCTGGGCCAAGTTCAATCTCTTTGCCGCGGTGCTTGGCGTCTCAGCCGGGCCGGTTCCGTTTGCGCTGGTTGCGCTGGCCGTCGCTCTCAGCGCCGTCTCGCTTTACTACTATCTGCAAGTGCTCAAAAGGGCCTACGTAATGCCCGCCATTGACGATTCGCCCATCAAAGCGCATCCGGTCACGATGATTGTGCTTGTGGGAATTGCGGCAGTGGTGGTACTATTTGGCTGTTTCCCTGCGTTGTTGCAAGGCTGGATTGCGAGTTTCTATCCAACCGGTTAGACTGCCGAGTGTCTGGCGATGAAAAGTATTGTGATCAGGCTCACAGGCAGCGTGATACAATCTGGTTCAAATTCAAGAAAGCCGCCAGAGCGGTCTTTCTTGATGCATCCGGTTACAAAGGTATGTAGTTGGTGCAATTCAAGTTAAAACGGCACCCGCAACCGGCTTCAGGGTTGAGTTTTCCTCTGATCTTCTGTTTCAATGCCCTTGGCGATTCCTGAGCTGCTCATTTTTTTCTGAGGTGTCCTCATGGTTTGCCCGAAGTGCCAATCTGACTCACTGTCAATCGTCCCCGCGGAAATTCGCCTCTATCGCACGACCTCGCGAATCCTCAGCCATCCACCCTTGACGCCTTCCCCCGACATCCGGGTTTGCCTGGATTGCGGGTGGTCGGAGTTCTCCATCCCCCGTTCCTGGCTTTCCGCGGGATGGCTTCGTCCGCCAGGCCCGCATGCCGTTCCGAACAAGGCGGAAGTCGCGCCTTCGCACAGAATCGCTCTGGCTTCATAGAGCGTTATTTTTGCATCCTCTCCGCAACCAACCGGCACAGTCGGATGAGGATGTGCGTCTGTGCACGGAGGCAACGGCTAAGTTTCAACCTCCGAACATCAAAAGGCCTCCAACCGAAGCTGGAGGCCTTTTGATCCTTTTCCCTGAAATGATCGCCGGTCAAGGGCCGGGCTTTAACTGATCCCTGACCCCTGATCTCTCGCACTTACACCAGGTTATGGCATACTCGTTGTTGTTTGCGCGCAAGGAGAAATATGAACGCGAAATGGAAGAACTGCATTGCCTTGGGAACATCTGGTCTTTTATTTACGTTCACTACTGTCCGGTTAAAAGTTGAACAGAATCAATTGATTGGGATCAGTTAGCTGCGGATTTGTGTAGTCCTTCTGCTGAAGTGCCTGTGAAATGGGCATTTTCTCGAACAAGGTAACAGAGATGAC
>Ga0302320_10018093_pt1 | contig 14245 bp, 8 predicted proteins | sample Bog_T0_3_FD_202130 | JGI IMG/M metagenome (GOLD analysis project Ga0302320, IMG submission 202130) | Peat permafrost microbial communities from Stordalen Mire near Abisko, Sweden - Bog_T0_3 | ecosystem: Environmental > Terrestrial > Soil > Wetlands > Peat | place: Sweden: Abisko, Stordalen Mire...
CGGGAGGCTGGACGATGGGGACTCCCGCGTCGGCGATGTGGTTGCCAAGATAGGCGGTGGAAGCGATGCGATATTCGAGATAGTCGTTGTGCAGGGCTTCCTGCAGGCCGACGGCGATGGCTTCGAGGTCGCGTCCGGCGAGGCCGCCGTAGGTGGTGTAGCCCTCGGTGAGGATGAGAAGATTTTTTTCCTGCTGTGCGAGGGCATCGTTGTTGGTGCAGAGGAATCCGCCGATGTTGGCCATGCCATCTTTCTTGGCGGACATGGTGCAGCCGTCGCCGTAGGAGAACATTTCCTGAGCGATTTCTTTTGGCGTCTTGTTGGCGTAACCTTTTTCGCGAAGTTTGATGAAGTAGGAATTTTCGGCGAAGCGGCAGGCGTCGAAGTAGAGCGGGATGTTGTAGTGCTTGCAGACGGCGCTGACGGCTTTCACGTTTTCCATGGAGACGGGCTGACCGCCTCCGGAATTGTTAGTCACAGTGAGCATGACTAAGGGGACGCACTCGCGTCCGGTTTTCTGAATCAGAGCCTCGAGAGCGGCGACATCCATATTGCCTTTGAAGGGATGCTTGAGGCTGGGCTGACGGCCTTCGGGAATGACTAAGTCGACGGCTTCGGCTCCTACAAATTCCACGTTCGCGCGGGTGGTGTCGAAGTGGGTGTTGTTGGGAACGACGTCTCCTTTCTTGCACATCACACTGAAGAGGATGCGCTCGGCGGCGCGGCCCTGGTGCGTCGGGATGACGTGGGTGTATCCAAAGATGTCCTGGATGGAGTCGCGAAACTGATCGAAGCTGCGGCTTCCGGCGTAACTCTCATCGCCTTCCATCATGGCGGCCCACTGGTGCGTGGACATGGCTCCGGTGCCCGAGTCGGTGAGGAGATCGATGAGGACATCGTCGGCGCGGAGAAGAAAGAGATTGTAGTGGGCGGCGCGGAGAAGGTCTTCGCGTTGGGCGCGAGTCGTCCGGCGAATGGGTTCGACGCTTTTGATGCGGAAGGGTTCGATGATGGTGCGAGTCATGTTTGGTCTCGATTGGTGACGTTCTTACCCTCACATTGCGGGAGGGGAGATGTCAAATGGGAGTATGGGCGGAAGTGAGTTTGAAAACGAGATTCCCTCAGCGGCTAAAGCCGCGTTTGATTGGGAGCGCCTGCAGCAGGGCTGAAGCGCTGCCCTTTCAAAACCTGCGGTTCGTGGTGCGGGCTAGACTTTGACTGAGTCTTTGCGTTCGGCGGGAACGTAGTTTACGGCGGCGGTGCGTTCCAGTTTGTCCCAGGCGAAGGGGCGGCCCTGAATGGCGCGCTTGACGGTGCGGAAGAGGACCAGCGAAAAAACCTGGCGGTAGGCGAAGCGCTGCAGCCACACCTGGCTCAGCAACCATGCATCTTCGCGGGCTTCAGGTTGGCGACGTTCGAGGGCGAAGGCGAGTGCGGACGCGAGGAAGTCGATTACGAGAAATGCTCCGAAGAAAATCAGCAGGCGTTGAAAGCTCGCGGGATCGGTAGAGTCGGGATGGAAATAGAGTTGGATGCGATACCAGATCACTCCTACGACGAACATGATGTCAATGAAGGGCGAGACCAACGGGAGGAGAATCTGGAAGATCAGGATGTTGGGGAGCGCGACTAAGCCTAAGACGCCTTTGCGGGCGAAGACTCCCCTGTGTTTGAAGACAGCTTGCAGAATTCCGAAGGACCAGCGGAAGCGCTGGCGCATCAGGGCATTGGCGCTGGTGGGCGCTTCGGTGAAGGCGAGCGCGAGGTCTTCGTATTCGACGCGATATCCATTACGCAGCAGCGCCATGGTGAGATCGGCGTCTTCGGCGACGGTGTCGACGTGGTAGCCTCCGGCCTCGCGGACGGCTGAGACGCGCCAAGCGCCGATGGCTCCGGGCACGACGCTCACGGCGCCCATGGTGTTGAGGGCGCGGCGTTCGAAATTTTGACTGGTGATGTATTCGAGGGCTTGCCAGCGGGTCCAGAGATTGACGCGATTGCCAACTTTGGCGTTGCCGGCCACGGCCGCTACCTTCGGATTTAGAAAATGCGGGACCATGCGCGCGACTGCGTCGGGAGCGATGATGGTGTCGGCATCGATGCCCACAAATAGTTCGGCATCGCCGATGTGTTCGAGTCCGTAGTTGAGAGCTTCGGCTTTGCCTCCGTTGGGCTTGGTGAGGATGAGGACTTTTCCGGCAGCTGCTTCGGCGGCGAAGGTGCGGCGCGCGATTTCAAGCGTGCGATCTTTCGATCCGTCATCGATCACGATGACACACATGTTGGGATAATCGCAATCGAGGGCGCCTTGAATGGTGCGTTCAATGACCTTTTCTTCGTTGTAGGCGGGAATCAGAACGGCGACGCGGGGATGGTAGGCGGCAATCTGCTCGGGGGTTCCGTAGACGTGCGAGCGCAGGCGATCGTAGATGGCGAGGATACCGACCGAAACGAGGCGTCCGGTCATGAGGATGTCGCCGAGAAAAAAGATGAGGGCGATACCGGTAATGGTGGCGCTGAAGAGCCAGAAGCCGATCCAGTTGAGACGGGCGGACCAGAACTGGTTGGCGGGAAGTGGCGGCATGACTTCGGCTTTCGTCTTGCCCATTAATTGGTAGACGGGAACAAACTGGAATCCGCGGGCACGAGCGCCGTCGATGATCAGAGGAAGAGCGAGCAGGGTGCGGTCGCGATTGCCTCCGCCATCGTGCATGAGAATGATGTTGCCGCACTGCTGATCGTTGTTTTGGCAGGGGGGCAAGTGGTCAAGCACACGGGCTGCGATTTGTTTGGGCGAAAGGGCGGGATCGATCTCCCAGTCTTTGGTATCGATCTTGTTGCCGATGGTGACGTAGCCCATGGATTGCGTGAGTTCGAGAGGCTTCACCTGGTCTTCGGTGTCGGGTTCAGCGTCGACGGAATAGGGCGGACGGAAGAGGGTGGTGCGGATACCGAGACGACTGGCGAACAAGCGTTCGGTGAGATTGAGTTCGACCTTCATGTATCCATTGCCGATCGAGCTGATGTCGGGATGGGTGAAGGTATGGTTGCCAATCTCGTGGCCCTCGCGATAGATGCGCTGGGTGAGACTGCTGAACTTCTCTGCTTGAATGCCGATCAGGAAGAAAGTGCCGGGCGCATGCTCGCGTTTGAGGACGTCCAGGATTTTCGGCGTCCACTCAGGATCGGGACCGTCGTCGAAGGTCAGTGAAAGTAAATTCTTGCTGGCGCCATAGCGGGCGACGCGATACGGCTCGGGAAGGCTGGTGAAATCTTCGTTGCCGATCAGTCCGGTACCTTTGTCGATGGTGAGATCGCGGGCTCCGTCGGCGGGCTTTGCTTCGATGTGGAGGATTTCGCCTTCGCCTTCCATGTCGACGTCTTGTCCGGGAGGAACATCCTTCAAGCGGTCAGAGGCGTTGGCTTCGCCCGGCATATCCCAAACGCGCCATAGGGAGCGATCTTCGGCACCGAGTCTCCAGAGGGCGAAGGTTTGAATGCCCAACGTCTGGGCGGAGCGCATTTCGTTGAGAGCAGTGACGGCGTCGAGGAACCAGACGTCGTGCAGGAAGTTGTCGTCATCGCGATAGCTGAAGTGCGGGTTGAGAGCGTCGCCATCGAAGTCGATGTCTTCTTCGGAGTCGCGCGAACCGATCCAGGCTTCCTGCACGGAGACACTCTTGTCGGCTTCTCCGGGAGGGAGTTGACCTTTTTTCGGCTTCTCGGCCCAGTCGTATCCGTAGTTGCCAATGGCGACGATGAGTTTCTCTTTGGGAATCTCTTTAAGGGCGGACTGCAGGTTGTCGGTAAACCAATCTTGCGAAGCAATAGGGCCGGGAGTGCCTCCCGGAAAATGTTCGTCGTAATTCATGACCACGACGCCGTCGACGGCGGACGAAATCGCCTTGTAATCAAAATCTTCGTTGCGTACCTGGACGCTGACGTAAAGTTTGAGTCCCTTGGCGTGGAGGTCGGAGGAAAGTTCGTGCAAGAGCGACACGTATCCAGGCTGCGCTTTTTTAGGGAAGGATTCGAAATCGATCATCAGGCCACGGTAGTGATCGGTGGCAAGGTAAAGCGCGATCTGGCTACGAAAATTAGCGCGGGCTTGCGGATTCATCAGGAAATCGGCAACGCCGGGGACGAAGTCGGTGCCATCAAAATTCTGGACGACGGGAAAGACTTCCATTTCGGTGTCTTCAGTCTTGAGAAAGGGCATTACCTTGTCGTCAACGATGCGAACCTTCTGACCCTGAACAACGTCGTACATGGTGTTCGCGTCGGGATCGGAGGCTTGGAGATGGCCGTCGGCTCCGAGCACCTGCAGCCACGTGGGAAAGAGCAGGTCAATCTGACGAGCGTACTCCCGCAGGGAGGAAAAACTGGCGGGATCCCATGAAACGTAGAAGGCGGCGCGCACTCCCTGCTCGGAATTGAGCGTGACTTGAGAAGGGGCTTTACGGATTTGATGGCGATGTCCGGCGCGGGCGATAGTTGCCAGACGGCGCTTTTCGCGGGCTTTCGTTTTTTCGTTTTCTTTCAGCGCGTGATAGGGCTTCTTCTCCGACAGCCAGGAGAGATCGGGCAGCGGCTCGCTGCGGAGCGCGCTATAGATAAAAAAGATAACCACCAAAGAAATTGCCAGCGCGGACGCGTCGAAAACGCGGCGAATTCGCCTCCAGCGGGCTTGCTTGGGATCGTAAAAGACCTGTTTGGCCATCGGGTGGTGCTTTCATCCTAAGGTGAGTGGGGCGGGGGGTCAAACCCGGGTTGTCGGGGTTTCGGGGTTTCAGTTCTCGGTTTTGAGTTCTCAGTTCACAGTTGCGTCGGGGAAACTTGGATTGAGATATATTTCTGACGTGCTGCGACTGCTTCGCGAACATCGAGTGTTTTTTCTGGGAACTACGGCGTCTGGCCTGGGATTGCGGCTGGCTTTCTTTTTTTGGTTCCCGATGGTAACGGATGATTCGCGCGTCTACGTCGACCTCGCGACGAACTGGCTGCAGCATGGTGTTTACGGGCAGACCCAGACGGTGCCATCCGCGGAGTCGGGCGCGACCGCTACCGGGACAAGGATCGTGCCGATCGACTCGCGGTTGCCGGGGTATGCAGCTTTTCTTGCGGTGATTTTTCTGGTGTTCGGAGTTGGCAACTTAAAGGCCGTAATGCTGGCGCAAGTTCTGGTTGATATTGCGACCTGCTTCCTCGTGGCCGATCTGGCGCAGCGATTGATATCGGCGCGGGCGGCGCTGGTGGCGTTTCTCCTAGCCACGTTGTGCCCCTTTCTCGCGAACTACACGGCGGCGGCGCTGACGGAGACGCTGGAGATTTTCTTTACGGCAGTGACACTCGATTGCACGGCGAGCGCATTGCAGCGGACGCGAGATGTGGGCAGGATCGATCGATCGGGCGCCGCGTTGTGGGCCGGGAGCGGGGCAGCGATTGGCGGATGTGTCTTGTTGCGTCCGGATGGTGGGGTGTTGCTCGCGTCGGTCATCTTATATTTGCTCTATCTGGGATTGGCCGCCTGGTACGCCGAGGCCGGGGCGTTAAGAACGCAGAGAGTTTCCGCAGGCGCTGAGGCGCAGAGTGGTTTTCAGGGGGATGGCAAGAGTGGAAGAGGGTTAGGGCACGAGTGGAACTCGTGCCCTTCCCAAAACCGCGCGAAGTGGAGTTTTTCCGCAACCTCTGGAACCCGTGCCCTTCCCGGCCCTGTAGCGCTTGAAGGACTCCGGCAGCCTGTCGAACGACGGACTGCTCCGAAGGTAAAGGGTTACAGCCTGTTTGTTGCTGGGTTGATGGTTGCGATATTTGCGTTGGCGCCTTTGGGGCCGTGGACGGTTCGAAATTTTCGGACGCTGCATCATTTTCAGCCGCTGGCTCCGCGATATGCCAATGAGTCGGATGAGTTGGTGCCGCGCGGGTTTAATCGCTGGGCCAAAACGTGGCTGATCGATTACGCGTCGGTGGAGGAAATCTACTGGAACGTTCCGGGAGACAAAATCGATGCGGAGAAATTGCCGGCGCGGGCCTTTGATGATGCGGCGCAGAAGGAAGCTACGCTCGCGGTGATCGCGGATTACAACGAGTCGCAGGATATTACTCCGGAGGTGGATGCTGGCTTTGGAGAAATCGCAACGGCTCGCGTACGAGCGCATCCCCTGCGGTATTACGTTGTGTTGCCAATGCTGCGCGTGGCGGATATGTGGTTGCGTCCGCGGACGGAAATTCTGCCTCCGGATGTACGGTGGTGGGAATTTAACGATGATTGGAAGCGGTCCGCGGCGGCGGTTGGATTCGGGCTGCTGAACCTGGCTTATATGGGAACGGCGCTATGGGCGCTGGTTTGGCGCCGAGCGCGGATGCGGTGGGTGGGAATGTTGGTCTGCTTCTTGCTGTTGCGCTCGGCGCTCTTGTTTACGCTGGAAAATCCGGAGCCGCGGTACACGTTGGAGTGTTATCCGGTGGTGATTGTGCTGGCAGCGGCGTGTCTCACTACGATCAGAGGCCAGGAGCGGGGGCGGACGAGTGCGTCCGCCGCTACGTAATTAGTTTTATTGGGAGGGCTGGTTGAGTTGAGCGGCGCGAAGTCTTTCTTGTTGTTCTTCCGCGGTGCGTCCTAGTTGCGCGTAGGCGTCGGCTAGAAACTGATGAGCTTCGCGGGAATCGGGCTGAACTTTGGCTGCCTTTTGTAAGTTAGGGAGGGAGTCGGCAGGTTTGCCTAAGAGAAACAGCAGACGTCCGCGAAGAAGGTTGGCGCGATAGTGATTTGGGTTCAGAGCGAGAGTTTGGTCCAACTCATCCAGGGCTTCGGGGACGCGATCGATGCGGGCGTAAACGGAAGCCAGAGAAAAATGGGCGTCGGCCCAGCGGGGAGACCGGGCGACGGCTTTCTCGAATTGCGGGGCGGCGTCTTTCCAGTTTCCAGTTTCGAAAAGAGCGAGGCCGAGTTCGTACTGGGCAAGGCCGGAGTCGGCTTTGAGTTCCACCGCTTTTTGCAGGATGGGAAGAGCTTTGTCGTAGTTCTTTAAACGTGTCCAAGCGGTGCCGAGCTGCACGTAGGCGACGGCAGAATCGGGTTCGGTTTCGAGGACGCGGTTGAGTTTTGCGATGGCATCCTCGTACTGGCCTTGTTCGACTTCGAGAATTCCGTCGTGCATAAGGTTTGCGACTTCGATTCGATCTTTAGGATCGATGCCTCCAATTTTGCCTTCGTGGCCTTGTCCGGTGTCGCCTCCTACGTAACCGAGAGCGCGCAATTTTTCGGCCTGGCCGGGATCGAGTTTCGCGGCTTCGGCTAAATCGGCTGACGATTGTTTGCGAAAATCTTCGACCTTGGCGATGAGCGTTTCGGCAATGGCGGGCGATTGCGGAGCGAGATTCGTGAGTTCGGCTTGATCAAGTTTCTGATCGTAGAGCTCGCGCTTGGGCGCTTCGATGGCCAGATATTTTCCGGTGCGGAGGGCGCGCAGAGAGCTCCATCCGAAGGCGCGGTGCGGGTAGTCGGTTTCGGAATAGATATCGTGATGGACGACTCCATTTGATTGCGCGGCAGAAGGCTTCACGCCGACCCGCTGGATGCCGACCGAGATCTCCGACAATAGTGACTGGCCCTGCATCTCTTTGGGGACTGCGATGCCGGCGATCTGCAAAATCGTGGGAGCGACGTCCACGAGACCGACGCGAGTGTCGCTAGTGGGCATGTGGTTCGGCAACTGCGTTCCACGCGGACCGGCAGTGAGGGGAAGCTTGATCAGGAGCGGGACGTGGATGGTCTCATCGTAGAGAAAGATGCCATGGGTACGCTCGCCGTGTTCTCCGAAGGCTTCGCCGTGATCGGCCATCATGGCTATCGCCGCGCCGTTGTAGAGGCCAGCGGTTTTGAGGGCGGCGAAGAGCTTGCCGAGCATGGCGTCAGCGTAGGCAATTTCTCCGTCATAGGGATCGGTGAATCTTGATTTGTAAGGTTCGGGCGGGTCGTAGGGATCGTGGGGATCGTAGAGGTGGATCCAGAGAAAAAATGGCGGAGCGTTCGCGGGACGCTTACTCAACCACGAGAGGGCATGGGCGACGACCTCTCCAGCGCGGCGTTCGATGGTGTCGTAGCGATTGTCTTTGGCGGTCTTGATGCGGAAGTTGGCGTCGTAGAGGTCGAAGCCGCGGTCGAATCCGGGAGCGGTGCCGGCGATGGGATCGAGGATGAGCGATCCGACGAAGGCCGCGGTCTTATATCCCTCGTGATGGAGAATGTCGGGGAGGTACGGGAGGCCGGCGGCGAGGGGAACTCCAAAATCGTTGACGTGGTTGTACTGCGGGTAGGTTCCGGTAAGGATGGTGGCGTGGGATGCGGTGGTGAGCGGAACGTGGGAGTAGGCGTGAGTGAAGGCGGTGGCGTTTTTGGCGACGGCGTCGAGATTGGGAGTGAGGCCGCGAGTTGAGCCGAGAAATCCCATGCGATCAGCGCGAGTGGTGTCGACGGTGATGAGGATGATGTTGGGGCGGCGAGGTGACTGGGGTGAGTGGTTCGGAGGCGGGGTTTGCGCGCCAACGGAGACGCCTGGAAGCAGAAAGAAAATGGCTGAGAAACGAATGAACGGCATTGGAAAACGGAGTCTACCACGAGGTGCTCGTGTGGTTGAGGGTGGGCGTGAAGCGGGAGAGCCCAACTTTTCGGCTCCGCTCAGGGCAGGCTCTAACGTTGAAAGAGGTGCGACGTGAGGATGAGGCACCAAGCGGAAAAGCTCGTAGGGATCCTTCGCTTCGCTCAGGATGACATCTTGGATAAGCGCTCCAAATTTAACATTCCTCCACTCAGAAGGTGAATTTCAGGGAGAGGTTCATGTTGCGGGGGCCGCCTTGAGCGATTACGGGGTTTCCGGCGGCTACGTCGGAGGTTTTGGTGATCTGGCCGAATCCGGCGCTCTGCGAGAGGGTGTTGTTGGGGAGGTAATAAAAATTACCGCGGTTGAGGACGTTGAAGACCTCCCAGCGCAGTTCGACGTTGAGGCGCTCGGTGACTTTTGTGTTTTTCATTAAAGTCATATCCCATTGCGCGAGGCCGGGGCCGATGAGCATGTTGCGGCGCATGTTTCCGGCGGTGCCGTCACAGGGGCGGTAGAAAGGCGTTAGCGGTAGACCCCCGATCAAATTACCGTTGCTGTCGTAGTTGAAACGGCCACAAGGATCGGGCTGGGTGGGGGCGGTGTATGTTTCTACGACGTAACTGTCGGGATTGCGGGTGTTGTATTGAATCTTGCTACCATCCCATTCGGGGCGGATGCTATTGCCGATCAGACCCTGGCCGGAGGTGTCGGGGCCGTCGAGGATGGGAGTGAAGGGGCGTCCGCTGATGGCGGTAAAGATGGTACTCACTTGCCAGCCGCTGCCGAAGCGATCTCCCAGCATACGAAACTTGGGCATGGCATAGAGGCCGCTGGCGTTGAAATTGAGGCGCACGTCGTGGTCGCACAGTCCGCGATTGTCGGCGATGTTGACGGTGGCGAGCGCCGTGCTACCCACGGGGTTGATGTTGTTGAGCTGGGGATAGTCGCCTCCAGAGCCGCCGCGATTGCTGGAATTATCGTCGTAACACTTACTCCAGGTCAGGTTGTACTCGGTGTCGAAGCCGTGCCATCCACGCTGGTTGAAGGAGGTTTGCAGGCTGTCGTATTGGGATGAGGCGAGGTTGGTGGCCTGAATCACGTGCCGGAAAAGCGGGCTGAAATTATTGCCCTGGTTGTAAAGAGTGGACAAAGGGCGATAGGGGTCGCAGTTATCTCCATTGCAGGCGAGGCCAGTATTAGGGTCAATGGTACCGACAGGGGTGGCGTTGAGGTCGCGATAGATGAGAAGGTCGCGGCCGCGCTGCCCGGAATAGCCGATGGTGATGACGCTGTTGTGCGCGACTTCGCGCTGCACACTTAGATTCATGTTGTGGTAGCGCGGTGTCTTGAGATTCCGGACGAGGGCGAAGGCGTTGTTGGGGTATTGATTGGTGGGATTGGGGCCATACAAAGGGCCGACAAGGGCCGAATCGAAGCAGTTATAGTCGCCGACTCCCGTCGTTGGATCGTAACATCCACTATCGAGAACGTAATTGTCCATGTTGGGAGGCGCGAGCGATCCTCCGCCAAGAGCGACATTGGAATAATTATTCACATTGAAAAAATTCAGATTGGCCTGGGTAAAAACTCCGGTGGTGGCGCCGGCGAAGTTGTAGGGATCGGCAAAGGCTCCGAAGTTGGCAACGTCATAACTTAGCGAATAACCGGCGCGGACGGCGGTCTTGCCATCACCTCGGACGTCCCAGGAGAATCCGAGATGCGGACCGAAGTCGTGGTAGTCGACGTTGTTGATGCCGTTGATGCCCTGACCTACTTGCTCGAGTCCGGTGGGTGAACCGGGGACGAATTCAGCTTCGAGATTGTTTTTGTCGCGCATGGTGCCGTTGATTTCGTAGCGCAGGCCATAACTCAGCGTGAAATTCTTTTTGATCTTCCAGTCGTCTTGACCGTAGAAACCGACGGAGTTCTGGTAGATGTGACGGTGAGTATCGCCGAAACTGCGGTTGGCGTAGTCGGCTTTGCCGAGTAGCAATTCTTCCACATCGTCTTGCACGGTGTTGGTGATTGGAGCGTAGTAGCTGAACAGGCCTACGGTCAGGCCGGTGCGTGCGTAGTTGCGAATGCTGTTGGTAACGGCGCGCTGAAAGTTGCCGCCGATTTTGATGGTGTGGTTGCCCTTGACCCAGGAGAAATGCTCGGACCAGTCATAGGTGGCATCGGGGCGAGTGGAGAGCGGATAGCCTTGCACTCCACCGATGTAGCCGCCGTAGCCGAGGTGATACATGTAGACGTAGGGGACGCCGAAATCGGCGGGGCCGAGCGGTCCGGTGTCGATGCCGAGGCTTTGGGGATTGATTTTATTGTTAACGTCGATCAACTGTGAAAAGCGCGTATAGCCAAAGCGGCTCTCGAGAATCTTGGTGGGACTGAAATTCGTGATCCAACTCACGCCCGCCATTTGCGCTCGGGTGGCAGCGACGGAGTTGAAGAGATTCGGGTTACTGCCGGCGGCGGGAAGTCCAGCGTAAGGCGACGCGCTCTGAAAGCTATCGCCAAGGATGTAGCGCACTGCGATCGAATTGGTGGTGTTCACTTTGAAATCGAATTTCGTACCAAAGCTATTGGCGCTGGCGAAGGTTGGGGTGCTGGTGATGTAGTTTCCAGTCGATGTAATGGGGAAATAATTGAGTAGCGTTTGTCCAACGGGATCGACCGTGAGGTTATTGGCAGCGATGTCAGCCAGCGCATTACTCACATCTGCGGTGGTGGGGACGACGCGGTCGGAAACGGATGACGATTTGTAGCGCTGGCCCTCGTAGTAGAGGAAGAGGAAGGCCTTGTCTTTTAAGATCGGACCGCCGATCGTGCCGTTCATCTGGTTGTTGTGGATGCTGGTAGGCAGGCATTCGCCCGGGCCGGCGCAATCGTCGGTGTTGTGTTTTCCAAAATAGTTGATGGCATCGCCGAGGCCGCTGTGATTGACCCAGGTTCCGGAGCCGTGCCAGGAGTTGGTGCCGCTCTTCATGCTGAGAAGAATGGGAGCTCCGCCTTTGACGCCGAATTCGGCGGAGGGAGTTTCTTGCACACTGAGTTCTTCGATGGCTTCAGGGGGAAAGGGGACGGCGGGGATTCCAACGATGCCGGTCTGGTTGATGGCGGAATCTCCATAGTAACGGTCGTTGTTGTAGAGGCCATCGATGAAGTAGTTGTTGGAGGTAGTGCGCGATCCGTTGATGCTGATGGCGAGAAAGCCGCCGCCGGGGGTGCGTTGCACTCCGGGAGTGATGGCGACGAGGGAGTTGAAGTCGCGGCCGTTGAGGGGAACGTTTTCTATTTTTTCGCTGTCAACGTAGTTGTTGTTATTGGGGGAGAGGTCGACGAGTGGGGCGCTGCCTTCGACTTCGACAGTTTCGGTGCGCTGCCCGACAGGCAGTTTGAACCCGCTGCGGGTAACGGCACCGGCCAAGACTTCCGCCATTTGCGTAAGAGTTTTAAAGCCGTCGGCGGTGGCCGTAACCTTGTATTTTCCAATCGGAAGGTCGGGAACCAGAAAACTGCCGCTGGCGGTGGTCATCGCGGTACGTTTCTCAGAGGTACCAAGATTTTCGACGGTCACGGCGGCGCCAGCCACCACCGCTCCGGAGTAGTCGGTGATATCCCCTGAGATCGTTCCTGTAATAGTTTGCGCGGAGGCGAGCGGGATGAGAACAAAAGTGATCGATACAAAAAGAGCTGTAAGACCCCAGACTGACCGCATGTCGTGCCCCCTCGGACGGACTTCGGTAGATAGTAAGACGTGGAGTTGGGAAACCAGTTTAGTGTCGATTCAAAGAAAGTCAACATCATCCGGAAGAAGGTGCGATGACTAAGAGTCAAGCGGGAGGAGAAAAGACGCGGCAGGCTTGGAGCTTCGCGAATAGCTTAGAAAGAAAGATGATGGGACGAATGCAAACTTCAAAATTCGTTGCCGGGGATTTCGTTGGCCCGGATTCGCTGGTTAGGATTCGACGACTAGGAGAGAGGCGAGTCGCTCATGCGGAAACGAGTGCGTACGTGTTCAGAGAGCAGTTCGATGGCTCCGCGATTCGATATGGGATCAGCCTTTGCGAGGTACTTCATGGCCTCCACGAGCATTTTTTGACCATCGACATAGCGGGGATCGTCGGTGCGCGTGCGCTTCTTGCGCGACAGATCGGGGGGGAGAGTAATGGTGAAAACTTTTGCCATTCGGACTCAACTTTCCTAGGTTCTTGAGCAGTATATAACCGGGGCCGAGGATTTTCAGCTTGTTTCTGTGGTTCGAAGCGACTCGCTTCGACCGGGTCTAGTAGAGAACGATTAGCTTTGGGGAGATAGGAACTTAGTCTTGCTGGTTGTCTTCAACTTAAAATCGCTGTCGGGAAGTTTCTGATTCTCCTGTATTTCGGAATACTTTACGAGACGATAGTTTCCACTGGGTTCGAAGAACTTCTGCTGCAGGGCAAGGCCGCGCGGGTCGATCCAGAGAATGACTTTCGCGATGTTGCTACGAACCGAGGCCGACTTCGGTGTCAACTCCAGCTGATTGGTGGCGATGTTATTGACCTTTTCCGGGCCCAGATATTTCACATCGTAGGATTTGTAGAGGTCGTGGCCGCTGCCCCCGAAGCCGAGGACGAGAAAGCTTTCGACATCGCTCGCCTTCTTGCCGGCGTCGTATTCGGTAACCTGGTCGATTTTTGGTTGATAGACCTGAATCTTACCGGCGTTGTAGAGAACAAATTTCTTGTCAGGCTCGACCAGATCGAGGGCCATCTGGACTCCACCGTTTTGGCGCCGGAAATAAATTTTGCCTTTTTGGACATCGGTTTCGTCGATGACCTTGTCGTATTGATCCCACTCAACACTCGCTTCGATGGGCTTGAAGTTTTTCGCGGCGGTATCCATCTGCGCGAGGACTTTGTCGAGGCCGGGAGTTTCTCCTGCGTTCTGCGCAACGCAGAAAACGGTTGCGATGCAGGCGGTGATGAAAATCCCTAGACAGAGCTTTTGGACGGCTGCTCGCATTCTCACTCTTGTCACTCTTTTTCGACCCAGACTTTGTAACTCTGCAACTTTCCGGCGGAGTCGGTGACGGGTTCGTAGCGGTTAACGCTGACAGCACCGGAAATGGGTTCGATGATCTCTTCCAATTGGCGGCGAATATCCTGACCAGCGTCGGCGTTTACGGCCGCGGCAGGAATCTGGTAGATGAATTCTCCGTTCGGGCCGGGTATCACGGCCACGCCGGTAAGATGCGGATTGCGCTCGACCGGTTTGTCTTTGAAGTTGATGAAATGGGGGGTGACGAAGACAAACAGAAGGATGAGGGTGACCATGATGTCGTAGTGGAGGCTTCCCCGTTCATACGACCAAAAGATGTACCCGCGGATTGTGCGCCAGATCGCGCCCATGGGAGAGACGCTGCTTTCGAGCGGCGTCGAGGCTGTTGCAGAACGTTGCCAGTCTATTTGGGAATTCATGTGATAGCAAATCGAACCTAGTCCGCATTCAAGCTGGGACTGGGGCGAGTTTTGGCACTCCTTATTAGGCACTCCTTATCGGCGCCGTGGTATTAGCTGGGATGCAGTCGGTGCCCATGTAGGGTTGCAGCGCCTCCGGAATACGGATGCTGCCGTCGGCCTGCTGATAGTTTTCCACGA
>Ga0302320_10018096_pt1 | contig 14243 bp, 12 predicted proteins | sample Bog_T0_3_FD_202130 | JGI IMG/M metagenome (GOLD analysis project Ga0302320, IMG submission 202130) | Peat permafrost microbial communities from Stordalen Mire near Abisko, Sweden - Bog_T0_3 | ecosystem: Environmental > Terrestrial > Soil > Wetlands > Peat | place: Sweden: Abisko, Stordalen Mire...
TGATACATTGCGGTGTCCGCATTCTTGATGAGCGTTTCCGCATCCATGCCGTCGTCGGGATAGAGGCTGACGCCAATGCTCGTGGTGATGTGGAGGTCGTGCTGGCCCATGGAATAAGTTTCCGCTACGGACTTCAGCAGTCTCTTCGCGGCAATCGCAACATCCTCGGGGTTTCTTATTTCCTGAAGAAGAACAATGAACTCATCGCCGCCCTGGCGGCTTACGGTGTCCGGGGCGCGAACACACTCCAGAAGGCGCCTTGCGATGGATTGAAGCAGTTTGTCGCCCATTGGATGTCCCAGGGAATCGTTGACATGCTTGAAGCCGTCCAGGTCCAGAAACAACACCGCAACCTGGCCTCCGCGACGATTGGCAAGAGCAATCGCCTGGCCAATACGGTCGTTTAGCAGCAGCCTGTTTGGCAAGCCGGTGAGCAAATCATGTTCGGCGGCATGGGCAATTTGCTCAGCCATCCCCCGCGCCTCGCTCACGTCGCGAAAAACCGTGACCGCCCCGACAACCTGTCCGCCATGATTGTGGATGGGAGCGACGGAGTCTTCGATGTATATCTCGGATCCGTCCCGGCGGATAAGCAAACTGTTGCCGGGCAGGTTCCCCTTCCGGTCTTGCCTCGCGGCCTTCGCCATCAAATTCTCAATGGCTTCGTGCGTCTCGGCGTTCACAATTCGAAGCACTTCGCCGATGGGCCTGCCGGCCGCCTCTTTCAACGACCACCCTGTCATCTGTTCTGCGACGAGATTGAGGAATGCGACGTTTCGCGAATTATCGGTGCTTATGACGGCGTCGCCTATGCAATCCAGAGTGACCTTTGCGCGTTCTTTTTCCGCGAACAAAGTCTCTTCATTGATCTTTCGTTCCACGGCATACCGCAGCGCACGCAGGAGCTCGCGCTGCTCGGTCTGGCCCTTGATCAAGTAATCCTGCGCGCCTTCCTGCATGGCTTGTATTGCCATACATTCGTCGTCCAGCCCAGACAAAACCACCAATGGGACATCGGGGGCAGCTTTCCGCGCGCGCCGCACCGCGTCCAGCCCTTGTACATCCGGCAGCCCGAGGTCGAGCAGGATCACATCGACCGAGAGCTCTGTAAGATAATTCTCGGCGTCCGCCATGCACTGGACGTGCTTCAATTCGACGTTCTGTGGGCCTTGCTCCTTGAACATCTCATGGATTAGGCGCGCGTCTCCCGGGTTGTCCTCGATGAGGAGCATGATCTTGATCTTCCGCCTGGGCATACGTCCTACCTCCGCTGGGGAAGCTTCGCCGTGGTCAGCCAGAAATCGTTGATGCTCTTGACCACAGCTTCGAATTTTTCGAGCTGAACCGGCTTGGTTAAATAGCAATTTGCCTGAAGTTGGTAGCTTTTCTGGATGTCTACTTCCGCGTCGGAGGTAGTGAGGATGATGGTCGGTATCGTCTTCAGGCTTTCGTCGTGCTTGATATTGGCCAGCACCTCGCGGCCATCCATCTTGGGCAGGTTCAAATCGAGCAGAATGAAATCCGGGCGTTCGGCGTTGACATGGATCCCTTCCCGCCTCAGAAAGGCCATCGCCTCCAATCCATCCGATGCCACATGCAACTCGATCGACTCGTTTGCCTCGCGAAAGGCTTCTCTTGTCAGCCGGACGGCTCCCGGACTGTCTTCAACCAATAGAACTTGTATCGTCATTTGTCTCCTCGATCGCCGTTGATGATGTTGCCTCGATTGCCGCCAGGGTAAAGTGGAACGTCGATCCCGACCCCGGCTTCGACTCGACCGAGATGCTGCCGCCGTGCCGCTCGACAATCTTCTTGCAAATCGCCAATCCCATGCCCGTGCCTTCGAACTCGTCCCGCTTGTGCAACCGCTGGAACATGCCGAAGATTTTTTCAAAGAACTGCGAATCGATTCCCAACCCGTCGTCCCGCACCGAGAATGTCCACATCGGCAAGCCATTCCTTGCGGCGGAGATGTGAATGTGCGGGACTCCGGAGGAATGGTATTTGATCGCGTTGCCGATAAGATTCTGAAACAACTGGGTCAGTTGAACCTCGTCAGCCTTGACTTCGGGAAGGAGACCGTTTGTCACCAGCGCGCCGCTCTGCTTGATCGCTCCACTTAGATTCAAGAGAGCCTGTCGCAGCGCCCGATCGCTCGGTAGATCGAACAACTCCAGTTTCCTTTTACCTACCCGGGAAAAGGCCAGCAGATCCTGGATAAGGCGCTGCATTCGGTTGGCTCCATCCACTGCAAATGCGATGAACTCATCGGCATCGGCGTCCAGCGTTCCCTTGTACCGCCGGGATAGAAGCTGGGTATAACTCGCTACCATGCGCAGCGGCTCCTGCAAATCGTGGGAGGCTACATAGGCAAATTGCTCCAGCTCCTCGTTGGAGCGATTTAGGTCCTCAACCTTTTGAATAAGATTCAATTCGGCATTTTTGCGCACGGTGATGTCGCGAATTGCCGCAGTCACAAGAATCCCCTGGTCGCTTTCGAGCGGGCTGAGCATAATCTCAATCGGAAACTCGCTCTCATCCTTTCTCCTGCCCGTAAGTTCGATCCCGGTACCGATCTGCTGCGCCAAAGCTTCAGCGGCGGTGCGAGCTCCGTCGGCTATCAGCCGCTCCGCAAATCCATCTGGAATGATATTCGTAACCCTCTGCCCGATAAGCTCGTCGCGGCGGTATCCAAATTGATTCTCGGACTGGGCATTCAACAGCACGATCTCACCATGCTGGTTTACAACCACCATGCCATCGGGAGCGGCTTCCAGCAGTCCGCGATACCTCCCCTCCATCTGCACCAGATGCTTCTCTGCTTTCTTGCGCAGGGTGATATCGCGGATCGCTGCAGTCACCAGAATGCCCTCGTTGCTTTTGAGAGGGCTCAGCATGATCTCAATCGGAAACTCGCTCCCGTCCTTCCTTCGCCCGGTTAGTTCGATTCCCGAACCAATTTGCTGCGCCAACGCCTCGGCTGCGGTTCGCGTTCCATCGGCAATCAGCCGCTCCGCAAAGCCTTCCGGAATGATATTCGTAACCTTTTGGTCGATAAGCTCATCGCGGCTATATCCAAACTGATTCTCCGATTGAGCGTTCAGCAAGACGATATCTCCGCCCTGATTGACTACCACCATGCCATCCGGCGCCGCTTCCAGCAGTCCGCGGTACCGCGCTTCCATTTGCGCCAGATGTCTCTCCGCGTTCTTGCGCACGGTGATATCGCGAACCGCCGCCGTCACCAGAATCCCCTGTGCGCTCTCCAGCGGACTGAGCATGATCTCGATAGGAAACTCGCTCCCATCTTTCCGCCGCCCGGTTAGCTCGATCCCCGTGCCCATCTGCTGCGCCAGCGCTTCGGCTGCGGTGCGCGTGCCATCGGCGATCAGGCGCTCCGCAAAGCCTTCTGGAATGATGCTCGTGATTTTCTGCCCAATCAGCTCATCGCGCCAATATCGGAACTGCTTCTCCGCATGAGCGTTCAACAACACGATCTCGCTCCGGTGGTTCACCACGATCATTCCATCGGGTGCCGCTTCCAGCAGCCCGCGATACTTGGCCGCGGTCATGGCCAGATGCATCTCAGTGTCCTTGCGAACGCTGATATCGCGAATCGCCGCGGTCACCAGGATTCCTTCCGCGCTATCCAACGGGCTCAACATGATGTCGATCGGAAACTCGCTTCCATCTTTTCGACGCCCGTAGAGTTCAACCCCTGTCCCGATCTGCTGCGCCAGCGCCTCCGCCGCGGTACGGGTTCCGTCGGCAATCAGCCGTTCCGCAAATCCCTCCGGAATGATGCTCTTCACCTTCTGTCCCAAAAGCTCATCGCGGTGGTATCCAAATTGTTTTTCCGCCCGCGCATTCAGCAGCACGATCTCTCCCCTTGGATTCACCACAACCATTCCATCGGGAGACGCTTCCAGAAGTCCGAGGTATCTGGCCTCCATCTGGACAACATGCTTCTCCGCGTCGGTACGCGCAACCAGATCGCGGGTTGCCGTCGTCCCTTGAGCCTCTGCCTGCTCAAGATCCATCGGCGCTGCGGGGTGAAAGCCGATTTCCATGCGACCCTCCACGGGCATGCTTATCTGTCCGGTCCGGGATGGGACGCGGTCACCACTTGCAAAATTGAGCATGCAGCCAAGGGGAGCTGCATCGAACCTGAGTGTTTATCGGGCAGATGACAATCCCAATACGCGTACATTGAGGAAGGTCCTACGCCTTTATCCGGGGAATGCCGGGCCGTGTAAGTGGCTCTATTTTTATATTTTCAGGAAAACTCAAATTGGCATGTACAAGATTGCTCAATGCAGCCTTGCCCCAGCGGCGGGCGGTTCAGCCCACTCAGGAATGCGACAGCATCGCCAACGTGCCCAATCCGAATGCCGCCGTGCTGGCCGTCGAAAGGAAGTTCACCCCATCCTTGCCGAGCCAGCCGGGTGCCAGGGATTCTCGTCCTGGAGACCCGGGATTCTCGAATCCAGGAATACTCTAGTAGAAAGATGCAAGAATTCGGGTCTTTACTGAAACGGAATCTCCACCTCGGTAAAGCTGCCCGGCGTCGCCCCGTTCACTGCCGCAACAACCTGCGTCACATAGGGATGGATGAGTGTCCAACGGCCCTTTCCGAGTACGACAACCGCAATCTTGCGGCCCGCAAGGTTTTGCTGATAACCGAGATTCTTGTCGGTCGTCACCAGCACTTCAAACCCCGCGGCCTCAGCCCGGTTCAGAAGTTCCCCGTTTCCCAGTTCTTCCCACCCCCGCGCCCGCGCTTCCGTGACCGCGTGGCGATCGATCAGGTAGCGGGCAAGGTGCGCGGCGTGCCGTTGTCGAAAAGAACCAGCATTTAGGGGTGCGGGGCCTCTGTTTCCGTGCTGTGCGCCGCAAATTGCAGTACGGCTTGAACCTGTTCCCGCGTCACGCCGAATTCGATCATCAGCTCGTCCACGCTCATATCTTGAAGGTTCTCGAACACTGTCGAAACGGGCGTCCGAGTTCCACGAAATACCCATGCGCCGCTGCGCTTGCTGGGAATGCTCTCCACGGCGGAGCACTGGGACCATTCTAGTGTTGCCACTTTTTCACCCTCCTTTTCTTGGCAAGCGGCGTAAGAACATAACCGCTCATCGATTAGCCATGCGCCAGCCATCTTTCATCGTCTGGATCTCGCGCTGGTCCTGCTCGCCATCGATCAACTCGCCGCGTTCGGCCTGCAGATAGCCTTCCTCGATATGAGCCGCCAGCGCGCTGCGTTCCTCTTCGGTCCAGCTTTCCTCGGCGTCCAGAACTTGAAGGGCGCGGCGCAGTACATCTTCGGCGTTCGTATAACCCCCGCTGGACAGGCGCCTATTGATAAGCGTCTCCAGGTCGGGTGGGACGGTTAATTGCATAGCCGGTTCCCCCTTCTCCCTGTGATCGTAGCATGGATGAACTTGGCCCGACTCCGCAGCTCGACCCTGGGGGATGGCGCCCATTCCACTTCGACGTTCTCTTGGCGAAAAAGCGGCACGCGAGAGGCGAACCCACTCAGGAATGCGACAGAATCGCCAACATCCCCAGCGCAAACACCGCGGCGCTGGCCGTCGAGACGAAGTTCACCCCATCGTTGTTGAGCCAGCCACGGCGTTCGAGAGTCGCTCCCAGCAGACTGTCGAAAAGCAGCCCGAAGATCGCGCCGGTCCCGCTTACCCAGAACATCCCCGAGCCGCCGCTGAGCGCCAGGGTCCCGGCCAGGGCGACGATTACCGCGGCAACCACACCGGCCAGCGTTCCGGCCACACTGATGGCTCCATCCGTGCCTGGTTCCACCTGGCCAAACGTGGTAACCATGCGTGGGCGCCCGCCCAGGACCTGACCGATTTCGGAGGACACCGTATCCGCGGCAGCCTCCGCCAGCGCCGCAAGCCCCACGCAAAACAAGGGCATGGGCGCGATCGTGGCGCGGGTAAACCAGTGCGTATCGGTCAACCACGACTGCACAAAGCCGTCGGAGACAAGCGCGGCCAATCCCAGGTTGGCCGCCACCTGCGATGCCGACCGGCCATGGCGCTTCTCCGCCGTGCCCAGCCGCTCCTTCGTTCCCCGCCCCAGCCGCGTGGCAACGTAGGCCAGCACAGAGACCGCCAGCACGGGAACAAGCGCGGTGCGCCAGGGCTGGTAAGGGAAGATCGCCGTGGAAAACATGAGGCTGGCGGTGATGGCTGCGCCGGTAAAAGCGGCTGCCGGCGTGGCGGCGCGCAGCCACAGAACTACGATGCCCAGCAGCACGCTCAGGCCCAGCGCCCACACCGTAACCGAAGCCACCTGCGTGGCCCACCAGTGAGCCTGCAGCACAACTTCCGCGCCGGCAAACGGCAGCACCAGCAGCAACACCAGCTTCGATTGCCAAATCAGTTTTGCTTTCGCCACACCTCATCCTATCGCCTGGCAGACGAGTGAAAACGGCATCGAGACCGATTTGCACGGGACAGAGCCGGCGAAGCGATTTACACTCATTGGCGCAGCCAATTCTCTCCCCGTTCGCGGGCCGAATGGAGTTCTGAATGAAAAGGTTTTCTCACTTCACTGCATTTCTTGCCGGCGTTCTGGTTTTCGCGGCCGTCGTCGCTGCGCAATCGCCCAGCCCGCGCCTGGAGCTCGACCGCAAGGGCGAGACCATTGTGCTGGAGCCGTATGCTCCCAACGTTCTGCGCGTGACGCTGAGCCTGAAGCACGATCCGGCGCTGGCTGGGCCAGGGTATGGAATCATCGGAACGCCCGCGGCGGATGGCTGGAACGCAACGGAGAATGCACAGGCCAACGTGTACCAGTCGGGGCGGATTGTGGCCACGGTGGACAAGAACCTGCCCAACACCGAGCCTCCGCTTCGCACCCAGACCGACATCGCCAAGTTCTTCAACGGTTCCACGCCGGGAGCGCACATCACGTTGAAGACCCCGGAAGGCAAGACGCTTCTGGAACTCAAGGGGTGGTCGCAGGACGAGCCCAACATCAAGGAAGGCACTGCGGAGATCCTCCGGGACCGGCGGCCAACGGACGCCGAGTTCTTTACGGTTGGCGCAACCTTTGCGGCGCCCGACGACGAGCATTATTACGGCCTCGGAGAGAACCAGGAGGGATTTCTCGACCATCGCGGACACACCGTCCATTGTTGGCAGGACTATCTTGCGCCAGCGGCTCCCAGCACCTGTGTGCCGTTCATGGTCACCAACAAGGGCTATGGCCTGCTGTGGGACAACGAGTCAAAGACCACGATTGAGACCGGGTTTAACGAACGGACCAAGTGGACCTCCGAAGCGGGCGACCGGGTATCGTTCTTTGTGATTGCCGGCGCTACGGCGGACGAGATTTATGCAGGCTACAAGCTGCTCACCGGGCCCACGCACCTGCTGCCCAAGGCGGCTTATGGGTACATCCAGTGCAAGCAACGCTACCTCAATCAATCCGAACTCCTCGCCGCCGCACAGGGCTATCGCGACCGCCATCTGCCGGCCGACGTAATGGTGGTCGACTGGTTCCACTACACGAAAATGGGCCAGATCGATATGGATCCCAAGGACTGGCCAGACCCCGCCGGCATGAACAAAAAACTGCATGAGATGGGTTTTGAGACCATGATCAGCGTCTGGCCGCGGTTTGTTCCCGAAGACCGTTACTACGCAATGCTGCGCGAGAAGGGCTGGTTCACCCACCTCGTCGACGGCACGCCCATCGATGGATTGCCCTACGACCGTGCCGGCTCCGACATTGACACCACCAACCCCGAGGCGGCCGCATGGTGGTGGAAGACCATTCACGAGAACATCATGAGCCTGGGCTTCGACTCTCTGTGGGCGGACCAGACCGAACCTGACCTGCCTCCCAATGGCGCTTACTTCCACATCGGTCCGGGCACGCAGTTCTTCAACGTCTACCCTCTTTTTCATACCGCAGCTCTCTACAACGGCTACCGCAGGGATGAACCGGCCAAGCGCTCACTGATCCTGTCTCGCGACGCATTCACAGGCGCGCAAGCCAACGGAGCATTTTTCTGGTCTTCCGATATCCAGCCCACATGGGACACGCTCAAGCGCCAGATCCCAACCGGCCTGAACTTCGCGGCCTCGGGGTTCGCCTACTGGTCCAATGACACCGGTGGCTGGGAGTATCTGCCCAAAGAGCACCATCCGGCCAACCCGCCCCTGCTCGACCCTTCCGACGCGCGCGCCAACGTGGGCGGCTACGACGATTACCCGGAGCTATATACGCGTTGGTTTCAGTACGCCACGTTTCTGCCCATCATGCGCGCGCACGGCAGCCGGGTTGCAAACGAAGTGTGGTCTTACGGCAAGCAGGCTGAGCCGATTCTGGAAAAATACCTCCGCCTGCGTTACCAGTTGATGCCTTACATTTACTCGCTCGGATACCAGACCTGGCTCAGCGGCGCGCCGTTTATGCGTGCTCTGCCACTGGATTTCCCCAACGACCCCAAAGTCGCGGACTTGCGCGACGAATACATGTTCGGACCGGCCTTCCTCGTTGCGCCGGTTACCGAGCAGGGAGCGACCAGCCGGCAGGTCTACTTGCCCGCCGGCGCGGACTGGTACAACTACTGGACAAGCGAGCGGGTGAAGGGCGGCCAGACAATCGCGGTTCAGGCCCCCATCGATACCCTTCCGCTGTTCGTCCGTGCAGGCTCCATTCTCCCCTTGGGCGCGCCGGTGGAAAGCACCCATGAAACACAGGCGATCGCGAAAGTCCGCGTCTATCCAGGGGCCGATGCCACCTTTACTCTGTTCTCCGACGACGGCAAGACCTACGCGTACGAGAAGGGCGCGGGCTCGGTAACCAGGCTGCATTGGGACGAAGCTGGTCAGCAGTTGACCCACGATGGCGCAACGGCCTGGAGCGGGCCCGACAGCGCGATTGTTGAGGTCGCCGGGCACTGAGCGCCTGCCGGTCCAGGCAACCGCGCGCGAACGGGCATCGAAGAAGGAATTGTCTGGAGCGGGCAGGGAATTCGACGAGAGATTCCCTCTCCGCTCCCGCCGCGTCTAACCTTCGGCTGCCTGATTTACAATCGATTGGTAAGCAGGAAAGAACTGAATGAGGCTTTTTTCAATGAATTTAGGCCAGGCGCGCGCGCGGTTGGTTCACTCGGGCCCGGTCTCGTTGGCTGTGGTCTTGATTGCAGGTTGCGGCAGCGCTTATCGGCCGGTGATTACCCCCATCAACAACAGCGGGCCTGCCCCGCAGCCCTCGTCCTATGCCATCGTGGTATCTGCCCCGTCGCCCGCCTCGCCGGGCATTGCCACCATCATTGACTACTCCGGCGACGCTGTTCTCGCCATTGCGCCCATCGGTCCAGGCCCCAACACATTCACCATCGACGAATTCGGCGCAAATGGCTACACCGTCAACAGCGACGGAACGTTAAGCAATTTCCCCATCTCCGCTTCGCTGCAGGCCAAGCAGGTAACCTATTCCACGCTGCCAAGCACAGCGCAGCCCGTGAACCTGTTTGCGCCAACGAACGGGCTGTGGGCCGCCGATCTCAATGGCAGCCTTGCGGACTACTTCTCCGGAAGTCCTCAGACCTTCAAGCTCTCCATTCCCGTCGCGCCAACTCCAGTGCTGGTTGTGGGTTCGCCGACTTCAGGTCAGCGCGACTTTGTCATCAGCGAGAACATTCCGGGCGCAACCGGCATGGAGTGCAACACCTCACCTGCGGCGCAGCCCAACGGCTTGGCCACCGGAATTGAGGTGGCAAGCTTTGCGGCGGATACCCCAATCACCCTTGGCAAATGTCCCGTTTTCGCCGTCGAGAGTCCGGATCAGCGGCGGGTCTTTGTGCTCAATCGCGGATCCGATACCATCTCCGTGATCAACGCCCAGGACAATACGCTGGATGACCAATGCCCACCGCCAACAGGTTGCGTAAACCAGTCTGGACAGACCTATTTCACCCATCCCAGCCTGCCGCTTTCAACAACCGCCGGACTTGCCCAGGATGCGAACCACGATGTTCCCGCCACCGCCGGTCCCGTGTATGCCGAATACAACACCGCAACCAGTCAGTTGGTGGTGGCCGACTATGCAGGCAATGCCATCAGTATCATCGACGTGAGCGTAGACGAATACGGCAACGACAGCCCCACCTTCGGCACCACCTTCACCGTTCCTGTTGGTAACAACCCCGCCAGCGTCACGGTACTCTACGACGGCACCCGCGCGTATACCGCGAACCAGACCGATCAGACCTCGACCATTGTGAACCTGAGCAGCCACACGGTGGAGAAGACATTGCCGGTCAATGGCCATCCCCGCACTGTCGTTTCCACTCAGAATTCGACAATTGGCAAAGTCTACGTGGCCTCGCCGGACAGCCCGTTTCTCACCATCCTGCGCACCGATCTGGATATTGTCGACACCTCCATTCTTGTCGAGGGCAATATCGTCGATGTCAGGGTGAGCACGCAGAATGGGACGAATGGAAACGTCAACGTGACCAGCCGCGTGCCCGGCCACGGCCAGCCCTGCTACCTGCCACCCGGAGTGGACCCGCCGTTCACAAGCTCGCAGACCGCGCTCCAGGTTTGCCAGACGCTCCCGTAACCCACCCCCTGAATCGACGGCGGGTGCCCCAAGTCCCTCGCCGTTGGGGACCTGGGAAAGCTCAACCCCCAACCGGCCTTCTCCGCGTAGCGCAGCCATGGGCGGGCGCGACACGTCCAGGGCGCGAGTTCTGCTACCAAGAGCGGGTACCTCAGGTCACTCGCCTTTGGGCGCCATGAAATGCACAGCCCCAATTGCTTCACACTTTGTTCCGCCTCGTGATCCATCGCGCTCCTCCCGTTCAAGCCCCAACGCCTCCCAGCCGCGTCCAATGCCCATGCGCCCATTAAACTAAAAGGCGAGGTATCCCGTGTTTCGTTTTGCCGTTCTTGTCCTGCTCTCAGCCGCGATCACAGGATTCAGCCAGAGCCCCGCACCGAATCCGCCCTCGGCCGCAGCCTCCGACACAATCTCCCCGCCAGTCGCCGACGCGGAAGCATTCATGGTCAGATCCGAATGGAGGGCCGCGGAAGCACTGCTGACCCCGTGGCTGGTTGCCCATCCGGACGATTCCCGCGCCCTGTTTGATGCCGGCTACGTTGCCGATGCCGAAAACCGCCCGGACGATGCCGCCGCCCTCTACCGTCGCGCCATCGCCGCCGATCCCAAGTCGTTCGAGGCTCATCTCTCGCTAGGCTTGCTCCTGGCTCGCCAGAACGATAAGGACAAGTTGACCGAGGCCCGCCAGGAACTTTCCGTCGCCACTATCCTCGACCCCGGTGACGCCGGCCCCGCCATGAAAGCGCGTGCCTGGCGCGCTCTAGCGCGTCTCGACCAGCCCACGCCAGGCCGTCCGGGCGACACCACCGAAGCCTCCAACGATTTGCTTGAGGCCCTCAAGCTCTCTCCGGAGACCCCGGCGGACACTCTGCTTGCTGCCAATCTCGCGGACCAGGCCGGCGAATACGGCGCGGCTGAGACAGCCTATCGCCGCGTTCTGGCCAAAGATCCCAAATCCGCAGCCGCAAACGCCGGCCTGGCGCACGTCCTGATTGTCCGGAAGCAGTATCCCGAAGCTGAAACGCAACTGCGCGCCGCGCTGGAAACGGCCCCCGGCGATCCCGCGCTGACCGCGCAGCTTGCCATGGTGCTCGCGGCCCAGGACAAAGCCGAAGCTTTGCCGCTGCTTCAAAAACTGCATGAAACCCACCCCGGAGACGCAGCCATTACTAGTATGCTTGCCCAGGTTCTAGCGGAAGCCGGAGACCCAACCGGCTCCGACCTGCTTTACGCCGGCCTGCTAACCGCTAGCCCCAGAGATCCCGATCTGCTTATCGGTCATGGCCAGAACTTGATTCATCTGCTCAAGTACCCTGAGGCCTTTGCCGTCTTCGACAAGGCCACCCAATTGGCCCCGTCCAACCCCGACGGCTGGAACGGGCTGGCCTTCGCCGCGTCTCGCACCAATCAGCCTTCCATTGCACTGCACGCCCTTATCATGCGGTCAAAATACCTTCCTGAACTCCCTTCAACCTACTTCCTCTGGGCCACATCCTACGATTCGTTGCACCAGAAGCCGCAAGCGATCGTGTACTACCACCATTTCCTGGATGCGGCCGCAGGAAAGTTCCCAAATCAGGAGTGGCAGGCTCGACAACGTCTCCTTTTGCTCGAAAAAAAGCCATGAAGTGCGCGAAGATGCAAGGAATAGAGGCGGTAAACCTTCTTTGGAAGGCCGCGGCAAACGAGTTGGAGAGAGCGCAAATCTTTCTGCTTGCGCAATTTCCTGAAATGCTCATATAGTCACGGCATGGGGTTTTACCGCGACCGCGGGAGGTTCCTCATGCCAAGCAGGGTTCCGTTCGCAGTCATCGTGCTCCTCGCTGTCACAACGCTTCCCGCGTTCGCCGCGGGGCTCGACGACAAGATCTTCGATCAGCAATCCATCGATGCCCTTGCGGTCAAGGCCAGCCAGGCGCAGCCGCGCGACCAGTGCTTTCTGTATGCGCAGCTGGTCCACCAGATGACCGAGGTCAGCCTGCAGAGATATGCCGCCGGCGACGTCGATAAAGCCACCGACCTGCTGCGGCAAGTGCAGAAGATGACCAGTCGAATCCACATCTCGGTGGCCGACGACAACAAGCGCCTCAAGGATATCGAGATCCTGCTGCGCCACAGCGCGTTCCGCTTGAGCGGGATGCTGCGCAACAGCAGCTTCGAAGACCGGCCATTGGTGCAGAATACCCTGGCCCAGGTGAACCAGGCGCAGAACGAAGCTATGCTGCAGGTCTTCCGAAAATACTAAGACCGCCCCCTGCCCACTTCTCTCCGCGTCGCCGCATGTGCTTCAATGGGAACGCTGGAGTTTTGATAGCCCATGCGTCCCATTCGCTGCCTGTCCGCGGTCTTGGTGTGCCTGCTTTTTGCCGCGCCTCTGCCTGCGCAAACCAACAAGCGCGCCCCGCTCACCGAGGCCGAGATCGAGCAAATCCGCGAAGCCGGCATCGATCCCAACGGACGCATCGCCCTCTACACCAAATTCCTCAACGAGCATGCCGACACCATCAAGGGCCTCACCAACCGGTCCAAATCCGCCGCGCGCGCCCGCCGCCTCGACGATGAGCTGCTCGACTTCACCGCCCTCATGGACGAGCTCGGCGCCAACCTCGACCAATACTCCGATCGCCACGCCGACATCCGCAAGGCCCTCAAGTCGCTTGCCGACGACAGCCCGCATTGGCTCGTCAATTTGCGCGCTCTCGCTGGGGAGCCCGTCTTCGACCTTTCCCGAAAAGAGGCCATCGAGAGCGGCGAAGACCTGGCCGACGAGGCCAAGCGCCTGCTCACCGAGCAGACCGAGTACTTCAAGGAGCACAAGGACGAGCAAGGCCAGGAGCGCGCCGAGCCCAAGTGACGAGAAGCCAGTTGTCAGTTTTCAGTTGTAAGTTGTCAGTTGCCAGCCCCGGCAAATAGCGGACACGCCTCGCCCTGTGGTTTGGGTGGACCACCGCCCCAGCCAGCGCGAAATAAAGCGGCCACCGATAACTTACAACTGACAACTGGGCGCCAGCAACTTACAACTGAAAACTTACAACTGACAACTTGCACCTGTGACGCCTGTAAACTGTACTCGTGCCTCCCGACTTTGCGCCGCTTTTTCAGGAAGAGTACCGGGCGTTGCGTCCCCGCGCGCCCATGCCGCCCATCGCGGTGCGCTTCCGGCGGTTTACGTCGCTTAACACCACCATTCGCCTGCGGGAAGGCCAAATCCACGTCAGCCTTTCCGACCTGCTTGAGGGCGCGCCGGAGTCGGTCGTCCGCGCCATCGCCCACATTCTGCTGGCCAAGCTCTATAAAAAGCCCATCGACGCCTCGCATAACCTGCGTTACAAGCGTTTCGCCTCCAGCGCCGCCGTTATCCGCCAAACCGAGCTCGTCCGCCACGCCCGCGGCAGCAAGCGCTTCACCGGGCCTGAGGGCCGTTACTACCATCTCGATGAAGTCTTCGAAACGCTCAACCTGCGGTTCTTCGGTGGCCTGCTTGGCCGCCCCGAGCTCACCTGGAGCGAGCACATCGCCAAGCGCTCGCTGGGCCATTACGATGCCGCGCACAACACCATCGTAGTCAGCCGCGTCTTCGACCGGCCATCGAGTCCCAGGTACGCAATCGAATACCTGCTCTACCACGAGATGCTGCACCT
>Ga0302320_10018097_pt1 | contig 14243 bp, 9 predicted proteins | sample Bog_T0_3_FD_202130 | JGI IMG/M metagenome (GOLD analysis project Ga0302320, IMG submission 202130) | Peat permafrost microbial communities from Stordalen Mire near Abisko, Sweden - Bog_T0_3 | ecosystem: Environmental > Terrestrial > Soil > Wetlands > Peat | place: Sweden: Abisko, Stordalen Mire...
TGGTATTGGATCTCCGTGGGAATCCGGGCGGACTGCTGAATACCGCGGTCGAAGTGGCGGACCACTTTCTGCCCAAGGGCGCGGTGGTGGTTTCGCAGCACGGCCGCTCGTCGCCTGAAAAAGTCTACACGGCGTACAACGGGAACCGTGGGCGCGACTACTCCGTGGTAGTGCTGGTGGACCGCATGTCGGCTTCCGCGGCGGAGATCGTCTCGGGCGCTTTACAGGATCACGACCGCGCTCTCATCCTGGGCGAAACGACTTTCGGCAAGGGCCTGGTGCAAACGGTTTTCCCGCTACCCGAGCGAACCGCATTGGCGCTGACTACGGCGCATTTCTATACCCCCAGCGGCCGCCTTATCCAGCGGGATTACAGCAGCGAGTCGTACTTCGATTATTACAACGTCCGCAACGAAAACCTGAAAAATCCGGACGATGTGAAGATGACCGACAGCGGGCGCACGGTGTACGGCGGCGGCGGGATCACGCCGGACGAAGTCTATAAGGCGCAGCCCATGGACCGCTTGCAGTCGCAGCTTTACCGCAACGGTTTGTTCAGCTTCACGCGCAGCTACTTCGCCACCCATAGCAGCAAAGTCTCCGCCGGCTGGAAGCCCGACGAGCAGGTGCTCAACGACCTGCACGATTATCTCTTGAAGAACAGCTATAAGTTCACCGAAGTGGAGTGGGCCACGAACCAGGATTGGATCAAGCGGTACCTCACCAGGGAGATGTACGTCTGGGCCTTTAATAAGGATGAAAGCGACCGCGTCTTCGCACAGATGGATCCCGAAGTGGAACAGGCGGTGGAAGCGTTGCCCAAGGCCGCCACACTGGCCGACAGGGCGCGCAAGATCGTCGGCCAGCGGATGGCGCCCCGCGCTCCGGGACATTGACGTAGCCGATCTGGGGAAGGTCCGTCACCGGAGCGTATTCCGCGCCTGTGCCACCAAAGCGAACCATCCCACACAACTGGATCGCCATTACGAACATCCGCGGGTTGGCACGCGGTTTTTTTCCATAAGAACCTAAACCGTTTGCCCGGCCAGCCGCAGAGAGTCCTCGAGTTCGTAGATCCGATCCTCCAGCTTCCGCGTGGGCGCACTGGCAGCCTTGGCCTCTTCGAGCTTCTTTTTCGCCGTCGCCAGTTGCTTCTGCAGACCGGCCAGTTTCGGATCGGGCTTCTGCTCTTTGGCCTCCGGCGCCTTGCCGGCGGGCGGCTTGACCGGCTTCCTGGCCTTCGCTTTGGCGGAGGCCTTAAACCGGAAAGCCGATACCGCGGCGGGCGGCTTCAACGGTCCACCGAAATCGGCGCGATACTCCTCCGCAATCGATACCGCTTCCGTGAGTAAATCGCGGAAGCGCGCCTCCATCGCCTGTTTCGCCTGGGTCCTGAGGTTCTCGCCCTGCAGTTTCCATTTCTGATAGTCGGAGATCACGTCGGCCATGAGATTCGTTGTAGCACGTTGCGGCTACTTCTTCGCAGGCGCCGGATCCGGACCCAGCACCGGAAACGAGGTGATCCGCAGGCGCGCGGCGCCGTAAGGAATCAGGGTCACCGTCTCGTCCTTGCCCGGCGCCACGACGGGGCTCTGCGGAGGCGGCCCGGCGCTGTCGTTCGTGATGACCCATTGCGGCAGACGCCGGGCCTTCACCTGGAGCGACACCGGCGGCGCGCCACGGTCGAAGGGTTGGCGCGCAACCGGCGCTTCCACCACCTGGAACGATTCCGCCGGATTCGCCGCGTCCACGCGCAATCCGTAATTCCACGGCGACGTGGGAAAGACTTCGAAGTCGGTCACCGGACCGGTCTGCTTGAGGCGGCTCCAGCTCTCGCCGATCCGCAGGGAGTACACCAGCGGCCCGCGTTCCACTGAGACCGATCCGTTAAACCCCGTCACCGTCCGCACCTTCATCGGCAGGCCGATCTCCACGCGATCGCCCTTTTGCCATTCCCTCTCGATACGCGCGAAAGAGGCCGCGCGCACGCCATCCACCCGCTGTCCGTTTACCGTGACGGTTGCGTCATCGGCCCATGCGGGGATGCGCAGGTACAGCGGGAATCGCACCTTGGAGGCCGGCGCCACGGCCAGCGAGACGCTGTCGCGAAACGGGTACTCGGTAGTCTCGTCCAGCGTGACATCCACGCCCTTCACGCTGGTGTGCAACTGGCTGGGCCCGTAGGCGGCCAGCGCCAGGCCGTCGTCGCCGGAGGCCATCCATAGCGACGCTGCGAACTTGGGCCAGCCCTGGTGGAGGTTGGCGGTGCAACAGCCGTAATTCGGCTCCAGCCCGAAGAGGTTGGACTCGGGACCGTTGGTGCCCCAATCGCGCCGGCTAAGCGAACAGAGCACCTGGTTGGGCTGCTGATCGTATTGGTGTCCCCACAGATCGGCCGTCTGCCCGCCGGGCAGCGGATTGTAGGCGATCTTCTCCAGCCGGTCGCCCAGCGTAGGGTCGCCCAGCACCGCCAAGTCGAGTTCCAGCGAAAACATAGTCTCCACCACGGCGCATAGCTCAGTTCCCTGCGACGGATTTCGCCCGGCGAAGTGCTCATCGGCGCTGAACATTCCGTTCGGCAGACCCTGGAATTCGTCCAGTGTGCGCAGCATGCGGGAGGTGGCGTCGCGGTCGGCGGGGTCGCCCGAAATCAAGTGCCAGAGCGCCGCGGTCTTCAGTCCCATGGCGTTATTCACGCCGTGGGAATCGTGCTTAGCCTGGTCGCGCGCCACTTTGCCGGGAAACGGAAAGTTGTCGTACAGTTTGCGCCAGTCGAATCCCTGCCCCTTGAGTAGGCGCGCCAGTTCCAGCAGGTGCGGATCGCCATCGCGGTTGTAGAGCCAGAGCACGCTGGCCAGTTCGTCCTGCCAGCGATAGACGGCCCAACTCTGCAACGGCTCGCCGGCCAGAATGCGGCTCTGGTAGGCGAAATATTTCTCCATTACGGGGATCACGCGCGCGTCGCCGGTGGCCTCCTGGTACTGAGACAGCACCTTGAGCATGATCATGATGGGCCACCAGTCGCGATTTTTCGCGGGTCCGATGGCGCCGTCGGCGGACTGGTGGGTAAGGGTCCATTCGATCCACGGCCGGGTTTTCGCGATCAGCCTGGGATCGTCCAGCAGATACGCCAGCGGCAGCAGTCCGTCCAGATAATAAGGACCGCGCTCCCATCCTTCACCCGCACCGCCCAGCCACGCGGAGTTCGGCCCCACGTCCGCCCAGAATTCGTCCAGGTGTCCGGTGAGTGCCTGCGACTGGAGACGTAGCTGTTCGCGGAGCCAGCCCGCCGGCTTGACGGCGGTCAGCGGAAGGCGGTAGAAGACGCTTTCGGCGAGTGGCGCCCGATTCTTCACGAACGGCGGCGCGGCGGCCGGCATCGACAAGGCGGTCAGGATCAAGGCGAGGCCTGCGAAAACTGGCGCTCTCATGATTCTCAGTGTACTGTGCCGCGTCGCGGTCCATGGAGGCACTGACTGCATCGAGCCGCTGACTAAGACGAAGCTGTGAGCGAATTAGTTTCTATCGCGAAACTGCTGCGCGGCGGAGCAGCACCGCTCCCTTGCGGAGTGCCCTCTGGGCCCGGCTCAGTAACAAGTCCCGTGGAATCATCGCTGCGTTACCGAGCCGTGACCGCCAGGGAGCGGTTTCTTGAAACTCACTTCAGATGGCAAGGAACGCTTGCTGACGCGCGCGGCTCGGAAAAACGCTGCGACGATTCCGCGGGACTTGTCGCGTGCGTAAGGGCCCGCGAAAAATGCCCGCCGTGCTCCTATACTGGAAAGACCCGTATGCACTCAACTGTTCCTCAGCACCCCCGACGATGGGTTTTCGCCCTGGCCGCGGCCGCAGCCATCGCGTGGTTCGGCGGAAGGTTGGTTCGTTCGGGCGCCGTCTCCGCCGCGGACTCGTCTACGGGGCCGGCGTTCGTCGAATTTGAAAGTGGACACGTACGCCCGCTGGCGGCATCGCCGGATGGAAAGACGCTGTTCGCCGTCAATACACCCAATGGCACGCTGGAAGTCTTCGACCTTACTTCGGGATTTCCCACGTTCGAGTTTCGCGTTCCCGTGGGCCTGGAACCGGTCGCCGTGGCGGCCCGCACCAATACTGAAGTCTGGGTGACCAACCTGCTTTCGGATAGCGTCAGCATCGTCAGCCTGACGGGAACCCCGCACGTGGTGCGCACCCTGCTGGTGGGCGATGAGCCGCGCGACATCGTATTCGCCGGATCTCCACCGGGCGCTTTCATCTCGACGGCCCACCGCGGGCAGCAGCGCAGCGATCCCTCCATCGCCACCGTGCCCGGCGCCGGCGACCCGCAATTGACCACCGCCGGAATTCCGCGCGCCGACGTATGGGTATTCGACCCCGCCAACCTGGGAAACACGCTGGGCGGCACGCCCCTGCGCATTCTGAGCTTTTTCACCGATACCCCGCGCGCCCTGGCCGTGAGCCCGGATAACAATACGGTGTACGTAGCCGGCTTCAAAACCGGTAACCAGACCACGGTGGTAGCGCAGGGCAGGGTCTGTACCGGCTTTCAGCCGAATACGCCGTGCACCCTCGCCGATAACAGCGTGAGCCCGGGCGGCAATCCCGGTCCGGCAACCGATTCACAGAAGGAGCCCGCGCCGGAAGTCGGTCTCATCGTCAAGTACAACAACACCACCGGCCATTGGGAAGACGAACTGAATCGCGTTTGGGACGGCTCGGTGCGCTTCAGCCTCCCGGATACGGATGTGTTCGCGGTGGACGCCAACAGCCTCGCCCAAACCGCGGCCTTCGCGCAGGTGGGCACCACTCTATTTAATATGGTGGCCAATCCGGCGAGCGGCACGCTGTATGTTTCGAACACCGACGCCGTCAATAATGTCCGCTTCGAAGGCCCGGGCATTTATGGCGGCCACACCGTGCAGGGCCACCTGGCGGAAGCGCGCATCACCGTGATCGCCGGTTCCACAGTGTCTCCGCGACACCTGAATAAGCACATCGACTATAGCAAGCTGGCCGGATCTCCCGGTTTCGATCCGACGGCCAGGAGCCACAGCCTTTCCATGCCCCTCGGTATGGCCGTCACCAGCGACGGCAAGACGCTGTACGTGGCGGCGTTCGGGTCGAGCAAGATCGGGGTGTTCGACACCGCCAGCCTGGAACAGGACACCTTCAACCCGGTGACCGCCAGCGCCAACTACATCGCGGTCAGCGGCGGAGGGGTGAGCGGACTGGTATTAGACGAGCCGCGCGGTCTGCTATACGCCATCACCCGTTTCGACGATGCCGTAAAAGTAGTCGACCTGAAAGCCGGGCGTGAGGTAATCAAACTGGCCATGCCCAACCCCGAACCGCTGTCGGTGGTTGGAGGGCGGCGGATGTTGTACGATGCCACGCGTTTCTCGGGTAATGGCGAAGCCTCCTGCGCCAGTTGCCACATTTTCGGCGACAAGGACGACCTGGCGTGGGACCTGGGGAATCCCGACAACGCCGTGACCGGGAGCCCCATCCCCATCAACCTGAGCGGCCTTTTCAATCTTCTCGTGCAAGTCGGAGCGACGGGCCTTTCCACCCCGCTCAACGGCAGCAATCGGATCGTCGACTTCCACCCCATGAAAGGGCCGATGACCACGCAGACGTTGCGCGGGCTGCGAAATTCCGGGGCGATGCATTGGCGCGGCGACCGCTCCACGGGGCCGATGGGCACGTCCGCATTCGATTCCAACGTCTCGTTCCTGAATTTCAGCCCGGCTTTCCAAACCCTGGTGGGCAGCGCGGAGCAGCCCTTGCCCTCGGAGATGCAGAGCTTCGCCAACTTCCAGTTGCAGGTGATGCCGCCGCCCAATCCGGTGCGCAATCTGGACAATTCGCTGACCGCGTCGCAGCAGCGTGGTCAGGCCTTTTTCTCCGGCACGAGGCCCTCCGACGGAGTCAACTCCTCCATCCTGGACTCTCTGGTAGGGCAGGCGTCCTTCACCTGCAATGGGTGCCATGTGCTCGATCCCTCCAATGGATTCTTCGGAGCCGGCGGCAATCAGAGCTTCGAGATGCTCCCGCAAACCGTGAAAATTCCGCATTTGCGCAACCTGTACGATAAGGTCGGCATGTTTGGCACTCCGTCGGTTGGTTTCTTCAGCGCGCCAGACAGCGGCCCGATGGGGAATCAAATCCGCGGCTTTGGTTTCCTGAACGACGGTTCCACCGATACGGTATTCCGCTTCCTGAGCGCCACGGCATTCAATCCGACCAGTAACTCGGGATTCCCACAAACTAATCCGGACGAAACCCGGCGCGATGTGGAGCAGTACTTACTGGCGTTCGACAGCGATCTGGCTCCCATTGTAGGCCAGCAAGTTACTTTGACTAACGATAATAGCGCGGCTGTGGGGCCGCGGATCGATCTGCTGATTGCTCGCGCCGCCGCTCCATTTACTTCCAAGGCGCTAAACGGCGCGGTGACGGAGTGCGACCTGGTGGCGCAGGTAGTACAAAATGGGCGCGTGATGGGATACCTGTACGATCCCGTCGCCAATAACTTCATTCCGGACGACGGATCGGCGGAGATTTCCGATGCTTCTCTGCGGGCTCTGGCGGCGGCTCCGGGACAAGAAGTGACTTACACGGCGGCTACTCCGGGCTCGGGCGCGAGGCTGGCGTTCGCCCACCACCCGGTTCCTGTATTCCATCGGCGGCCGGGCGAGTAAGGCTGCCGATAGTAGGTGCGACCGGACGGGAAAAACAAAATTCACCACAGAGACACAGAGACACAGAGAAAAACCAAGAAATGTTGTCACGTGACATTGCTGTCGTGTACTTGTCCTGGTGATTTTGAGGCCACAGAGGGGACAGAGACCACAGAGAAAATATCAGGAACAAGGCCCACGGGTCGGCAGTGCGTTTCGGAATGAGTCCGCTCCCCGACCGCGGCGTGGGTTTTCTCTCTGTGTCTCAGTGGTGAAATTCCTGCCCGCAACCCCTCTTCCGCAGAATGACGAGCCGCTATCTTTTCTTGTCTCCCCTTTTTCTTTTGTCTTTCTCTGTGTCTCTGTGCCTCTGTGGTGAATAACTCAGGGTTTACCGCAGGCGCGGCGATTTGCCGTTCATCCGGCGCCGGACGCCGAATGCGGCCAGCAATCCAACCGTCATCAGGCCCAGCGTGCCCGGCTCGGGCGCCGGAGTCCCTTGTGCCGTGAGGGTCAGCGACTCGAAGTGGCCGGACGGATCAGTCGGCTGGATGCAATACGTTTCCTTGCTGCCACCGGCCGTGCAATCCCCCAAATCGAGAACGAGACCGTAAGACGTCGTGCCCGGCACGGAGAACAAGCTTTCAAACGCACCCTCATTGGGGTCGCTTCCGCCGTTCAGAGTGACGCCGGTTACCGCGATCGAGCCCATCAGATCGATGCCGATGTAATCCCCGATAAGGATGCCGTCGAAAGCCCACGAGGTCAACGAATAGGTTCCGTTGAGGCTGTCGGATCCGTCACTAGCCGAGAACGTGCCGCCCGAAGGCCCAAAGAGATCCCCAAGATAATCCCACGTGATATTGTTCGCCGTATTCGGCGTTTGGAATTGCCAGGTGAGGGTTCCGGCGCCGATCGGTTGGGTGCCGGTGTACGTGCAAACGCCAGCTACTGGCGTAACGCAATTTTCGCCGAGAGTGATAGTGGTGTCAGTCCCATTAAACGCCACGAGATCGGTACTACCGGTGAGGGCAATTGTTCCCGCCGGAACGGCACCGGCCGCGGCCAATGCCAAAAGAGTCGTATATATAGTTGTGCGCAAAGGATCTCCTCCGAAGGATCTCCCTACTTTACGTCGCGGCGCAACGCTTGTCTACTATATTTCGTAATAGTACTATTCGCGGCCGTCAGTTTTCCGACGCCTTTTCCGCGCGATCGATTACCAGTACTTCCGTGGGAACCTTGCGCGCTTCGAGCCTGAGACCGAGCTGCTCCTCGATCGCCGCGAAGATCGACAGACCCGGAGCGGTTGCGTCTCCCGCGGCGGCCGGCTTCGCCTGCAGGTCTTCCGGGGCAAATTCCAATGTGAAATCGAATTTTCCTTCGACTGCCGTTGAAATCCGACACCGGAACATGCAGTACCTCCGCCAGCTTCCGCGACAGGCACGCCATATCGCACCCCTCGGCTTCGATGCTTCTCCGGGTCGAATTGGATCGCGACGGCGTATCGGGTAGCGAGCGCTTGGCGCTGAGCCCTCTCTTGCTCCCCACCAGGGCATAGCCGGAAAGCGGTCTCGTCTCCCGGTGAAACACCAGCTTGAAGCGCTCGGCCAATAACGTCCGGAGCATGGGCATCATATCGTGGTCGCCTGCCGGACCGGCCGCCTTGGCGTCGATGTCGTAGCGGTCCTCATCGACCCATTTCGGACCGCCGAAGACTTGCGATTCGGGCACGTCATAAGCGGACCGTATACAGCGCTTCAGCGTGACGTTGCGCCCGGTGACTCGCCCCTTCCCGGTAGCGACTCCGGAGCTGCTGCCCGGTTCGGCGGCAGTAGGTTTGACGGAGGCCACTTCGAACGCCGGCGCGGTCTGAGCGAGAATCGGGACAATCCGCAGAATCGTCAGGGCTGCCAGCAATTTCACGATCCACCTCCAGTTTCGAGGTTAGACGCTCGAAAGCCGGAATGGACCCGCGGTCCGGGCTCCTGCGCCGCCAGAATCGACGCTTCGGCCGCGAGCATCCGGTTCCAGCGGGTGTCCAGTTCCTCCTGCGCGGTGAACTTGCGGGCCAGATGCAGAAAGATCCGGTAATGTCCCAATTCCGACAGGAACAGCGACCGGTAGAATGCCGCCAGTTCGCCGTCGGTGGAAACGGCGGCGAGAACCGAGAACCGCTCGCACGACCGGATTTCGATCAGGGCCGCCACCAGCAGCCGGTCCAGAAGCTCGCCTGGCTCCCCCTTGCGGACCAACTGGCGAAGCGCGTTGGCATACGGGTTCTTGTGAAAGCGGTCCATCCGGCCGCCGCGGCTCAACAGAATGCGCATGACCTGCGCCAGGTGAGCCACTTCGTCGCGGGCCACCCCGGTCATGGCTTCCACCCAGCCATCCAGCCAATCGTTGGGCCAGCGCGTCAGCAATTCCAAGGCGTTGGTAGCGGCTTTCTTTTCCAGAAAAGCGTGATCGACCAGCAGACTGAGGGGTTCAGCCAGTACCGCGCGGCCCCACTCGAGGGGAGTCCGCGAGTGGAGCGGCAGCGCTTCGATCTCGGGAAAATCGGCCGGATACACAAAGTTCCAAATTAATTTTACAGTGTGTGGGCTTTCTTACACAGTTTTGACTAGCCCATTATAGCTAGCCGCGAGGGGCTTGCCGACTTGTTAGAATAGCAGGGAAAGTAGTTACTGGGGATTCTCGAGCGGGTGCGGTTTAGCATCGTCTTTACAGCGACACCGGGTCGAACGGGTGGATTGACGGGTTCTCCAATTGATAAAGGGAGATAAGGAGCGGTCCATTTCTTTATGAAGATTTGCGTGTTGGGTGGAGACGGCTACTGCGGTTGGGCAACGGCACTGTATCTCTCGCAGAGAGGGCATCAGGTTGCCATTGCCGATAATTTTGCCCGGCGCCAGTGGGACCACGAGTTGGGCGTCCAGACCCTGACGCCTATCCGGTCCATGCCCGAGCGGCTGCGAACCTGGAGGCGGGTCTCCGGGGAGAATGTCGAGTTCCTGTCGGGCGATATCACCGACTACGAGTTCATCTCGCAGGTGGTGAAAAAGTTTGCGCCGGACGCGGTGGTGCACTTTGCCGAGCAGCGCGCCGCGCCCTATTCGATGATCGACCGCAAACACGCGGTTTTCACACAGGTCAACAACGTAGTGGGAACCCTGAATCTGCTGTTCGCACTGCGCGAATTCCGGCCCGACTGCCACTTGGTGAAACTCGGGACGATGGGTGAATACGGCACTCCCAATATCGACATCGAAGAGGGCTATCTCACCGTCGAGCATAACGGCCGTAAGGACGTATTGCCGTTTCCGAAGCAGCCCGGCTCTTTCTACCACCTCTCCAAGGTGCACGACAGCCACAACATCATGTTCGCCTGCAAGATTTGGGGCTTGCGCGCCACCGACCTCAACCAGGGAGTGGTGTATGGAACCGTCACCGACGAAACTGCGTTGGATGAAACCCTCATCAACCGCTTCGATTACGACGAGATTTTCGGCACGGTGCTCAACCGCTTCTGTGCGCAGGCCGCCGTGGACCATCCATTGACGGTGTACGGGAAGGGCGGCCAAACGCGCGGCTATCTGGACATCCGGGACACGGTGCGGTGCGTGGAGTTGGCTTGTTTGAATCCGGCCCGGCCGGGAGAATGCCGCGTGTTTAATCAGTTCACGGAGCAGTTTTCCGTGCTGGAGCTGGCCCGCATGGTGCAGGTGGCGGGGCGGAACCTGGGCCTGACCGTCGAAATCGATCACCTGCCGGACCCGCGCGTGGAGGCTGAAGAGCACTATTACAACGCGCGCCATTCCAGGCTGGTGGAACTCGGGCTGAAGCCGCACTTGCTTTCCGAGTCGCTGCTGGATTCTTTGCTGAATATCGCCATACGGTATCAGGGCCACATTGACCGGTCGCTTTTCATGCCCCAGGTAAACTGGCGCAACGCCAACAACGAGCGGCGTCCGAAGGTGGTGGCGCAGACCGCGGGGAGCGTCCCGTTTGACGGGCCGTTTGAATCCAGCGCGGTTTCCGCCAGCGGCAACGGCCATTGCGACAAGGGCGACTAAGAAGCGGTTAAGAAATAAACTTGCCTAACGCTCCCTTACGGTTAATGCCGCATACTTTTGTCGATAGGAGTCTGTCTGCAAGAATAGTGGGGCAGCCAATCGTGGCTGCAGCCGGCTTTTAGCCGGCTCTTTCGGGACACGAGCACTTGTCGACGGCCCCAAGAGCCGCCTGGAAACGCGGCTGCAGGCAGGATTGCCTGCCCCACAACAAATACAGAATCCCAGTTGTGGGAAAACTATGCGGCATTAACCGCAAGGGAGCGGTGCTGCTCCGCCGCGCAGCAGTTTCGCGACAGAAACTAGCCAAGCGCCGCTTGCTGGCGCGCGCGGCTCGACATGCCCCACCCCGGTTAGACGGACAAAAAAGAACAGCGGCCTTTCCACGCGTTTCCGATGGAAAAGGCCGCTGGGTATGCAATGCCTTTTGAGTTACTTCTCCCGCTTGGCGGTGAATTCAGTGGTGGTGGGGTCGCCGCCGCCGCGTCCGGGCCGGGTGACCTTCAGCTTCATTTCGTCGCCGCTCACCGTGCCTTCGTACTTGGTGATCGACTCGCCATTCTGAGTGGTCCGCTTCACTTCGAAGGAAACCTTGTCGCCGTCCACTTTGCCGTTGGCGATTGCAGAGGGCTCGCCAGGTGCGCCACCGCGTCCCATGCCGGGAACGCTACCGGTCAGGCTGGCGCCGTCGGCCTTCAGGGTAATGGTCACCGGGATGGGATCGCCACCGCCGCGGCCAGGTTGTTGATAGGTCCATTTGCCGGATACGTCAGCCGCAAGCGCGACGAACGCAACGACAAACAAAATCGTCGTTACAAAAAGCAGCTTTTTGGTCATAGTAAAACTCAAGGCGTACGTCGGATACCGGATGGTTACAGGGCAGGTCGCTCTTTTAATCCTTATTCGTCTTGTCTTCGCCTTAAGGATCAGCGCCACTGGGCCGTAAAGATGTTGAACTCGTAGCGCTCTTTGGCCTCGCGGTCGGAGCAGAAGACCAGCGTTTTACCGTCCGGGGAGAACTCCGGAAATGAGGTAAATCCCCCGAAATCAGTTACTTGCTCAAGGCCGGTGCCATCCAGGTTGATCTTATACAGCTCGAAGTGCCGGCTGTCGCATTCGTGCTTGTTGGAGGAGAAAAGGATCTGTTTTCCATCCGGCGTGAAAGTCGGAGCAAAACTGGCACAGCCGAAATTGGTGATGGTGCGGGCGTTGCTGCCGTCGCCATTCGCCACCACGATCTCCATTTTCATGGGAGTGGTCAGATTGTCGGCCAGCAGCGACTTGTAGGTGGCCATCAGGGCGTCGGTCTGAGGGTAGTTGGCGCGCCACACCAGGTGGCTCCCGTCGCGCGAAAACGTGGCCCCGCCGTCATAGCCCGGTTTGCTGGTGATCTGCTTCTTTTCGGACCCGTCCGGGCGCATGGTCCACAAATCCAGGTCGTGCGACGCCAGGGATGTGTACACGATAGTCCCGGTCTTCCAGTTGACGGTGGCTTCCGCGTCATATCCGGGGCTGTCGGTCAGGCGCTTTTCGATCTTGCCGTCGTCGGTAGCCAGGAAAATATCGAAGCCGGCGTAAACGGCCCAGACGTAGCCGCGGCTGCGGTCGGCCGGAGCGGGGCAAGCGGCGTCGGCCAGATGCGTGGAGGCATAGACGATGTGCTTGTTGTCGGCCAGGAAGTAGGCGCAGGTGGTGACCCCTTTACCGGTGGAGACCAGGTGCTGGCCGCTGCCGTCGGCATTCATGATGAAGATCTGGTCGCAAGTGTATGGCGGGCGCGTGGTCTGGAAGATGAGGCGCTTGCCATCGGGAGCCCAGTAGGCTTCCGCATTCTGGCCGCCATGAGTGAGTTGGCGGATGTCGGTGAGGTGGGCGGGTTGGGCCACGGCCAGCGCGGCTGCCGCCAAAGCGGAAAGAAAGATCTTGCACATAAGTGTGATTGTGCAAGTATAACGGACCGGCCTAACTCGCGCCGCCCCGTATAGTAATGCCGACCAGCGCCAACGTCAGCCCGATCATGATAACCACCGTCGCCCAGGAGGCCAGATTGAACCAGCGGGGATTGACCCAGTCGCCCATCAGCTCGCGTTTGTTGATCAGAATCACCATGAAGATCAGGATGAACGGCAGCAGCACGCCGTTGGCCACCTGCGAGAGCAGAATCATGCGCACCAGCGGGAAGCCGGGAATCAGCACCACGCCGGCGCCCACCACGATCAGCGAGGTGTACAGGAAGTAGAAAACCGGCGCCTCGCTCATGCGCCGGTTGACCCCCGCTTCGAAGCCCAGCCCTTCGCATACCGAATACGCCGTGGAGAGCGGCAGAATCGACGCCGCGAAGATGGACGCATTCAGCAGGCCGGCGCTGAACAATAGAACCGCGTATTGGCCGAAGGGTTTCAGCCCCAGGGCGGCCTCCGAGGCGTCGTTGATGTCCCTGGGCGCAACGCTCCAGATAGCGCCGGCGCAGGCCACGATGATGAAGAAGGCGATCACGTTGGTCATGATGCAGCCCACCGTCACCTCCAGGCGCGATGCGGCGTAGTCCTTCGCGGTGATCCCCTTTTCCACCACGGCGGATTGCAGATAGAACTGCATCCAGGGCGCAATGGTGGTGCCCACCATGCCGATCAGCATATAGATATAGCCGGAATCGAGCATCAGGATAGGTCGCACGCTATTGATGGCGGCGGACTTCCAATCCGGCTTCACCAGGATGCCGGAAATGATGTAGGTGACGTAAATCACGCTGGCGAACAGAAAGACCTTCTCGACGCTGGTGTAATTCCCCTTGACCACCAGGAGCCAGACGCCGATGGCCGCCAGCGGGACCGAGATGTAGCGGCTGATGCCGAAAATCTCCAGGGAGCTGGCGACGCCAGCGAATTCCGCCATCACGTTGGTGAAGTTGGCCAGCACCAGCAGGGCCATCAGCAGGAAGGTGATCCGCAGGCCGAATTCCTCGCGGATGAGGTCCGAAAGGCCCTTGCCCGTGACCGCACCCATGCGCGAGCACATTTCCTGGGTGATGATCAGGACCACGGTGATGGGCAGCAGGGTCCATAGCGGCAGATATCCATACTTCGCGCCGGCGGCCGAATAGGTGTAGATTCCGCCGGAATCGTTGTCCACCATGGCGGTGATGAACCCCGGTCCCAGGACGGCAAGGAAGACCAGGATATGGTAGCGGAAGCGCTCCAGGGTTTTCCGCATCCGCTATTTCTGCCTCAGGATGGAGATGATATCGTCGGCGGTGATCACGCCCGCGAGCTTGCCTTCGTCGTCGACCACCGGCAAGGTGAGAAGGTTGTACTTATCGAAGAACTCTGTGACGCGGTCCTGGGTTTCGTCCACGGTGACCTGGATCAGGGTCTCGGAGGCCAGTTCCTTGAGCCGGCCGTCGCCCCGCGCCAGGAACAGGCGGGCCAGCGGAATGGCGGCCGTGAGACGCTCCTCTTCGTCGATGAGGAACAGGGTATTGAGCGACTCCAGC
>Ga0302320_10018100_pt1 | contig 14241 bp, 12 predicted proteins | sample Bog_T0_3_FD_202130 | JGI IMG/M metagenome (GOLD analysis project Ga0302320, IMG submission 202130) | Peat permafrost microbial communities from Stordalen Mire near Abisko, Sweden - Bog_T0_3 | ecosystem: Environmental > Terrestrial > Soil > Wetlands > Peat | place: Sweden: Abisko, Stordalen Mire...
AATTACAAATGTAAAAGTCTAGCTGGAGATCATAAAGGAAAAAAGGAGAAGAGTAAACGAAAAATTTGTAGGGATGAAGGGGAGGCACCCGAAGGGAAAAATTTTTTTTAAAGGTGATTGGTTTAAATAATGATAATAGAGGGGGTTCGGGGAAAGAAGTTTGAATGGCGGAAGTGCTGGTCGTTGCGAAGGGATGAATAAAGAAAATAATTTTATTGGCGGAGGGTCATATTTGAATAAATAAGACAGCCTAGTGGAGGATTATGGAAAAGTAAGGATGGATAGTTTGGGAGGTTTGCTAGTGTGTTTTAAAATAAGAAATGTTTAATTTTCTAGTATATAATATGTGTATATTACAAGTAAGGGGAGGCGGGGCATTGTTTTTATGCTCGCATGTGCGTTTTTATTATGGGGGTTTTTGTTGGCAGAAAAAATGTATTAAATTTAGAATTTAAATATGAAAGTAATTTTACAATAAGATGCCTGAAAAAGGATTATCTTGATAGGGTAAGTTATGAATGTTTTCTCTTATTACTTTTATTATATTAATGTGGCAGATTAGTGCTTTGAATTTAAGTTTCAAGTAAAGATTGTTTTCTCTTTAATATTGACAAGGTATTTTGATATGATGGTATTTTATATCCAGGTTATTGTTTTTGTTATAGTGGCTGTGGCGTTTTTAACATTGTTAGAACGAAAAGTGTTAAGTTACGGGCAAAGGCGAAAGGGTCCTAATAAGTTAGGGTTTGCTGGGTTGTTACAGCCGTTTGCTGATGCTGTTAAGCTTTTTACTAAAGAGGAAGTAAAAATTGTTTCAGTAAATCTTTTTTTTTTTTATGTTGCCCCTATAGTTGGGTTTTTAGTTTCTTTATTGTTTTGATTATCTGTTTTTTCTTTAAGGGGGTTTTTAGATTTTAAGTTTTCTATAGTTTTTTTTATAGTTTGTTTGAGTGTTAGGGTATACAGGCTAGTTTTTGCTGGTTGATCTTCTAATTCTAAGTATTCATTATTAGGATCTTTACGGGCATTAGCTCAAACAATTTCTTATGAACTACCTCTAGTTTTTTTAATTTTCTCTTTTTCTTTTCTTTTGTTTAGGTTTAGTTTTGGAAATTTTTGGTATTTAAATACTCGGTTAGTTAATTTTTTGATTTGTGTGTGTTTTTTTTTTTTGTGTTTTGTTTGTTGTGTTGCTGAGACTAATCGGGCTCCTTTTGATTTAGCAGAGGGCGAATCTGAACTGGTGTCTGGGTTTAATGTTGAATATGGGGGGTTGAAGTTTGCTCTCATTTTTATAGCTGAATATGGTAATATTCTATGATTTTCTTTCATTATTTCGTTAATTTTTTTTAATTTTTTAGTATTTTTTTTTTTGTGGTTAAATATTGTTTTGTTTTTATTTTTTCGTGCTGCGTATCCTCGTTTACGGTATGATACATTAATGTATTTAATGTGAAAAAGATTTTTAATTTTAACTTTGTTTATGTTTTTTTCGTATATTGTGTTTTCTATTTAAAACTGTAAGTTATTATACTTATGTTGTGTTTTCAAAACACTAGTAACAGTTTAGATAATTAGTATAATTAGAAATCATATAAAATATAGAGATGTTGATAGTATTCCAAGTAGGATAAATGGTTCTTCTACTGGTTTTATACCCAATCAAGTTAGAAGGAGAAAAATGGTGAAAAACCTTCAAAATCTGAAGGTTTTTCACATAGTGTTTATTTGATAGTTTTTGTGTTTAAAAATAAGTGGTAGTATAATAAAAATAGATATAAGTAAGCCAATTACTCCTCCTAATTTGTTAGGGATAGCTCGTAGAATGGCGTAAGCAAATAAGAAATATCATTCTGGTTGAATATGAGTTGGGGTTACAAGAGGGTTAGCCGGGGTAAAGTTTTCTGAATCTATCAAAAAAAAAGGATTAATTTTATTTAATATAATAAATAAAAAAATAATCACTCTTGCTCTAACTATGTCTTTGAAGATAAAATACGGGTGAAAGTAAATTTTATCTGTTCTGTTTTGTAAACCTAGAGGATTAGAGGATTTTTGCTCGTGTAAGAAAATAAAATGGACTACTACTATGCCTAAAATTAAAAATGGAAAAATAAAATGTAGGGAGAAGAATCGGGTTAGTGTTGCGTTATTTACCGAGAAACCACCTCAAACCCACTCTACTAGAGATTGTCCTAAATATGGGATTGCAGATAATAGGTTAGTAATTACTGTTGCTCCTCAATAAGATATTTGTCCTCATGGTAATACGTATCCTAGAAATGCTGTTAGTATAGAGATTAAAAAAATTAAAATTCCTGATAATCAAGTAAAATTAAGGAAAAAAGAATTGTAGTAGAGTCCTCGACCAATATGAATGTAAATACTTAAGAAGAATAATGATGCTCCGTTAGTGTGAATAAGTCGTGTAAATCATCCTATATCCACGTCACGCATAATGTGGTTGATGCAGTTGAAAGCCGTAGAAATGTCAGCGGAAAAATGTATAGCAAGAAAAATTCCTGTGGTAATTTGAATAGTTAGGCAAAATCCCAATATAGACCCAAAATTTCAAAAATGTGAGATGTTAGATGGGGCAGGTAAATCAATTAGAGAGGAATTTATTATAGAAATAAGTGGGTGTGTTTTTCGTATTGACATATGTAATTTTTATTTTTAGTGGGGATTTTATAAGAGTTAATAAAAAAATAACAATGAATATACTTAAAATAAAATAGTTTATAATAAAAATAATTGTTTTTTCGGTAAAGAAATATCTGAATTTTATAGTTGACCTTACTTGTAAGCTTGGTTTAACAATAGAGTTTATTGCTGGTATTACAAAAATCATAAGTAATATTATAATTAAGATAAAGTTTATATTATTTGTTGAAAAAAATTCATTGGGGATTAGAGCAGCTAAATAAGAAAAAATAATTAATAAACCACCTACGATAATTAGAAAAATAATGTAAGATAGCCATAGGTTTTGTTGGTATGTGTTGATTATTAAAAATCTAGAAATTGTTTGGATAATTAATCTGAGAATTAAAATAAGTGGGTGTTTATAAGAAGAAAACAAAAATAGGGAAATTATTGTTATTAGCAATATTATAAATATAATTTCAGAAATAGTTTATGTTAAAAATGTAAATTTTGGGTATTTAAGAAATTAAAAGATTTTCTGAAGTTTTTAAAAGTAGTTTAGTTTTAATTTACAAAATTAATGTTTTTTAATTTAAACTATAAAAACTATTTATTACTTGTTCTTCATTTGTCTATTTATTGTTTTTTTTTTTATGCTTACAAAAATTCAACATATGCTGTCTTTTTTAATTAGACTAGAATTAATAGTATTTTTTTTAATTATATTGATATTAAGCAATAGTTTTTTTTCTATTTTTTTTTTTGTTCCTGTAATTTTTTTAAGGTTTAGAGTTTGTGAATCTATTTTGGGTTTGGTGTTGATGATTACTATAATTCGTGTTTATAGGAAAGATTATATACGAAGTTTAAACATTATAAAATTGTAGTAGGTTTAAGAATTTTGTTTTTAAGTTTTGTTGTTAAATCAAGTGTTTATATTAGCCTATTTGTGTTTGTATCTTTATTTTGCCTAGTTACTCGGTATAGGTGAATGTTTGAGTGTGCTGGTAGCTTTGTTTTTATAGATAAATTATCTTTTTTACTGGTTTTATTAACTATTTGGTTTTGTGTGGTATTATTAGTGTGTTCTACTAAATACTTATCTTTAGAGTACCAAAAATTTTTAATAGGATTAAGTTTTTTAGTTATTTGTTCTTTTATAATAATCGATTTTCTAGGGTTTTACATTTTTTTTGAGTTTTCTTTAGTGCCACTAGTTGTTATTATTCTTGGGTGGGGGTATCAGGTTGAGCGGGTTAGAGCCATATATTATCTGATTTTGTATACTTTAGTTGGGTCTTTCCCCCTATTATTAAGAATTTTTTTTATTTATCAGTTTAATGCAAACACATGTTGGGTTTTATTTACAAAGCTAAGTATAAGCTCTTCTGTGTTTTTAGTCTTTTCTTTTATCTTATTAGTTTCTTTTTTTATTAAATTGCCCATATACCTGTGTCATCTATGACTTCCAAAAGCCCACGTGGAAGCTCCAGTTATTGGGTCTATGTTTTTGGCTGCTGTTTTATTAAAATTAAGAGCATATGGTGTTTATCGTGTTATACTAATTATAAGTAGTTTTATCAGATTGTCTTTTAATGTGTTTAGTATTTTTTTGATTTATGGGGGACTATTAAGATCTCTGGTTTGTGTTTTTCAGTCTGATATTAAATCTCTTATTGCTTATTCTTCAATTAGTCATATGGGGGGCTTAATGTGTGGTTTAATTTCTCAGGTTGAGTTGGCTATGTTTGGTACGTGAGTAGTAATTGTGTCTCATGCTTTTTGTTCTTCTGGTTTATTTTTTACAAGAAATTTAAATTATGAACAAGAGTATAGCCGTCAAATATTAGTCTTACGCGGTCAAAGAGGTAAGTTCTATTATCTTAGGGTTATTTGAAGATTGTTGTTGTTAGTAAATTTTGCCGTTCCACCGTTCTTAAGTGTGCTCGGAGAGCTAAATATTTTGATTAGACTATTTTGATTAAATTTTTTTTTTTTTTTTTTTTTAGGGGGTATAATGTTAATTGTTTCTTTATTTTGTGTATATGTTTTTAGAGTAATTATTCACGGTTCTAGTATGTTTAATAAAGTTTTATTAGGAGAATATGATCTTTCCTTCTTAATTAGGGTTGTTCATCTAGTTCCTCTTTTAGCCTTGTCTTTTTTTCTTACTTTGTTTTTTTATTTAAATAGTTTAAATAAAATAAAGAATTGTGGTTTCTTAGATAAAGTGTTTTTTAAATAATCTATTTTTTAATATTTAGTTTTATTTTTTTTTTTATGGTTGTGAGTTTATTTTTTCTGAATTTTTTGGATAGGGTGTTTATTTTGGAATGAGAGGTATATTCTGTATCTTTGATAGATGTAGGGGCAACTTTTATTTTTGATTTTTATTCTATTTTGTTTTTTTTTACCTTAATGCTGGTGTGTTCAATAATTTTTTTATTTTCTCAGTTTTACATAGATGCTGAGAAAAATCTAAAAAGATTTGTTGTGTTACTGGTGTCTTTTGTTGTATCAATAATATTTTTAATTTTTTCTCCCAGGTTACTGTTTTTACTTGTAGGGTGGGATGGATTAGGTATTACTTCTTATTTTTTGATTGTTTTTTATATAAATTATAGTAGATCTGTCGCTGGGATATTAACTTTTTTAGTTAATCGATTAGGTGATGTTTTTTTTTTTTTATCTATTTGTTGTTTGTCTTTTATTATAGATTGGAAATTTTTAGAAAACAATTTTTTTTTTTTTTTCATTTCTAGTTTTATAGTTATTACATTTATTACTAAAAGAGCTCAAATTCCTTTTTCTTCATGACTTCCTGCTGCGATGTCAGCACCAACACCAGTTTCTTCATTAGTTCACTCTTCTACTTTAGTTACAGCTGGTGTGTATCTTTTAGTGCGGTTTTCTTCAGTGTTAGTAAATTCTTGTAGTTGGTTATTTCTATTAAGTGTTTTAACTATTTTAATAGCAGGTATTATGGCTAATTTGGATATAGATCTTAAAAAAATTGTTGCTTTTTCTACGCTTAGACAGCTTGGTTTTATGGTTTCGTCTTATTGTTGTTCCTTGGTTATTTTTTGTTTTTTTCATATGCTAACCCATGCTTTATTTAAAGCTTCTTTGTTTATGTGTTCCGGGGTCATTATTCACAATAGTGACAATAGCCAAGATTATCGTAATAGGTATAGTTACTCACTTTCTTCTAGGGTTTTAAAAATTTCAGTTTTTATTTGTCTTTTATGTTTGTGTGGTGTTCCGTTTACTTCAGGTTTTTTTTCCAAGGATTTAATTTTAGATGGCGGAGTTATATCTATCTTTGTATTTTTTTTTTTTTTCTTTGGGGTAGTTTTAACTTTTGTGTATTCTTTGCGATTTTGTTTTTTTTTATTCTGGTTGAAGGATTTTTTTCGAAATAAGATTAATATAGTTAATGAAAATGTTTTTTATGTTTTGGGGTCTATTGTAGTGTTGGTTCTTAGAGCTTTATTTTTTGGGTTTTTATGGTTTGAAAGAATTATTTGGTTTTCTATTGTTGTATTAGTGAGTGTTGGCTGGAAGTTGTTTTACTGGGTTTTAGTTGTTGTCGTTGTTTTATGTTTCTTGATTTTTATAAGAAAATTTTATTTTTTTATAGGGGTACAAATATATAAACAAATATTATATTTATCTAAGATTTTTTCTTTAAATTTATTTAAAGTAAATTTAAAAGTTTCTGGTAAATTGTTATGTGTATTAGATCACGGTTGGATAGAGAAATTTGGTCCTGGTGGGGTTTATTTAGTTTTATTTAAATTATCCCTGTATCTATATTATTCTTGTTTCTTGTTTTTTGTTTCTTTCTTAAGATTCTTTTTTTTTATTTTGTAGTGAAATCTTATAGCTTAAGTTTAAAGCATTGTTTTGAAGAGACAACTATAATTTTATATTTTTGATTAATGTTATTTATTTAAACATTGTTGTGTGTTTGTGTAATGAAATTACACTGTGTTATATTACACTATTAAATAAAAGATTTTCATGAAAACACGATTTATAAAGTTAGCGGCTTTATTTTGGTAAATCTTTTAAATAGGATTGTGGTCATTATTTTAGGTAACAGCTAAATACTTTTTCAGTCACTATTTAATAATATTGTAAACAAGAATATTTTTATATTAGTAAATAGGTCGAAACTATTTAGCTGTTTAGCTATTGTTTTGGGGGGGGTTTATTCAACAATTTTTAATTGCAAATTAAATTTTATATTATTTAAATACCTCTCCATGTTCATTCTAATGCCCCTTGAGATCATTCTAAGATTAGGCCTAAAGATAGGATGATAAAAATTATTAAACTGGTTAATAAAAAAATTAATTGATTTGATGTTCTTATATTAAGAGGTAGCGGGAGTAATACTGCCGTTTCAGCATCAAAAACTAGAAATAAAATAGTAATTATAAAAAATCGTAGAGAGAAAGAGGCGCGAAATTTGTGTTTTGTATCAAATCCGCATTCAAATGGAGATATTTTTTCTCGAATTGAAATTTTTTTGATTTTAAGTAGGTAAGACATAGTGTATATAATTAGTGTTAAAATGATAGAAAATAGGAATAATATTATTATTTCGTTATTTAAGTTTTAAATCTTTTGATTGGAAATCAATTATATTTTTTATACTAATAATGAAATATGATCATCAATACAGAAAAGTATATAGAAATAATCAGACTACATCTACGAAGTGTCAATATCAAATTGATATTTCAAATCCTAGATGGTGTGTTTTAGAAAAAATATTTATTTTAAAGCGGAGAAAAGAGATTAACAGGAAAATTGTTCCTACAATGACATGTAGGCCGTGAAAGCCTGTTGCGATGAAGAAAGAAGATCCAAAGATTGAGTCTGAGAAATTGAAAGAAGCATCTCAATATTCTCATATTTGTAGAGATGTAAAGTATATTCCTAGGATGATTGTAATTAATAGGCTTAGTTTTACTTTTTCGTTTTTATTAGTTATTAGGGAGTGGTGAGCTCATGTTACGGTGATGCCTGAAGATAGTAGAATAATAGTATTTAATAGCGGAATCTGAAAAGGATTTATAGGTAAAATACCTAGTGGTGGTCAAATTCTACCAATTTCCATATTGGGGGCTAAACTTCTGTGAAAAAATATTCAAAAAAAAGAAACAAAAAATAGAATTTCTGATCTAATGAATAGAAGTATACCTGTGCGTAATCCTCTTATAACTTTTAATCTGTGGTATCCTTGTAGGGAGCTTTCTCGAGATACGTCTCGTCATCATAGGAAAATTGTGATTGTGATGATTAACATATTAATTTGTAGGAAATTAGAAGTTTTTGTTTGAGCTAAGATAATAATTCTCATAAGGGAATTTATTGCTAGAAATCTGGATAGAATTGGTCATGGACTTGGGGAAATAATGTGAAAGGGGTGAAATTGTTTATTCATAAGTGTTGTTTAAATGGTTTCTGAGATATACATGGAGATAAGTATGGTAAATACATATCTTTGGATAATTGCTACAGCAATTTCTAGTAATAAAAGTATAAACAAGATGATAGAAAATTGGTTTATAATTGATATAGATATTCTAGTTAAAGTTAGCAAGATATGTCCTGCTGTTATGTTTGCACATAATCGTACTGATAGGGTAATTGGTCGAATTAGTTGTCTAATGGATTCGATTAATACTATGAATTGTGAGAGTATAAGAGGGGTAGATAGTGGAACTAAGTGTCTTAAGAAGTTATTGATATTGTGTGTTATGCTGTATAATACGGTTCTAATTCAGAATGGGAGGGCTAGAGTTAAAGTGAAAATTATTTGACTTGAAATGGTAAAAATATAAGGGATTAAACCGCAAGCATTTAAAATAAAAATTATAAGGAAAAGAATTAGTAAAATAAAAGTTTTTATTTTTGAATTAGGATTGTTAAATGATGTTTTTAGTTCCGAGTATATATATATAACAAGTTTGTTGAGTAATATTGTGTATCGAGAGTGTTTGTTATATATTATAATATTAAGTAATGGGACAATAAAAATTATTAGAATTCTTATTATGTTTATATTAAAAGTTCTTATTATAGGGTCAAAATTTTCGAATAAGCTTACTATCATTTTCATTGGTTTGGTTTTAGTTTTGAGGTTAGTGTTTGTAATTTTGTTAAAGTTAGGTGTTGAATGAAGTTATTGGATAAAAAAAAATAAAGTAATAGTGGCATGCTCAAGTATATTTCTAATCATTGGAGGTTTGATATGTGGGGAATATAAAAGTATTGTGCAATAATTTTAAATTGACAATTTAATGTTATTATTTAACTAACTTTTATTTACAAGAGTTATTTATGTGTTGAATAACTATAATGAATTAAAAGTTCACTTAAATTCTTGTAATAGGTTATTTAATAGTATGGTTTGGGTTCATTTTTTAAAATATTTGATGGGTTGGACGTCTAATACAATGGGTATAAATCTATGATTTGTACCACAGATTTCTGAACATTGTCCATAGTATAAGCCTGGTTTTATGCAAAATATATTTACTGCGTTTAAGCGACCTGGGGCTGAGTCTGTTTTAATACCTAGATTTGGAATTGCTCAAGAATGAAGAACATCGGTTGCTGAGATAAATAGCTGGATGGGGGTTTTTTCAGGAATAACTGTATGGTTGTCTACATCTAGAAGACGAAATTGAGCTAAGTTGTTAGAGGGTAATATAAAGCTATCAAATTCAAGATTTTTAAAGTCTGTGTACTCATATGATCAATATCATTGGTGGCCTATTGTTTTTATGTTTATGCTGTTTTCTTTGTTTTCTTCAGCTATGTAAAGTAATCGGAGGGATGGAAAGGCAATTAACAGTAATACTATACCTGGTAAAAATGTTCATAGAATTTCTAATTCGTGGTTATCTGCTGTTTTTGATTTTGTAAATTTATTTATCTTGATGTTTAATACTATATAGAAAACAGTTGTAATAATAAGAATTAAGATTATTAGAATGAAATCATGTAAGAAAATAAATTGTTCTATTAGGGGGGAAGTTCTGTTTTGGAAATTTAATTGTTCTCATGTAGCCATTTTATCGTGAGTTAATAATAGAAAGTTGTGTAAATGTGTGTGAAATTGGTGGGTTTTGTTGTTTTCACTCTAAAAGAGTGTTGTTTGAAATATTAACTAGATTTTGTCGTTGTGAAACTATTCTTTCTCAAATAATAAAAAATATGTATAGTCTAGCAAGGCTGGATAAAATGGATCCAAGAGAGGAAATTAGGTTTCATGAAAAAAATGTATCCGGGTAGTCTACATACCGTCGCGGTATACCTGCTAATCCTATAAAGTGTTGGGGGAAAAAAGTTATATTAACCCCAATAAATATTAGAATAAACTGGGCTTGAGATCATTTTATATTAAATGTTGTCCCTATAATTATAGGAAATCAATGGAAGATTCCGGCTATAATGGCAAATACGGCACCTATAGAGAGCACGTAGTGGAAGTGGGCTACTACATAGTAAGTATCGTGAAGAACAATATCTAGAGTGGAGTTTGATAGAATAATTCCTGTTAATCCCCCTATTGTAAATAAAGTAATGAACCCTATTGCCCATCAAATAGAGGTAAAATTTGTAATTTTTGTTCCGTATAGAGTACTTAATCAGCTAAAAATTTTAATACCTGTGGGAATAGCAATAATTATGGTAGCTGCTGTAAAATAGGCTCGTGTGTCTAGATCTATCCCAACTGTAAACATGTGGTGGGCTCATACAATAAATCCTAAAAGTCCAATAGTACTTATTGCGTAAATTATTCCCAGGTGTCCAAAAGTTAGATGTTTACCTCTTGTGTGTACAATAATTTGAGAAATAATACCAAATCCTGGGAGGATTAGAATATATACTTCGGGGTGCCCAAAAAATCAAAATAGGTGTTGATATAAAATAGGATCTCCTCCCCCAGCTGGGTCAAAGAAAGCTGTGTTGAAATTACGATCTAGTAGTAATATTGTAATTGCTCCGGCAAGAACTGGAAGAGAGAGTAGTAGTAGAATAGCAGTTAGGAAAACGGATCACACAAATAATGGAGTTTGTTCTATTTTTAAAGCTGGGTTTCGTATGTTAATTACTGTTGAGATAAAGTTAATAGCACCTAGGATAGAAGAAATTCCTGCTAGATGAAGAGAGAAAATAGCTAAGTCAACTGCTGGGCCTCTGTGGGCAATGTAGTGGGCAAGAGGCGGATATACTGTTCATCCTGTACCGGCACCTTGTTCGGCGATAGTTCTACATAGAATTAAAATGAATGATGGGGGTAGTAATCAAAATCTTAAATTGTTTATACGTGGGAAAGCTATATCTGGTGCTCCGATTATTAGTGGTACTAATCAGTTACCGAAACCACCAATTAGTACTGGTATAACAAAAAAGAAAATTATAACAAAAGCGTGGGCTGTTACCGAAACATTGTATATTTGCTCGTCTGAAAAAAAATTACCAGGTTGTGCTAATTCTATGCGGATAATAAATCTTAAAGATGTGCCGATAGTAGCTGCTCATAGGCCAAAAATAAAATATAGAGTGCCGATATCTTTATGGTTGGTAGAAAATAGTCATCGCAGAAAAAGAGTGGCCGAAAAAGGTATTAAATTGTAGATTTAAACATAGATTAAATTTCTCTCTTTTGAAAGTTTTAGTATTAAATTTAGTTGCAAACTAAATGTTTCTTTAAAGACTAAAATTTAAATTTGTTTATTGAAGTATTTGAAATACTTTAGTTTTTTTAACTTAAAATTTTTTATAGAAAAAATAAAAAAACTATAAAATTAAAAGTTATTCACGGGTAAAAGAATTTGGTTTTAGAGTATTTTAATAAGGATATTGACGAAATGTTGAATATGGATAAGTATGTTGTGCGTAAATAGATAAAAAGTTCTATTAGTGAAAAAAGCAGTATGGAAATTAAAATAATTTTTATATTTATTTCTATTATTTTTATAGATAGTAGTAATTTTGGGAAAAACCCTATAAGAGGGGGAATTCCTCTTGTTCTTAGTAGTATTAAGAAGATTAATAAATTTGGTTGTGTTTTTTTTATATGTTGATAGAATATAATAAATAGGGATAATCAATAAATAAATAAGAATATTTTTATTAGTGTGGTGTTAGTAAAGATTCTAATTAAAATTCAACTCATACTTCTAATACTGGAGAATACGAAGATTATTTTTAAGGAGTTTCTAGATATATTTAGTAGACTTCCTGTTGTTAGGGTTGCAATACAAAAGAAAATAATTATTGAGCTTATTTCACACATTCTTATTTCTAATATTAATACTGGCATAAGTTTTTGGAGTGTTGTTAATAAAATAACTGTAATTCAAGTTCTATTCAAGGTTATAGAAATGATTCAGTTGTGAGTTGGGGCTGTAGCAGTTTTTAATATTATAGAAATTAGGAAGATATTATTAATACTAAATATAATGTTGAATGATAAATTCGAGATTAAACTTAAAATAAGAAAAAGGGATCTAATTGTTTGGACTAAGAAATAAGATATTCTGTTTTCTTTATGGTTATTTTCTATGCTAGCTATTAAGCTCAAAAATGTAAGTGTGTTTATTTCAAGAAATATTCATATAATTATTCAATTGTTAGAAGAGATAAGTCTAATGAATCTTATTAGATAAGAAAAGAAAATAATAGGGAAGTTTTTATTTATTAATAAAGAAAATTATTTTATCTTTGAGGTATGAACTCAAAAGCTTTTTTAGCTTACTTTATTAAGTAGTATATGTTGTACATTAAATTTTGGTTTTAATAGCATAGGTTATCCCTATTTTAATTTTTTATGCTAGCTTATTTTTTTAATTTTGAGGAATCAAAAATTTGATTTTGGTTTAGAAAAAAATGAATTATGAGTATTTAGCATGCGTGTTTATTTTTTTTTAATGGTGCTATAAAAAATTTTATAATAAAAGGATAAAGTTTAAATGAAACGAGCAAAAAATATGCCAGCTGCTGCGGTTATTTATTTTGTTATATTTAATGTTGTACATTGGTAAGAATTGTTTTTTGGTAAAAAATAGTAAAATATAAAATTATAATTTTATTTCTTTTATTTATTGTATTAGACTAGGTTGTAAACAAAGATTAGATACCTTATTATACTAGCTAAAATTAGAGGTAGTTTGTAAACTTAAAAAATTTGGCGGTAAATTACATATTAGAGGGGGTTGTTATTTAATAAGAAAATACTCTTTTTTGTCTTTTTGGTTTTATTTTTATATGGTCATTGTAATTTATTTGAAATAAACAAAAAGTTGTTGTAAAGACTAGTATTTAGATCTATATAAAGTTATATTAATAAAATTAAATTATCCACAATTTCTTATATGTTGTTTTTAGTAGTATACTACTATTATACAAATGGATTTAATAGTAAAGTAATAAAGATTTATTTGACTTTTTTGTGATTTATGCACATATCGCCCGTCATTCTTGTTTCTAAATAAGAAAAGTCGTAACATAGTGAAATTATTGGAAAATAATTTTGTAAGAAATTATAGATTCTTTTACAAGGAATTTTTATTTTGTTGAAAATTTTCTTATTGGGGTGTGTTTTTAAAATAAGAAATATTAATATTTTGTTTGTTAGATTGTAAAATTAGATAGAATATTGAATTTTAACTAGTTTGTTTTATTTTGTGGATAGGGGTTTTTTAATGTAAAAGAGATTTTTTAGATCCAGAAAATATTAAATATTAATAATCTAGTGATGAAATAGTGACAAATAGTTAAAAATTGTTAATAAAATAAAATGTTTTGGTAGTATTTATATCTGGTTTTTTTTTAAATTTTATAGAATATAAGTTGTAGTAAAGTAAAGCTTTTCTGCTGAGTAAATTAAAATTATTATATGTAAAAATTATTTTAGAAAATTAAAAGTTTTTATTAGTTTTATTACTCTTTGATTTTAAAAGTAATATTATAATTTTGTTTAAGTTAATAAAAACTTAATGGTATTTTGAGGGTAAAATGAAAAAATAAGTAGGAGTATAAATTTTTGTAAAGAAATTTATTATAAATAATGACTGTTTAGCAAAAACATAGTAATTTGTAAATATAATTTATGGTTTCTGCCCATCGTGATAATAAAAGGCCGCAAGTATATTGTGCTAAGGTAGCATAATCATTTGTCTCTTTATTAGGGACTAGAATGAAAGAAAGCACATTTTTTAATTTTTTTTATAAAAAGTTCTGAAATTAGATAGTCTAAAGTGAAAATACTTTAGTTATTAAAAAAAGACGAGAAGACCCTATAAAGAGCTTTTTATTTTCTATTATTTTAGCTGGGGCGGCTATTTTTTAACAAAATTAATTCAACAAGTTTAATTTGAATTTGATCTTTTTTAAAAATTTTAGGAAAGTTACCTTAGGGGTAACAGCGCAATATAAAATTAGAGTTCCTATTAAATTTTATGATTGTGACCTCGATGTTGGATTATTTTTTTTCTTTTTTATGCAGCAATAAAAAAAGTTTGTCTGTTCGACAATTAAAAATTTACATGATCTGAGTTCAAATCGGTG
>Ga0302320_10018101_pt1 | contig 14241 bp, 10 predicted proteins | sample Bog_T0_3_FD_202130 | JGI IMG/M metagenome (GOLD analysis project Ga0302320, IMG submission 202130) | Peat permafrost microbial communities from Stordalen Mire near Abisko, Sweden - Bog_T0_3 | ecosystem: Environmental > Terrestrial > Soil > Wetlands > Peat | place: Sweden: Abisko, Stordalen Mire...
GAACCCTCGAAGACCGGAGCGAGGGAAGCCCCACGCCACGGGGCCGATTGAGCAACCGAGTCAAAACCCCTCACCCTTACGATGAGCCGGCGCAGCAGATGGAATAGCGGACGCCACAGTAGAACTAGAACGTCCGCCGCGGCACCATGGCGTTGGCCAGCAGCAGCCCCACCATCAGCGCCACCGTCACCGCCAGGGCCTGGAAGCCGGCCTGGAGGCCCTCCAGGGTCTGCTGCTGCATCATCATGGTGAGGCTGTGCAGGCCCAGGCTGCCGGGCAGCACCAGCATCAGCGCCGGCAGCTGCAGCACCGCCCCGGGCCGGCGGGTGCGCCGGGCGTAGGTGTTGCACCCGGCCCCCAGCGCCAGCGCGGCGATCCCGGCCCCGGCCACCGGGCCCAGCAGGTGGGCGCCCAGGTGCGCGCTGGCCCAGGCCAGGGCGCTGGCGGCCAGGGTCCAGCCGTAGTCCGCCGGGCGGCCCTGGAAGATGATCAGGAAGCCCAGGGCCACCAGGGCGATGGCCGGGACCATGGTCCAGGACGGCAGCGCCAGGGGCACCGCCGACACCGCCGGCAGCCAGGCCCCGCCCAGCTGCTGCCCCAGGCCCACCCCGAACGCCAGCAGCACGAAGGCCAGCCCCGCGCCGGCCATGCGCGCGGTGCCCGACACCAGGTTGCCGGTGCCCAGCTCCTGCATGGACACCAGCAGCCCCAGCCCGGGCAGCAGGGCGATCGTCCCGCCGAGGGTGATGATGGGGTAGGACGCGGAGGGCAGTACGCGGACGATGAGGCAGCCCGCCATGGCGCCCACCAGCCCGCCCAGCAGCGGGGTCAGGCGGGCCAGGTTGTGCCGCCTCTGGGCCAGCAGCACCGAGAACCCCACCAGCAGGCCCACCGCCGCCCCCAGGAGCACCTCGTGCCAGCCGCCGCCGAAGATGCTGGCCATCCCCATGGCGGCCAGTCCGTAGGCGCCCATCTTGATCCAGAAGCCGAACCGGGGCGGGCGCGCGGCCAGGGCGGCCAGATGCTGCCGGGCCTCGGCCACGTCCAGCTGCCCGGACAGCACCAGATCCACCAGCGCCTCGGCGTCGGCCAGTTTCTCCAGGCTGGACCAGCCAGAGTTCAGCCGCATCAGGTAGGTCTTGCTGTGCAGCCCCTCCTTGCGCAGCGAGGCGAGGAAGCCGGTGGGGGTGGCGAACACCGCGCCCTCCAGTTCCAGGTGCTGGGCCACTCGGCCCAGGGCCTTCTCCAGGGTGGAGGCGCTGACCCCGAAGGCCTGCATGGCGTGGCCCAGCTCCAGCACGAAGGCCACCTCGGGGATGGAGCTGGTGAGCGGGACCGAGACTTCGACGGCGGGGACGGGCAGATCCATTGGTACCTCATGGCTATATTACCCGCACTGCCCGCCCTTCACTTCTTCAACACCACCGTGAACGTGCTGCCCTCCCCCGGCGCGCTCTGCACCTTCACCGTACCGCCGTACAGCCCGGCCAGCCGGCGCAGGATCGACAGCCCCAGGCCCGAGCCCAGGATGTTGCGGGTCTTCTCGTTGCGGATCCGGCTGAATTCGCCGAACAGCTTGCCCATCTCCTCGGTGGTCATGCCGATGCCGGTGTCGCGCACGGCGATGGTCACGCTCTCCCGGTCCTGCTCCACCGTGACCGTCACTGAGCCGTTGTCCTGGTTGTATTTGATGGCGTTGGACAGCAGGTTGTTGAACATGATCTCCAGTTCCCCGGCGTCGGCCTCGAGGATCACCGGGCCTTTGGGGTTGAAGCCCATGGTCACCCACTTCTCGGCGGCGAGCGCCTGGTGGGTCTCCAGCACCTGGGCCGCCACCGCGCATACGTCCACCGGCGCCAGCACCCGCTTCTTCTGGCCGGACTCGATCTGGGTGAGGTCCAGCAGGTCCATGATCAGCTTGCGCATGCCGTCCAGGCGGAGCATGGACCGGCCCACCAGGGTGTCGTAGTCCTGCATGGCCTCCCCCAGGGAGCGGTCGCGCAGGATGCGCAGGTTGCCCTCCACCGCCGCCAGCGGCGACTTCAGCTCATGGGCCAGCACCGACAGGAACTCGAACCGGATCTGCCGGCGCTCCCCGGCCAGCTTGCGGGCCGCGCGCTGGACCATGGCGTGCTTGCTGGTGCGGTGCACCGCCGCCTTGAGCTCGTCGGGGTTGAACGGCTTGGCCAGGAAGTCAAAGGCGCCCACCTTGGTGGCCTGCACCGCCGTGGCCAGGGTGGCGTAGGCGGTGATCATCACCACCAGGGTTTCGGCCTTGCGCTCGCCCAGGACCTGCAGCACGTCCAGCCCGGACATGCCCGGCAGCTTGTAGTCCAGCAGCAGGATATCGGCCGGGTCCACGGCCAGCAGGTCCAGGGCCTCCTCGCCGGTCTCGGCCATGGTGATCCGGAACGACACCTCCGCCTCGATGTCGTCGAACCAGGTGGTGTAGTGGCGCAGGGCCCGCTCCACCGAGAGGCGCATGCCCTGTTCGTCGTCCACCACCATCAAATGCAGGATCTCTTTCATCGCGTCCTAGTCTCCCTGGCGCTTGGCTTCGCGCGGCAGCTTCACCCGGAACGTGGTGCCGGTGGGCCCGGAGGCCGGGTCCGGGTTGGATTCCACGGTGATCTCGCCCCGGTGCAGCTTGACGATGCCGTAGACCACCGGCAGCCCCAGCCCGGTGCCCTTGCCCATCAGCTTGGTGGTGAAGAACGGCTCGAACAGCTTGTTGAGGTTCTCCTTGGGAATGCCGGTGCCGGTGTCCTTCACGTCCACGGTGAGGCTGGCGCCGTCGGCCCGGGACTGGATCTTCAGGCTGCCGCCGCTGGGCATGGCGTCGTAGGCGTTGCCCACCAGGTTCACGAACACCTGGATGATCTGGTCGCGGTCCAGCTCCACCCGCGGGCTGCCCTCCAGGTGCTCCACCTCCACCGTGACCCCGGGCGGGGTGGGCAGGTTGGCCAGGGAGGTGCGGATCACTTCGCGGATGTCCACCGGCTGGAACGCCACCTTGTTCTGCCGGGCGAAGTCCAGCAGGCCGGCGACGATGCGCTTGCACCGGTTGGCCTGCTCCACGATCATCTCCAGGTCCGGGCGCAGGGCCGAGTCCTTCTGGCACTCGTCCAGCAGCAGATGGGTGTACATGAGCACCACGCCCAGGGGATTGTTGATCTCGTGGGCGACCCCCGCCGCCAGCTGGCCCATGCTCGCCAGCCGCTCGGAGTGCATCAGGGTCTCCTGGGTGCTGGCCAGCTTCTGGTTGGCGTGGGTGAGCTTGCGGATGGTGCTCAGGTTGGTGTCGATGACGAAGGGCAGGCACATCTCGCTTTCGGCGTAGCCCTTGGCGATGGCCAGGGCGTGCTCGCGGCAGGTGTGGTAGCCGCAGGCGCCGCAGTTGAGCTCGTGGGCCTCGGAGTACTTGCCCATCCGCTTCATGATCTCGTTGAGCGCGTGCGGCTCCAGCGGCTGCAGGCGCTGGTCGTCGGGGGTGAACCGGCGGGTGAGGTCCAGGCCCACGTAGCGGTCCACCGAACGCTGCCATTCCGGCTGGTCCAGCTGGGCCTGGCGGTAGCGGGTGTAGTGGCTGACCCGCTCCCGGCGCTTGAACAGGGTCTCCTCGCTGGACAGGCCGGGACCCGCGATGCAGCCTTCGCAGCAGAGCAGCTCCAGCAGCCGGGCCTCCATGGTGCCGTTGGCGAACTCCTCCAGCACCGAGGTGAAGCCCTTGATGCCGTCGATGGCCACCACCTCGTTGGCCAGCAGGTCCTCCTTGATCGACGCCGCCTGCAGGAAGCCGCGGGTCATGGGGAACAGCGCGCCCAGGGAGGGGTGCGGCGGGTCGAAGTCCGACGGCTCCACCCGCTCCGGCTTGATGGACCAGCGCAGGAACAGGTAGCGCAGCTCCCGGAAGGTGATGGCCACGTCCGGACGGCCGTCGATGTCGGGGTTGCATGCCTCGACCTTCTTGGCCACGCAGGGCCCCACGAACACCACCTTCAGCTCCGGGTCGTCCATGCGCAGCGCCCGGGCGATGGCCACCATGGGGCTGACGATGGGCGAAAGGTAGGGCACCAGCTCGGGCTGGTAGCGCTCCACGAAGGTGACGATGGCCGGGCAGGTGGTTGCAATGAATTGATTATATGGTTGTTCACACATGAGCTGGCGGTAGCGCTCGGCCACCAGATCGGCGCCGAAGGCCACCTCCACCACCTTGCGGAAGCCCATCTTGCGCAGCATTCCCACCAGCACCCGGAAATCCATCTCTTCCTGGAATTCCACCGGGAAGCTGGGGGCGATGGCGACCGCCACCCGGGCTCCCGACTTGAGCAGCGCCTCCACTTCGTAGAGCGTGGAAACGATCCGCTTGGCCTTCTGGCTGCAGACCTGGATGCAGTGCCCGCAGCCGATGCAGCGCGACGGCACCACCTCGGCCTGGCTCTTGGAGATGCGGATGGCCTTGGCCGGGCAGGTGCGGACGCAGGTGTAGCAGATGCGGCACCGGTTGGGCACGGTCTTGACAAAACCCAAGGTCGGGTTCGCCTCTGGGGCGGGATCGACCTCGGGTTCAGTCATTGCCGAAACCTCCACCGGATTAAGGGAATCCGGCCATTATGCCACTTATGTCTTAAGGAGACGCCTGACTTCCTGCTTGAGCTGCTCGGGCCGGACCGGCTTGTCCAGCAGGACGTCGGCCTTGACCCAGGAGGCCGCGTCCGAGGACTGGGGGTTGAAATCCAGCCCGGTGGCCGACTTGACCGCGGTGAGCAGGATCACCGGGGTCTCCGGGAACAGCCGCTTGACGTGATGGCAGAGCACGAACCCGGAATCCATGTTCTCCATCATCAGGTCCAGCACCGCCAGGTCGGGGATGGTGGTGAGCAATGCCTCCTCCCCTTCCTTCTGGCCCTGGGCCTGGATCACCTGGTAGCCCTCGGCCTTGAGGATGAGGGCCACCTGTTCCAGCATGTCGATGTCGTCGTCGACGACCAGGATCTTCTTTTGCTCTTGCATGGGAATCCCCTCCAGGGCCTAAAGCATCACTTCGCGTTGGTGGTAGTGGGTATGGAGCAGCTCGTGGCTGAGGTGGCCGAGCGGCGCGCCCAGGAATTCCTGGTAGAGCCTCGCGACCTCCGCGTTCTTGTGGCTGACCCGCAGATGGTCCTCGCGGTCGATGTTGTAGAGGGCGCCCATGCGCGCCTTGATCGAATCCATGTTCGCGCCCAGAGGCTGGCCGCCGCCGTTGATGCAGCCGCCCGGGCAGGTCATGACCTCGATGAAGTGCAGGTCCTTGCGACCGGCCTTGAGCTCTTCCATGAGCTTGCGCGCCTGGCCCAGGCTGGAGACCACGGCCGCGCCCACTTCCACCGGCCCGGCCTGGACCCGCAGTTCCTTGCAGCCCTTCATGCCGCGCAGGTCCTGGATCTTGTATTCCTTCATCTCCTCGCCGGTGAGCAGGAAGTAAGCGCTGCGGATGGCGGCTTCCATGACGCCGCCCGACGCCCCGAACAGCTTGCCCGCGGAGGACCGCTCGCCGAACGGGGAATCGGCCCCTTCGGGCTCCAGGGCGGCCGGGTTGATCCCGACCGCCCGGAACAGTTCCGCCAGCTCCCGGGTGGTGAGCACGTAGTCCACGTCGGGCACGTAGTCCTGGCCCATCTCGGGCCGGTTGCACTCGAACTTCTTGGCGGTGCAGGGCATGATCGAGACGCTGACGATGTCGCGCGGCTCGATGCCCTCGCGCTGGGCCCAGAAGCTCTTGATGATGGCGCCCATCATCTGCTGGGGGCTCTTGCAGGTGGAGAGGTTGGGGATGAACTCGGGATAGAACTCCTCCACGAACTTGATCCAGCCCGGCGAGCAGCTGGTGAACATGGGCAGCACGCCGCCTTCGGTCACCCGCTTTAGCAGCTCCGAGCCCTCTTCCATGATGGTGAGGTCGGCGGTGAACGACGTGTCGAACACCTTGTCGAACCCGGCCCGGCGCAGGGCGGCCACCATCTGGCCGTCGAAGTCGGTGCCCGCCTTGGCGCCGAACTCTTCGGCGATGGAAACCGAGACCGCCGGCGCGTGCTGGACCACCACGGTCTTGCCCGGGTCGGCCAGCACCCGCAGCACCTCGGCCACGTAGTTCTTCTCGGTGAGGGCGGCGGTGGGGCACACCAGCACGCACTGGCCGCAGTTGATGCAGCTGGAGACGTTCATGCCGTCGTCGAAGGCGGTGCCGACGAAGGCCTTGGAGCCGCGGTTGATGAAATCGATGGCGCACACGCCCTGGACCTCTTCGCAGACCCGGACGCACTTGCCGCACAGAATGCACTTCTCCGGATCCCGGACGATGGCCGGGCTGGAGATGTCCTTCTCCATGCGCTTGCGCTCGCCGCGGAAGACCCGCTGGCGCACGCCGTGCTCCCTGGCCAGGTTGGCCAGGTCGCAGTTGCCGTTGCGCGCGCAGTACAGGCAGTCGTCGGGGTGGTTGGAGAGGAGCAGCTCCACGATCGCCTTGCGGGTCTTGAGCACCGTGGGCGTGCTGGTCTTGATCTTCATGCCTTCGGCGGCCGGGTAGGAGCAGGACGGGACCAGCCCGCCCATGCCCTCCACTTCCACCACGCACATGCGGCAGGTTCCCGACGGAAGCAGGCCCTCCATGTGGCAGATCGTCGGCACGTGGATGCCGCCGCGCCGGAGCGCCTGGAGGATGGTATCCCCCTTCCTGACTTCGAGCTGCTGACCATTCGCTTCAAGGGTTGACATCGGTAGCCTCTTCTAGACCGGTTGGGTGAATTCGATGTCGCAGCGCAGGCAGCGACGGGCTTCGCACAGGGCGTGATCCTCCGAGAAGCAGAGGTCCACTTCCCTGAAGTTCTTGGTCCGGGCCTCCACCGGCAGGTGGGGCGGTTGTGCCCGGCCCGGCGTTTCGCCTTCCTCTTCCTCCATGCTGAACGGCGCGATGTACTCGGTGGGCAGGGCCACGCTGGGCAGCCGCTTGAGCTGCTTGCCCTGGATGAAGCGGTCGATCATGAAAGCCGCGTTCTTGCCGGCCGCCACCGCCTCGATCACGGTGCTGGGGCCGGTGACCACGTCGCCGCCGCCGAACACGCCCGGCTCGCTGGCCAGGTACGACTCGGGGTTGATGACCAGGCCGCCCCAGCTCTTGCGCTTGAGCCCGTTGAGCAGCCCGCCCTCGGGCTCTTCGGAGATGGCCACGATCAGGGTGTCCAGCTCCGCGGTGAACTCGCTGCCGGGGATCGGCACCGGCCGCGCGCGGCCGCTCTCGTCCCTGTCGCCCAGCTCGTTGCGCTGGAACTGCACGCCGGTGAGCGTGCCGTTCTCGGACTTGACCGCCAGCGGGGCCACCAGGGCCTCCAGGCGGATGCCCTCCTCCAGCGCGGCCTCGATCTCCTCGGCGTAGGCGGGCATCTCGCCGCGCGAGCGGCGGTAGAAGATGGTCACATCGGTGACCCCCTCCTGGCGGATGGCCACCCGGGCAGCGTCCAGGGCGCTGTTGCCGCCGCCGACGATCCCGACCCGGCCCTGGGCCAGTTCCTTGTGCTGCAGGTTGAAGGCCTTGAGGAACTCGATGCCGGGCAGCACGCCCTTGACCTCATCCCCCGGCAGGCCGATGCGCTTGCTGTGGTGGGCGCCGGTGGCCACGTAGACGGCCTGGTAGCCCTTCAGGTCGGCGAGGGTGAAGTCCGCGCCCAGGCCCTTGCCGAATTCCACTTTGATGTTGGGGTTGAGCAGGTTCTGGATCTCCTGGTCGAGCACCTTGCGGGGCAGGCGGTAGGCCGGGATGCCGGCCACCAGCATGCCGCCCAGCTTCTGCTCGCGCTCGAACAGGGTGATCCGGTAGCCCTTGAGGCTGAGCGCGTTGGCCGCGCACAGGCCGGCCGGGCCGCCGCCGATGACCGCCACCCGGGGGGCGTCGGCCTTGGCCGGCCGCACCGTGGGCTTGAAGGCCGAGGGATCCACCCGGTCCACCACGAACCGCTTGAGGTTTCGGATGGCGATGGGGTCGCCGCCGGTGGTGCCGCAGCGGCACGAGGCTTCGCAGGGATGGTTGCAGACCCGGGCGCACACCGACGGGAACGGATTGGCGCCGCGGATGGCCTGGTAGGCCTCGTCGTATTCGCCCAGGGCCACGTGGGCCACATACTTCCAGACCTCGGTGCCCACGGGGCAGCCGGACTGGCAGGGCGCGCCCACCAGCTCCCGGCAGGTGCCGGCCGGGCAGCGGCGCTCGTAGATGTGGGCCTCGTACTCGTCCCGGAACCACTTGAGGGTGGACAGCACCGGGTTGGGCGCGGTCTGGCCCAGGCCGCAGAGGCTGCTGTTCTTGATGGCCTCGCCCAGCTCCTTGAGCACCATCACGCCGCGCACCCGCAGCAGGGCGTCGATGCCCTCTTCGCCGCGCCGGTTGTGGGTGATGGACTGGAGGATCTGCAGCATCTGCCGCGTGCCTTCCCGGCACGGGATGCACTTGCCGCAGCTCTCGGACTGGATGAACTCCATGAAGAACTTGGCCAGGTCGACCATGCAGGTGTTCTCGTCCAGCACCACCAGGCCGCCGGAGCCCATGATGGCGCCGAAGGATTTCAGGGCCTCGTAGTCGCAGACCAGGTCCATGGCCGGCTCGGGGATGCAGCCGCCGGAGGGCCCGCCGATCTGCACCGCCTTGCACTTCTTGCCGTTGGGGATGCCGCCGCCCACCGCGAACACCACGTCGCGGATGGGGGTGCCCATGGGCACCTCCACCAGGCCGGTGCGGCGCACCATGCCCGACAGGGCGAACACCTTGGTGCCCTTGCTGCCCTGGGTGCCCACCGCCGCGAACGTGCCGGAGCCCATCTGCATGATGCCGGGAACATTGGCGAAGGTCTCCACGTTGTTGATGACCGTGGGCATGCCGAACAGGCCGGACTGGATGGGATAGGGCGGCCGCGGGCGCGGCATGCCGCGCTTGCCTTCGATGGACTGCATGAGCGCGGTCTCTTCGCCGCAGACGAAGGCCCCGGCGCCCATCTTGATGACGATGTCCAGGTTGAAGCCCGAGCCAAGGATGTTCTCGCCCAGCAGGCCGTATTCCTTGGCCTGTTTCATGGCGATCTTGAGGTTCTGGATGGCCAGGGGGTACTCGGCGCGGATGTAGATGTAGGCCCGCGAGGCGCCGATGGCGTAGCATCCGGTGATCATGCCTTCCAGCATCCGGTGCGGGTCGCTTTCGCAAACCGCGCGGTCCATGAACGCGCCCGGGTCGCCTTCGTCGGCGTTGCAGACCATGTACTTCTGCGCGCCGGCCGCGTCCAGGGCCATCTGCCACTTCTTGCCGGTGGGGAAGCCGCCGCCGCCCCTGCCCCGCAGCCCGCTGGCCAGGATCTCGTCCACCACTTCCTGGCGGGTCATGGTGGTGAGGGCCCGCTGCACGGCCGAGTAGCCGCCCCGGGCGATGTACTCATCGATGGAGGTGAAGTCGATCAGGCCCGAGTTGGCCAGCACCCAGCGCTTCTGGATGGCCAGGAACGGATGCTCGGCCAGGGCCTTGACGCCCGGCCAGGGCTCCTGCCCCTCGGCGAAGAACTGGCCCAGCGCCTGCTCCCGGGGCAGTCCGCCCTGGAAAACGTTGGCCAGCAGCGCGTCCACCTTGTCTTCGGTGACGTTGCCGAACGACACCCGGGTCCGGCCGGGCAGCTGCACGTCCATGATGGGCTCTTCGGAGCACAGGCCGATGCAGCCCACTTCGCGGATGTCCACGTCCAGCTGCATGGTGTGGCAGGTGGCCTTGATCCGGGCCAGGGTCTTGTCGGCGCCCGCGCCCAGGCCGCAGGTGCCCGCGCCCACGAAGATCACCGGACGGGCCACCCGGTCGCGCCGCAGGCCGGCCAGCAGCGCGTCCAGCTCGGCTCCGCCCTTGCCGGCGAAGGGGCCGGCCTTGAGGGCTGACAGCAGTTCGGGGCTCGGCATGCCGGGGGCCGCCCAGCAGGCGTTGGAGAGGGGATTATTGCTCGACATGGCTGAGCTCCTGGTTGCGGCATTCGTCGAGGATGCGCTGCAGCTTCATGGGGGTGACCTTGGCGTGGAACTGGCCGTTGATGTTCACCACCGGGGCCAGGCCGCAGGCGCCCATGCAGGCCACCACTTCCAGGCTGAACAGGCCGTCCCGGCTGGTCTCGCCCGGCTGCAGCTTCAGGGTCTTGGTCACCATGTCCAGCACCCGCTTGCTGCCCTTCACGTGGCAGGCGGTGCCGCGGCACACCATGACGTGGTACTTGCCCTTGGGCTGGAACCGGAACATGTTGTAGAAAGTGGCCACGCCGAAGATCTTGCTGGCGGGCAGATGCAGCTGCTGGCCGACCTGGGCGATGGAGGCCTTGGACAGGTATCCTTCCACCGCCTGGACTTCCTGCAGGATGGGGATGAGGTGGTCACGCCCGGCATCGGGGTGGCCCAGCAGGATGGTTTCAACGCTCTTCATGACGGCCATTCCGACGCTCCTTTGAGGGATGAATGGTGAAGTAGGCTAGCTTTGCCAGTGAGTTGCCGATGTCGATCTCTTCCAGTGCGATGGTCCTGGGCAGCCGCAGGGCTCTGGAAGAAAAATTGAGCACGCCTTTGACTCCGGCCTGGACCACGCGCTCCGCCATGGCCTGGGCCGAATCCGCGGGCACGCATAGGATGGCCAGGGTGATGCCGTCCCGGGCCACCACCTCGTCCAGCAGGTCCAGGGAATGGCACTTGACCCCGGAGTAGACCCGGTCGCACTTGCTCTTGTCCGAGTCGAACGCGCACTTGATGCGCAGATTGGTCCGGGTGGATTCCAGGGTGGCGATGAGCGCGCGGCCCAGGTTGCCCACCCCCACCACGGCCACGCCGTGCATGCGGGTCTGGTTCAGGGCCTGGTCCAGGTCCCCCAGCAGGCCGTGCACCTCGTAGCCGCGGCTGGGCAGGCCACGGGTGCCGATGGCCATGAGATCGCGCCGCACCTGGGAATCCGAAAGCCGCATGGCCCCCGCGATCTCGTGGGAGAACAGGTGGCTAGCCTCCCCCGCCGCGCGCTCGGTGAGCAGCGTGCGGTAGCGGGAGAGCCGGCCGATGACCTTGTCCGAGATGTTCTGCATGAGACGGCACCGTGAAAAATTTCACAACGTTTCGCATTGTCACGAACGTTATAAAAAGTGTAATGGATCGAGGCGTGGCGGGCCTGTCATTTATCGTGATAATAATCACGAAATGCAAAAATCGTAGGTATTGAAAAGGCGATTGATATTTAGGATAAGATATTCCGATATTTGTTATTTTCGTCCATATTCTCAAATGGATGGGGTTCAGAGGGTTTTCCGGTCCAGGATCCATGACGTCATCCGTCCAGAGCCCTTCGCCAGGCCGACCGGCGCAGCTTCACCTTGCGAGCACCTCATTCTTTCCTCGGGTCAGGAAACGCCCTTCAGCCGCTCCAGCGCCGCGAAGATCAGTTCCGGATCGTTGCAGGCGTGCAGGTTCTGCCGGAACCCCACCCCGTTGGGGATCCCCTTGGTGAACCACGACCCGATCTTCTTCATCTTGTGCAGCGCCTCCCGGGGCTCCAGCAGCTCCAGCAGCAGCCGGAAGAAGCTGACGCAGAGGTCGATCCGCTGGCGCTCGGTCACCACCAGCTCCGGATCGAGGATCTGGCGGAAGATCCACGGGTTGGTCAGGGCCGCCCGGCCGATCATCACGCCGGCGCACCCGGTCTCCTGGAACATGCGCCGGGCGTCGTCGGGGGTGTTCACGTCGCCGTTGCCGATGATGGGAAAGCTCACCCCGGCGTCCACCGCCCGGGCGATGAGCGACCAGTCGGCGCTGCCGGTGTACTGCTGGGCCCGGGTGCGCGGATGGATGGCCAGGGCCTGGACCCCGGCCGCCTCGAACATGTGCAGGAAGTCCAGGTAGTCGGCCCGATCTTTCTGGCTGCCGTCCCAGCCGGCGCGCATCTTCACGGTCACCGGGACGCGCACGGCCTTGACCATGGCCTTGACGCAGCATTCCGCCAGGCGGATGTCCTTGAGCAGGGCCGAGCCGGCCCCGCCGCTGGTGACGTTGCTGGCCGGGCAGCCCATGTTCAGGTCGACCATGTCGGCGCCGGTGGCCTCGGCCATCACCGCCGCCTGGGCCAGGTGCTCGGGGATGCTGCCGGAGAGCTGCATGGTGAAGGGATGCTCCCCGTCGCCGGCCATCATCGCCTCGGCCTTGCGCGCGTTGCGAATCAGGGCTTCGCAGGAGATCATCTCGGACACGGTGAGCCCGACCCCGCCCACCTGGCGGATCATCCGCCGGAACGGCTGGTCGGTGATCTCGTGCAGGGGAGCCATCACCAGCGGGGGCTGGATCGCATGGGGGCCGATGGAGAAAGGAACGAGGTTCGTCACTTCACCAGACTATCAGCCCCCGGCCACCAGCGCGGCCATGGCCAGGGCGTTGAGCTTGGCCTCGGCCGGGTCGGCGCGGGAGACCAGGACCATGGGGTGGGAGGCGCCCAGGATCACCCCGGCGAACTTGGCCTTGGCGTAGTAGACCATGCCCTTGGCCATGAGGTTGCCGGCTTCGATGCTGGGCACGAGGAACAGGTCCACGTCCCCGGACACCTGGCTCTCGATGCCCTTGTGCCGGGCCGCCTCGGGGCTGAGCGCCACGTCCAGGGCGATGGGGCCCTCCACCACGCAGGCGGGGAACATCCCGGCCTCCCAGTCCTCGACCAGGGCCTGGGCGTCCACGGTGGCCGGCATCTTGGGGCTCACCTGCTCGTTGGCGCAAAGCACGGCCACTTTGGGGTTGGCGATGCCCATCCGGGCCAGGGCCACCAGGGCGTTGCCCAGGATCTGGCGCTTCTCGGCCAGGCCGGGCGCGATGTTCATGCCGCCGTCGGTGAGGAATTCAAGCTTGGGCCGGCCCGGGGTCTCCAGGGCCGCCAGGTGGCTCAGCTGGCGGCCGGTGCGCAGGCCGCGCTCGGGGTCCAGGGCCGCCTTGAGGAAGATCGCGCTGTTGACCAGGCCCTTCATGAGCACCTGGGCCTCGCCGTCCCGCACCAGGCCCGCCGCCAGCAGCGAGGCCTTGGCCAGGTCCGGCTCGGGAACGATCCGCGCGGTGATCCCCAGTTCCTCGGCCCAGGGCCGGATGATGGCCTCGTCCCCCACCAGGATGGCTTCGATGAGCCCGGCCCGGGTTGCGGCCTGGACCGCCTCCATGACCTCCCGGTCCTGGGCCGCGGCCACCGCCACCCGCACCTTGCCGCGGCCCTTGGCCGCCGTCCTCAGTTCCTCGAAATTGCGCATGGTCCCACCCGTCATCAAGCGTAGGTTTTGGCGGTTTCTTCGCCGTTCAGCACCCGCAGCGCGCCTTCGGCCAGGGCCTCCAGCTCCTCTTCTCCGGGCAGCACCAGGATCGGGGCGATGAAGCCCACCCGCTCCGAGACCTCGGCCACCAGCTGCCTGGAATGGGCGATGCCGCCGGTGATGATGACCCGGTCCACCTGCCCGGCCAGCACCGCCGCCATGGCGCCGATCTCCTTGGCGATCTTGTAGGCCATGGCCTTCATCACCAGCGCGGCCTGGGCATCGCCTTGGGCTGCCCGCTGCTCGGCCTCGCGCACATCCCGGGTGCCCAGGTGGGCATACAGCCCGCCGTTGCCCACGATCCGGCCCAGCATCTCCTTCTCGGTGTAGCGCCCGGAAAAGCAGAGCCTGGCCAGGGCCAGGGAAGGCAGGCCGGCGGACCGGGCCGGGGAGAACGGGCCCTCCTCCTCGGCGCCGTTGACGTCCACCATCCGCCCCTTGCGGTGGGCGGTGACGGAGACCCCGGTGCCCAGGTGGGCCACCACGAAATTGCAGTCGAAGTAGCCGCGGCCCAGGGCCTTGGCGGCCCGGCGCGCCACCGCCTTGCTGTTCAGGGCGTGGGACAGGCTGAGCCGGGGCAGTTCCGGCAGGCCGGAGATGCGCGCCTCCGGCTCCATCTCGTCCACCGAGACCGGGTCGACGATGAAGGAGGGGATCCCCAGGGGGCCGGCCAGGCGGTTCGCGATGATGCCGCCCAGGTTGGAGGCGTGCTCCCGGGCCGTCTCCAGGTCCGCCAGCATGCGCGCGTTGACTGCGTAGGTGCCGCCCTCCATGGGCTTGAGCAGCCCGCCCCGGCCCACCACCGCGTCCAGGCTGTCCAGGGACAGCCCGGCCTCGGCCAGGGCCGCCAGGATCACGTCCAGGCGGTACTGGAACT
>Ga0302320_10018103_pt1 | contig 14240 bp, 14 predicted proteins | sample Bog_T0_3_FD_202130 | JGI IMG/M metagenome (GOLD analysis project Ga0302320, IMG submission 202130) | Peat permafrost microbial communities from Stordalen Mire near Abisko, Sweden - Bog_T0_3 | ecosystem: Environmental > Terrestrial > Soil > Wetlands > Peat | place: Sweden: Abisko, Stordalen Mire...
CCAGGTCCTTACCACATCCTTGGGCTCGGCCATAAAAGATGTCTCCCCATCCCTATAATGCACCGGAGTGTCAGTCTCAATGAGGATCCTCTCTAAGGGTGCCCGTGTCATGGCCCGACGCGATTCCGGACTATACGCTACACTGGGGCTGGTTGACACATAATACCCGGCCTCGAGGATCTGATCGAGAATATCCTCCGGACCGCTATACCAGTGAAACAGCGCCCGGGGCACACCCGCGGCTTTGGTCATGGCCAAACAATCCCGCCATGCCCCGCGGCTGTGAATAACAATGGGCCGATCAAATTCTTTTGAGCAATCTAAATGCATGGCGAAGAAATCTTTTTGTTTCTGCCGCTCTTCCATATTGCTGCGCACCCATCTGTACCAATAATCCAAACCGGTTTCGCCTATGGCCCGGATCTTCGCTTGATGCGCACGCATAAAATCTAAAGCCATCTGTAGCGTTTGCGCCTCTACCTTACCGGGATGGACACCTAGACCTAAATGAATTCTTGGGGCTTGGTATTGGTCCGCAATACCGACCAGCTTTTTCATGGACTCCAGATCAACGCTCAAGGCCATAATATCACTGACCCCTGCCTCATGGGCGCGCGCTAAGGCCTCAGGCAGTTTGTCAAGCTGGTCAATGTGCGCATGAGTGTCGATAATGGTCATGGGTTGTCGATAATAAATGTTACCGGGCCATCGTTGATCAAGGAAACTTCCATCATAGCCCTGAACACGCCAGTCTCAACCTTGGCCTTCGTGGCCCTTAACTGCTGCACAAAATAATTATATAATTCCTCGCCTTTGACCGGGTCTGCCGCCTGGTCAAAAGACGGACGGCGACCTTTGGCACAATTACCATACAAAGTAAACTGGGAAACCACCAAGAATTGGGCGCCGGCTTCGTACGCCGAGACATTCATCTTGCCTTGCGTATCTTCAAAAATACGTAATTCCGTCAGCTTCTTGACCAAATGATCGGCGCACGTACGGCTGTCCTCACGGGCCACCCCTAAAAAGATCAGCATCCCCCGGGCGATCTGACCGACAGTCTTCCCGGCAACCTTGACTTGTGCTTCTTTGACCCTCTGAATGACCACGCGCATATTAGCTTCCAATTATAGGTTCCCTCTTGATATGCGTCAAACTTTATGTTACAAAGTCAAGAATGGACCTTAAGGAACTTCTTAATCAACATAAATTTCCTCAGGCTGTCATTGATGTTTTGACCGCCTCGGGCATTACCAACCTGCATCCTCCCCAAGTCGAAGCTATACGCAAAGGGGTGCTGGACAAAAAGAACGTGGTCATGGCCGTACCTACGGCTGCCGGCAAAACCCTGATCGCCGAGCTGTGCATGCTTAAATCCATTCTGCAGGATGGCGGCAAGGCTTTGTACATTGCCCCTCTCAAAGCGCTGGCCAGTGAAAAATATCACGATTTTAAGAAAAAATACGAATCGTTGGGCATTAAGATCGGTATTGCTACCGGGGACCTTGATTCTCCGGGCAAATATCTGGACCGTTATCAGATCCTGATCGCCACCGCGGAAAAAGTTGATTCTATCCTGCGCTCCAAAGCTGGGTGGCTGATCAATTCCCTTTCTGTGGTGGTTTTAGATGAGATCCATTTTATCAATGATGAAAACCGCGGACCTACGCTCGAAATTCTCACCGCCCGCATCAAGCAGTTAAAACCCGAGATCCAGATCCTGGCGTTGAGTGCCACCATCAGCAATGCCCGGGAAATGGCCGACTGGCTGGGTGCTGAATTGGCCTTAAGCCATTGGCGGCCCATTCCCCTTAAAGAAGGGGTTTATTTTAACGAAAAGATCATGTTCAATAATGATTCTATCCGTCTGGTCAAAGAGGATGTCGACGAAGACCTTCACAAACTGACCATGGATACCCTGCGAGGCGGCGGACAAGTTTTAGTGTTTGTCAATTCCAGGCGCAGCGCCCAGGCCTCGGCCCGCGAGCTGTGCCCTTGTGTCAATACGCTCCTGAAAGATGACGAGAAAAAGATCCTCAACACACTCGCCCGGGAGATCAGCGAAGACCATTCTGCAACCAAGGTCTGCAAAAAGCTGGCGGATATCGTCAAGTGCGGGTGTGCTTTCCATCATGCGGGACTGACACCTAAGCAGCGCCAACTCATCGAAGAGAATTTTAAAAAGAACATCATCAAGGTCATCTGCTCAACACCAACGCTGGCCGCCGGGGTCAATCTTCCGGCCCGCCGCGCCATTATTCGCGACTGCAAACGTTATGCCAGCGGGTTGGGCTCGGTGTATATTTCCACCTCGGAATACAAACAATGCGCCGGTCGAGCGGGACGCCCTCAATACGATGATTACGGGGAGGCCGTGTTGATGGCCAAATCCCTTTCGGAACAAAATGTTTTATTTGAGCGGTTTATTCTAGCCAAACCTGAACCGGTGACCTCAAAGCTGGGAACTGAAGCCGCGCTGCGCATCCATATCCTATCTTCCATCGCCGCGGGGTATGTGCATGATCTGAACTCCATGTTTGATTTTCTCAATCACACCTTTTTGCACCATCAGCAGCAAGGGACTAATATGGTAGGACTGGTCGGCGACATTTTTGAATTTTTGCACAAAAATGGCTTCATCGATAAAAGCGGTTTTAAGTATTTTACCACTCCCTTTGGACAGACCACCAGCCGCCTTTACATTGACCCTATGACCAGCCTCACTTTGAGGGAAGGGTTGACCAAGATCCACAACGGCAAATCATTTTCTACCTACGGGCTTTTGCATATGCTCACCTGCTGCCCTGACAGCGAAATGTTAAGTGTCGGCAAAAGCGATTACGATGAGCTGGAAAGTTTAAGCCAAAAGATCGAAGACGAATTAATTCTCACCCCCAATGACCTGCCCATGCTGCAGGATGTGTATACTTTTTATGCTACCCTGAAGACCATGTCGCTATGGTCGCGCTGGATCGATGAAGACCGGGAAGAATCCATGTGCGATGATTTTAACGTCGGTCCGGGAGATATTTACCGCCACGTGGAATCTGCCGGATGGCTGTTGCACGCGGCAGGCCAAATCGCCGAACTGCTGCACTTCAAGAAAATGACCTTTGATCTGGAAGCGTTACGCCTACGGGTACGCTACGGTATCAAAGAAGAGTTACTGGAATTAGCCTCTTTGGAGGGGGTCGGACGTGTCCGGGCCAGGGTTCTGTTTAAACACGGTTATCACAAACTAGTTGATCTTAAAGGTACTACTGTCGATCATCTGGCAGGCATCAAAACCATCGGCAAGTCGCTGGCCCAAAGCATCGTGCAGCAGATCCATCACCCGATACCTAAACGCTTCACCGCTAAAAAACACACCTTCACGCAAGACGAAATCGAACCGGTTGCGGAGATCAACGAGGTCTGGACGGACTAATGCCATCTAGAATTAAATCGCTGGATATCCTCCGGGCACTGGCCGTTCTTTTGGTTTTATGCCGGCATATCATGCGCGCCTACCCCACGAATAACGAGTTCCTTTCTAATTTCGTCCATATATTAAGAAGATCCGGCTGGTGCGGGGTCGATCTGTTCTTCGTGTTAAGCGGTTTTCTTATTTCGGGGTTATTATTTAAAGAACATTTAAAATACCAGACGATCTCATTTACACGTTTCTTTATCCGAAGAGGCCTGAAGATCTACCCTTTATTTTATTTAATGATCTTTTTTACCCTGGCTTTATCCTATTTGCCCCATTGCTGGATCGCCGAGATTTTCTTTATGCAGGATTATTTCCCGTCGGCTTGGGAACATACCTGGTCACTGGGAGTTGAAGAAAAATTTTACCTTCTGCTTCCCCTGCTTTTCCTGGCAGCCCCCCGTATCTGCAGATCTAAAAACTCCGACTTTGGCTGGATCCCTGTGGTTTCTCTGATCATCGGCCTTTCCTGCCTGCTCTTGAGACTGCTCACCCATTTTTTCGATCCCCATCCTGCGAACTACCTGTTAACAGAGGTCTTCCCCTTTCATTTGCGCATGGACTCACTGTTCTGCGGCGTGGTTATTTCTTATTACTACCATTATCACACCTCAACATTTAAAAAGATCGCTCAAAAATATAAATATTTATTCTTAGTCCTGGGAATAACCTTATTTATTCCCGCTTTTCTTTTAGAATTAAACTCGCCTTTTATCCTCACCTTTGGCTTTACCTTGTTGTATCTTGGAAGCGGTCTGGTGCTCATCGCTGTTGTTGACGCCCCCTTAAAACCAGGACGATGGACAGCCGTTCTGGCTTATATCGGTGCTAATTCTTATGCCATTTATTTATGGCATATGCCGGTAGAAAGACTTTATGTCCGGTATCAGGGGCTTCTGCCGCAAGGCTGGAGCAATTGGTATAGCTATATATTCTGCTATTTTGTAGGAAGCCTGGCTTTAGGCATTATAATGTCCAGAGTGATCGACCAACCGATACTAAAATGGCGTGACAAAATTCTTCCCCGTTTATGAGCAAACCTTTTTATTATTTTGTTTCCGTTGGATTACTACTTCTGGTCCTGCTTAATTTTCAGACTATCATGCAGGAAGAAGCTTTAACAACATTGGAGCATACCGTCGATAATCCGGCTGAGATGCCCGGCAAACCGTTCTTAGGTCTTTGCCCTTTTCTTAAAGATATTCATGTGGCCGGTTATTATACCGACCTGATCTACCAGGATAACCGACCCTCTATCCAAGATTATATTTTTGAACAGGCTAAAGCGGCTTTGGTGCCGACCATCCTGGACCGCTTTCATCCCGGGACCCATGAGTATGTGGTGATGTACTTAAACAACCCGGGATCTTTTGCCCAAGTGCTTACCTGGTCTGATGCTACGGTCGTTAAGCGTCTGGGCAATAATATTATTCTATTAAAACGGCTAAAAAAATGAACCTCCTGCTTCCCTATATATTTGTCATTATCTTGGGCACTTTACTGTTTGCCATTATTCAGCGGCGATATCCTCATGAACCCCTGGAGATGATCGTCACCTTTTGGCTGGGGCTGGGAAGCTGTGCCTTAGCCACTTTTTACACCCTGGTGATCATCGGCCATTATGATCGCCCGGCCATTCAAACAGTCACGCTTTCTCTGGCGGGACTTTTGTATATTATTTACCGTTTACGTTTTAAATCTCCCTCTTCTTTGGCCAAGGCAAACCTTACACCATTAACCACATGGCTGTGGTTTTTGCTTCTTGCCGTACTTTTTGGCGGACTTATGTCTATCCACGCCGCTCATAACCCCTTTGGCGATTGGGATGCCTGGTCATTTTGGAATTACATTCCCCGTTATATTATCTTAGGCGGCTCTCACTGGCCGGACCTCTATATCTACGGCCAAGAGGCTAAACATCCTTGGGCCTTGCCGGCCTGGAACGTGTTCGGATCCGCCTGGGGCTTGGGCGCTGTGGCAGCATTAAATATTTTTACCCGTTTCAGCAGTCAGGTGTTTGCCCTGATAACGCTGGCAACCGTATTCTTTGGAATTCTTAAACTCACCCGAAGCTTGATCCCGGCATTGCTGGCGAGTTTATGGCTTTTAAGCATTCCGATTTTTACCAGCCACTCTGTAAGCCAATATGCCGATATCCTGATGGCCGGTTTGATTGCGATCAATATGCTATTACTGGTGCAAACCGCATGCCCCGGCACAACCCAAGCGGATGCTACCCTGCTGGGATTACTGCTAGGGCTAATGGCCTTTGTTAAAGATGACGGGATCCTCTGTGCCGCTATTATGTTCGGGTTACTGCTATGGAGCGTTAAACTCAATAAAAAATCCTGTCTTTCGGCCTTTGGGGCGTTTGGCACGGTATTCTTAGCCAGCCTTTTTATTAAATACTGGCTGTCCCTGGCTCCGGACGCTGAGCATCTATTCCATGCCCCTCAAAGCATTGATCCTTTACGCTGGTATTTGATCGGTATGGACTTCTGGTATCTGTTCACCGACAGGCTTTATGGCGGGATCGTGATCATTCCCGTTATACTCATTTTGATCAAATTTTCCGTGGGATGGAAGAAAACGGCAGGGATCATGGCTAATTTCTTAATAGCGTATTTGGTATGCTTTTTAGGCTTTGTGCTTATCCGGAATAATTTGGTCAACTATCTGGCGGGGGCTTCTTACCGGTTCATTTTTCAGTTACTGCCGTTGGCCATGATATTATTATTTACCTGCGTGGACGATCCATGAATCTGAATTAAGTATTGTGTCCCCTTAATTCCTTAATTCTATGTTAAAAGACCAGAAAATATCTCTCGTTATTCCCTGTTTGAACGAAGCACAGGCTTTGCCGGGCCTCTTAGAAAGAATCCCTGAGGGCATCACAGAGGTTATGGTGGTTGATAACGGCTCAACCGACGGCAGTGCGGACGTTGCCAGGAAATATTCGGCAACAGTGATAACAGAGGATGTTAAAGGGTATGGCTCGGCATTACTGAGAGGCATTGCTCATGCCCAAGGAGATATTATTGCGTTATTAGACGCCGATGGGACGTATTCCATCCAAGATCTGACGGATCTTTTGATATTAATGGAAACCGATCATTTGGATCTTATCAGCGGCTGCCGGTTTCCTTTGGTTGATCCTGCGGCGATGCCTTTGGCCAACACATTAGCCAACCATTTCATCTCATGGTTCATTTCTGTTCAATTTAGGATCAATATTAAAGATTCACAATCAGGATTGATCATATTTAAAAGAAATTTATTGGATAAAATAACGATAAAGAATAAAGGAATGGGGTTTTCCCAGGAAATTAAAATTAAAGCATGGCTGCAGCCCGACGTACGCTGCACGGAAAAGCACATCCATTATAAAGTCCGGATCGGAAAAAGTAAGTTTAACGGAATTAAGGATGCCTTAAAAAATTTATTTGCTTTAATTACTGTGCACAAGGGCTTGCGGTTGGGACGCGGAAATAATTGGTAGACGTCACCAATTATTTTGGGATGATTCATAGATGGATTGGTCGGACGGAAACTTATTTTCCATCCCAATTTGCCTGCACTGTCAGGGACGAGGATTATAAATACCAAGACAAGTGCAGCATAATGCACAAAATATCTTCCAATGTGAATGCCAACCTCGAATTTTAGTTAAAACTTGCCCCCCAACCGGGTAATCCCTGCTCACGGGTATTTCAACGACATGGAGACCTAATCCGGGAGCGCGATAGTTAATATAATATTGCAAACGGTACCCATGGCTCAATTCTTGACGAAAAGGTTGAAATCTCCGGTGTTCCAATAATCTCCGGCTTATTCCTTTAAAACCATTTATAGCATCTGTATAAGGATATCGACTGGCTATATTCATCATCGGTAAAAAAATCATACGGATACACATTAACCGCAATAACGGCGTGTGCCGATAGGAGCCTGCGGGTAAAAACCGGGACCCTTGAATCAGATCTGCCCCTTGCTGAAACTCTGCCACAAAACGGTTTACCGCATCCATTCCATCTTTGCCATTCCCATCCACCATAATAACTCCGTCATAGCCCTGTGCTAATGCATACGCTATTGCTGTCTGATATTGGGCGCTTAACCCCAATTTCCTTCGATCCACAACCAAGGCAAACACTTGATTAGCTATCTGGTCGGGCGCAGTGGCCCCATCTACACTTCCTCCATCAGCAACAATAATATCTGCCTCGCAAGAAGCCTCTGCCAATTGTTGCAATTGCCGAGTAAACCGTTGCCCTTCATTTAAGACGCCTATAATCACACAATAACGTGTGCGGCGAGGACGGAACGTATGAATGACCGGAGAATGTGACATATTTCTTACTTAATACTAATGCATGATTCTAATGGTTACATGTTTTTCGAACCTTTTAATAATCGACGCATTTTGTTTTGTGCGTTTTAATAAAATGACCATTTTGTCATTATCTAAATAAATAAGCGCCCAATGGGGGTCCCTCAATCGGTTCATCATAAACCGGCCTCCCCAGGCTGTAGTATCCAATTGCCAGAAAATGACATTAAATTGATATTGCTGATCCATCGTCTGCCAATAGGATTCGATGAATGGCCTATGGTCATCCATATTTCTTAAAAAATCAACAGGATAAGCTTCCATTCTATTATCAACAAATATTTTATATTGGGGGGCTAAATAAAATATGAGATAACTTCCAATATTGAAATTATTAAAAACAGGCCCTGAAATTCCTTCTTTCTTAAAGAATTCCATAGCATTGTTTGAGTCAGATCCCATCTCCAGACTGCGCGGCTTAGTCCAGTCACAATTGACCGATGCTGATGTTAATATCCCCGTTAGCACTAATAATATCCCCATATTCTGTCTAAATGGGGCTGTCCACTTTTCTGAAATCTTGCTATACGCTTGCGATGCCAAGGGTATCCAAAAAAGACCATACAACCCTATCATCCTCACCGCAGTCAATGCCTCTAAAGATAAAATGATAAACAGCCCCCCACTAAAAATGTACTTTTTATACCCCTCCTGTTGAACTAAAGAAACCAAAACGACTATTAACAAGGCCATGGTGCAAAAAAAGTAGATATAAAGACTTTTATCTATTATAAAGAACAAATTTGAGAAAAAAACCAACTCATGATTCATCATCGTCAAAACGGAAGGGACCCGTATTAAATTAAAATAGTAAAACACCGACTTCAACTCTGTTACTGGAAATTTATAACCTATACCAATGTGAAACGGTAACAATGCCCCATATAAACCTGAAGGGTTGACTAAACAGGCCCCTAGCAATAGCAAAAAGATGTTCCTTAATAAATTCGCCTCTTGTACTTGAACGTTACCTTTTGCCTGACACCAAAAAAGAACCATTAAGAGAGGCCCCATGATAAAAAATATGTGCATGTTGACCCAGATGAGTTGTATCAAAGATAAAATGATGGCCAAATGCAATGGTTTTATGCGTCCTTGATGGTACATATCTATTAAATAACAAAAAAGACCGCAAAAAAGATAACTGAAGCCCTCTGGACGGATTTCACTGCGCCCACAAATCAACGGAAAGCTCAATAACCCAAATGCACAGAGCACAGAAAAATCTGAAAAACGACGCCAACAGTAAAAGAATAATAGAAATGTCAATAACTCGATCAGCAAGTACGAAAGAGAAAGCCCCGTAAATCCAAAAAAATACCATAAAACATAACAAAAGACCCCAAATAGCCAGTGATGATTAATAAAAGGATACTGGGGACAAGTATAGGAATAATAATTCTTATATAAAACATTCCATTGCCCCTGCGTGATAAGTTCTCCATTTTTAATATGACGACCTAGATCAACTTGAGACAAATGGATAGGAACAGCTAAATGAAATGCCAGCCAAAGCACAAGCAAAATCAAGATCAATAGCTTCTCTCTTTTTCCAAGACCGCCAGATATGAGCACGCTGCCTCCTCTACACAACTTGATCCGTAAGTATTAATTGAACCATTTAAACATAACACAGCAGGAGCGCAGCTCCTAGAAATTTAAGCATATCTTCGTAAAAAAGATATGCCGATATTATTTTGGCGGGCTTGATCGCGATTAACATGCTTTTACTCATAGCCATCGGCACTACCAAAGCGAATACTACCCTGCTGGGGTTGATGGCCTTTGTTAAAGACGACGGGATCGTGATCATTTCCGTTATACTGATCTTGGTCAAAGTTTCCGTCGGTTGGAAGAAAACGGCAGGGGTCATGGCTAATTTCTTAATAGCGTATTTGGTGTGCTTTTTATGCTTTGTGCTGTTGAGGAATAATTTGGTCAACTATCTGGCGGGGGCTTCTTACCGGTTTGTCTTTCAGTTGCTGCCGTTGGCGATGATCCTGTTGTTTACCTGCGTCCTTACGGTTTAATAATTGGTAGACGTCACCAATTATCCAAGGTCCGCCCCTACGGCTTTAAGGATACTGCTATTGTTTTGCCTTCGTCATCTACCAGCACAACGCTGTCGGCTTTGATCTCTTTTACCTTCGCGCCTTTTACTGTATTGCCTATACCTACTACTGTTCCGTTGATGATCACACTGGGCTTAGTGCTTCCTAAAAAGATCCCCTGCAATACATAATGGGGTTTGATCTTGACTACTTTACTTTCTACCGGTTTGATCTCAACCTTGGGGGCCGGCGGGGTCAGGGCGCTGGTATCGAAAGGGTCCCTCTGCCCCCAAGCCCTGTCTGAAAGAACGGACTCCGTATCTTTGTCCGCCATCAGAGCCTCGATCTCTTTTTTCTGGGCGATCATCCCTAAAGAAGGGTCGGCTGCCCGGGCGCTCAGATTGAACCCTCCTGAGAGAAAAATGGATGCCCCCACTATGATCTGTTTATTGATTTTCATCATCTTTAGCCGTTAATATGGCAAAAATTATCTGGGCCTGGACTTCGGCAGCATTTTTCTTGTCACTGATAATGTGCATGGTCTCGATATCCAGAACAGCATCCGGCATATCCCTGACAGCTGTTAAGAAAAGCCCCAAGTCCTTGAAAGATCCCCCGGCCTGTACCGTGAATATTTTCCGTACATAAGCGCTGGCCTCATTATTCTGCTTATCGGTTTCGACCGAAGCCCCGATCTCGGCTTCTATATTATTCTTACTGGCAAGGCCCTGGATCTTATCGAGCGCATCATCGATCTTGCCCTGTGAGATTATTGTAACCCTCGAGAACTTGTCTTTGTGCGCGATGAGATCCTTGAAAAAATGCACCACGGTAAGGTCTTTGTCCCTCTGGACGGAGGCCTGTTTGATGCCGATCATCAGCGGCGGAAATAGCAGCAGGTCCAATATAAGGATGCCCGCCAGGCATAGCGACGCCATCCCTTCCATGGTTTTGATATTACTTAGCTTCAATGGTGAAATTGGAGCGATCATGATGCTCGGCATCCTCCTGGATCGTGGATATTTTGACACTCTCGGCAAATAGGCGCTTTAGATCAGCCGTCAACGGTTTCAATATTTTCTTGGCCTCCCGCTCTTTGGCCAATATCACCCCGGATAACGTTAAGCTTCCCTTATCCATATTCAGATCGGTCAGGAATACCTGGGACGGCAAATGGCTAAGGACCCTTAACAGCCCCCCCATATCCTGACGATGCAAAACGGTCTTGCGGATCAAAAGCTCTCCCTTGACCCCCTCAATGGCCGGCATTAAGGGCCGGTACTCATCCATCTTTGCGATCGCGCCCAGCCGGACCATCAATGTCGCATAAAAGAAAACCGAAACCAGCAACACGGTCATGGCGCCGGCTGACAACAATATCTTCCGGCCAAATTTCTTGCGGGAGTCCCGCAAAGGCTGTGGCAATAGATTGATCCCCTTGCCGTCGGATAACGCCGCCCCTATAGCCAGGGTCAAGCGCTGGCGAAGTTCCAGATCATCCAGCATCCCTTCATGAAGGAAGGCCACATCCTGCAGAGAATTGCCCATGCCTACCGGCAGGCCTAACTCGGCATTCAGGAATTCCGGCAATCTTTTGAGCATCGTCCCTTCGCCGGAAAGGACCAGCCTGTCGATCTTGTCCCCGCGGTTCTTGTCATAATAAAAATCAAAGAACCGGGTAATTTCCTTGATCAGCTGCTCGAGTTTGGGACGCAGCAGGGAAATGGCCTGATTAGCCGTGATCTTTTCAGGGATCAAATAATCTTCACTCGCGGAAGGGATACCGAATTCTTTCCTGACCCACTGGGCTTCTTGAAGCGTCAACTCCACCTTACCCTTGCTGGTCGACAACGCACTGGTCAAACACTGGATAAAATCAAAACCGGTGATATTGATCTTGCGGGAAAATTCCAGATGCCCGTCCCGGTAAATATCAAGCTCGGCGGACATCAAACCCATTTCCAGCATCACAATGGTTTCCTGTTTTTTGAGCTGGGATATTTTAATGACATTTTCCAGCGCGATCGAAACAGGGATGATCCTGACTAGATCAAGGCCCATGAAATCCGGCACTTGCAAAAGCTTCTTGAGGCCGGCCACGCGGTCCTGTTCCAGGGGGGGGAAATGCGCCAGGAGACTGTCGATCGAGCTGCGGGCCACCGCCGCGACGATGACACTGGTTTTCTCCACATTCTTATCGGTGATGTTCCCGACGACCTGAAAGTCGAACACCGGATCATCAATAGAGAAATGCTGGGAATTGCCCACTTCGATGGTGACGGCATCAAACAACTCAGCCTCAGGCATCCGGGGCATGGTGATATAATCGACGATGGTCTTCTGGTTGGAAACGGTACAGACGATATCCGCATGGCGGGTATCAAAACGCGCTAAGACTTGTCTGAGCGCATCCGTCGCGGCTTTTTCCCGCTCGGCTTCCCCCACGATCCCGATATCCCCGACTAAGGCTTTAATGATCGTGGGCCGGCCCTGGTAAAGGGCCGCCTGGGCCACATTCACAGAGCTATACCCGATATCAATACCGATCACCGTCTTACCGCGGGCTAAAGTTTGTCCTAGCTCCATGATATCGTTATTTCCCCTAGCAACCTGAACCGTTGGTCACGCAAATATTACCGGTACCCTTGGTAACGGTCGATCCAGAAAGCGATAAACCCGTTAAATTTGCACCCGTACCAACGGACGCAATAACATAATAATTGCCGCTGACTATAGCCTCGTATTCTGCTGCCGATGAAGAGAACGGATCGGTCGGACAGGTGCCGGGAACAATGGCGGGTGTGGCATTAGCAAAGTATGACGAGCAAGGAGACGCTATTGTGCCTGCTGTCGGATACGTATGCGGGCTGGTATTGCTATAATAAGACTCCATGGCCGCCTGCAAAGTTTGCAGCTCTGCCTTGGCCTGAGCCAATTGCCCTGCTTGCTGCATACCCTTCATGCGGGGGATGGCAATACCGATAAGAATAACCAATACTGAAAGCACAATAACCAGTTCAAGAATCGTAAACCCTTTTTTCATTTTTTTCTCCTTTTTTTTAAGAAACTATCTTTGAATCGTTCTAACCATTTCGAACATCGGCAAAATGATCGAGGCCATAATGACCCCGACCACGATCCCCATCACGGCGATGAACGCCGGTTCTACTAAGACCATCAGCTCCTTGACCTGGAACTGGACCTTGCTTTCATAAAAATCCGCGACCTTATTGAGCATCATGCCCAGATTACCCGTCGATTCTCCGACGGATATCATATAGGTCACATCCCGGGGGAATTCCCGTCTGGTCATCAGGGCCGGATGGATCCCTTCCCCTTTTTCCACACTGGCATAAATTTCCCCGACGATCGCGACAAATACGTTATTTTCCAGGATCTGCTGCAGGATCTTAAAGCTTTGCAGCAACGGGACCCCGGTATCAAGCATCGCCGCCAAGCTGCGGCAAAAACGCGCCACCAGGACCTTCTTGATCAAAGAACCGACCAGCGGCAAATCTAACACCACATGATCGAAGAAGTCCTTGCCCTTGGCTGTCCTCAAATATAGTCTAACACCAAAGAATGCCCCTATCAACCCAGGAATATAATAAAATGGGTAGTGTTTGATCCAAAGCCCCGTCGCATACATGATCCGGGTCGGCAGGGGTAACGGGACATTGGCCCGGGTAAAGATCTGCACGAACTGCGGCATCAAAAACGTAATGATCAAAACCACGATGCCGATACACGCCGTCAATAACACGATGGGATATACCATCATCCCCCGGATCGTTTGTCTCATGTTATCCTGTTTCTCCAGAAAGATCGACATGTCCCTGAGCACCTTGGGCAGGGTCCCGGATATTTCTCCGGAACGGATCATATTGACAAAAAAGTTAGAAAAAACCTTCGGGAACAGCGCCAGACTTTCCGAGAACGACGAACCGTCGGATATCTTTTGGCTTACTTTGTGTACCACGTCGGTCAGATATGGGTTGGTCAATTGTTCGGCAGTAATGTTCAAAGCATTCAACAACGGGATACCGGCGTCCGACATGCTGGAAAGATTGGTGCACAGGATCATCAGATCGCGCGGCTTGACCTTAGTTGCCCCAAAGGAGATCTTCCCTGATAAGAAGGGGGTCGTTTTCTTTTTAACTTCACCTGCCGCCGCCACCTCTGGTGTGATCTTAACGGGAGTGAACTCTTTGGCGCGCAGTTGATTAATGATCTCCTGCACCGAATCCCCAGTCATCTGGCCGGAGACCAGTACCCCTGCGTTATTTCTGGCTTTATACGAATATTGGGTCATTTAATCGGATCATTCATC
>Ga0302320_10018104_pt1 | contig 14240 bp, 10 predicted proteins | sample Bog_T0_3_FD_202130 | JGI IMG/M metagenome (GOLD analysis project Ga0302320, IMG submission 202130) | Peat permafrost microbial communities from Stordalen Mire near Abisko, Sweden - Bog_T0_3 | ecosystem: Environmental > Terrestrial > Soil > Wetlands > Peat | place: Sweden: Abisko, Stordalen Mire...
ATTCAATCTCGAGGGCCGCTTTCTGCGTGAATTGCGGCCAGAGGACTCCGGCCCTTTCACCGGGATGGCTGTCGATCCGCGAGGATTGATTTATCTCATGACGGACATGGGAAACATCGAAGTGATCAGTCCGAAAAACGGCGAACTGTTACTACGCTTCGGGAATTACGGCACTCAGCCGGGCGAGTTTGTAAATCCCAACGGGATATTCATAGATTCATCAGGCCGCCTCTCGGTGGCCGACACGGGAAATCGGCGCGTGCAGGTCTTCCAGATCACAGATGTCGCGAAAACAACTTGGGCCACCACCACGCCATAGTTGGTAGCACCGTCGGAGCGCTATGCGTCCTCCTGATTCGCATAGGTAGGTCCAAACGGCCACTCGCGCCGAGCCAGCGCGCGAACAAAGTAGATCACAAGCCCTGTAATCAGCAGCACAACTGCATAACGAATCTCACGTCCGAAACCAGGACGGGAAAAGAGAATGTAGAGAAACCCGCACGTTGCAATCAAGGCGGGCAGCGGGTAGAGCCACATCCTGAAGGGCCTCGCCATATCAGGCCGTCGGACGCGCAAGACAATCACTCCGACCGATTGCAGCAGGAATTGCAGCATGATGCGAATCACTGCGAGTGCCGCGATCACATCCGCCAGCGACAGAAAACAGAAGGCGATTGCCAGTCCGCCCAACGCCAGCAGTGACACGAACGGAAAGTGGTACTTCGGGTGAATTCTGCCGAAGATGCGGAAGTAGTTGCCATCCAGCGCCGCCGCGTACGGCACACGCGAGTAGCCGAGCAACAGCGAAAACACAGAGGCGAACGCCGTCCACACAATCAGCCCTGTGATGAGATACCCGGCCCAGGCGCCATACACGCGTTCCATCATGACGGACATCACGTAGAAGCGCGTCGGCGAATGTGCCGATGACATCAGCTCGCGCCACGGCACTATGCCCAGCACGCTGACGTTCATCGTGATATACAGCACCGCGACTACGCCAATGGAAATCAGCACCGCGCGCGGTACATTCTTCTCTGCGTCCTTCACCTCTTCGCTCAGGAAGCAGATATTGTAATAGCCCCAATAGTCGTAGCTCGCCACCAGCATGGCCGCGCCCAACCCGGTGAAAAATTCCGGAGTCAGTTGGAATGCGTGTGCGGGAAAGTCCAACGCAAGTTTTCGGTCGAAGTGCGTAAGCCCGGTAAAGATGATCCATGCCAGCGAGCCGAACACTCCTACGGACAGCAGGCGCGAAAACCACGCAATATCCGTAATACGGCGATAGAGGAGAAACACAGCCAGGCACACGCTCAGAATCGCGACAATCGTGCCGTAGGAAAAAAACGCCGTGGCCTGCATCGTCCCAATCAGCGGCAGGTTCAAGTGCAATGCGTGGGACGCAATCTGATGCGTAAGCGGCTTGTAAAAATAGCTGGCATAACTGGAGAGTCCAAGGCAGCCGGACGCAATCGAAAGTGGCGCGCTGAACGTAACTTGCCAGACGAAAAGAAAGCTCAGCAGACGACCAAACTTGTTAGGCCCGTAAATTTCCTTCAGGAAATTATAAGTGCCGCCAGCCTGCGGCATCGCCGCTCCCAGCTCCGCAATGACCAACCCGTCACACACGGCAAACAGCGCACCGAAGATCCATCCCAGCATTGCCTGTGGACCGCCCATCGCCCCAATAATCAGGGGAATCGTGACGAAAGGCCCCACCCCAATCATGTCCAGGATGTTCAGCAGCACGGCGCTGCCCAGTCCCATGCCCCGGATCAGCGGACGGTTTTCAGAAGTGTGCGGCATCAGGTCGTTCTCTCCTACTTACGATTCTGTCACAGCAAGACATGACGTAGCTCACCGCGCGCGACTCCCGTGTCGTTATTCAATCATGCCGCTCGCGCCTCACGTGGCGCGACGGAGGCATTCTTATGGCCGCATCAGCTCCAGCTCCGGCACCAGTGAAGGCGAAGGTGCTCGACCCCTCTACCGTGCAGTGGAATCCTCATCCGAAATTCAAAGGCGTCGATTTAGCCTATTTGCTTTCGAAGAAAGAGGAAGGCATTGATATAACCTGTTTCCTCGCGCGCTGGCATGTGGGCGCTGAAATTCCCCGGCACATCCACGAGGAGTCTGACGATATCCTCTACATCCTCCAGGGAAAAGGGAAGATTTGGATCGACGGAATCGGCGAAGTGCCGCTCAGCGCAGGTTCTTTCGTGAGAGTTCCCAAAGGCGTGCTTCACCAGCCACATGACGTGGAAGAAGAGATGATTGTGCACGACACGTTCTTCCCCGCCACGGTGTAAATGGATTTGCTCAAGGTGTTCGCAATAGGTGCCCGGGCAGGACAAATACACGCCCGGGCATCAATTCAAATGATTGCGTGTCACACAGATGCACTCGTTCACAGCGGATGATTGGGATCTCCAGAAAAAACCTCGAGGCTTCCCTCGCCGCTCGTGGCCGTGATCGGAATTACCGGCTCTTCCTCGGGAGTTGAGACGCGCATTGCATCCAGTACGCGCGATGTGTGCTGGCCGCGCCGCATCACCATCCGGCCCGTGCGGGAAATCTCAAGAATCTGATTATCTCCCTCGTTCAGCACCTGAATCAGACCTTCAATTTTGGAGGCTACGCCCGTAATCTCCAGCATCAGTGATTCCGGCGCAAGATCGACCACCCGTGCGCGGAAAATCTCGGCGAGTTGGAAAATTGGTGCGCGCGTATGCGGTGTCGCCGCCACTTTAATCAGCGCGAGCTCGCGCGTGACGCACGATAGCTGACCGATGTCATCCACGTCGAGAACATTTTCCAACTTGAAAAGCGAAGCCTTGATGCGATGTCCGGAGCCCGGCGCGGCCTCGGCGACAATCGTCATGCGCGATACATCGGACCGCTCCGAGTGACCCACCGTGAGCGAGATGATATTGATATTCAGTCGGCGGAACAGCGAGGCCACGCGGGTCAGCACGCCGGGCTTATCTTCCACGAGAGCGACAAATGTATGCAGCATATCTTTCTCCAGATTAGCGAAATAGCAAATCAGCTCGCTAGCAACGCTTTGGTTACGGCTCTTCTGCCGTCTCAATCAGCGGATTATGTCCGTTTGACGGTCGTCGAATCATCTCATCAAGCGCCGAACCCGGCGCGATCATCGGATAGACGGCATCCTCTTTTTCAACCATGAAGTTGATCAGGAACGGCTTGTCTGAACTGCGCGCGGTTTGCACCGCTGGCAGCACCTCGGAACGCTTGCGAACCGTCGTGCCCGCAATGCCGTGAGCCTCGGCCAGTTTCACAAAGTCCGGAGACAGAATTGGCGAACACGCATAGTTGCTGTCATACATAAACTCCTGCCACTGGCGCACCATGCCGAGGAAGCCGTTGTTGATCACCGCAATGTTGATGTTCAGCTTCTCCTGCATTACGGTGGAAAGCTCCGCCGCGGTCATCTGGAAGCCGCCGTCCCCGGCGATCACCCAAACCTCTTTTTCCGGGCACGCCTTCTTCGCGCCAATCGCGGCGGGCAGCGCAAACCCCATGGTGCCCAATCCGCCGGAGGTGATCAGGGTGCGTGGCGAGTCATGCTTGTAATATTGCGCCTCCCACATCTGGTGCTGGCCAACGTCGGTTACCACGATTGCGTTGCCTTCGGTGGCGCGCCATAGGTCGTGGATGACGTGCGCGGCGTAGAGGTGTCCAAGGTCGGGCAGGTTCTTGATGTCGCGCACGGCTGCATCGCCCTTCAGTGCGTTTACCGCGCGAATCCATGTCGCATCCTTGCGAGGTGCAATCTTAGGCAGAATCGTTTCGAGAATTTCGCGCAGATCGCCGATGAGCGCAACATCCACTTTTACATTCTTATTGATCTCAGACGGATCGATCTCAATGTGGATCTTCTTCGCGTTTGGAGCATAGCTTGCCAGCACGCCGGTAACGCGATCATCAAAGCGCATGCCACAGGCAATCAGCAGGTCAGACTGTTGAATAGCCTGATTCACCCAAGCCTCGCCATGCATTCCCATCATGCCCAGAGAGAGTTCATGTGACGCAGGGAAGGCGCTGATACCAAGCAGCGTGGACGCCACAGGAATATGCAGGCGCTCGGCCAGCGTGCGCACCTGATCCATCGCGCCGGATTCGAGGATGCCGTGACCGGCAAGAATGATTGGGCGCTTGGCTCCCAGGATTAGATCGGTCGCCTCGCAGATTGCATCGTGCTCGGCGGAGAGCATGGGATGCGGGCGATGGGGGAGCGGCGCAGCAGCCTCAAAGTCGTAGTCAGCCAGCCCCTGTTGCGCGTCTTTCGTGATGTCCACCAGCACGGGGCCCGGGCGTCCGGAGCGCGCGATCAGGAAGGCCTCGCGAATCACTGCAGCAATGTCCTGCGCACGCGTCACAACATAGTTGTGCTTCGTAATGGGCAATGTGATGCCCGTGATGTCCACTTCCTGAAAGGCGTCCGTTCCAAGCAGTTTGGAGGAGATCTGCCCGGTGATGCAGACAAGTGGCACTGAATCCATCATGGCCGTGGCAATGCCCGTCACCAGGTTGGTTGCGCCCGGGCCGGAGGTGCCAATCGCCACACCCACCTTGCCGGAGGCGCGTGCATACCCGTCTGCCGCATGGGCTGCGCCCTGCTCATGGCGCACCAGCACGTGGCGAATCGGATACTTTCGCAGCGCATCGTAGATGGGAAGGATCGCGCCGCCGGGATAGCCAAATACGTCGCGTACGTCTTCGCCTGCGAGCGTGGCCCATACGATTTCGGCGCCTGTCAGGCGGGTGGGCTGGATGGCTTGGGGTATAGCGGCTTTCTCGGTCATTGCTGACTCCTCCTCTTACTGCCAACGATTGAAGTGGATTTTTTATTATACCCGCACTTTTGGCCGAATTCTGGAGAGTTGATCACTTCACTTGCGTTACAGGCCTGCAGCGTCAGTGCGAATATGCATAAATCCCTGGTATATAGTTCGCCGTCACTCCAACCAACATAGGATGAGCTGACAGGTGCGAGAGGTGAGAAGAAGATGCTTATCATCCGCGCCGGGGAGGCGCAAAGCAGAGGTCAGTTTCCTTAGGAAGCGCCCAGAAATGCGCCCAACAGATTGTTGCCAAGTTCCGGAGCTACCAGCAGACACATCCGGCAGGCGGCGCTAGTCATACTCTCGTAGTGCGTCAATGCTTCATTCGTGTCCTCGCGCTTGCTTGCCAGGAAAAGCCAGCGCTTGCGAAACATGATGCGGGAAATCATTCCGTTAATCAGAATACATTCGCGCCGAACTTCTTCCATCACGTGTCGCAACTCGGAGTTGATGTCGTGCTTTTCTAGCGAATAAAGGGTGAAGGAGAGCACGGCCGAGATGTTGCTCTTCATCTGGCGCAACTCCCAGAAGGCCACCTCGAAGCGGTCTGCATGGATGGCTGACGCCTGAACCGGGTGCAGCGCTTCGATCAGTTCTTCGACCGAACACACTTTAAGTTTTCGTGCGTCAATCATTGTCCGACCTCTTTTGAGAATCCAATTCATCCCCGTTCACTCGCTAGTTCGAGAGCATCCCACCTTTTTCTCGACAGAGTCAAGTGCCTTCTGTAACCTCCGCATCTGTTCCAGCGAGGGGGACTTAGAAGCCAAATCAGGAATGGCAAAGTAGTTGATCCAAGTGATCAATCCCAGCGTGTAGCTCAACATGCCCACCTTGCGCAATGCGATCGCCGCCATCGGGCCGTGCCCCGCTATTGCACTAGCGGTAAATATATCCACCGACATGTACAGTAGGAACCCGACACCGATTCCGTATGTGCGCGTCTGCCACGGGATTCCATAATAGGAAGATGCCAGCGCGGTGAATCCGAACGCGCCGCAAAAGATGATCGCCGCCGAGCGGTTCAGCAGAAAAACTGTGTTCTCCACGCTCCGAGGAGACGCGCCGGGAAAGCAGAATGCAGCGCAGGCGGTCAGGAGAACCAGGGTGACAAGCGCAATTCTAAAGTAGCGAAGAGCGCCGTTCGGCAGGGTCGAGTAAGGGCGGAAGACCGCTGCAAAAACCTCGAACAGCACCGCGATCATCAGGGGAAGCCCCACCAGTCTCGCTCCCCAGTTGGTGGAGTAATAAAGTGGCTGATGATAGACGGCAATCCACATGAGCAACGTAGTCTTGCAGGAGCAAAACACAATGTAAATTGCAAAAGCCGTGTGTTTTCGCCAAAGGTCTTTGCGCAGAACCATGGCAACCAGTGCCCATTGCAGCAGAGAATTCAGCAGCCAGATTGCCCAGTCCAGACTCACCCTTTGTCCGCCCTTTTCCGCTCCGCGAATGGGGGACGACTGCTTCCGGTGATGATCGGAATGCCTGGATCGCCGTCGCAGAACAGAGTGGTGTAGTACGCGCACCCAATCATTGCGAGCTTGCCGATGTTATCTGTTTTCGGCAGAGAAGCTCCCCAGGGTCTATGATCGCGTTAGTTTCAATCGATTCTAAACTGAATTCGCGGAAGGTGCATACGCAGATGCCTTCAGTGCTGGCCGCAAATCTGTTCTTCAAGCTATTGTAGGATTCAGAATAGAATGATTGGAGGAGATCGTGCGATTGTGGCGTCTCCTCATTTCGCATTGAGGGATTCTCCCGATGGATGCAGCGGACGAGCAAAAGCTCAAACGATCCGAGAGGCGTCTGCGCTCGCTGATTGACAATGCTCCATACGGCGTTTATCAGAGTGATGCGCAAAGCCTTCGCTTTCTCGATGTCAATCCCGCGCTGATCGAAATGCTGGGGTACTCCTCGCGAGAGGAACTGATGGACATTGAGATTCCGCGTGACGTGTACGCCGAACGCACGGCCTGCGCGGACTTCGTTCAGCAGTGCCGTCAAGCCGGGCGCGCGGAGTGCGAAACCGTGTGGCAGCGCAAAGACGGCAGGCATCTCAGGGTGCGCATCAGCGGTCGGCAGTCGCGCAACGGGAACGGAGAATCCCGCCTCGAAGTTTATGCCGAAGATATATCAAAGCGCGCCGAGTTGGAGCAGCAGCTGCGTCAGGCGCAGAAGATGGAAGCGGTTGGAAATCTAGCGGGCGGTATCGCTCACGACTTCAACAATCTGCTCATGATCATCTCCAGCTACACCCAGATGCTGGAAGACGAACTGCCTCCCGGTGACCGGTTGCGCCAGCATACCCGGCAGGTTATCAAAGCGGTGGAGCGCTCCTCCTCCCTGATTCAGCAATTGCTGGCCTTCAGTCGCAAGCAGGTTCTATCCCCGCGCATTCTCGATGTAAATACGGTGATCGAAGAGACGGCCAAGATGATTCGGCGCCTTATTGGTGAAGACATCGAACTCGTTCTCTCTCTCGATCGCGCGCTGCCCATGGTAAAAGCTGATCCTGACCAGATCGGGCAGGTGCTTTTGAATCTCTGCGTTAACGCGCGAGACGCCATGCCCAGCGGCGGTAAGCTCACGATCAAGACGCACAGTCCCGTCATCGGCACCGAAGCCGTGGAAACCATGCCCGGCGTTACTCCCGGTCTGTATGCAGCTCTCTCTGTCAGCGATGACGGAGTCGGAATACCCGCCGTTGTGCAGTCGCGTATCTTTGAACCGTTCTTTACCACTAAGCCATTGGGTAAGGGCACAGGCCTCGGCCTCTCCATGGTCTATGGTATTGTCAAGCAGAGCGGCGGCTACGTTACCGTTGATAGCGTGGTAGACTGCGGCACCACGTTTCAAATCCTCTTCCCGTCGGTTGAAGAAACCGCGACAGAGATGGAAGCTGACAACACGGAGCTTATTGCAGGAAATGGCGAGACCATCCTTGTCGCCGAAGACGAGGCCGCGCTTCGCGAATCCATTGCTGCCTATCTCGTCCACAACGGCTATAAAGTGTTGAAAGCGTCAAACGGGGAAGAAGCGTTGAACGTGGCCGCACGACACCAGGGAACTATCAGTCTACTGTTGGCCGATGTTGTGATGCCTAAATTGGAAGGAGCCGGATTGGCTTCCGAGCTAACCAGGCTGCGGCCTGAAATCTCAACCCTCTTCATCTCGGGCTATACCGATCACAGGGTACTCGATCACCTGCCAAAGTCGCACAAGTGCATCGTGCTGCAAAAGCCTCTCAATTTGCGCTCACTGCTGGCCACCATCGGCGAAACAATCAGCAAGAACTCTTAACCGGTCGGCTGACCTGGGTTTGCTGATAAGGGGTTCCGCTCACGGTTGAATCATCTGTCCAGCCGTCGGCTTCACCTGCTGCTGCTCCAACTCGTGCGCATCCCACCCGCCGCCCAGTGCTTTCACCAAATACACCGTGCTCACCATCTGCTGGCCCAGCAACTGCGTGGCAAGCCGTTCGTTAGAGAGCAGAGTGCTCTGCGCGGTAATCACGTCCAGATAAGTCGTCACGCCGCCCACGTAGCGGTTGTTGGCAATCGCCAATTCGCGGCGTGCATCTTCCACTGCGGCCGCCTGCGTCGTCGCTGCCTGCGATAGTGTCTCCAGGTTGCTGATGCCGTCCTGCACCTGCTGGAAAGCGGTCAACACGGATTGACGGTAGTTCGCCACCGAGGCGTCATAAGACGAGCGTGCAGCGGCCAGGTTGGCACGGTTTCGTCCACCTGAGAAGATCGGTTCCAGTGCATCTGCGCCGAGCACCCAGAAAAGGCTTGGAGCATTGGCAAGCGTAGCAATGTCGCGGCTCTGCCAGCCCCCACCTGTGCCGCCCAGCGTGATGCGCGGATAGAAAGCTGCCCGCGCGATTCCCACCTGCGCGTTGGCGTATGCAATCTGCCGCTCGGCCGTGGCGATATCGGGTCGCCGCTCCAGCACCTCGGAGGGCACTCCCAATGGCAATGCCGGAGGAGCAGTCTTCAGCGGCGCGGCGGCCACTGAAAAGCTTGTAGCGGACTGGCCCACCAATACTGCGATGGCATGCTCATACTGCGCCCGAGACTGTTTCACCAATGCAAGCTGCGTCAGCGTCGCATCCAGCAGCGCCGACTGTTGCGCTACTTCCAAACCGCTGGCAATGCCGCCATTATGGCGGTTGTTCACCAACTCCAAACCCTTGCGCTCGTAACCGACGGACTCCTCGACAACCTGTAACTCGGCGTCCAGTTCGCGCAGAGTGAAGTAGTCAGCCGCCAACTCGGCGGTCAGCACAAGTTGTGCGTTGGCCAGGTCGGCAGCGGTGGATTGCAGCGTTGCGTTCGCGGCCTCCACGTTTTTCCGCACGCGGCCAAAGAGGTCCACTTCGTAGTTGATGCTGAAGGGAACTGTGAAAACATTCTGCGTGTAGGGAGTGTTAGTAGCCGCCGCGCCGTTCAGTGGACGATTGCCTGAGCCGCGCTCACGTAACGCGCCGGGGTCCACACCAAGCTGGGGAAATAATCCGGACGTAGCGACCTTGGCGACTGAGCGAGCCTGCTCCAGCCTGTCTCGCGAGACGAGCAGAGACTGATTAGCCGCCAGCAGTTGCTGTTCGTAGCCATCCAGCGCCGGATCGTGAAAAACCTGCCACCACAGTCCTTTTGGAATCGCATCCTTGGGCGCAGCCAACTGCCAGGGCTGCCCCTTCCACTCCACCGGCATAGCCGTTGTGGGAGCCACCGCAGCGGGCTTCGTGTAGCGCGGTCCAACCGCACAGCCTCCGGCGAATGCCAGCAACCCGAGCCCCGCAACCAGTGTCGCTCGTGTCAGTCGTCTGCTCACGACCCGCTTCCTTTCTGGGCTGTTCCCTGCGGCTGATTTTGTCCTTGCTGGGGTTGAGCGACTCTCACCTGCTGTCCCTCTTCCAGAGAGTCCGACGGATTAATAACAACCCGTTCGTTCACCTGCAGACCGCCCAGAATCTCAAGCGTAGTGCCGTAATCTCTGCCAATCGTCAGCGGACGCAACTGCACTTTGCCGTCCGCTCCCACCACGGCCACTCTCGCTCCCTCGGCTCGGAAGAGCATAGCGTTCACCGGAACCGTCATCTTCTGCACGTTCGCGCCTACCGCAAAATGAACCTGCCCAAATGAGCCCGGCAGCAGCGATCCATCTTTGTTGATCACATCTACTTCGGTCAGCAGCGTGCGCGTCGCGGGATCGATCGACTCCGCCGTGCGCGCCACCGTACCTTCAAACTGACGTCCTGGGAACTCCTGCAGTGTGACCGTGACCTTACCGCCGATCTTCATGAATGGCGCGTAAGCCTGCGGGACGCTGGTGTACACCCTCAGCGTATCCACCTGTGCCAGGTCGAAAAGCTCCCTGCCGCCCGCGCCGGCGTTGATCAGCGCGCCCGGGTCCACGTTGCGGCGGGTCAGCACTCCGGAGAACGGTGCGTACACGTTCTTGAAGCTCTCAAGCTGTTCGAGGCGGCGCACATTGGCATCAGCCGCAACCAGGTTCGCTTTTGCCTGCTGATACCCGCTGCTCTGCTGATCGGCCTCCTGCGCGGAAACCGAATCGCTCTTGCGCAAACTCTCCCAGCGCTCGGCGCTGATCTTTGCCAGCTCCATCTGGGACAGAATCTGCTGGCGTGCCGCACGTCCCTGGTTCAACTCCTGGTCCACCTCGGGAGCATCGATCTGCGCCAGCAACTCGCCCTTCTTGATTCGGCTGCCAATGTCCTTGTACCAGCGCACAAGGTAGCCATTGGTGCGCGCGAAAATTGGCGACTCTTTATAAGCCAGCAGCGAGCCCGGCAGCACCAACTCCATGTCCGGCTTTTCCGCCACGGGATGCACCACCGAGACAGTCGGCACCGCGTTCTGCTCAGTCTCCTTTGCCAGCGCGCGGGTGTGACCCATACGCACAAAGAGCGTCAGCCCGCCTGCAATGAGAAGTACCAGCAACACCACGCCGACAAGGGTCAGCGCCTTGCCCGGAGGCGCGGGCGGAAGCTCCGGTGGCCGCTCAATCCCGGCGTGCTGATGCTTCGAGTGTTGCTGAATAGCCTCAATTTCCTCGTCGCGCTGGGCCTGCGTCATGTGGTGCCCTGCACCGCCGTCCGCCTGCTCCGGTTGAGGCTGCTTCTGTTCGTTGTCTACGCTCATGCTTGACTCCGGTGTCACAAAAACTGTTTAAGCCTGCTGTAGCCGATCGCGCCGTGCTTCCCGGCGGCCATGGAAAATCACAAAAATGCTTGGCACAAAGAACAGCGTGGCGACCGTGGCAAACAGCAGGCCGCCAATCACGGCGCGTCCCAGCGGCGCGTTCTGCTCGCCGCCTTCGCCAAAGCCCAGCGCCATCGGCACCATGCCGATGACCATCGCCAGTGCTGTCATCAGCACGGGACGCATACGTGTGTACCCTGCCGCAATTGCCGCCGGCAGCGCAGCCATTCCCTCATCCATCTGCTCGCGGGCAAAGCTCACCATAAGAATCGAGTTTGCCGTGGCCACGCCCATGCACATCACCGACCCTGTCAGCGATGGCACGCTCAATGTTGTCCGCGTCAGCAGCAGGAACCAGCAGATACCCGCCAGCGCTCCGGGCAGCGCAGAGATGATGATGAACGGATCAAGCCAAGACTGGAAGTTGATGACGATCAGCAGATACACCAGCACAATCGCACCCAACAATCCCACAGCCAATCCAATGAATGACGAACGCATCGTCTTCACCTGCCCACGTACCACGATCTGCGTGCCGCGCGGCAACTTGCCATCGAATGACTTGACGATCTTGTCGGTAGCTGCCGCTACTCCTCCCAGGTCACGGTCCTGTGTGCTTGCGTATACGTCGATCACCGGTTGCACAGCATAATGATTCACAACGGCAGGGCGCGACACTGGAGTAACCTGCACCAGGTTGCCGATAACCTGTGCTCCTTGCGCCGAATTCACCGGAACCGACATCAGGTCATCCATGCTGGTCATGCGATATTGCGGCGACTGCACCGCCATCTGGTAAGTCACACCGTTTTTCGGATTCAACCAGAAGTTCGGTGAGGTCTGGAAGCTGCCCGAGAGCGAGATCAACACGCTCTGCGCCACGTCGCGCGCGTTCAGACCCACCTGCGTAATGCGATTGCGGTCTAACTCCATGTGCAGTGCGGGCGCGGAGAGTAACTGTTGCACGTGTACGTCGGCGGTCCCTGGCACGTGCCGCATCTGGTTGGCAATCTGTTGCGCAATGCGGTAATTGCTCTGCATGTCATTGCCCACCACCTGCACGTCGATGGGCGCGGGCAGTCCGAAGTTCAAGATCTGCGTAACGATATCTGCGGGCTGGAAGAAAAACTCCACGCCAGGGAAGCGCTGCGGCAACTGCACACGCAGGTTCCGGATAATGTCGGCCGTGGGATGGTGATGTTCCGGATCCAGCGAGATCAGAATCTCGGCATCGCTGCTGCCAACTGTTCCAGCCGAACTGTAGGACTGATTGATGCCGGAGTTCGGCAGCCCGATGTTGTCCAGAATCGTCTGAATCTCGTCGCCAGGAATCTGCCGGTGCAACTCCGCTTCCACCTCGTCGCAAAGGCGCGCCGTCTCTTCCACGCGCAGCCCAGGACGCGCGCGCACGTGCAACCGCAATAGTCCGGCATCCACCTGCGGGAAGAAGTCCTGCCCGAGGAGCGTGATCAACCCCAGCGAGAGCAGGCAGAACAACAGGAAGAACGTAACGAACACGCCGCGATGCGCAAGCGTGGTTTCCAGCATCGATTGGTAGCCATGGCGGAAGTCTTCGAACTTGCGCTCAAAGCCACGCTGGAAGCGGCCCATAAAGCTCTTCGGCCCTCCCGCGCGATGCTCATGCCCGCGCATGATGTACATCACCAGCGTTGGAATCAGAGTTCTTGAAAGCAGGTAGCTGGAGAGCATCGCAAAGCTAACAGCCTCAGCGAGCGGGACAAACAGGAAGCGCGCCACGCCCGTCAGAAAGAACATCGGCACAAACACAATGCAGATACACAGCGTGGAAACGAACGCAGGCACGGCAATCTGCTGCGCGCCGTCCAGAATCGCCTGACGCATCTCCTTGCCCATGGCAAGGTTGCGCTCAATGTTTTCGATCTCCACCGTGGCATCATCCACAAGGATTCCGACGGCCAGCGCCAGACCACCAAGCGTCATGATGTTCAGCGTCTCGCCAATGGCGGCCAGCAAGAGGATGGAGCAAAAGATCGAGAGGGGAATCGAAATCAGAATGACAATCGTCGGACGCCAATCTCCCAAAAACAGCAGGATCATCATCGCCGTCAACAGCGCCGCTGTTAGAGCCTCGTGGATCACGCCATTGATGGAAGCTCGCACAAACAATGACTGATCAAAGAGAGCACTGATCTTCAGGTCCTTCGAAAGGGACTGAGAGGCCAGCGGAACAATGTTCTTGATGCCCGATACAATCTGCAGCGTGGACGCCTTGCCATTCTTGTAAATGGACATGATCGCGCCGCGATTTCCGTCCTGCCGCACAATGTTCGTCTGCGGCGCAAAGCCGTCGCGGATGTGCGCCACGTCGCGCATATAAAGAGTGGTGCCGTTCTGCGTCTTTACCGGCAGATCGTTCAACTCTGCAATCGTTTGCGGCGTGCCGTTCATCTCCACGTTGTATTCCAGCGGACCAAGCTTGGTGGTGCCCGTGGGAAGAATCAGGTTTTGCGCATTCACCGCGTTGACAATATCAACCGGAGAGAGTCTGTAGGATTGCAGCTTCGGCAGGTCGAGATCGACCTGTATCTGCCGAATCTTTCCTCCGTATGGATACGGAGTTGCCGCGCCCTGCACCGTAGTCAGTGAGTTGCGCAGGAAGTTGTTGCCCTGGTCAAACAGTTCTTGCTCAGAAAGAGTCTTGCTGCTGAGTCCAAGCTGAATGACTGGAGTAGTGGATGCGCTGTAGGAGATGACCAGCGGCGGAGTAGTCCCCGGAGGCATGCTGCGCACTGACGTCTGGCAAATTGCCGTGACCTGCGCGATCGCCGTCTGGATGCTGGTCCCGGAGCGGAAGTAGATCTTGATAATTCCAAGTCCGCTCACAGACTGCGATTCCATGTGTTCTACATTGTTGACGGTTGTTGTGATGCTTCGCTCGGAGTTCGAGACAATGCGGTCTGCCATGTCCTGCGGCGACATACCCGTGTAAAACCAGATTACGGAGACCACCGGAATATCGATCTCCGGAAAAATATCCACCGGCATGTTCAAGATCGTCAGCGGCGTCAAGAGCAGGATGATCAGCGCCATAACAATAAAGGTGTACGGACGCCTGAGGGCTAACGCAACAATCCACATGAATTGGAATCACTCCAGGTTC
>Ga0302320_10018105_pt1 | contig 14238 bp, 14 predicted proteins | sample Bog_T0_3_FD_202130 | JGI IMG/M metagenome (GOLD analysis project Ga0302320, IMG submission 202130) | Peat permafrost microbial communities from Stordalen Mire near Abisko, Sweden - Bog_T0_3 | ecosystem: Environmental > Terrestrial > Soil > Wetlands > Peat | place: Sweden: Abisko, Stordalen Mire...
CGTCGCGCCCCGCCGTGTCGGGGTCCCACGGTGCGTCGTTCGCGGCGCTCCCACCATCCGCCTCGCCCAAGAGCTTACCGGCCGCATCGTGACGCAGCACGAGACGCGGCGCCCGTGACCAGCTCGCGAGCACCTCCGCGCTGATGCCATAGCGTTCACTCGGCGTGAGCCTCGCTGCAATCTCGATGCGCTTGCGGCGGGACACCTGCCGAAAGCGGGCGAAATTGTAGTAAGCCCAGATGAGCAGGGTCGCACCCATGATCGCGATGACGGCGATATACCAGCCGAGCAGATGCACGAGACCGGAAAAGCCGTTCTTGACCACCATCTCGGTGTAGGCGATCTTGACCCCGAGATACCAGCCGATCAGCGCGAGAATGGGCAACCAGAGATAGATCCACAGCGCCCAGAACAGCACGGTCATGGATCCGAACAGCATGCGCTGGCGCGACGTCTGCAAAGTCGGCCTGTCGATGATGAGGTGTTTCATGGTCGCGACAATCCTTTGTCGGGGCTCGCCCCCCGATCCGGGTTGATGCCCCGATCCGAGTTTATTCCCCGATCCGGACTTACCCATATGGCTCGCGCGTTGCGCTTGCGCATCAGTATTTTTGGTACTGCGACGACCGTGGTCAGCGCGCTGACGATCCAGAATGCCAAAGGGTACCAGATCATCCAGAAATAGATACGCCCGAGCCGGTAGTCGTAGCGCCGATCGAGGAACAAGGACACGGCGATCTGCAGCAGGCAGGTCGTGCCGATGACGACGCCCGCCCAGCCCGGCACGGGCGAAGCGATGCGCACGTAAGAGGGCAGCGGCAATACGAGACCCAGCAGCCAGAGCGTTGTGATCAGCAGCATCGAGTAGGCCCAGGTGATGCTCAGCAGGAACTCGACGAAGATTCCCCACATCCTGCGGCTGCCCCAGTGCCGGATGTCACCCGCATATTTGAGCACGACCTGGAAACCGCCCATCGCCCAGCGCAGGCGCTGGTTCCACAGGCCCCGGAAGGTCTCCGGCATCAGGATCCAGATCGATGCCAGCGGCTCGTAGCGCACATCCCAGTGTCGGATCTGCATGCGCCAGGTCACGTCGATGTCCTCGGCCAGCATGTCCGGCGTCCAATACCCCACGTCGTGCAGCGCGGCCTTGCGAAAGGCGGCGGCGACCCCGGAGACCGTAAAGACGCGGCCGTAGGTGCGCTGCGCTCGCTTGATCAGGCCTACGATCGCCGAGAATTCGCCGACCTGGATCTTGCCGAGCAGGCTCGAACGCGTCCGAATGCGCGGATTGCCGGTCACTGCCGCGACGCGCGCATACGCGAAGTGGCGCATCATCCAGCGCACCGAGCGCGGATGCAATATCGCGTCGCCGTCGATGCAGACGAGAAACTCGTGCTTGGCCACGAGCGCTCCCATTTCGAGGGCGATCGCCTTGCCCTGATTCTGCGCGAGGTGCACCACGCGCAGGCGCGGCTCGCCGCGAGCGAGTTCGTCGAGAATGGTGCCGGTCTCGTCGGTGCTCCCATCATTGACGGCGAGCACCTCGAAGGTCGGATAATCGATCGCGAGTGCATAAGCGACCGTTTCGCGGGCATGCTGGGCTTCGTTCCGCATGGGGATGACGATGCTGACGGGTTCTACGAACGGCGGCCCGGGCGGCAGATCGGCGACCGCGATGCCGCGCTCGAAACGAAAATAATAGTTGAGCGCCCCGATCATCCAGACATAGGCCATGAACAAGGGGTAATAGAACGTAAAGTTCAGCAGGGTGTTCGTCGCGTCGTGAATGACTTGCGGGCCCATGGGTTCTCGCTTTGATCAATCGCTGCCGGGAAACGAATTGAGCGACAGGGCGGAACGGACCGCCTCGACGGCCGGCATCCCGGCGCGAAAATCGTCGGGGTAGTACCCGAAGTTGAGGGCGCCGCCATGACGCAGGAGATTCATCTCGGCGGCGAGCGTTGCGCCGGGTACGGGCCGATTCCGCTGCGCCCAGTCGACCGCCTGCAGCTCGAATACGGTCTTGGACAAACCCGTCGGTCGGACCGCCGCCCGGGCGATGAGGCCCTCGAGCCAGCGGTCCGGTCGCCGGCCCTTGTCCTCCAGCCAGGGCATCGCCATCAGCACGACGTAATCGTAAGACGCCAAGGCGTTGTCGTAGGATTGCCCGAACCATTGCCGGGAGGTCGGGTCCTCGAGCACGCCCGCGAACAGATTGCGCGCCGTGCGCATGTCGTCGTGGTCGGCGCGTACGAGCGCCGCGAGTTCGAGTGAGAAATCCGTCAGGTAGCCGATCTTGCGCTCCGCCCAACGCGCAGCGAGCGCCGGATCCGCGCGTATCGCGGCAATGTCACCGGGAAGATCCCACTGCCGGTACTGAGCGAGCGCGGACGGAGTCGCATCCTCGAAGTCGTTCAAAGTCGCATCATCCGAAAACAGGAGGCCCTGCAGCGGCGCGTGAGCCGACAAGTCCGCATAAATGTCGCGGATCAAGGCCCGCACGTCCGGATCGAACGGCGACAGGCGCCGCACACGTCCCGCGGGTTGCGCGGCGGGCATCGCAGTGACCCGATGCCCGTTGGCGGGATCGTCGTCCGGCGGATCGAACGCGAGCAGGGGCAACCACGCATAGACCGCGGCTCCCGTCCGCGTCCGCAGCTGCCACGAGACACGATTGAACAAGTCGGCGCGGACCGGCAAGCGCCGGTTCGGAAAATACAGTGCCGCCGCCGTGCCCGTACCCTGCGGATCGGCATATGCCTGCAGGAACACGGTGTTGATGCCGAGCGCCTTGACGCGATCGAGCAAGCGCGAGAGATTTTTCTCCTGCTGCGCCGGATCCGGATCATAGACGTAATCGAGATCGATCTGCACGACGCGCATCGGCTCCGGCCGCGGCGGCCGCTCGAGCAGGCGCGACAAGTCGGCGATCGTCACGTCGTGCGGTATCAACGCGCGACGCAGGCCGGACCATGCGACGTCGGGCGTGTTGACGCCGAGTTCGAGCGTCAGGCCATAGGGCATGCCGAGCTCGGACGCGATCCCATCGGCGGTGTGATTGTGCGCTCCGTAGGGCCAGATGATGATTCGTGGCCGCATGCCCGTGAGTCGCGCGATCCCGGCGCCGCTCTTGTCGAGGTCCTCGCGCAGCCGCGCGGCATAGGCCGCATCGCTCTCATAGCGGCCGGCGGCGACGTCGAAGGCGCGCGATACCGCGGGCGGCTCGAGGTTGCCCTGGGGATTTGCGACGATACCTTCGTGCATCGCATAGGAATGCGAGGCAAATTCGATCAGACCCGAGCGCTGCATCTCGCGGATCTGATCGGGACGCAGGAAATCCTCGCGGGTGAGCTTGTCGTCGGGATAATGGACCGGCGCGGCGCCGGCCGCAGGCTCCTCGAGCCAGGCACCGACGAGGCCGACGATGGCGGGGTAATTGAACGCCTTGAGCAGAGGAAAGGCTCGCGTGTAGACGCTCTCGAGTCCGTCGTCGAAGGACAGCACGACCGCACGGGCCGGCAGCGGCTCATGGGCGTTGCGCGCCGCAATGATCCGATCGAGGCTCACCACCTGAAAACCCGCGGAGCGCAGCCACGCGAACTCGCGCGCGAGCTGCCGCACCTCGATCGTGTAGGGATCCGGCCGCTCGCGCAACTCGTCGCGTACGTCGTGAAAGCACAGCACGACGAACGAATCGGGCACCCACGCGTCGGCGGAATTCCCCGGCGTGCCCGTGGAGGCCGGTCGCGGAACCGGTCCGGGGGACGCTGCGACAGCCCGGGGTGCGGGCCGCACACCGACGAGGAGCGCCGCCGCAGCGAGTGCCGCAAGGAGCGGGCGCTTCGAGCGCCGGACGGCCATAAACGTTGCTGCAGCCATTAGAAGCGCCCCAAAATATTGAAAGTGAGCACATCGAGGCGTTCGCGCTCTCCGTCATAGGGTCGCCATGTGCGTCCCGCGCCCGCCTTGAGGGTGAGTCGATCGGTTACGTCGAACGTCAATTGATAGCGCAGCAGGACGACGGCGCCCGAGCCCTCGCCCTGCTGCAGGTAATCCCCTAAGCCGACGTCGAGCTCGTGCGAGAGCGCCCGATCGTAACGCCGGTATTGCAGCCAATTATTCTGGAGCGTGACCGTTCCCGTGAAATCGCTCTTCGGATTGAAGTAATTGGTGTCGACCGCCGTATTGTGCGACGTGTCGAGATCGACGCGCGTATCGAGCTTGTAAACCGGACCCGTGATCCAGCGCTCGCGCCAGAAGCCGAGCGCCTCGCCGCGCGAATTTCCATCGCTGAAGGTTTCGTGCGAGAGGACCACGCCGAACTCGCGCGACTCGCTTGGACGAGCGCCCATGCTCACCGCCGCGCGATCGGCATGGACACCCACGACGCTCGCGGCGATCGGGAAATCCAGCGTCCGGAGCGCGTAGGACGCCCCGAAACGCCAGGTGTCGTTCGGGGTCGCTTCGATGCTGAACTCGGGCGCGAGGCCGCCGCGGTCAATGTCGAGCAGCTCGAATGTCGCGAGCCAGGCGGCCGTGTGGTACTCGATGCCGGCGCCGGCGGCGTGTCGATAGGTATCGCCCTGCACGGGCGTGCCCTCGGCTTGATCGAAATGCGCGTAGACACGGTAATTCCAATCGATCGGCGGCGAGTAGACGTACTCTTCGACGCCCGAATCGATGACACCGGGGCGGCCGCCGTAGCTGCGCCCGATTTGGCCTTCGATGCTGAACTCCGCCGCATCGTGCGTTGCCCAGTCGCGCTGCTCGCGCAGGTAGAGCGGATCGTCGGGCGGCGCGATCGCCCCGATCCGGTCGAGCGTCCCATGTGCGGCTCGCCAATCGGACATCTGCAAGTCGGCGTAGTAGCTCTTCGCGAGCGGTCCCACGGTGTCGGGGTCCAATTGCACGGCGAGTGCCGCCGTCGCGAGCGCCGCGCGCGGGCGACCGCGCAAATCATCCGTCTCGGCACCGGCGAGCAACGCATCCTCGTTCGCCGGTGCGATGGCGAGTATCGAGTCCAAGCGACGCTGCGCAGGCGCAAGTCGGTCCGTATAGGTCCGGGCGAGCGCCGCGAGCACGAGCGCGGTGCCGTAATTCTCGTTGGCTTGGCGCAAGTCCGGCCATTGCGCGTCGAGGTGCTCGGGTGTCGTCGCGGCCAGTCGATCGGCCCAGCGGACGGCCTCGCGGTAATGGCCGCTCTCGAGCAGCGCATAGAAAAAATTCGTGCGGGCGCCCAGCGTGGGCTCATAGTCGGGCGGCAGGGAGCGGAACAAATCGACGGCGCGCTGCGGCTCGCGATGGCTCAGGTAGGCGCTCACGGCCGCCGTCGTCACGTAGGGACGAAGCGGCAGCCCGTCGGCGATCATGCGTTGGTATTCCGCGATGGCCTCGGCCGCGCGGCCGCGTTCCGCGAGCGCTTCGACCAGGTCACCGCGCAGACCCACGTGCGTATCCGCGTCGAAGCTCGGGTCGGCCGCCGCGGCCTGCAGGCGCAGGATCACCGCATCGACCCGCTCGGCGCGTCGTTTGTCCGTCCCCGGTTCGTCGCGCGCCCAACGATACTCGAGGGCGAGCGCCGCATGCAGCGTGCGGCCGCGTTCGGCGTCGGAGACCAGGTTCTCCGGCGTCAACGCGATCGCCAGCTGCGGAGCGCCGCTCGCGACGAGCATGCGGTACCGCAGCCGCAGGCCGGCGGTATGCGCGGGATCGATCCGCAGCAGCGCTTCGGCATCCGCGAGCGCCGGTGTGGTGTCGCCGTGCGCCTCATCGGCGAGCCCCAGGGCTTCGAGGACGTCGGCCCGCTCGCCGGAGCGCTTGCGCAACTCGACGAGATCGAGCTGTGCCTCCCCGGCACGACCCGTGTCGATCCACGCCAAATCGCGGCCTACGCGGACGCCGACGTCGTCCGGCGACGCCGTCAATAGGCGCTCGTAAAGCGCGAGCGCGAGCGCGGGATTCTGCGTGTCGCGTGCCGCACGGGCGAGCGCCAGGACCACGTAAGGCGGCAAGTCTTCGACCGGCGAGCCGGTGGCGGCCCGCTGTGCCTCGGTCGGGTGGCCCGAGTAGACGGCCGCGGCGATGAAATCATTGCGAAAGCGCGGCTCACCTGGACAGGCGCTCCAGGCATCGCGCAGTTCGGGATAACTCGCCTCGAGCCGCCCGGCCGCGTAGTCTGCGAGGCCGCGCTGATATTGCGACTCGGCTGACCGAAGTTCGTCCTCTGCGCAGTCCGTCGCGAACGCCATGGGCATTGCAACAGCCCAAGCGACGGCCGCCACCAAGATCGAACCCAGTCGCCGTGCAAGTAAACATCGCATGTGTGCTGACTCGGCGCCGTATTCTTGTACAAATTGCGCGGCGCGAGTCTACAGCGAATTGCCAGATTATGACACCTCGCGGTGCAGGTCCCTTGAAGTGTGGCGGGATCAGCCACACCTATCCGACATGAGTGCCAATCAAGGGATCCGCTGGATGTGGGCCGAGGCCTGCGCACGCCTGGACGAGGCAGAGCGTCGTCATCGCCGGTTCTTCGAGCTGCTCGGATCGCCCGGCGCACAGCCGGCGTGGGAACCGCCCGCCAACGTGTTCTCGAACGGCTCGGAACTGCATGTGACGGTGGCCCTTCCCGGCGCCCGCGCCGACGAGATCACGGTCGAAATCACGGCACACGGCCTTCAAGTCGAGGCGCGCGTTGAGCCACCGAGCATGACGATCGATTTCAGCGTCTTGCGCCTCGAGATCCCGTATGGCCGTATGCGCCGGAGCATCGAGCTCCCGCCGGGTCGTTACCTGCTGGCCGAGCGCCGCCTCGACGGCGGCTGCTTGTTCCTGAAACTCAAAGGCTTCGCCACATGACGATGAACGAGGAGAATTCCATCAACGACGGTAACGGGCCGACCCGCGCGGCCGAGGATGTCCTCTTGATCATCCCCGTGCAGAACGTCGTGCTGGTCCGAGCGCCGGCGTCGCGATCGTCGCGTCACTGGCTTCGCTCTTGACCGAACGGACCGTTCGACCCGACGTCGCGATGACCGGCGAGATCAGCCTGCGCGGAGTCGTGATGCCCGTCGGCGGGATCAAGGAGAAATGCGTCGCGGCGGCGCGCGCCGGCCTGCACACGGTGATCCTCCCCGCGCGCAATCGGCGCGACTTCGATGACATTCCCGAGACGGTGCGCAATCGGCTCGAGTTCGTCTGGGCCGAGACGATCGCCGACGTCCTTGAGCGGGCACTCGAGCCGCCGGCCCTGAACCGTGCCGCCGCTTGACGCCGGCGCCGCCTGGAGCGCGGTGGCCCCCTGACGCAGCGGCGCCCCGACGTGACCGGCCACCTGATGCGGCGGCCACCTGACGCGCAGCCGGGGCGTCAGAGCATTGTGCCGGCGGGGCCGGCAGTGCGACTATCGAGTCATGAGAGTCTCGACAGTCTCTTCCACCAGGCGCACGTCCCGGCGTTTGCCCCCGCTGCTCGGCGGACCGGCCGCAGCGGCCTGCGCCGCTGTGCTCGCCTGCGCAACATTGACGGCCGCACGCGCAAATGTCGCCGGGGACGCAAATGCGGCCGCCGAAGCCGATGCCGCCACGGAGGTTCCCGCCGCCGCCGTGATCGTCGCCGATAAGACCGCGGCGGCGGCCGGACCCGCCACGGGCCTCGCGGATTCGGCCGGCCTGCGCGCGACCGTGTTCGGGACGCCCCCCGCAGAACTTGCGCCCATGCCCGCGAGCGTGCCGCTCGCCGAGATCGACCTGACGATCCCCTGGGCGAATCCCGTCCCGGCGGTGTTCTGGTTCGACCGTCGATTGCACGTATGGTTTTCGGCGCAGGACAAACCGGCACCGCTCGCGATCGTCATCGCCGGCACGGGCGGCGGTGGCAATGCGTCCAAGCTCGCGGTGTTGCGCGGCGCGCTCTATGGCGCGGGCTATCACGTGCTCACCATGCCCTCGCCCACCTTTCCAGGCTTCATCGTCTCGGCCTCGAGTACCGGCGTCGCCGGCGATCTCATGCAGGACAGCCGGGACCTTTACGAGGCCATGCGGACCGTGATCGCGCATTTGCCCGCGCGCGTAAAGATCACCGACGTGGACGTGCTCGGTTACAGCCTCGGCGGAGCGAACGCGGCGGTCGTGAAGTCCATCGATGCGCACGAGGGCAAGCTGCACATTCATCGCGCGGTCATGATCAATCCACCCGTCAGCCTTTTCACGTCGGTGGCGAGGCTGGACAAGCTATTCGCCTCGAGCATCGGCTCGGGCGATGCCGGCGTGGACCGTCTGTACCGGCAGCTCTACGCGGAAGTCGCAAATTTGTATCGGGCTTCGGGCAAAGCCGAGGTGGACGAGGATTTCCTGCTCGGCGCGGCGGCCGCCGTGCTCAAGACCGACGCCGAATTCTCCGCCGCGATTGCCATGGATTTCCGGCTCGATCTCGTCGACATGTTCTTTGCCGGCGATCTTTACGCGCGCACGGGCGTGGTCGTCGATCCCGCGCATCCGCCCAAGGTCAGCGATTCGCTCGACGCCACCGCTCGCCGCCTGCGCGACATGCCGTTCACCGAATATTTCGCGCGGGTCTTCGTGCCGTATTACGTCAAGCATCGGTCAGGGGCCACGAGCACCTCGTTGATCGCGGAAAATCGCCTCGACATCATTGGAGACGCCTTGCGCAACGACGGCGACTACTACGCCCAGACGAACGGCGATGATCTGATCCTCGATCGCCCGGAGCTGAACTGGCTCGAGCAGACGCTCGGTTCCCGCATCGTCGTCTACGATCACGGCGGCCACCTCGGCAATCTCGGCGAGCGCGCACAAATCGCCGACATGTTGACGATGCTCGCCGGACGGTGGCGGCTGCCCGCATCGTGAGGCGGCATTTGCAGCGGGCCCTCGTGCTCGGCGTGGCCCTGACGCTCGGCGGCTGCGCATCCCGGGAATTCGACATCCGCACGCTGCCGCCCGAAACGCCGGCCGCGGATAATGCCGCCGCCGCCGAAGCGACGGCGGCTCTCGGCGCCGCGATCGCCGGTCAACCCGCACAGGGCGAGAATTCCCCGGCATCGGAATCGGCACCGGCCGCGGCGGAGGCCGTGGCCGCGGATCCGGTGACACCCGCCGATGCGCCTTCCATGGACACCTATGATCCCTGGGGCCGGCTCAATCGATTCACCTACCGCTTCAATGCGCGCTTCGACCGCGCGATCTTTGTGCCCGCCGCCAACACCTACCGCCGTCTGCCGTCGCCCGTCGTGAAGGGTGTGCACAACTTCTTCGGCAACCTCAGCGAGGTCGACAGCGTCGTCAACTACGTGCTGCAACTACGGCTGAAGAGAGCGGCACAAAGCCTGGGCCGCCTGGCCGTCAACAGCACGCTTGGGCTTGCCGGTCTGTTCGATGTGGCCACACGGTTCAAAATGCCCGCTGCGCCTACGGGCTTCAGCGACACGCTGGGGACCTGGGGCATGCACCCGGGCCCATATCTCGTGATCCCCTTGATCGGACCGTCGACGCTGCGCGACGGCATCGGTGTCCTCGGCGACTATGGCGTCTCCTATGGCGTCAATCTCGCCAACCTCTACCGCGGCAACCAGGAGAAGACCTGGTCTCTGGGGGTCGTCAATGCCGTCGACCAGCGCGCCCATGTCAGCTTCCGCTATTACGATACGGCTTCTCCGTTCGAGTATGAGAATGTCCGGTTCTTGTACGTGCGCAAGCGCCTGCTCGAGGACGAGGGCTTGCGCCGACGCAAGCGACCGCAGGCGCCGGCCGCCGGAGCTCCCGCGGGCCAGTGAGACTGCCCTCAGGCGTCCCGCCGAAGGTCCCGCCGTGCGATCAGATCGACATACGCCTCGGCCACGAGCGTCTCTGGCGGAACGCCGAGGCGCGCCATGAGAGCGTGCGCCTCCTCCCTTCCGGCATTCGCGGTTTCAAGTTCCGCGAGTACGACCTCGAGTTCGAGAAAGTCGCCGAGATCGTCGACGCGATCCAGATGTACGCGCGTACGACCGACCATGAACAAGATCCGCCGCTTGCGCACGCGACCGAGAACCTCGTGCGACGCGTTCAACAATTCGAGCAGGCCATCGGGTTCACGCGTTTCGGAGCGCCAATAAAAGCTCTCCTTGGGCCCCCGTTGATCGGCACGTCGGTAGAAAATGAGTTCCCCGGCATCGGCGGCGAGCTTGCGCAGCTTCAAGCGGCCCTGCGCACAGGCGAAAAACGTATCGTCCTGCTCGATGGCGATCGGTCCGCGATCCGCGACGGCGGCAACGCGCGACGCCAATGTGTCCACGCTCTCGATGCACGCTTTGATCTCGATGTTTCTGGACACGCGGGATTCCCGATGGATATGGCGAAGCCTGGTCGCGCGGCGACTGCCCTGCGCGGCGCTCAGCGCCGCACGCTTGCGACCCAGGCAGCGTATGGCGGCAGCGAAACGCCCTGTACGCCATGTTGGTCGGCGAGCGCCGGAGCGCTCGCGAGCAGCGTGGACACGCTCCCGTGGTGCGCACCAAGATCGAGCGACACCGTCTGGGTGGCCGCGCTCATATTGAGAACGACGAGTACCGCCGCGCCGGACTTGGACTCCCGCAAATAAGAAAACACCGCCGGATTACCTCGATCGAGCATACGGATCGAGCCCGTGTGCAACGCCGCATTTTTGCGGCGCAACGCGATGAGTTCGCGGTACCAATTGAGCAGGGAATCCGGCTGGCTGAGCTCGCTCTGCACGTTGACGGTCTTGTAATCCGCGGGCACCGGCAGCCATGTACGGGGATTCGTGCTGAAACCCGCCTGAGGATTGCTGGCGTCCCACTGCATCGGCGTTCGCTCGCCGTCCCGGCCCTTCTCCTTGGGCCAACCCGTAATCCCGATCGGATCGAGCACGTCCTCGCGCCGGCGCGGCGTCGCCGTATGCATGCCGAGTTCCTCGCCGTAATAGACGAGGGCGGTCGCCCTGGTCGTGAGCAGCAGCACGGCAATCTGCTTCGCGATCGAGGCCTTGGCCGGCGCATCGTCCGCGATGCCCTGTGCATAACGGTCCCAACTGCGCGCATTGTCGTGGTTGTCGAAGACGAGCAGGGGCTGGGAGCCGTGGATGCGCGTTTCGACCTCGTCGATGCGCGTGCGGAAGAGGGCCGCATCGAGCGTATTGGCGAAGCCGATGTTCATGTCCATCGGCAGTTGCAGTTCGTCGTGCCGAGCACCCCCGTACCACTTGTCGAGATCGGCGATGGCCGGCAGGTAGGTCTCGCCGATCAGAACCCGGTCGCCGGAGTAACCGTTCACCATCGCGCGCATGCGGCGGATGACCGCATGCACCTCGGGCAGATTACTGGTGCGCTCTTCGGCCAGGTTTGGATCACCAAATGCATTGGTGCCCGGCAACTCGCGCTCGTCGCGGTCCTCCGGATCCTCGAACAGCGTGGGAATCGCGTCGAGCCGGAAGCCGGCGACGCCGCGGTCGAGCCAGAACTTCATTGCACCGAACATGGCGGTCTCGACGGCTGGATTGCGCCAATTGAGGTCCGGCTGCTGAGGATAAAACTTGTGGTAGTAGAACTGCCCGAGCGCCGGATCGAATTCCCATGCGCTGTGCCCGAACACGCTTTCCCAATTGTTCGGCGCAATCGGCTTGCCCCCCGTGCCGCGCTTGCCGTCGCGCCACACGTACCAGTCGTGCTTTGGACTGTTCTTGGAACTTGCCGATTCGATGAACCAAGGATGCTTGTCGGACGTGTGGTTCAGCACCATGTCGAGCACGATGCGGATCCCATGCCGCTGCGCCGCGGCGACCAGGCGGTCGAAATCCGCGAGTGTCCCATATTGCGGGTCGACGTCGTCGTAATCGGAAATGTCGTATCCGAAGTCCACCTGCGGGGACGGATACATGGGCGTGATCCAAATGGCATCGACGCCGAGTTGCTGCAGGTAGTCGAGCCGCTGCGTGATGCCCGCAAGGTCGCCGATCCCGTCACCGTTCGAGTCCTGAAAGCTGCGCGGGTAAATCTCGTAGATGACCGCATTCTGCCACCAGGGAGCGCGGCTCCGCCGCGCCGCACCTGCGGGAGCGGTGCGCGCCGCTTTGCCGCCCGCGGCGGCGGTTTGGGGCGCCGCGACCACGGTGGCGGCGCCCGTCGCCGCCACGACGCCCATGCCGATCAGCCATAGAAGCCCCGCCGCGAGCACGCTGTGTGCCCCCCGTGTATCCGGATGAATCATCCTGAACTCCCCTCCGCACCATCGTTGAATGTCCCGCCATCATAATGCCGAGCGCCGCTAGTCCGTAAGAGGAACCCCGGATAGCGGTGCGCGCGGGTCGCGCAGACACTTCAAACCATCGAGCGAACGATCACTCGGGCCAGCACGGAGAGCCACCATGACCATGTACAGCAAGATTTTGGTTCCGGTAGACGGCAGCGACACCGCGCGGCGTGGGCTCGTCGAGGCGATCGCCTTTGCCAAGAGTACCGGCGGGCAGATTCGACTGGTGCACGTCGTGAATGAATTGATCTTCGGCTATCCCTATGGAGGGGGGGCATTTGCCGGCGATTTCACCGCCAGCTTGCGCGCCGAGGGAGAGCGCGTGCTGGACGGCGCCGAAGCTCTCGTGCGCGAAGCGGGCCTCACCTGCGGGCGCGCGATCGTAGAATCCATCGGCGGTGCTGCGGCCGACCTGATCGTCGCCCAGGCAAATGCGTGGCCGGCCGATCTGATCATCATGGGCACGCATGGGCGCCGGGGACTGCGGCGGCTCGCCCTCGGCAGCGACGCTGAGGGGGTCGTCTGCACGGCTTCGGTCCCCGTCTTATTGGTAAGATCCGCGGGTTGAGCGTGAATCCGCGGGCTGCCGCCGCGAATCCATGAAACCGCTGCGGCACCTGGTGCCATGGCCTCGGGGAGGGCGCCATGGATCAGACGGTACGCCCTGAACCGGCCATCAAGTTTTTGCCATGCGCGCCGACGACTCGATCATGCTGCCTCATGGTCATGGCGCGCGGGGAACTCGCCGAGCGTGAAGCGCGCGGCAATCCGGGCGCGCAACTCGTCGTATACACCGCGGCGACCGTGCAGGGTCCCTGCTGACGATGGGCTTCCCCCGCATCGCACTCAACTTCAATTGATGCTCGACCAGGCGCGCACGATCGGCGCAACGCTGGTCCAAGGTTTTCATTTCGCACGACCCATGGCCGTGCGTGATTTGATCGATTGGCGCGCGGCGTTCGCGGACGGCGACGCGGGCGATCAATCGCGGGGGCGGCCATGGGCGCCGCCCCACGATCGATCACAGGATCAGCTGCATGCCTTGCCGTGATCCGGGTGGTTGCCTTTCGCCTTCGCGTCGGCTTCCGACATGTACTCACCCTGCTTCGTCTTGCCGTACCACTTGTCGGACGGGCAGTGATAGACCTTGCTGCCGCTGTTGACCCACACGAGGCCGGGGCCGCCACCGGGGGCCGCGTTCGCGGGCGGAGTGAAGTTCGACTTGCTCGACTTCGCGGCGGGTGCCGCGGGCGCCGAGGGCGCAGCAGGCGCAGACGCAGCGGGAGTCGCAGCCGGCGCCTGTGAGGCGGCAGCAGTGGTCGCGGCCGCAGGGGCCGCAGCGCCGGCGTACCAATCCTTGACACCCTTGTGACCGCGACAGGCACCCTTCTTCGTCGCGCCGCTGTAGTAGCTGCCGTCCTTGCACAAACCGGTCGTTCCGGCGGGTGCATCCGCCGGCGCCTGAGCAAATGCGCCGCCGGCCAAAGCGAGGCTCAAACCGAGACCAAGGTAAAATCGAGTCGTATTCATAAATTCCTCTTTATGTGATTGGAACAGGTGATCGCCGCATTCGATTGGAATGGGAGATCGGGATCAACTCTTCGCCACGACCCCGGCAGGCGTCAGTTTGTCGATCGCTTGCGGGAGAACCTGCGAGAGTTTTTGCAGCACCTCCTGGGAGGAAATTCCCGCCTTCGCCGCGAGCGCCGAGATCGTGTCGGCGCCGAAGGCCGAATGCACTTGATCCGCCGTGATCGGTTGGTTCGTTCCCGTGCCGACCCACGAGCGCACCGTCGAGCCCAAGCCCTGCTGCTCGAGTTGACTGACGACGCCCTGCACGCCGCCGTGTTTCTCGATCAAGCCGTTGACCACCGTGACCATTTCGGCGCCGACGGCACCGCCCAGCAATCCATCCAATAAACCCATGTTGAGACCCCTCTAGTTTTCGTGATCGATCATCCGCGTCGGT
>Ga0302320_10018106_pt1 | contig 14237 bp, 11 predicted proteins | sample Bog_T0_3_FD_202130 | JGI IMG/M metagenome (GOLD analysis project Ga0302320, IMG submission 202130) | Peat permafrost microbial communities from Stordalen Mire near Abisko, Sweden - Bog_T0_3 | ecosystem: Environmental > Terrestrial > Soil > Wetlands > Peat | place: Sweden: Abisko, Stordalen Mire...
CTCCGCAGCCGATTGCGCACCGATCAGTTCGCGGCACAAGGCGATCTTCTCGGCGCGCCGGCCATTGGCCATGAAGCCGAAGTGACGGATGCGATGGAAGCCGTCGGGCAGCACGTGCAGGAGAAAACGGCGAATGAATTCGTCGGGCGCGAGGCGCATGATCTTGGAGGCGCCGCCTGCACGGTAATCTTTCCACGAAAAAGCGACGTGATCGTCCTCGACTGCGAGGAGGCGGCTGTTGGCGATGGCGACACGGTGGGTGTAGCGGCCGAGATAGGCGAGCACGCGCTCAGGTCCGCCGAACGGCTTCTTGCAATAGACGACCCAGTCGACGCGCCGCATTGCGGCAATGAGTTCATCAAAGCGCGCCCGGTCCGCCAGAACGGCGAGATCGCCGAAGAAACTCAACTTGCCGGCGGCGAAGGCCGCGCTCAGGCAATCGAGGAATATCCCGCGGAACAGCTTCGCGAGCGGCTTCACGGCGAGGAAGAAGGCTGGCCGCGCCGTGATCCAGCGTCGCCCATTCGGTGATAGGCCGCCGCCGGGAACGACGCAATGAATGTGCGGATGGTGGGAGAGCGTTTGCCCCCAGGTATGGAGGATGGCGAGAAAGCCGATGTTGGCGCCCAGCCGGCGCGGATTGGCGGCGAGTTCCGTCATGGCGCGCGCCGCCGCCGAAAACAGGGTGGCGTAGACCGTGGCTTTATTCTGAAAGGCGATGGCGGCTATAGGTGCCGGCACGGTGAAAACCACGTGGAAATAGGGGACGTCGAGAAGCTCGGCGCGGCGTGCGGCAAGCCATTCCTCGCGAGCGGCGCCCTGGCATTTTGGGCAATGACGATTCCTGCAGGAATTGAAGGCGATGCGAACGGAGCCGCAGTCCTCGCAAACTTCGACGTGGCCGCCCAGGGAGGCTGTCCGGCAGGCTTCGATTGCAGCCATGACGCGCCGCTCGACCCGGCCGAGATGTCCCTCATGGGCGCGCCGAAAGGCCTCGCCGTGACGACCCAGGACGTCAGCGAGTTCTAAGCGGGATCCGCGTCCGGCCATCGTCGCTCAGTCGGGCGGCGTGACCTCCAGCTTCAAACGGTCGAACGGGCTCTGCGTCGCTCGGATCGTGTGGGTCGCCACCTGCGTGTAGCGCGCCGTCGAGGACAGGTTGTTGTGTCCGAGCAGGACCTGGATGATTCTGATGTCGGTTCCGTTCTCCAGCAGATGGGTCGCGAAACTATGGCGCAGCGTGTGCAGTGTGACGCGCTTGTCGAGCCCCGCAGCCCTCGTCGCCGAGCGGCACGCCGCATAAAGGACCGTCGGATTGATCGAGCGATCCTCGTCGCGGCCCGGAAACAGAAATGTCTTTGGCCGCGCGAGCCGCCAGTAGGTCCGAAGGACGCCGAGCAATTGCGGCGACAACATCACGTTGCGATCCTTGCCGCCCTTGCCGTGGCGCACGATAATGACGCCGCGGGCGCTGTCGATATCTGCAATCCTGAGCCCTGCGACCTCCGAGGCCCGCAATCCCGCCGCATAGGCGGTTGTCAGCGCCGCCCGGCACTTGAGGCTCGAAACCGCCTCCAGAAAACGCACAATCTCGTCGGCGCCTAGAACGACCGGCAGTTTGCGCGGTTGCCGCGCGTAGGGGATGCGCTCGGGAATCTCTGCCTCGCCGAGCGTGACACCGTAGAAAAAGCGCAGGGCGCAAACGATCTGGTTCAGCCCCGGCCAGGAAATGCCCGTCGAGACCAGATGGACCTGGAAAGCGCGTACGTCGTCGAGCGTCAGATTGCCGGGCGACTGCCGAAAATACCGGCTGAACTTGGAGACAGCGCTGATGTAGGATCGCTGCGTCGCCGGCGACATGTTGCGGACAGTCATGTCCTCGATCATGCGGCGGCGGAGAGGGCTTAACTCGGCCATCTGGTAACTCCTGTCCGGAAGGGGGCTTGCAACACCCAATCTTCTCGGACAGGAGACCAATCACAAAATCACGCCGCAACCGCCGCGGTAGCGGCTTCGTTCAATCCCCTATCGAGTCAGACCTGAAGCCCCTTGGTATTACCCGCCGAACCAATCCGGGAGGTTGTAGCTGTCGATTGGAAGCAATGCACATCGCGCATATCGAAAAACGCAACGATAGATATTATCGTTCCGGTTTATCGCGGATATAAAGATGTGGCTTATCCCCTTAAAGCAGGTGAGTCTATATGTAGTTGATCTGAAAGCGCTGGGGGTGGAGAAACGCTAATCGTCGATTCCGCCGCGTCCGCTTGGTTTTTTCGCGAGAGGTGCCTTCCAGTCGCTCTTTAATGACTTATTGGGATTTGTTGTTGGGATAATTGCCGGCCGATCGACGTTGTAACGGGAAACTTTGCGTCCGTTTAATTCGATTTGCTTGAGAACGTCTTGTGCGGACACTATCAATCCAAAATTTTCGAGTGTTTTGAGCCATGGGCGCGTGGACAGGACGTGTACGTTCCGGGCGAGTACGGTGTCACCAAAGGGAGCATCTTCTGTCAATACGAGGCTCAGGGCGTCGGGTGCGCAGATTCGCCGTGCATTTGCGACAAACCAAGCAATAGCTGCGTCGCCCAGTCCTTGGGTGGCGTGGGGCTGTTCTCCAGTTTCTTCGAGCCGCAAGGCATCATTGAATGGTTTGATGATCGGACTATTTATGATAGAGATCTGGGATTCATTGGATCCCAACCAGTTGCGAAGTATTTCCCTGTCAGGGGCGTCCGATTTGCGTAAGCATTCTGCTTTCACCACATCGAGTACGTAAACCGGCTTATCAAATGTGAATAACAGCTTGAGTTGATTGGCCAGCGCCATGCTTATTAGGGGACCGGCGTCGGCGACGACGAGTGTAATCGGCGTGGTTTTCATTTCTTTGAGCTCGCAGACGTTTGATTTTTTCGCGCGGCTTTGATTGCCGCGGTAACCGCATCCGCGATGCGTTGTTCTCGCGGAATGAGAGCAGTTCGAATTTTTACATCGCTGCTGATCGCGGCTTGGTAAAGGTCAAACAGGTTGTCGATACCGGTGAGTTCAAGGGCCTGTCTGTAGGAAATTTTTCCAGCCTGCCATGCGGTGAGGATGTCGTTCAAAGTGGCGAGGTTTGCGGGCGGTAGAACTTGCCCTTTGGAGGCCGGAATTTGGCTTACGGCGATAGGCATCTTTGTGGCTCCTTTGCCTTCAGCTATATTGAAGGTTTTTGCGGCTTTTAAAACATTGCGTCGCATTTTAATGCGTTTGCGTCATCGCGACAAACGCGGGGGGGGGGCATTTTTGGGGATTCTAAGGAATTATAGGGTATTATTCTTCAGTTCTAGGTATCCGGCGTGTGGTAGGTGAGCGGCGATATCGAGAAGCATGTCGAACGATGATTTCATGTGGCGCCGCCGATTCCAGCGGAAGACGAATTCGTCGAGGTAGCGGTCAAGGTGAGGTTTCCGGACGCCGTGATAGGTGCCGAGCGCCCATCTTTTGAAATTGGCGAAGACGCGATGGATCCATGGCATCACGACGTGCGCCGCCATTTTACCGACGACCTTGGGCTGGTGATTGTAGCCTTTCAGGCTCTTGTAGGCCGAAAAGCCGTCACTGAGGACGGTGGCGCCAGCCTCAACAGCGTCGGCGACGAAAGCGCCGATGCTGGGCGCAGAAAAATTTTCCAACGGCGCCAAGCGGATGCGGCGTGGATGGCCTTCGGGCGAAAGCTCGATCGCGCCGATGATATGCAATTTGCCGATGGCGCTGCGGCCTTGGCCGCCGGCGACGGGATCGTCCTTGGTGCGATAGGGGATGTCGCTTTCATCGACTTCGACGATGTCTTCCAGAAAGTTTCGGTCGGGATCGACCATGGCGCGGCGCAGTTTTTGTAGCATGAGCCAAGCGGTCTTGTAGGAACCAAGGCCAAGTTGTGCCTGAAGTTGTAGCGCCGAGATGCCGTTGGAATGGCTGGCGACGGCGTAGATAGCCATAAACCAGATCAGTAGAGAGACGTGGCTGCGATGGAAGATCGTGCCGGCGGTGACAGATGTCTGACGGCCGCAGGCGGCGCATTCATAGGTAAACGGCTTGGAATCGAGCGTCCAGGCTTTGGCGCCATGGCATTTCGGACAGATGAAGCCGTTCGGCCATCGTTTTTCAAAGAGATGGCGAGCGCAGGCCGCGTCGTCGGGAAACCGCGCGGCGAAGGCGGTTCGAGACATGGGGCGGTCGTGTTTCCAACGGCTCGACATGAGAACAAATTAGGAACATCCCGCCGCGTTGTCAAGGCTCGTGATCGCCACCTGTAGGCCGACCTGAACCAAGGGGATAAGCCGCATAAAGATACCAAGGCTTGCTTGTATTCCGTCTTGACAGCTAAGTCCAATGTCACATTCAACCTCATCGTTGTCAACGATTGCAGCCCGGAACCGCGCTTGACGCAATTTTTGCGCGCACTCGCTAAACGAAATTTGTTTCAATATATTGAGAACGAATCCAACTACGGATTTACGACGAGCGTTAACAACGGTATGCGCCTCAATGCCGAGCGCGATAAACTTCTTTTAAATTCCGACACTGTTGTTTATGATACTTGGCTTGACCGAATTTTGGCGCATTCCGCCGAAGATTTGACCATCGGCACGATTACTCCTTTGTCCAATAATGCAACCATATGCAGTTATCCAATTGCTAATGTGGGGAATAATTACTCGGTCGAAACCTCGTACGCACTATTGGATCTCATTGCATCGCTTGTGAATAAGGGCGTTCGCTTCGAAGTGCCGACTGGCGTCGGTTTTTGTATGTATATACGCGCCAAATGCATCGAAGAAGTCGGTTATTTCGACGTTGAAACGTTCAACCGCGGGTATGGCGAAGAAAATGATTTCTGCCGGCGCGTCGCCGCGGTTGGCTGGAAAAATATTGCAATCGGCGATGTTTTTGTCCGCCACACCGGTGAGGTTTCTTTTGCATTGGATGCGGCTACGCAGCAACAATCAGGATATAGAGCGCTGGTCGCGAAGCATCCAACTTATGAAACTGAAGTCATGCGATTTGTTAATCGCGACCCATTGCGGATTGCCCGAATGGCGATCGACATCGCACGCATTTTTACGCATTTGCAGCATAATAAAGACAATGTAATATTCGTCGCCCATAGCTTGGGTGGCGGCATTGAAACACATATCCGTGACCTCCATTCGAGGCTGGAAAGCGAACATACTGGAATTCTGACTTTGCGGCCTTCAAATAAGGAGAGCGGAAAATATCAATTAAATGTTTTCGGCGAAGGGCTATTTTTGCCTAACCTCGATAAAATAGACGACTACGATCTTATTAATTATGTAATACCTGTCATTTGTCGAATTAAGAAACTATCGACTGTACATGTTCACAGCCTTGTTAACTTTGATGTTCTTGAAATGAAGGGAATATTAGACGAGTTCGCCCGTAAATCTATAAAAATCATAGCTACGCTACATGATTATTCGCCAGTCTGTCCACGCATTTTCTTCGTTGACGATGGAAACGATTTTTGTTTTTTTCCAGCGGAAGACAAATGCAGGGCTTGCCTTCGGAATTTCGACGCGACGCCGAAGATCAAAACTATAACGAATTATATAAGCGAATACCAAGAAGTGATAGCGCTTTTCAGTTTGATGTTCGTCCCCAGCAGAGCTGCGGCTGATATTTATTCGAAATTATACCCTGAGCGCACATTTTTGGTTCGAGAGCATCTCGAGCGTCCGGTCCCCGGTAACAAACGGCGACGGATTGTTCCGGCGCGACGCTTGGATAACCGGGCCACCGGAAAAACGCCGCTCCACGTTGTATCTATTGGCGCAATCGGCCCCCATAAAGGATCGCGCATTTTATTACGCTGCGCAACCGACGCGATTTCACGTAATTTGCCGATCAAGTTTTCGATCATCGGTTATTCCGACATCGATAGCGAATTGCTCGCGGCTGGCGTTTCGATCACCGGAAAATTCTCATCTGAGAAAGAAGCAATTCGTTTGCTGGCGAAACTCCGGGCTGACATCGCCTTCATGCCTTCCGTCTGGCCCGAGACTTACATGTATACCATTTCAACGGCGCTTAAAGCGGGAATTTTTCCGGTGGCGTTCGACATCGGAGCGCAGGCTGAACGCATACGTAATTGCGATTTCGGCGCGCTCATCGATTTTAATGAACGCTTTAATCCGAAATTTATTAATGACGCCTTGATTGAGGCGGCAAAAGATCTAGGCGGTCCTCCCCGCGACCCCTTCTGCGACCAAGATAATCGTAAATCTACACGCGAATACTATGGATATGAAGCGCGTTAGGAGGAAAAAGGAATTGAAACTTTGACGGCTATGAGACTTTCGCGAAAGCACGATCTTCTCCGGCCAGCTTCTGACGAAATCAGCTTGCGGAACTAAGCACGAACGTCTATGTTTCGTTCATGATTTGTATGGCGCGATTCTCGATAGTCGATTGAACATCGACCAACGCGGAGCGCGAGGGAGAGACGCAGAATGCTGACCAAGAAACAGAGCGAACTCTTGCGGTTCATCCACGAGCGCCTGAAGGAAACTGGCGTGCCGCCCTCGTTCGATGAAATGAAGGACGCGCTTGATCTGCGTTCTAAATCGGGCATCCACCGCCTCATCATGGCGCTGGAAGAGCGTGGCTTCATACGACGGCTTCCAAATCGCGCCCGCGCGCTGGAAGTCTTGCGCCTGCCTGAATCGTCAACGCCGGCAACGCCGCGTTCCGGGCGTTTTTCACCGAGCGTCATCGAAGGCAATCTTGGCAAGCCACGCACAGGTGGCGATCCGGCGGATTATGGGCAGCAGGTCGCCATTCCGGTGATGGGCCGGATCGCCGCAGGCACGCCGATTTCCGCGCTTCAGACCCGTTCGCATTCCATTTCCCTTCCCCCTGATCTTTTGTCCAGCGGCGAACATTATGCGCTCGAAGTGCGCGGCGATTCCATGATTGAGGCCGGTATTCTCGACGGCGACACAGTCGTCATCAAGAAGCAGGACACAGCGGAATCCGGCGATATCGTTGTCGCGCTGATCGACGAGGAGGAGGCGACGCTTAAGCGCTTGCGTAAGCGCGGCGCCTCTATCGCCCTGGAAGCCGCCAATCCTGCCTATGAGACGCGGATTTTCGGCCCCGACCGGGTCAATATCCAGGGCAAGCTGATTAGTCTCGTGCGCAAATATTGATAGCTTTATTCCTTCGCCCGTCTTTCGGCGCGGGGGAGTGTCTCGATTTGTCACTCCCGTTTGGAGAGATTGCATGACGCGCAAAAAGCTCACCGAGAAGATCCTCGACGTCAAACGTGAAAAACAGCTTTCGTGGAAGCAGATCGTCGACGCCATCGGCGGCATGTCGGAAGTGTTGATCGTTGGGGCCCTACTCGGCCAGATGCGATTGCCGGAAATTCTCGCCGCCAAGGCGGCGACTCTGTTCGGCCTATCGAAATCGGAGGAATTGTTGCTTGCCTTACCTCCGATGCGTGGGCAGAACTCGCCCATGCCGCCGACAGATCCTCTGCTCTACCGTTTTTACGAATTGCTCATGGTCAATGGTCCCGCGTGGAAGGAATTGATCCAGGAGGAATTTGGCGACGGAATCATGTCAGCGATTGACTTCGACATGTCGATTGAGCGGCAGCCCCATCCCAAAGGCGATCGCGTGAAACTCGTAATGTCGGGCAAATTCCTGCCGTTCAAATATTATGGCGCCAGCCCCGACGTTCCGGAAAATGGCGCCAAACAGCCCTGAAGGCCGAGCTTATTCGGCCAAGTCCTCCTGAGCGTCGTCAATTTGTATCGCCGACGGCAAATGTTTGTCCGCCAAATCAGGCGACGTGGCAAAACGGCGGCGGGGCGCGCGCGACCAGGGCCGGTCCTCGCCTGGCGCGCGCGCCGTCCTTGATACCATGCCCTTCGGTCCAAAGGCGAAAGTCACTGCGCCGGTTTCAGCCAGTCTGCCGCGATCGAGCAAAATTTTTGGCGCGCAGGAGCGGGGCGCGTGGAGGGGGGAAATCACGATTTCGGCGCGCGCGCAATCCTCATGGAAAGCCGATTCCTCCAGCACCAGCGCAGCGGCTTCGCCATTGCGCAACAGACCGACACAGCCGAGCAGATCGCAACGTCCCGAGCGATCCGCTGCAATGCGGGAATCGGCGTCGGCGCGCAGCCATTGCTCAGAGGCGAAAGCCTCTCTCTTCTTGCCGAGAATCGTCAACTGACCGTCGGCGTCGCGCAGCGCGGCCACGTCGCCGGTCGGGGACACAGCCAAATCGAAATGGTCACCGCTCGCGGCGCCCAGGAGTCCGAGCGCCAGAAGGGGAAGCGCGGTCAGCCTCAGCGTCCAGGTGCGCCACAGCACAGCGGACAGCACCGCAAGCGTGAGACAGGCCAGCGACCAGGACGCGAAAGCTGGCAGGGCGATGCTTGCGCCCGGCGCTGAACCGATCCGCTCCGCTATAACCATGATGAGGTTGATGCCCGCGCCGAGATAGGTCCAGACGAGGCTGTCGAGGCCAAAGGGATAGAGAAGCGCGCCGACCAGCGCGGCGGGCACGGCGAAAAACTCAATCATCGCTAAAGTCAGCGGATTGCCGATCAGCACATAGGGGCTGAGTTCGTGGAAATCATAGGCCATGAAGGACGCCGTCGCCGACGTGGCGCAAAAGGTGGCGAAAAGCGCGCCGAAAACCCCATGCCGGCTGCGCTCGGCAAGATTTTCGGCCAGTGAGCGCGCTTCCGCCTCGGCTTCAGTCCTGCTCGCGGGTGTCTTTTTCGCGGCGACTTTCTTTGCATTAAGTCGGCCTCGCGCGGAAACACGGGATTCGAAAACCGCCACCAGCGCCGCGACTGCCGCAAAGGAGAGCTGGAAACTCGCGCCGAGCAGCGCCTCTGGCTCCAGCACGATCACCGCCAGGGCCGCGAAAGCGAGGTTGCGCATAGTCAGGGCGGGCCGATCGGCCAGAACCGATCCGAGCAGGATCAATGTCATGACCAGGGCGCGTTCGGAGCCGATGCGCGATCCGGTGAAAAGCCCATAAAGGCAGGCCGCGAGCATGGCGAGGGCGGCGGCCCATTTCTTGATCGGATAGTTCAGGGCCAGATCGGTCGAGAGCGCCAGCAGACGGCGCAGTCCGACAAAGAAAATGCCGGCGACCAGCGTCATCTGCACACCGGAAATGGTGATGATGTGAAAAATTCCTGCCTTGCGAATGGCCTCCCGCGCCGCATCGGAGAGGAGGTCACGTTTGCCGGTGACCATGGCGGCGCCGATGGCCCCGTTGTCGCCGCCGATGGCGTTGGCGACCCTCAGCGCGAGGGCGTTGCGCGCCCGATCGACGGCCGCGAAAAAGCTCAATGTCAAACCGGACGTTTCGGGCGGATCGACCGTCTGCGGCGACCCCAAAACATTGCCCACCGCCCCGATTCGGGCGAAATAGGCGTCGCGCGCGAAATCATAGCCACCCGGCAGCGAGGCGTGCGGCGGCGGCAGCAGTCGCGCCTTGACGATGACAAAATCGCCGGCCGAAAGCCCCTGTCCGCCGCGCCAGGTCAGGCGGACCCGATAGGGCGCCTTTTGCTGTGGCAGGCCTTGTGCTTCGCTCAGGCGCAGCAGGAAGCGCACGCCCTGAATGCGAGGATCGACTTCCTCGACAAAACCCGCCAGCTCGCCGACGAAAGTTCGTTCGAGCACGGGAGCGTCGATTCGCGCCGCGCGCCAGCCTCCGCAGAATTCCCCGGCGCCCAGCGCCGCCAGACCGATGAACAGGGCGCTAAGGCCTCTTTTTGTTCGAAAAGCTAAGGCAAGGATCGCCCAAAACACGGTGACGAGGCCGACGACCCACAAGACCGGTTCAGTTGCGGCGAGAAGATAAAAAATCGCCCCCGCTCCGGCCGCCGCCGGCAGCCATAGAAAGGGGCGGCGCAAGGCCCATTCCTCTTCCAACGCGAGCGACAGCCGCGCGGCCCAGCCACGGACAAACGCCAGCGGTGGTCGCCCGACGATCACGCCGGCGCCGAAAAACCTGCCTGCCAACTCGCGTGGCGCCAACGGCATGAGTATTTGCCTCTTTTTCTGCCGCCGAGGGCCATGCTACACGGACGCTCCGGCGCCAAATGGTCCGCCCAAACCAATTCCCGTCCACCCGAGGTTTTTTCGCCCATGTCCGAACCCGTCGTGACGCGTTTCGCGCCCTCGCCCACCGGCTATCTCCATATCGGAGGCGCGCGCACCGCTCTGTTCAACTGGCTGCTGGCCCGCCAGACCGGCGGCAGGATGCTGTTGCGAATAGAGGACACCGACCGCGAACGCTCGACCGACGCGGCCATCGGCGCGATCATTGACGGCATGAAGTGGCTCGGCCTCGAGTGGGACGGCGAGGTCGTCTATCAATTCTCGCGCGCCGGCCGTCACGCCGAGGTCGCCGCGCAAATGCTGGAAAAGGGTGCGGCCTATAACTGCTACGCCAGCGCGCAGGAACTTGAGGAGATGCGCGACCTGGCCCGCAAGGAAGGACGCCCGCCGCGCTATGACGGGCGCTGGCGCGATCTCGGCGGCTCGTCGCAGGAGGCGCAGGCCATCGCCGAAGGCCGCAAGCCAGTGGTGCGGCTCAAGGCGCCGCGCGAAGGCGAGACGACCATAGAGGACAAGGTTCAGGGCCGGGTCGTGTTCCCCAACAAGGACCTCGACGATCTGGTGCTGCTGCGCTCCGACGGAACGCCGACCTATATGCTGGCGGTGGTGGTGGACGATCATGACATGGGCGTCACCCAGATCATTCGCGGCGACGATCATTTGACCAACGCGGCGCGGCAGACCCACATCTATCAGGCGATGGGTTGGACGCCGCCGTCCTGGGCGCATATCCCGCTGATCCACGGGCCGGACGGCGCCAAGATGTCCAAGCGGCACGGCGCGCTCGGCGTCGACGCCTATCGGGCGCTGGGTTACCTTCCGGAAGCCCTGCGGAACTATCTGGCTCGACTGGGTTGGAGCCAGGGCGACCGCGAATTCTTCTCCACCCCGGACCTGATCGAGGCTTTTTCGCTCGATCAGGTGCACCGTTCGCCGGCGCGTTTCGATTTCGCCAAGCTGGAGAATATGAACGGACAATTTCTCCGCGCCATGCCCGACGACCTGCTTTTGGAACAACTCGTCGCCGCCCTGCCCTATCTGCCCGGCGGCCCCGAGATGGCGTCAAAGCTTGACGCAGCTAAGACGTCACAATTGGCCAAGGCCCTGCCCGGCCTGAAAGAACGCGCCAAAACGCTCATCGAGTTGGCCGACGGCGCACAATTCCTGTTTGCGACACGGCCCCTCGCCTATGACATCAAGGCCGCCGAAATCCTGTCGCCGGCCGGCCGCGCCCATCTTGCCGCGCTGGCGCCGAAGCTTGCGGCGCTGGATGAATGGAACGGCGCGGCGGCGGAGGCGGCGGTGCGCGCCTATGTCGCTGAATCCGGCGCCAAGCTCGGCCAGGTCGCCCAGCCTTTGCGCGCGGCGCTCACCGGCCGTTCGACCTCGCCGGGCATTTTCGACGTGCTCGAAACCCTGGGCCGCGCAGAAAGTCTCGGCCGCATCTCGGACGCCGCCGCTTGAGCGCGGGCGGCTAGGCGCCCCATTGGTTTAACAAACGTCATCTTGAACCGCCGCCGACAATCGGCTAGTCAAATGCAGCGCACAATTTTCCTGCGGTTTTGCCCCTAAATTTCGGCCTTTGGCGGCTTGAGCGGCGGCGGCGGCGCGCGGAAATGAATACTCGAAAAGGCGGTTCTCATGAGCGAAACGGGCAAGTTTCAACTGGGCGACAAAACGGTGGATATGCCGATACGGCATGGCTCCATCGGTCCCGCAGTGGCCGACATCGGCAAGCTGTACGGCCAGACCGGCATGTTCACCTATGATCCCGGTTTCACCTCGACCGCCAGCTGCGAATCGAAGATCACCTATATCGACGGCGACGCAGGCGTCCTGCTGCATCGCGGCTATCCGATCGACCAGCTCGCCGAAAACGGCGACTTCCTTGAGACTTGCTACCTGCTGCTCTACGGAGAACTTCCGACGCCGGCGCAAAAAGCCGATTTTGACTTCCGCATCACGCGCCACACCATGGTGCATGAGCAGATGGCGAAATTCTTCAACGGCTTCCGCCGCGACGCCCACCCCATGGCGGTGATGGTCGCCTCGGTCGGCGCGCTTTCGGCCTTCTATCATGACTCGACCGATATTTCGGATCCGAAGCAGCGTATGATCGCCACCATGCGCATCATCGCCAAGATGCCGACGATGGCGGCGATGGCCTATAAGTATAACATCGGCCAGCCCTTCATCTTCCCGAAAAACGATCTCGACTATTCGTCGAATTTCCTTCGTATGTGCTTTGCGGTTCCCTGCGAGGACTACAAGGTCAACCCGGTGCTATCACGCGCCCTCGACCGAATCTTCATCCTCCACGCCGATCACGAGCAGAACGCCTCGACTTCAACCGTCCGTCTCGCCGGGTCGTCGGGCGCCAATCCCTTCGCCTGTATCGCCGCCGGCATTGCATGCTTGTGGGGTCCCGCGCATGGGGGCGCCAATGAAGCGGCGCTGAAGATGCTGTCGGAAATCGGTTCGGTCGAGAATATTCCGAAATTCATCGCCAAGGCCAAGGACAAGAACGACCCCTTCCGCCTGATGGGCTTCGGCCACCGCGTCTATAAAAACTACGATCCGCGCGCAAAAATCATGCAGAAGACCTGCCATGAAGTCCTGTCCGAGCTCGGCATCAAGGACGATCCGCTGCTCGACGTCGCCGTCGAACTGGAACGCATCGCGCTGCACGACGACTATTTCGTCGAGAAGAAGCTGTATCCGAATATCGACTTCTATTCTGGCATCACCCTCAAGGCGATGGGCTTCCCGGTGTCGATGTTCACTGTGCTGTTCGCCGTCGCCCGCACGGTCGGGTGGATCGCCCAGTGGAAGGAAATGATCGAGGACCCGCATCAGAAGATCGGCCGTCCGCGTCAGCTCTACACAGGCGCGCCGCAGCGCGACTATATCAACATGGGCGAGCGTTGAGCGATTTCTCGTATCGTTTCCGACATTTAGAGCCGTCCCGCTTGCGCGGGACGGTTTTCTGCGCGTGGCTAGGCGTCGCGTGCGGCGCCCTCATGCCCGCGCCCGCTTGGGCCCAGGCCAATAATATCGAAGAGAGCGGCGTTGCGGAGAAGCGGGCCGAGTCGCCCTCGATCGACGATAAGGCCTTCGATTGCGGGGCCTTCACCCAGGCGATTGGCGCGGCGGGCGACGGCTTCAAGTCCTTGCGCGGGGCCTTCAAAAGCGATGATGGCGCCATCGCCATTTATGGAGTCGCGTTGCCGCTGTTCGGCGTCTGCGAAATTCTTGAAAAAAAGAAAATCAACGAAGTCAGCTATTCCTGCCAAGCTGGCAAACTGAGCCTAGCCGACATCAAGGCGACGGTCGAAGGCTGCCTCGGCAACAAGGCTTTTGGCCTCGCGTCGAATGAAAATCCCAACACGCCCTTTTTGCGCTACGCCCCGCAAATCGGCGAAGTCAAAGCCCGCGTCATCGCCTTGACGACTTTCGGCAAGAATACCCTGGTGATCTTCAGCCCGAAGTGATGGTTCGGGCCGCGCGCCTCGCCCTAAGGTTTGCGTAAGAACTCAATTTTAAATCAGCTCGTTATACCTATGAGCTCACACACTGCTTCAGCTGCCTTTTCGCTTGGCTTCATTCCGTCCGGCAACAGCATCAGACTGCTCAGCCTTTCCAGTTCGGCCAATTGACGTCGCCTTGGCGCGCCTTCGTCGATGATTTCGGCCATGGCGGCGGCCAGCGGCGCAGGCGCCGCGTCTTCCTGAAAAAACTCCGGAAAAGCGTTGCGGCCGAGAATCAGGTTGGGCAGGACAGCTGTGGTAAGATTGATCAGGCGCCGGGCGATAAATTCCTCGAATTTCGGCACGCGATAGGCGACGACGGTCGGCGTGCGCGACAGGGCCAGCTCCAGCGTCACCGTGCCGGAAGCGGCGAGAGCGGCGCGCGCCGAACGAAAAGCCGCATATCTCTCGGCCTCGCCGACCACCAGGCGCGGCTTGACCCGCCAAGTCGCTATTTCGGCGCGAATTTGCGCCTCCACCGGCGCGGCGGCGGGCAGCACGTAATCGAGACCGGGACGCCGGTCGTCGAGAAGGGCGATGGCTTCGCCGAAGGCC
>Ga0302320_10018108_pt1 | contig 14236 bp, 16 predicted proteins | sample Bog_T0_3_FD_202130 | JGI IMG/M metagenome (GOLD analysis project Ga0302320, IMG submission 202130) | Peat permafrost microbial communities from Stordalen Mire near Abisko, Sweden - Bog_T0_3 | ecosystem: Environmental > Terrestrial > Soil > Wetlands > Peat | place: Sweden: Abisko, Stordalen Mire...
TTGCGACGCGGGCGATTCATGTGGGACAGGAGCCGGATCCGCTGACGGGCGCGGTTTCTCCGGCAATTTATCCTACGTCGACTTATGCGCAGGAGGAGATCGGGAAGAATAAAGGGTATGAGTATGCCCGTGTGTCGAATCCTACACGCGACCGGCTGGAGACGAACCTGGCGGCGCTTGAGGGCGGCACTGCTTCGCGCGTCTTTGGCAGCGGGATGGCGGCGATTACGGCGATTGCAACGATGCTCAAAGCGGGCGATCACGTGGTCGCGGGACACAACCTGTACGGGGGCACGCCGCGGCTGTTCAATCAGATTCTGGCCAATTTTGGATTGACGTTCAGTTACGTCGATACTTCAGATCTCGGCAAGGTTGAAAGTGCGTTTCAGAAAAATACGAAGCTGGTCTTTGTCGAAACGCCGACGAATCCGTTGATGGAATTGTGCGATCTGCGTGCGATTTGCGGATTGAGTCATGGACATGGAGCGGAGGTGGTTGTCGACAATACTTTCATGTCGCCGTATTTTCAGAATCCGATCGAGTTTGGAGCGGATATGGTGGTGCACTCGACCACGAAGTTTTTGAATGGGCACAGTGACGGGTTGGGCGGGGTGGTGGTGTGCACCAAGGCCGAGCAGGCGGAGAAGTTGGCCTTTATTCAGAAATGCACGGGGGCGATTTTGTCTCCGTTTGAGTGCTGGCTGATTTTGCGAGGCGTAAAGACGCTGGCAGTTCGGATGGAGCAGCACGATCGCAGCGGACGCAAGGTGGCGGAATATCTATCGAAGCATACAAAAGTGCCGAAGGTGTTTTATCCGGGGCTGGCGGAGCATCCGCAGCACGAACTGGCAAAGCGGCAGATGTCGGGATTTGGATCGATGATCGCTTTCGAGACGGGATCGCTGGAGAATGCGAACAAGATGCTGCGCAAGGTGAAGGTGTGCTGTCTCGCGGAGTCGCTGGGCGGGGTCGAGACGCTCATTTCGCATCCGGCGACGATGACGCACGCTGGCGTAGGCGAGAAGGTGCGGCGGGAGATTGGAATTACCGACGGCATGGTAAGAATTTCCGTCGGGATTGAAGACGTGGACGATATTCTTGCCGACCTGGATCAAGCGCTGGCGGCGATCTAAGAAGCAACCCAAACTGCTTTCATCCCATCAGCAAGAAACAAGTGCTGCCTCGCTCGCTCCGGAACAGGCTTAGCGGACTGACTCGCCGATCCACTCGAGATAGGCGGCGCTGCCGTCTTCAACCGCAATTTCGATGCACTCGGGAAGGTCATAGGAGTGCAGACTTGTCAAAGCTTCGCGAAGGCGATTGAAAGCGTTCTCCGTCGTTTTTATGATCAGGAGCCATTCGTTCGAGGTTTCGATCTTGTCCTTCCAGCGGTAAACCGATTCGATCCGGGGGATTATGTTGACGCAGGCAGCGAGATGGCTGCCTACGAGAGAGTTGGCGATGGTGCGAGCCTCTTCGAGAGAAACACACGTCGTGAGAACGACTCGTTTGTCGGTCATATAAAATTGGGCATCTTAGTTTCACTTGAAGAATACGAGGATGGATGATGGCGACGCAAATCAAGTTTGGAACTTCGGGATGGCGGGCCGTCATGGCCGAAGAGTTTACGTTTGCGAATGTCGAGCGGGCGGTGCAGGGGATAGCACGCTACGTTTTGTCGCAGAAATCGAAGGGAGCCAAAGTGATCGTGGGACGGGATCCACGATTTCTGGGCGAAACGTTCTGCGGCATGGCGGCGCAGATTTTGTCGAAGCAGGGAATTACTCCGCTGACGATTACGGAGCCGGCGCCGACGCCCGCAATTTCTTATGCGGTGATTCAATCGAAAGCGGATGGGGCCATCAACTTCACGGCATCGCACAATCCACCGGAATATAACGGGATTAAGTTCTCGACGCCGGATGGAGCGCCGGCTCTACCGGAGGTGACGAAGGCGATCGAGGCAGAGATTGCGGCATTTGATTCGAATCCGGACACAGCACATACAGCGAGAGCAGAGATTCAGGCGCAATCGATCGATCCGCGGCGGATGTATTTATCGCGATTGCGGGAGATCGTGGATTTGGATGCGATCAAGAAGGCAGGGATCAAAGTAGCGTTCGATCCCATGTGGGGGGCGGCGCGTGGATATTCAGACGCTTTTTTGCGTGAGGCTGGAATTCCGGTGGCTACGGTTCACGATACGCGCGATGTGCTGTTCGGGGGGCACGCTCCGGAGCCGGACGATCATCTGCTGGAAGACCTGCGGGTGAAGATGCGCGAAACCGGCGCGTCGATTGGCATAGCGACTGACGGCGACGCCGATCGCTTCGGCATTGTCGACGAGGATGGGACATTTCTCCAGCCGAACTACGTGATTGCGTTGCTCTTTGATTATCTGGTGGAAACGCGGGGGTGGAAGAATGGGGTGGGCAAATCGGTAGCGACCACGAATCTCATCAACGCGCTTGCGGAAAAGCACGGGATTGAATTGCATGAGACACCGGTCGGTTTCAAATATATCGGTGAGCTGATCAAGGCAGACAAGATTCTGATCGGCGGAGAAGAAAGCGCCGGACTTTCGATACGGAAGCACGTTCCGGAGAAGGACGGAGTGCTCGCGGGATTGTTGTGTTGCGAAATGGTGGCGCGACGAGGTGCCTCACTGGGAGCCCAATTGAAACAGGTATTTGCCGAAGTTGGTTCCTATTTTCCTTCAAGGGAGAACTTCCGCTTGACTCCGGAAGTGAAACAGAAGTTTACTGAGAAGTTACGTAGCGATCCGGACGAGTTTCATGGCATCAAAGTTGCACAAGCAGTACGGACGGACGGATTGAAGTTAGTACTCGCAGACGGATCGTGGGTGTGCTACCGGCTTTCGGGTACGGAGCCAGTTGTCCGGGTGTACAGCGAAGCCGGGAGCTTGGAAAGTCTCGCGAAGTTAAGTCAGGCAGCAAAAGCATGGATTTTCGATTAGGACGTTTGCGTCTGGGCCCACGGCCGAGACTCGGGATTCTTCCGCGGCCGGAGGCCGGGTTTAGAGCGGCCGTGGATAAAGCGCGAGATCGGGCGTGGGATCAGGCGAAAGACCAAGCGCCGCGGGCCGAGGCAGCGGCTGTGCGTCTGGTTGAGAGTACACGACCGGTCTGGTCATGGTTGATGCTGGAGTGGCGTCGCATCGGTACGGGGGCAGCGGTCGTTCTTATTTGCGGCGTACTGATTCACGCCATGTTCGGGGCGAATGGGATGGTGGTTTACCGGCAGAAGCGGGCGGAAATGCAGGCGCTGCAGAGTGAGGTAGATCGATTGCAGAACGAGAACAACCGCTACGCCGATCAGATCAAGTCACTCAAGTCTGATCCCAATGCGATTGAGAAAGAAGCGCGGGAGCAGTTGCATTACACGAGGCCGGGAGAGGTCGTGTATGTGAATCCGGAGCCGGCGCAAAAGCCGCCGAGTGGCCGCGCCAGGAACGGTAAGTGAGTGGGCCGCAGTGCCGGTCTTCTAGATGAAGCTTCAACGCTGATCTTCGACGCGAAGATTGAACCGCTATCCGTGACACGAGGATCCCCGCCTTCGGTGCCTCCGGAGGACAGCCATTATCGCCGCAAAACTATTGGGCGATGATTCCATGCGTACTATCGAGTGAGCAGCGATTGTTCACGGGAGCTGTTGACTCGGGCAGTCGTTGTGCGCGAATTGTTTTCCACCATTGCAGAAGAGGTTTAACTTGAGTCTGGTAAGGTTTGAGACTCTTACTGTCGAGAAATTCCATATTCTGATAGTTCCCGGCACGGGCTACGCTGATGGTATATGGATGCGTATCCTGCATGATCAGTGGAACGACGCTTTGTGGAACTTTGAGATCGCGAAAATCGGGGTTATCTAAAATTTCGTTCAGCGAATTCCACTCGGTATCGTTGAGTTGGCCTTCAAAGACCTTACGATCTGTATCCTTGCCATGATGCCGGCTGGCTTTCTCAGAGTGGAAGTGATGATCGCTAAATACCAGCGTACAGTACTGGTCGGTGGACAGCGAACCCGGCATAACCTCAGAAAGAAGCAGCCGGATTGTGGGTGTACTTCTTGACTGGCCCAACCCGGAATTCAGGAGCGATCCCACGAGAATGGAGAAAGAAAGCAATCGAATCCATCTGCTTACTGTCATCTGATAATTCCTTTGGTCACCCGATGTTCATGGGCACGCAGTATTGTGGTTTCGAATCCTTAAAATCGGACTTATTCTTTTTCTCGAGGCCGTCGAACCATTTCAGAAGCGGGTTTAGCGCTTTCTGAAACGACGCGCCGTTGTCGACATAACTGTCCATACCGCTGGTGGCATTGGTTTTGATGCGTTCTCTTATGGTTGTGAAGTGTTGGACGCTGCCGGCGCGGTTGATTTGTGCATCGATGCTTTCAATCTCGCGTACGGTGACCGCGTTGTCGGGAAGGTCGGGGGGTTTGGGCGTAGTGATCTTCTTAACGGCGTCGTCGTCGAGGATCGACTTAAGATGTTGAAGGTCATCGGCGCCTAGCATGCCTTCGGCAGTTTTAACCTTGGGCTTGCCCAAGGTGGATTCTTCGCGTTTCTCTAAAACGAATTTGCCGTCGCCCTGGACGACAAGGCACGAAAGTGAATTGGGATAGTTGAATACGTCGCCGGACTTACCGTAGGTCACGCCATTCATTCCCTGTCCATGTACAACGTTGGTGTCGAGATTGAGATAGGCTTTCGAGCGCTGCATACGGAGAAGCGCGGCAGAATCCTGGGCCTTCCCAACGCCGGGTGAGAGCAAAATGGCCAGAAGCAAAAGAGAAGGCAATAACGCTCTAAGACTTACGGGAGCCAGCATGTTTTATTTCCTCCGGAGGAGTTTCTCTCGAATCGACATAATATACCGGGACGGCTGAAAATCGTTTATGAAATCTGCTGCGGGTTTGCCGATAAATTCTCTGGGCCTCGCCTTAGAGCGGCGGTTCTTCCTGCTGTGATAGAGTTTTAAGGGTTCGCAAAATCAGTGTGGAATAGGTGTGGAGGGTGACATGCGGAAATCTCTATTGTTGTTACTGGCCGCGGCGTTAGTCTTGTTAGTGACTGCGGTGTCATTTGCTCGCGACGCCCAAACTGTGAATGGCTGGGTTAGCGATTCGAAGTGTGGAGTAAAGGGAGCAAATGCCGGTGCTGAAGCGTGCACGAAGAAGTGCATCGGAGCGGGTGCTAATCCCGTTGTTGTTACCGACAAAGATCAGAAAGTTCTGAACGTCGATAATCCGGATGCTCTGAAGGATCACTACGGACATCACGTTGCCGTGACGGGGCACGTTGATGGGGACAAGATCCACGTCGACAGCGTCAAGATGCTTTAAAGAAAAGTTCGGAATGCTAAAGAAGAAAGGGTGGCCCCGGGTGGGGCCGCCCTAGTTTTTTGTGCACGACGGATGTCGGATTTTCCAGGGATGACCTCGCCTTCAGTCTCCAGCGAGTTTGGGTCGATCCTCCCTTGTTTTTTGTCGTCCGTCTATCTCGATCGAACGACGCCTTCCATCGGAGAACTGGCGGTGGCGTATAGTTTGCGGGGCATGCGTCCGGCCCTGTAAGCGTGGCGGCCGGCGATGACGGCGTGCTTCATTGCTTCGGCCATTAATACCGGTTCCTGGGCGCCGGCGATGCCGGTGTTCATCAACACGGCGTCGTAACCTAACTCCATGGCAATGGCAGCGTCGGAAGCTGTTCCCACGCCAGCGTCGACAATCAGCGGAACGCCTGTGATGAGTTCGCGCAAGATTTGCAGATTGGCAGTGTTCTGAATACCAAGACCGCTGCCGATGGGAGCGCCGAGCGGCATGACCGCGGCAGCGCCGGCATCAACTAAGCGCTTGGCAAAAACGATGTCGTCTGAGGTGTAGGCCAAAACGGTAAATCCCTCTTTGGCCAAAACTCCCGTGGCTTCGAGGGTGGCTTGTACATCGGGGTAGAGTGTTGCCTGATCGCCAATGACTTCGAGCTTGATCCAATCGGAAAGTCCTACCTCGCGGGCGAGACGGGCGGTGCGAATGGTGTCGTCAGCGGTGTAGCAGCCAGCGGTATTGGGCAGAAGAAAGTATTTGCTCGGATCAATGTAATCCAGCAGCGATTCTTTGCTACGGTCGAGGTTTACGCGGCGCACGGCGACCGTGACCATGTCAGCGCCACTGGCTTCGAGCGCTCGCGCGGTTTCCTGGAAAGATTTGTATTTGCCGGTCCCAACGATCAAACGGGACCGGAATTGCTTGCCAGCAATATGGAATGAGTCCGTCATTTGCTTATTGTACGGCGGTTTATTGTCCGACGACCATGAGCAACCCGAGGATGGACCGATTGACGGTAAGCGCGCAGTTTGGGCGGTAAACTCGGTGCTCCGACGGACTAGGCGCCGGTTGCTTCCGCTCTGGCATACATCTCGTCAATCTGGACGCGATAGCGCTCTTCAATTCCTCGGCGACGTACTTTGAAAGTATGGGTCAACGTTCCATCAGCGGTGGAGAGTTCTTCTGGAATGATAAGGACGCGCTTCATCCTTTCAAAACGCGCGAGACTCTGGTTGAGATCTTCGATGATGCCTTCATAGAGCGCCTGAATCTTGACGTTTGCAACCAGCGTTTCTCGCGAAACGAAGTCGATTTGATTTGCGCGCGCCCAATCTTCGAGAGCGGGGAAGTGCGGTGCTATAAGAACGGCGGGAAACTTCCGTCGATCGCCGAAGACTACAGCCGTTCCGATAAGAGGATTTAGCTTGAGCGAGTTCTCAATGGGTTGAGGCGCGATGAACTTTCCACCCGAGGTTTTGATCAGATCTTTCTTGCGATCGGTGATGGAAAGGAAGCCGTTGCCATCGATTTCGCCGATGTCTCCCGTCTTGAACCAATCAGCGACGAAGGCGGCTTGCGTGTCCTCGGGGCGGTGCCAATATCCTTTGAAAACAGAAGGACCGCGGGCCAGCACTTCGCCGTCGTCCGCGATGCGCACTTCAACGTTAGGCAAGGGCTTGCCTACGGTGCCTAGCCGGTGTGCAGTGGGAGTATTTACGGCGATCACGGGGGAAGTCTCGGTCAGGCCATATCCCTCATGAATGGGAATGCCGATGTCCGCATACCACTCGGCCAATTCGCGCCCGAGCGGGGCACCGCCGGAGATGAACTCATAGGCTTTCCCGCCCATACCAGCGCGCACTTTGGAGAAGACAAGGCGGTTTGCGATCTTCCAAGAGAGCGCGGTGGGTGTGGTTCCCGTCAAGATTTTTGAGCGCTGATTACGCCCTACGGAGAGCGCCCAGCGATAGATTGCGCTTTTTGGAAAGCCAGCAGTCTTGAGAATCACCTGTTGGCGAATCTTTTCGTAGACGCGAGGAACAGCGATGAAAATGTCGGGGTGCACCTCGGACAGAGCTGATGCGAGTTGTGCGATGTCGGGGCAATAAGCCAGGGTTACTCCGCGATACAAAAGAGCGAAATCGACGTGTCGCGCGGTTACGTGCGAGAGCGGCAGAAACGAAACGCTGACTTCATCTTTGGAGCCGAAACCGAATGCCTCCATCGAACAAGCGATGTTCGAGGCCATATTGCCGTGGGTCAGCATGACACCCTTTGGAGTTCCCGTGGTGCCGGAGGTGTAAATGATGGTCGCGAGATCGTCAGGTCGAACGGCAAGCGCCATGGCATCAAATTGCGGATCGTCAGTGGTCGGCCCCTGTAACAGGAGTCGCTGCATGTGGACGGCATGTGCCGTCTCGACGTTATCCATCACCAGAATTCTTTCGATTGGGGTGTGCCGCTGGATGGTGAGGATTTTTTCGAGTTGTGCCTTTGTGGAGACGGCAATGACGCGAGCGCCGGAGTCGTTGAGAATGTACGAGGTCTGCTCGCCGGTTTGCGTGGAGTAGATCGGGACGGTGACGGCGCCCAGTGCCAAGGCCGCAAAGTCGGTAATCGTCCATTCCGGGCGATTTTCGCTGAGAATGGCGACGCGATCGCTACGTTGAACACCCCAAGACTGCAGCTCACGGGCAATACCGACCACGCCGCGGTAAACGTCTGCGGAGGAGATCGGTAGCCATCCCAAAGTACCGCGCTGCAACATCACGCGGGTGCGGTGGCTGTCACGGACCGCTATTAGAATTTCGTTTAAAGTCTGAAGGCTCATCCGACCGAATCAAAATCCCGCGTGTGCTGCCGAGACCGTACAGCACAACCGTTGTACGAACATTGTACGCAGTCAGGCGCAGCACGATAAGAGCAGTTTTGGGTAGGGGAGCAGAAAATCGGTTCGAGGTGCAGCGGGTCAAGGCTTCCCAGGCGCAGCGGGTGTTGGCGTGTGTTATGATTTTTGTGCGGGGTGGAGCAGTCTGGTAGCTCGTTGGGCTCATAACCCAAAGGTCGGTGGTTCAAATCCACCCCCCGCAACCATTTCAAACCTCCACCCATCCTCAGGCTGTCCAAGCATCGGCCCAACTGGTGCATTCCCCATAAGATCCCAAGTTCCCTCGGCAAGGTAGCACCAACCCTCCCCATCTTCAGTTGGATACATTTGCACCCCGAGCAGGTGTCTGTGCAACTCCTGCTTAGCAAGAGGAGCGTTTTTCCTGAGGAGGTCGCCGAGGTTCTCAATTCCCTTGTCGACCAGCCGCTTCAGATCTTCGACCCGTGTCTCGATTGAGTCTGGTGCCGAAGCAAGAAGGCGATCGGTGATGCCCGAAATCTCCTTCTCTCGTTCAGCAATTCCTTGGAGGACGTGTTTCGAAGGCCCGTTCTCGGCAATTGCCTCAGTAAGATTTCTGATCTCACGTTCAAGCTTCTCCTTGCGTAGCCGCATCTGAGCCAGTTCGCCTGACAGGCTTCCGAGCGATGAACGCAACTGGCGACCGAATTCCTCCACCGCGAGATTGATCCTGTCAGGTTGCCAAAGATCTTTCTGAAGATTGCTAAGCAATTGGCTCTCGACCTCGTCGGCTCCAATTCGCAAGTTGTTTGTGCAGATACCGCGATTGAGGTATCCAGTGCAGACGTATTTCCGATTCTTTTTCCCACCACTCGACACGATCAGATTGCTACCGCACTTACCACATTTGAGGCGGTTGCTAAACAGGTATGGACTCGTTATCGAACGTGAAACCAATCCACATTTGCGGTCGGCCTCTCCTGCTTCAACAAAGGACCGAAATCGGAGCTGCACGGCAGTCCAAAGTTCCGCAGGCACAATAGCGAGGTCTGGTACTGAAAGCGTTTCCATTCGTTCTCGGGTCGTGGTCTACTGCGTCGTTTGTTTGTGCCCGGTACTTTCACAAACTTTGAGCGATTCCATACAAAATCACCTTTATAAAGCTGACGCTTCAGCATTGCTCGGATTGCTGTGGGGCACCACGTTCCTCGTTGAATAGACTTCGATCGTGGAGCGGAGACGTGTCTTTCATTCAGATACTTCGCTATCCTCTTCAGGGAAATTCCTGTGGCAGACAGTTCGAAGATTTCTTTCACGATAACTGCCTCAGCCTGATTGACCTGAAGCCTCTTTGATTCACCTTCGCCAACGGATACGGCGGAATATCCGTAACACCTGCCTCCTGTGTGCAGTCCTCGCAGAGCACAACTCTCTAGGCCACGATGTGTCTTTTTCGCAAGTTCTTTCACGTACATGGAGTCCATTAGCCCATGAACTGTCATTTGAACGTCGGCCTGCTCCGAAAGGGTGTCGATTCCTTGGGAGGGAAAAATGATCCGCAACCCCTCAAACTTCAACTTCTCCACAAGAGTCATTGCCTCAGCCTGATTTCTCGACAGGCGGCTGGTATCGTCTACCAGAATCGTGTCGAACGGTCGCCTCGCGGAAAAGGCAATACTGAGCAGTTTTTGGAATGCAGGGCGGTCTGAACCCACACCGCTGAGTCCTTCGTCGATGTAAACGTGCCCTTCGAGCACCACAAAACCGTTGGCGTCCGCAAATTCCCGACACTTGCGCACTTGGTCAGTTGGGGAAAGGGGGTTCTGCCGATCACTCGAAACGCGGGCGTATACGGCGCAAAGATTGTTCGGATTCATTTCTCATCTCCCACTCTTGCATTCGACTCCGCAAGGTACTGCGCCACGAGAATGGGCACGAAGATATGCTGGATGAACCGTCTGGTTTGGGAACTCATCGGTGCTTTTTTTGTGGAAACGGAGTGCCCCCTCACTTGAGCGATTCCCTTGCGTACCACAATTGCTGGGACAACAACTCCGTAGGCGGGACGATACGTGCCCCACTGCGGACTGGGGACCACAATTGGCTGCTGCTGCACGCAAGCCACTCCATGCCCCGCTACCAATGCCACTTTCTCTGGAAGCACAACGTCGGCTGGGACTGCGGTAACGCCCCTAATCTGTGTGCACTCGACCATGAACGTATTGACCTCCCGCGGTATCGACATCTCCGTCCGGTGCTAAAGATTAATACTGAGTCTTGGACGCGACTACCGGTTTTTCTACCGGGCGTCTGGCAGACGGTGTTGATCGCGTTCGGAAAGCCCGATTGATTCGGCCCGTCGAGTCACGGTCGACTGGGCCAGTTTGCTCCCAAGCATCGGCATTCCGGGCATGATCCAGTTGACCCCACCAACGCTGCGCTAGGGAAAACAACACTGTCGGAGCCTTTCTTGAAAAAAGAAGGGTTGCACGAAGGGAGGTCCGGAAGAGATTGATTTGATTGCGATTATAATTCTTGGATTCCTACCGGTTTGCTCAACCAGATTGGTAGAATAAGAATGTGGGCAGAGGCAAAATCGGGTGCAATGCCCGTCCTTCCTAAAGGTCTCTGCCCGAGGTAGGAGTGGTGGTTCAGAACTCTCTGAACCCCGCAATGCATGCGGCTCAATGCGTCCCTTCCAAGCCCGTAACTTGAGGCTTGGCTGAGAGCGAACTCCCCAGAAATTCTGTGAATTGAACACGCGGGTACACGTGTGCCCGACAGATGGCACACGTGTGCTCAGTAGGAAAAAGCAGCGTTAGAGAGCAACTCGACCTGAAAGCCAGTATTAAGAATTCAGACGCAGGCTAAAAGGAGGCACGTGAGCACTGGTCCCAATATTTCGGCACAGGCAGCTAATGTCGCACTGGCCGAGTCGTTCATGCCCACAGCGATGGACAACACGGCCATTGATGCTGACGGCGCGCCCCTCGAAGACGGAGCAGGAGCCCGAAGGTCCGTGAGAACTCGTGCAAGATCTTGCATGAGTTCCGCTCCCGCCGGTGCAATCAAACGGGTCAATGCGATTGATCTGAACTCCATTGAAGTGGAGGATTTCACCGACGCCAAGGAGTTGAAGCAGGCCCATGACGAAGCTCATGAGGAGATCGTTCATGCGACCGAGGCAGCCGTTGATAACAATGAAAAGTTGGTCCTCGCGCTTGCAAGAATGCGAGCGATCTATTCTCAAAGAAGCACAGCCAAGTTGAAGAAGGAATCGGGGATCAAATGGAAAAGCTGGGGAAGCTATTTTAGGTGGTTTAAGAAAAACTACCAGTACAAGTACTGCCTCCGCACAGTAATCAACAAAATTGACGAACTGAAAGGCAAGAAGCTGTGCACTGAGTGCAAGAAAGCGGGTGGACACCTTCCTTCCTGCTCGCGCCATCCTGAACCTATCCCGCACTTTAACAAGGCTGACCGCAGGGCGCTGATCGATGGCAACCACAAGGCCGTCGAAATTGTCACCGCACTTGAAGCGGGCCGTGATCCCAAGGAAGAAATCGCCGCATTCAAAGCCGTCATGAACGCCAAGCGTCTGGACGACATCCTGACCACCACCGAAGGCGAGGCAGCCGCCGCTCTAAGTAGGGAGTTCAGTTGGCAGAATCTCACTGAGCGCCTAGAAACATTGGTCCCAACGGTCGAAGACGGCAACGAACACGTGATCGTCGACAAAATGGAGACAGCCATTCGTCGCGTGCAGGAGAAAGGTGAAAAGGCCGACCCAAGAGTTGTGCTCCTCAGTCAGCGCATTGCCGCTAACTTTGCGGCGTATGCCAAAGCACTCGCCCCCACCGCATTAGTGAGTAACGCCGATTTGGTGAACGCGGAAGAGATTCTGAGCGAAAGGCTCAAACAGCTTCAGCAAACAGAGTTTTGTGCGGAGGTAGTTTAATGGCAGAACAGGCAAGTAACCCCTTGTCAGGCGGCGGCTCGAAACCGACCCCTCCGATCCAAGATCAAGCAGTCCGGGCCATTGCCAAGGCAAGATTCGAGGCAAACCGTGACATGTGCTTTCAAGGAGTCATCACGCAAGTGTGGACGGAGGTTGATCCTCGTCCTAAGTTGAAGTTCGATGGGACCGAGCGTGTCGAAGAAATTTCGCGGGAAGACGCAGAACCGCTCATCGTTCGCTACGAATGGTTGGGAACCGTGGGGCGAGGAATTGAGGCCTTCTACGGGTTGAAGTTGCATGGCGAATTGGTTGGCGCATGCGCTTTTGGACGGATGGGCGGGCAGGTCGGCAACATCTGCGGGCCTGATCTAGCCGAGCAGACTGTGTGTCTTCATCGAGGCTGTTGCACACACTTTGCACCCGACCTAGCGGCAAGCTTCTTAATATCGCATGCTTGTCGGCAAGCCCGCCTCGACCATAAGTGGCGAATTTATTTTGCGTATTCCGACGCAGCAGCAGGGGAGCGAGGCGTGGTGTACAAGGCAGCAGGGTGGTTTTTTCTCGGGCAGGACTTGGGACGGGCTAAGAACAGTTTCCACGTTGATTTCGTCTCACCTGATGGCAGAGAGAAACTGTCGAGTTATGCAATCAACCACGATAGTCAAAACGACTACAGGCGTCTCCGCAAGTTGGGGTGGGACGAGTCCAAGGGGCGCATTCGACCGTTTCTGCGGGATATAGGCTGGAAGCCAGTCAAGGTTTTTGGCAAGCGCAAATGGGTTCACTTCGCGGGTACGCGAGCAGAGAGAGCCGAACTCAAGAGTCTTTGTCGTTACAAGCTCCAACCGCGTCCCGAAGATCCAGACCGAAGGCCATTGGGCTAGGAGGCGGGCGATCAAGTTCACAACACAAAATGAGAAATGACAGTCCAGTTTTGTAAGAGCGAGCCGAGTGTATCGGCAAAGGAGAAGAACAATGTCAAAAAGAAACGGATGGATCATCGCCGACAAGGGAGGATGCCATGAAATCATCTACTGATAATGAATTGACAAACATCTTCGCCTACATCGAGGCGTATCCCGAATTTTTTCGCTGGCAGGTCGTGGACTACGGTGAAGTGGAATACCGAGAAGGGCACCGACCGCGTTTCAAAACCCCTCAGTACCGTATCTGCTCACATGGTGCAGACGGCTACTGCGAAAACATGAGCGAACCGTTCCCGACGTATCGCGAAGCGCAGGCGGAAGCCGACCGTCGCAATGGTGGATCGATCGCGGAACACCTGAGCCGCCTGTCGCAAACCAAGATTGGGGGAGCTAATGCCTGAAGGGAGCGAAGGGACGCTTCTAGCCCTCCGTCTTAGTGTGTCGAAGAAATCAAAAAGCGATTACAGAGGACGGCTGCCCGTCACGTGGTTCGGTCAAACGAGATGACGATTGACTGCCTCAGCGCGCTAGAGGAGTTGGTCAAATTCGAGTTGCCCAACTACGGCAAGATCACACCGCAGTTGCGTTGGGTACTCATGAATAGCCACTGCCATTCTTTCGCGCTGGCAATTCACCGCCTGACAAGTTGGCCGCTAGTCGGCAAGGTCACGAACGGCGAAATTGAACACGTCCTCTGCCAAATGCCGGATGGAAGATTGCTAGACGCGGAAGTCGCAATGAAATATCCGGAGGAACCGTTTAGTCTCAACAGCGATCCGGGATTCCGTTTGCTGCCTCCCGACTTCGAGTTTCTCGCCGAGGATGGATGGCTCCGGTCGGTCGAAGATGTTCTTAACCCATTTGTTAAGAGGCTCCGGAAAACGGTGGCGGATATCGCCGCTGTGGAGCAGTCGGGATTCCCGCATTCGAATTCATCTCTTTGCGGCCGAACTCGCCATTAAGAGCGCCCCTTGCTGCACAAATCCTACTTTTGTAGGATTCATAAGCTTCTCCGAGAGTGTAGGATTTCTAGGAATTTGCTGGAATCAAAGGATTTCCATCTCTCGACTGTCATTAGCGGTTTCAGAGGCTTCATGAAAGGTATTTCCCTGGGCGCTGCTATTCTTCTGATCGTCTGCGCTCCTGCCTTTGCAGCGA
>Ga0302320_10018109_pt1 | contig 14236 bp, 13 predicted proteins | sample Bog_T0_3_FD_202130 | JGI IMG/M metagenome (GOLD analysis project Ga0302320, IMG submission 202130) | Peat permafrost microbial communities from Stordalen Mire near Abisko, Sweden - Bog_T0_3 | ecosystem: Environmental > Terrestrial > Soil > Wetlands > Peat | place: Sweden: Abisko, Stordalen Mire...
CGCAGGTCGTAGTGCATATGGTCGGGCGGACCGCGATGTCCCTTGGGACCGGGATGGACGTCGACGTGGAAGAGTTCGACGGGATCGAAGTGTCGCGCGACGAGACCGGTCTCTTCGAGCGTTTCACGCAACGCCGCCGACTCGGGACTCTCGTCCGCGTCGACGTGGCCACCGGGTTGGATCCACATATTCAGGAGCAGGTGTCGGTGCAAGATGACGCCCCGCGACGACACGACGAATGCCGACGCCGTGACGTGGCCAATCTCCATCCGTGAGAAGGGATCACCCGCACCACTCAACAGTTCGAGCGTCGCAGCGATCGAGTACCTCTCGCGCAGGTCGACCGGATCGATCCGCTCGATTTGTTCGCGCAGTGCGCTCAACGACCTCACGGAGAGTCGAGGAGTCGCCGCACCGATGCCGGCACCGCGATGGTGCCCGTGCCCATGGCGCCGTTGGTGTCGGGAATGGGTGCGTCGAAGCGGATCCTGGCCGGCACCGTGCCGGACCACACCGGCAACTCCATGTCCTCGACGGAGTCGTCCGTCGGGCCAGAGGACAGCTTCGCCGACGCTTCGTCGATCCTGACGGCCACGACCATGGTGAGCCGTCGTTCGGCGTCGCTCATCGCTCGCACCTCGCTCGCCCGCCCGGGCAGCACCGCATCGACGAACATGTCAAGGACCCGGGCCTTCTCGACGTCGTCGCTCACCAGCGACGCGGCACCGAACACGACGACCGAACGGTAAGCGATCGACGACTCGAAGCCGCTGCGCGCCAATCGCAGTCCGTCGTAGAGCGTCACGGAGATGCACGCCTCGCCACTCGCGACGACCGCCTTCATCACGACGTTCGACGGACTGCCGTGCAGGTAGATGGTGTCGCCCTCGCGCGCGTGCAAGGTCGGGATCACCATCGCGCTGTCCTTCACGATCGCCGCCACGTGACACAGCGGTGCCTCGTCGATGACGGCGTAGATGACGTCGCGTTCGTAGTTCGCTTTTTCCGCCAGTCGACGAACTCTCGTCTTTGGGCCCGGCCCGAGTGGGTCACTCATGCGCGAAGGTCGCCACCGAAGAAGGTCCTCGCCATCCCGGCCACTTCGACGTTCTCCTCGAAGAGACGCGCGAACATCACGCCACCGCGCGCTGACGCCTGATGGACCGAGACGCTCGGTTCACCGACGCGTTGGGCCCACCATGGTGCGACCACACACATGGCGCTCCCGGTCACGCTGTCCTCGGCCAGACCGAGGCGCGGCGCGAACACGCGAATGGACACATCGACGTTCGGCCCACCGATGCAGGCGGCGATCACCATCGAGCTCGGCACGAGGAACAGATTCATCGAGTCAACCGCGAGACCACAGAGCGTGTCGAAATCCTTCACGACGGCGAGGACGGCTTGACTCCCCGCTCGAAAGACCTCGGTGACCGGGCCGAGCGTGTCGTTCAGCATCGACGGGTCGGCCTCTTCGAGCGCCCAGCGCGGGAGGTCGATGCCGAGGAGTCCGTCGCTCATCCGTCGTCCGGACAAGATGCCGGCGCGGGTCTGGAAGTAGATCTCTCCCCCGGGCACGCCCAGCTCGTTGAGCAAGACGTGCAAACTGGCGAGGGTCGCGTGGCCGCAGATGTCGACCTCGACGGTCGGCGTGAACCAGCGCAGCGTCCACTGATCACCCGAGCGGCGCACGAACGCGGTCTCAGAGACGCCCAATTCAAAGGCGATCTGTTGGAGTTCGTCATCGGGCATCAGTCGCTCGAGCAACACGACGACCGCCGGATTCCCGCGTTCGGCCTCACCCGTGAACGCGTCCACCCACCAGAGTCGATGACCGAAGGCCACGTTGACAGAATCCACGTGTAGAGCCTGCCACAACGACAACAGGGACCACCTAGGGTTTTGACGTGCGTGTCGCGACGTTTAACCTTCACGCCGGCGTCGACGGTTGGGGTCGACCCACGAAGGTCCTCGACCACGTCGTCAGTCTGAACGCCGACGTGCTCATCCTGCCCGAACTGTGGCGCGCCGAATCAGGCGTCGACTTCGTGACCGAACTCAAAGACCGCCTCGGGATGGAGGGACTGTTCGTCCCCTTGGCGTCCGGTCAGCGCGTCACGTCCGGAACCGGCGGTTCGACGTGGCAGCCACTCCTCGCCCACTTCAGCGGCGAACGCGGGCTCTTCTTCGACGAACACCGGACGCTCAGCAAGGCCCAGCGCATCCGTCGCGCGACGGCCGAGGGTGTCGAACACGGTGAGTGGGGACTCGGTCTCTTGACGCGACTCCCCATTCGTGAGATTCACGCCGAGTCGCTCGGGCGACTCCCGCGCGAGAAGGTGCAACGAACACTCATCGTCGCGACACTCGAAGACGAGGGGCGTCCGTTCTACGTTCTGGCCGTGCACGGCGCACACCTGAGCCACGGCTCGTACCGCCAGTACCGACGAGTCAGCGACATCGTCTCGCGTCTCGATCCGACCCTGCCGATTCTGCTCGGTGGCGATTTCAACTCGTGGCGACCGCTGTTGCGTGTGCTCTTGCCGGGCTGGCGTTCGCTGGTCAACGCGCGAACGTGGCCCGCGCGAACGCCGCACTCACAGATCGACCACCTGTTCGTGCGCGGACCGTGGGAGCGCCTCGGCGGCTTTGCGAGCGACGGCGGCAGCGACCATCGTGCGCTCGTGGCCGACGTGCGACTGCGCTGAGCGACCGATTCGCCGGCGTCAGACCAACTGGACCGAGTCGTCGACCACCACGAGGGTCTTGCCGTGGTTCCCGCCGGTGAACAAGAGGTTCAACGCGTCGGGCGCGTGCTCGAGACCCGACACCAGGTGTTCCTGGTGTGCGATTCTTCCGTCGAGCACCATCGTCGCCAGCTCCAAATGGGCTTCGGCGTAACGGTGCGCGAAGTCGAAGACGATGAAGCCCTTCATCTGTCCGCGGCGCACGATCAACATCGACGTATTGGCGACGCCGCTGCGATCGGTCGCGTTGTACTGGGAGATCGCGCCGCACATGACGATGCGCGCGTGCATCGCGATGTTGGCCAGCGCCGCGTCGAGAACCTCGCCGCCGACGTTGTCGAAGTAGAGGTCGATGCCCTTCGGGCACGCCTCGTGGATGCGCGAGGTGAGACCGGCTTCGCGGTAGTCCAGGCACTCGTCGAAGCCGTAGCGCTCGACGACCTCGGCGCACTTCTGCGCCCCGCCCGCGATGCCGACGACCCTCGAGGCTCCTCGTGCCTTGGCGATCTGACCGACGACCGAACCGGTCGCTCCGGCCGCGCCCGACACGACGACGACGTCACCCTCCTGGAAGGCGCCGACGTCGAGGAGTCCGAAGTACGCGGTGAGGCCCGTCGCGCCGAGGACGTTCATCACCGTCGCGAGATCGAGGCCGAGGCCCTTCGGCAAGACCGTGAACCGATTGGTCTCACTCGCGATCGCCCACTCCTGCCAGCCGGTCATGCCATTGACGACGTCACCGACGTGGTAGCGCTCGGTTCGCGACTCCACCACGACACCACTGCCCCCGGAGCGGATGACGTCGCCGATACCGATGGGCGGGAGATAGCCGGGTGCGTCATTCATCCAGGTCCGGATCGTCGGGTCGATGGAGAGCAGACCCACCTTGATGAGCGCTTCGCCGACGGCGCACTCGGGTATCGGCGAGTCGATCAACGACGTCGTCGATTCATTGACCATGCCGATCGGGCGCTGCGCGAGTGTGACCTGTCGATTCCCCATGTGCTTCCCTTCGTCTGTCGTCACGATACGGCGGAACGGGGTCCCGACACTGACGAACGTTCATACTCAACCACGTTCATCAGGTAAATAACGAAATTATTGCCAATACATGACTAAGTAGGTAAGGTTTGTCATGATTAAGGCGAGAGCGAGGGGCGAGCGCGGTGAGCACCGAGACGAAGCAGGAAACTGCGGTCGAGGACATCAAGAGATCAAGTAACTACTTGCGCGGAGAAATCGGCCGCGAACTCGACAACGACGTCGCCAGTGTGTCCAACGAATCCGAGCAGATACTCAAGTTCCACGGCGTCTACGCCCAGGACAATCGCGACGTGCGACGTGAGCGCGCCTTGAACAAAGAAGAGCTCGACTACATCTTCATGATCCGCGTCGCCATCCCCGGCGGACGGCTCTCGACCGATCAGTGGCTGGCGCTCGATGACGCCTCGAGCGACATCGCCGACGACACCATTCGATTGACCACCCGTCAGGCCGTGCAGTTCCACGGCGTGGTCAAGGACGGACTGCGGCCGCTCGCACGATCACTGGACGCGCACCTGATGACGTCGTTTGGCGCCTGTGGCGACGTCGTTCGCAATGTCGTGTCGTGCCCGGAACTCCAGGGCGACGACACCGACGAACGACTCCGCGAGATCTCGACGCGACTCACCAAGGTCTTTCGTGCCACGACCCAGGCCCACTGGGAGATCTTCGTCAACGGGGATAAGGCGGCGTCGCGCGAGGACGTCGCGGAGCGGCCGTTCTACGGCGAGACGTACCTGCCGCGAAAGTTCAAGATCGCCGTGGCCCATCCCCACGAGAACTGCGTCGACGTCTTCGCCCAGGACGTCGGCCTCATCCCGGGCGAATACCCCGGCGTGGGTGCCGGGTTCAACCTCCTCGTGGGCGGCGGCCTCGGTCGCGCCTACGCCAATCCCGACACGTTCGCGCGCCTCGGCGATCCCCTGACCTTTGTCACCTATGACGAAGTGGAAGAGGTCATCGCCGCGGTGCTGGTGACCTACCGGGAACTGGGTGACCGCACCGATCGCAAGCGCGCGCGCATGAAGTACGTCGTGGCCGACATGGGTTTCGAACAGTTCCGCAAGGAGATCGAAGTTCGACTGGGACGCGAACTTCGAGAACCGTTGGAGGTGCCGACGCGCTTTGAGGCCAGCGACCACCTCGGGTGGCGAACACGCGACGACGGGACCCACCAAGTCGGCGTTCGCGTCTCGGCGGGACGGGTCCGCGACGACGTCGGCGGACCGAGACTCAAGTCGGCACTGCGACTGATCGCGCAACGACACCCCGTGACGTTCTTCCTCACCGCCCAACAGGACATCGTGATTAGCTCGATTCCCGGCGACGCGCGCCACGACGTCGAAGCGATCTTGACCGACCACGCCGTGCGCGGCGACGCGCAACTCGGCAACGTCGAGCGCACGGCGCTCGCGTGCCCGGCCCTGCCGACGTGCGGTCAGGCGCTCGCCGAGGCCGAACGACGCCTGCCCGAACTCGTCGACACGATCGAGGGCGCACTCGCCAGTCGACAACTCGGTCGACGCAATCTGCAACTTCGCATGACCGGCTGTCCCAACGGCTGTGCCCGACCGGCCGTCGCCGAAGTAGGCATCGTGGGACGAACGAAGTCGACGTACGACGTCTACGTGGGCGGCGGAACGCGCGGTGACCGATTGGCCAGGCTCTATCGCGAAAAGGTCCCCTTCGATGAGATCGCCGTCGTCCTCGGTCCCCTCTTCGATCGCTGGGAGGTCGAGGGCGACGAGGCAGAGTCCTTCGGCGATTTCGTCACGCGAGTAGGTGTCGAATGACGGTCTACCTCGTCGGCGCCGGACCGGGCGACGCCGACCTGGTGACCGTGCGCGGGGCTCGTCTGATCGCTGCGGCCGACGTGATCGTCCACGACCGCTTGGTGGACCGTTCCGTACTCGAACTGGCTCCGCCGAGTGCCGAACTCATCGACGTCGGCAAGGAACCGGGGCGCTCCACGTCGCAGTCGATGATCAACGACCTTCTCGTATCGCTGGGTCGCCGTTACGAGAACGTCGTGCGTCTGAAGGGCGGCGACCCGTTCGTCTTCGGCCGCGGGGGCGAAGAGATGATCGCGTTACGCGCCGCCGGGGTGCACTGCGACGTGGTGCCGGGCGTCACCTCGGCCTTCGCCGGGCCGCTCGCCGCCGGTGTCCCGGTCACGCACCGGGGCCTCTCACGAGGGGTTACGGTCGTCACTGGTCACATCGAGGGTACCGACGACGGCTACTTCCGACGTCTCGCCAACCCCGATCTCTCGCTGGTCGTCTTGATGGGCGTCGCCGCACGCTCGGCCATCGCGTCACAACTCATCGACGGCGGGCTTTCGAGTGAGACGCCGGTCGCGGTCATTGAGAGCGCGTGGACGAGACGCGAATCGGTCACGCGCGCGTTGCTTCGAGACCTCGGAGCGCTCGCGGTCGCCTCCCCCGCCATCATCGTCATCGGTCCGTGCGCCGCGCTCTCGGTGCGCGAGATCTTCGACGAGACCTCCGCACTGGTCTGAGCGTGCTGCCTCTCGCTCTCAAGTTGACCGGGAAGGACGTCCTCGTGATCGGCGCCGGTCGCGTCGGCACGGGCAAAGCCGGACTGCTCGTGGACGCCGGCGCGCGCGTCACGATCATCACGCGCGACGTACTGGCCGAACTGCCGCGCGGACTGACGTCCCTCGAAGAGCGCGAGTACCGCGACGGCGACCTGCGGGGCTACGCGCTCGTCGTCTCGGCGACCGGTGACGCAGCGACGAACGACCGCGTCGTCGACGAGGCTCGTCGCGAGAACATCTGGCTGAACGTGGTCGACGATCCTCAGCGTTCCGACTTCTATTTCACCGCCGTGCACCGCGCCGGTGACGTCACCGTGTCGGTGTCGACCGAAGGTGCCTCACCGGCCCTCGCTCAAGAGGTGCGATCGATGATCGCGCGCTCGTTACCCGACAACCTGGCCGACGTCGCCCAGACCTTGCGTCGGGAACGAGACGATCTCCACGATCGCGGTACGAGTACCGAGGGAATCGATTGGCGGCCAAGGATCCGAGAACTCCTCGACGATTCCGAGACCGCGAGCGAAGGACTACCTCGCTAATCTCCCAAGGGACGTTCGGGTGCCACTAGCTAGGAGTTCGCATGACTGATCGAGTTCTCGTGACGGGCGCGACTGGCTTCATCGCCCAACACTGCATGCTGCAACTGCTCGAGGCCGGATACGACGTGCGCGGCACGGCTCGTTCGGCCCATCGACGCGACGAGGTGGTCGCAATCTTGTCGCCGCATCTCAGCGAAAGCGCCCGAAACCTTCTGGACGCGCTCGACGTGGTCGCGGCCGATCTCACCAGCGACGATGGATGGTCGAGCGCCGTCGAGGGCTGTCGCTACGTGATGCACGTCGCGAGTCCGTTACCTCGGGGTGCCGCGAAGGACGAGAACGAGTTGATCGTGCCGGCGCGCGATGGAACGCTCCGCGTTCTGGGCGCGGCGCGCGATGCCGGCGTCGAACGCGTCGTCCTCACGTCCTCTCTCAGCGCCATCGTCTACGGCAACGATCGATCGCGGACGTTCACCGAGGCCGACTGGTCGAATCTCGACGGTCCTCGCATCGGCGCCTACGACAAGTCCAAGACCATCGCCGAGCGAGCGGCCTGGGATTACATAGCGTCCATCAAGGGCTCGTCGCCCATGGAGCTCGCCGTGATCAATCCCGGTCTCGTGCTCGGTCCGTTGTTGTCGCACGACTGGGGCACCTCGGGTGAGATGGTGAAGAGGATCCTCGAACACAAGGTCCCGGCGATTCCCAACATCAACTTTTCGACCGTCGACGTTCGTGACGTGGCCAGCGCGCACGTCGCGGCGATGCTGAGTCCCGACGCCGCGGGCCAACGCTTCATCTGTGCCGAAGCGAATCACTCCATGATGGAGATCGCCCAGATTCTGAAGGCCAAGTACGGCGCCCAGGGATTCAAGATTCCGACGGGTCGACTTCCGTCCTTCGCCGTGCGAACCATGGCGATCTTTGACAAGACCGTTCGATTGGCGCTCAATGACCTCGACACATCGCAAAACGTCGACAACACAAGACTGCGAACCGTGCTGCACTGGCAACCTCGTGACCTGGCCGAGATGACGACGTCGATGGCGGACACAATGATCGAATACGGGGTCGTTCGAGCCAAGCACTAAGCGTCATGAGAACATGGCTGTAACGCCAACATGTAACTTTGGGCACTATGACGCCGGGCTCTGAGACATCGCTGCTCGAACTCGAACATGTCTCAGTTCACTTCGAGGGCCTTCGAGCACTTGACGACGTCTCCTTTGAAGTGTCCAAGGGTGAGATCGTTGGACTCATCGGACCGAACGGTGCTGGCAAGACGACCGCCTTCAACGTCGCGTGCGGTTTCGTAAAACCTTCTCGGGGACACGTGCACTATCCGAACGCTGGAAAGTCGAACCTGCGGCCGAATCAACTCGTCGGCGCCGGCGTCGCGCGCACGCTGCAGGGCGTGGGACTGTTCCCGCACTGCACCGTGTTGGAGAACGTGATGGCGGGCGGTCATCTGCGACCGAACGGCGGCTTCATCGCCAGCTTCTTGTCACTGCCGAGCGAAGTTCGTTCTGAGCGCGCGCTTCGCAGCGACGCGCTCGCCATGTTGGAACGACTGCGGATCGCCGACATGGCCGCGCGCCTGCCGTCGGCGATTCCCTACGGCATCGCGAAGAAGGTCTCGGTCGCTCGCGCCCTGATGAGCGATCCCACGCTGTTGCTCTTGGACGAACCGGCCTCGGGACTTGATGAGGCCGAACTCGAGGACTTCGCGCGACTCATCGTGGAGCTTCGATCCTCCATGGGCGTGTTACTCGTTGAACACGACATGGAGTTCGTGATGCCCCTCGTCGACCGACTGGTGGTGTTGAACTTCGGCCAGGTGATCGCCCAGGGCGCGCCGGCCGATGTCCGAAGGAACGACGACGTGATCGCCGCGTACCTCGGGGTCGAGGAATGATCACGATCGAGGACCTCACGGTCTCCTACGGTGCGGTACAGGCGTTGCGCAACGTCTCCTTCGTCGCCGAAACGGGCAGGATCACGGCGGTCCTTGGCGCTAACGGCGCCGGCAAGACCACGCTGCTGCGCACGATCAGCGGGCTGAAGGAGCCCAAGAACGGATCGATCCGGATGGGTGAACTGTCCCTGGTGAACAAGCGAACCGAAAATATCGCACGACTCGGCATCGGCCACGTTCCCGAGGGTAGGGGCGTCATCGGCGAATTCACCGTCGAGGAGAATCTCCGTCTCGGCGCGATGATGGCCAAGGTCAATCTCCGCCAAGGCCTCGACGAGCAGTACGCGCAGTTCCCGGTACTAGGCGAACGTCGCAAACAGCACGCGGCAAAGCTCTCCGGTGGCGAGCGACAGATGTTGGCTATGGCCCGAGCACTCATCGCCAAACCATCGGTGCTCTTGTTGGACGAACCGTCCCTCGGTCTCGCACCGCTCGTCACCGCCCAGTTGATGCACACGATTCGTTCGCTGTGTGAGACCAGTGACTTGACCGTGATCCTGGTGGAGCAGAACGCCTCGTCGGCACTGCGGATCGCGCACCACGCCGTCGTGTTGCACGTCGGTAAATCCGTCGCCAACGACACTGCCGAAAACGTGGCGGCCGACGAGAATCTCCGTCAGTACTACCTCGGATTGGTGGAGTGATGGATCCGTTCCTCACGTCGCGCATCGTCTCGGACATCCTGACCGGCCTCACGAACGGCGTCATCTTCGGGATGGTCGCTCTCAGCCTGGTGCTCATTTGGCGATCCACCGGGATTCTCAACTTCGCCCAAGGCGCCATGCCGATGTTCGCCACGTACGTCGGCTTCGCCCTTTTGTCGTATCACTGGGGCTACTGGCCGTGCGTCGTCGCGTGCGTCATCGCCGGTCTGCTCCTCGGTGGATTGACCGAGCGACTGCTCGTTCGAGGTCTCTACGGGAAACCGGAGATCAATCCGATCGTCGTCATGGTTGGATTTCTCATCGTGCTCGAAGCGGTCGCGGCTTCGATCTGGTCTTCGACGCCGCGAAGTCTACCCAGTCCGTTCTCGTCGTTCGATTGGCATCTCGGCGGCAAGCCACTTTCGCTTTCGCCCTTTACGGTGTACGAAATTGCCACTGCACTCATTGTCATGGCGGCGGTGGCCGCCTTGTTCCGGTTTACGAAGCTGGGGCTCCAACTGCGCGCGTCGGCGTTAGCGCCCGAAGTGTCACGACTCCTTGGTGTGCGTGTCGGCCGACTTCTCACACTGGGCTGGATGCTCGCGACCGTCGTGGGTGTGATCACCACGATCCTCGTCTCCGGCGGGTTCTTCTCGGGCCTCACGCCGCAGGTCATGGACGGCATCTTCGCCTACGGCTTCATTGCGGCAGCCATCGGCGGACTTGAGAGTCCCGTGGGCGCAATCGTCGCCGGCGTGGTACTGGGCATCGTCAATCAGTTCGTCGATGACTTCGTGAACCAGAACGCGGTGATCATCATTGCCCTCGTCATTCTTATCGTCTCGCTGATGATTCGACCGAGCGGCGTCTTCGCCAAGAGTGTCCAGAGGCGGGTCTGATGAATCTCGCCTGGACTCGTCAACGGCTGCCGATTGCGATCGGCGCCGCAGTGGTCGCTACGGTGCTGTCATTCGTGAGCGCGGCGACGACGAAAGAAGGCGTCGCACTCAGCATTGCCTTCGATGTGGCGATCGCGTGTCTCACTGCACTCACGCAGGTCGGCTTCAAGGCGAACCATCCCGTGGTGGCACGGGCGGCACTCACGCTGCTCGGACTCGATGTCGCGATCTTCATCACGTTCTTTCTCGGTTCGAGCGCCAACTTCAATCTCGCCACAGGCGCGGCGATGTCCATCGTGCTGCTCGGTCTCTCGTTCCTGACGGGCGCTTCGGGACAGATCTCGCTGGGCAACGGCGCGTTCATGGGCGTGGGTGCCTTTGTCATGGCGATCTGGGCCAATCATCACGCGACCACCCCGATCTTCGTCACGCTCTTGATTGCCGTGGTGTGCGGAGCCGTGGTCGGACTGCTGCTCGGACTGCCCGCCACTCGCCTACGCGGGCCGTACCTCGCGGGCATGACCCTCGCCTTCGCGGTCGCCTTTATCTTCATCCTCAGTTCGTTCAGCTCGTGGACGGGGGGTGACTCCGGACTGCAGTTGCCCACCCAGGCGACGGCGCCGCGGTGGCTCCTTGGCCTCTTCCACGCCGGTACGGCGCCACTGACGACGACGACGCTGTATCTCACCGACGTCGCGATCGTCGTCGCCGGAGTGGCGTTCTTCTTCATGGCCAATCTCTTCGCCAGCCGCGTCGGCCGCTCCATGCGCCTGATCCGCGACAACGACGTGGCGGCCGAACTCGTGGGGATCTCACTTCCGCGAGCTCGCGTCGTCGCCTTCATCGTGTCCTCGGCCTACGCCGCGCTGGGCGGCGCGCTCTTCACACTCATCAACAATGCCGTGTCGCCGTCGACGTACTCCTTCGCTCTTTCGGTCACGATTCTCTCTCTCATCGTGATTGGTGGCATCGGCACGATCTCCGGCGCCCTGATCGGTGGCATCATCTATGCCTTCTCGGCGAACGTCATCACGTGGATCACCACGCAGACGGGTCTCAATCCTCAGGGCAATCTCGCCAGTCAACTCAACGGCATCATTTTCGGTGGTCTATTGATTCTGACGATGTTGTTCGCACCGCACGGAATTGCAGGCGCGGTACGACACTTGTGGCAACGGGTACGTTCACGATCTCTGGGGTGACTTGCAACGACCTTTGACGACGCCTACGCTCACGCAACAAGAGTTCTACTTCATGGGAGATAATGCAAATGGTTAAAACAAAGTCACGTCGCGTGACGATTACCGGCACGGCGCTGTTGTTGTGTCTAGGCCTCGTCACCGCGGGCAGTTCAATCGTCAATGCCGGTGCGGCGACGAAGAAGGTACCCGGCGTCACTGCCACGCAGGTCACCGTCGGCGCCACGGAGCCTTTGACAGGCATCGCGTCCGCGGGCTACGACCAGATCGCGCCGGCCATGTCGGCGGTCTTCAAGTATGTGAACGCCCACGGCGGGGTCAATGGTCGCAAGATCAAGTTCGTCGTGAAAGACGACTGCTACGGCACACCCGGTAGCGGTTGCACAATCACGAACCCGAACACCGCGACCGAGACCCACGCGTTGCTCGGCATCCCGGTCTTCGCCACGGTCGGTTCGCTCGGAACGCCGACGCAGGACTCCGTGCGTGCGCTGCTGCGCGGTGACGACGTCCCGCAGACCTTCGTCGCCTCTGGATCGCAGGACTGGAACAACCCGCAGACCTACCCGGGTCTGTACGGCTGGCAGCCCAGCTACAACGAGGAGAGCAAGATCTTCGCGAAGTACATCAACGCCACGTATCCGGGCGCTCAGGTCTGCTTCTTGGGTCAGGATGACGACTTCGGTACCGACGGTTTGGCTGGTTTGGTCGCCGGTGGCGTCAGCCTCGCCGTGACGGACCTTTACTCGGTCCCCGCCTTGGTGACGTCCAACGGCGCCTCTGTCGGTCCGTACGTCGCGGCCTTCCAGAGTGCCAAGTGCACGGTTGTCGTCCTCGATACGATTCCCGGCGCCACTGACGCCACACTCGGCGCCGCCCTGCAGTTGGGGTACTCACCGCAATGGATCATCTCGAGCGTGGGCTCCGATCCCCAGACCGTCGACGCACCGTTCGTGGGCAAGGTTCCGACCGACCCCGAGATTGGCGCGGTGACGTTCAGTTACCTACCGGTCACGACGAGCAACAGCCCATGGATCCCCTGGATCCGCAAGGTGATGACCGCCGATGACTCGGAGTTCACTTCGGCAAGTTATGCCAACGGTGTCATCAACGGCAACGTCGCCTACGGCGCCGCCGTGGCGGTCTCCTTCGTGGAAGCGTTGAAGGCGGCGGGTCGAAACCTCACGCGAGCCAGTTTCGAGAAGGCGTTGAATTCCACGACCTTCACGCAGACCCCGTCACTCACGCCGTTGCGCTACACGCCCAGTAACCACCAGGGACTCAACGGTGGCTACCTGACGACGGTCATCAGTGACACCGCGGAGAAGACGCTCACGGGCACCATCTACACGACCGAGAGTTCGAACACCTCTCCGGTGGTCGTGGCGAAGTCCCACAGTGCCGGTATCCCCGCCTGGCTGAAGTAAGCCACCCGGTTTTAACGCAGCACGGTGCCCGGTGCAATGCATCGGGCACCGTGCTGTGATGGCTCATCGGATTGTGACGCATCCGGAGTGCAACAACGCCGGAATTCAGTCCTTCGTGATTTCGAAGGCGCGCAAGCCGCGGATTCGCTCTTGCCGACGGCTACGCAGTTTGCGCTCCGAGAGTTGGGCCAGTTCGATGTAGGAGGTCATGATCGACGCATTCAGTCGTTCGATGGTCACGAAGGGATTCGGATCCTCGGGAATCACTTCGTCGATCAGACCGAGGTCTAACTGGTCCTTCGCGGTCGAGCGCATCGTGGCGAGCGTGATGCGCACTTCGTCATGGGTCGGATTCGGCGTCTTGTAGAGGATCGAGGCAGCCGAGCGTGGTTCGGCGACGTAGGCCATCGCCTTTTCCAACATCATGACGTGGTCGGCCATCGGCGTCGTCGCGAGTCCCCCGCCGCTCCCAAGGGCGCCGGCAACAAGTGAGATGACGGGCTCGGAGTAGTCGATGCCCTTCAGGATCGAACGCGCGATCGCTCGCGAGAGACCTCGACGTTCGCTCTCGAGTGTGGGTTTCGCCCCGAGCGTGTCGGTGATGAAGAGCGCCGGTAGATGCAGGCGCTCGCCCATCTCCAGCATCCGTTCCATGAAGGCAAAGTCCTCCGGCGCGGGATTCGACGGGCGCTTGATGACGGTGTCGCCGAAGCGCTGGTACGACGGCTGGGTCCCGATGATCACGAAGGGCTGCGCACCGATCTTCGCAAAGGCGCCGACGATGGCTGGATAGCGCTTGTACTCGCTCTCCTGGACGTAGTTGTACACCGCGGTTGCTTCGGTGAAGCAGTAACGCACGATGAACTCCAGGTCGACGCGGTTCGCGTCGGTCATCAGGTCCTGGTACTGCTCGACGAGGGCGTCGGAGTCAGAGCTCACGTGCGCCTGGCGGGGCGCGGCGGCGGGCACCGGCTCGCCCCCTTTCATGTCGTCGAAGCGCGGTCCGTAGATTCCGACCGGCCCGAAGTCGAAGGAGCGGCGCTGGTCCGACGCGGTCACGTTGCGCATGAGCGGTGGTGTCTCGGCGCTCAGTTGGTGGTGTTTGTCGGGCCGCGCCGTCGAGGTCAACACCGCCCCGAGGTACCACACGACGTCTTCGACCTCGGAGAGCACCACGTCGATGTTGCGATCCAGCAGGTTGGCCT
>Ga0302320_10018110_pt1 | contig 14236 bp, 17 predicted proteins | sample Bog_T0_3_FD_202130 | JGI IMG/M metagenome (GOLD analysis project Ga0302320, IMG submission 202130) | Peat permafrost microbial communities from Stordalen Mire near Abisko, Sweden - Bog_T0_3 | ecosystem: Environmental > Terrestrial > Soil > Wetlands > Peat | place: Sweden: Abisko, Stordalen Mire...
GCACCAATCAACAACCTGTGGAAGAGCAGCTTACAAACACGAGTGCGTCGAAAAATTCCGCGCTTGAAGGCGTTTCAGGAAGCGCTTCCGGCACCGCTGGCACAGCAAATGTTGAAAAGGGACAAGCGATGAATGCGACTCTCAATTTTCCTGAAATTTTTTCGGGCTACGGAGCGAACACAGTTCCGGAGCAAACCCCTGTCGACATGCATATCCAGCTCAGTTCCAACCAAGATTTTGAAGACGCGCTGAAGCAGGTCATGCATGTCGCTCAATTAACGCAGACCAACAACTCCATCGCGCCGATGCGCGTCGAGATGGAGATTCAGACGCCGCCGGGAGCGATCGTGAATGTGTTTGTCTCGAAGCAGAACGACCAGTGGCGCGCGCAGTTGAGCACGAACGATCCGCAGGCACTGGCCTGGGTGCAGGACAAGATGAGCTCGCTACGCCAGTCGAACGATCTCGGCGTGGAAGTGCGCTGGCTGCCTCCGCAGATGGAGAGCAGCGCGAGCCTTTCGACGAGCTCGAGCAGCCAGTCGGGCCTGGGCTGGGAGCGCAACGGCCAGCAGCAACAGCAGCCGCAAGGCCAGCAGGAACAGCAGGCTGGCAATCAACCGCGCCAGAATGAACAGCAGCAGCAGCCGAGTCGGCAGAAAAGGGCGGAGATTTTCGCCGGCATCGGAGCGGGTCAATTTATGCAAGCCTTAACCGCAGTAGGGAGCGCCGCGTGATTCCCGCCATTATAGCCGCACCGATGGTTGAAGGCGTCGTTGGCGGCGTCGTGGGAAGCGTCATGAACTGTTTCGCGCCGTCCGCACCGACGAGCGCTTACCCGACCACGGCGTCGACTCCAGCCACGGGATCCACTTTCAGTCCTTATCTCAATCGCGCAAGCGCGCCGGATGCCTCGCCGGCTACTTTTTCGTCTGGGGTCATCCGTTCCAGCCAGTGGAATCAAATGGACAGCAAGGACCTGACGGCCTGGATGAAGAGTCTGCAGGGCTCGCATGTGCATGCGACGGATGCCACCGGCAAGACGTATTCGGGCGTAGTCAGCGGCGTCCAGCAGACGGGCAACATGACGACGCTGAATATCGGCGGGCATCTCGTTTCACTTTCACAACTCAATCAGATCAGCTGGTCCCCGGCTGTCGTCTAAAACGGATAAAACTATGAGCAATACAGTAAGCGCCGTCAGTGCAACATCACCGGCAGGAGCAGCGGCGGCGAACGCGGCTGCGAATGGCACGGGACAGACCCTGACGCAGGCCGATTTTTTGAAAATCATGGTGGCGCAGTTCACCTCGCAGGATCCGTTATCGGCCGGCGATGGCAGCGGCGACAGCGGCGGCACGGGCAGCTATGTCACCCAGTTGATGAGCATGACGAACTTGACGACTCTGCAAACGATGTCGGGCCAACAGGCGCAGCAACTGGCGGAGTCGCTCCCCGGCCAAACGGTGCAGGTCGACAACAATGGCGTCTATTCCACCGGCGTGGTGCAGAGCGCACGGGTCGATGTCTCCACACTCGGCGTTTACTTCACGGTCAATGGCACGGAATACCCCAGCGGGGATCTCTATTCGATCCAGCAGGCCGCGGCCGCGACAACGGGCCTGGCCGCCCCCGCGTCAACGACGACGCCCACGGCGACCACGGCAGCCATGCTTCCCGCAACGACGAGGACGACCGCGGCCCAGGCAACACCTTAATGAGAGATAACGGCAGCATGTACAACAACTCAAAAACAACAACCGGTTCCTCTAATCTTGGAGTTACCGTTTTAACGAAAGGAAAGACACTATGATTCAATCATTGTTTGCAGGGGTGAGCGGCATGCTTGCCAACCAGACCGAGATGGACATTATCGGTAATAACATCGCCAACGCCAACACGACGGGCTTCAAGGAAGCGACGGCGAACTTCACGGAATCGTATCTCCAAGTCAGCCGGGCGGCGACGGGCAACCAGCCGGTCGGCCTCGAAGTCGGCTTGGGCACGAGCGTGAATAGCACGGAAACCGACTTCAGCCAGGGCGTTTTCCAGACGACCAATGTACCGACCGATTTGGGCATCAACGGAAACGGGTTCTTCACGGTCCAGGACATCAACGGGGATAATTATGTGACGCGGAACGGCGCTTTCGTTCAGGATAGCAACGGTTTTCTGCGCACGACGGACGGCAATTACCTGATGGGCTCCATGGGCGCAACCGCGCCGACCAGCCCGACGGCTGGTTTTGCGCCAGATAAGATCCAGATTCCGGCGGATGCAGCGAGCGGCTCACCGGTGGTCAGCTTCACGGTCGATGCATCCGGTGCGATTACGGTCACGGGCGAGGACGGATCGACGAACGTTGTCGGCTACGTCACCGTTCAGAGTTACAGCAATCCGAATGGTCTAAGCAACGTGGGCAACAGCCTCTACCAGTACGAAACGGCGGCCGGAACGAACCAATTTTATGCGGCCGGCAGCAGCGCACTCGTGGGCACGATCCAGTCAGGTGTGTTGGAAGCATCCAACGTCAACCTGTCGACGGAATTCGCGAACATGATTGTGACGCAAAGTGGGTTCTCCGCCGCGGCGCGCGTGATCACCGTCAGCGACAGCATGCTGCAAACGGTGACGAACCTGAAGCAGAACTAATCATCGCGGCAGAAATACGGCCATGGCTGACAAACCGAAAGCTCCCGCAACACCGGAGAAAGAGACCGACCCGAAAGAGGGCGCCGAGGTAAAACCGGCGCCAGCCAAGGGCGGCCTGATGCCGACCTTGATTTCATCGGCGGTCATGGCGGTGGTTCTCGGGGGAGTTGGTTTTGCGCTGGCCTATTTCGTCCTGCCGAGCCGGTTGCAACAAACCGCGACCACGACAGACGCGGCTGCTGCCCCGGCGACTAATGCGGCGGCAGCGGCGGCACCCGCAGCAGCGCCGACTCCCGAGAAGGAAAAAACGGAGCGCACCGCCGCGGAAACGAAGGCGGAGGGAGGCAAATCGGTGACCAAGTTCACCATTGAGGAGATCACGGTGAACATCGCCGACACGCGAGGCAACCGCTTCGTACGCGCCGGCGTTTATTTTGAGGCGGAGCAGCCCGTGCTGGAAGAGCTGGAAGCGAATCGCGCGCGCATGGTCGACACGCTGGGCCAGGTGCTTTCGACCAAGACGCTGGATGACCTGACTTCCCCGAACATACGCGGGAACCTGCGCACGGAACTGCTCGGCGTCATTAATCCCACCCTCAAGCAGGGGCACATTGACAACGTTTACTTTACCGATCTGCTCGTGCAGTAGGAAATCGCACCATGAGCACGGATGTCGCCGAACCCGCAGTTGAGACCGCCCAGGTAGGTGCGCCCACGGAGGAAACTCTCGCCCCGGCGCTGCCGTTTCAATTTTCGAACGCCTCGGCCCTGACGCCGGCGCGGCAGCAAAGCCTGGAGACGTGGCACCGGAATTTTTTGCGACTGGCTTCGGGGAACCTCGGCGACCTTTTGCGGCTCGAGCTGGACTTGGAACTGGCCTCGGTGAAGATCCAGTCTTACGGAGAAATGATCGGCGAACGGGGCGAGGAAAACCAGTGCGTGCTCTTTCGCATGAATCCGCAGCCGGGCATCTGGCTGCTCGATCTGCCGGTGGCGCTGTCGCTTCAAGTCGTGGACCGGATGATGGGCGGCTCGGGGCTGCCCCCGGTGGAAGAAGAGGGCGTGGCGCAGCCCGAGTTGACGGAGCTGGACCAGACGATTTTTCAGCAATTCGCGGAGAGCCTGCTGGCCGATTACGCGAAGAGCTGGCGCCCGCATGCGGAGATGAAGGCGGAGGTGCTGCGGCAGGTGCGCAACCTGAATTACCAGCTGATCCACCAGCCCGATGACCTGATCCTGCGGGTCGGCATCGAGGTGGCCTTCCAGGAGAGCAAGTCGACGATGTGGCTCGTGGTGCCGATTGTATCCATTGAAGACCTGCTACTGCGTTCGCTAGCTTCCGACGACCGCGTGAAGAAGGAAGACAACGCGATGATCAAGGACAAGAAGTCGCCGATGGGCGGTGTCCCGGTGCCGGTATCCATTCGCTGGCAGGGGTTCCAACTGACTCTGCGCGATATCGCGGAGCTGAGCCTGGGAGACGTGCTGGTGCTGGACAATCGCAAGTGCGAGATCGCCGCGGTGTGGCTCGGCGACAAGGCAAAATTTGCAGGCCGCGTGGTGCGCGAGCCCCAGAAAACGATCGTAACAATAACCGGAAACATGGAGTAAAAAAATTATGGCAACAGAAACCCTGCAAACATCGTCAAGAGATTTGGTCATGGACATTCCGGTGTCGCTGAGCGTCGAGCTGGGGCAGACGCAACTGGAAGTGCGCGACGTGCTCGGGCTGGGCGCGGGCTCGGTGATCGAGCTGAACAAGCTGCAGGAGGAACCGGTCGATGTGCGAATCAACGGCCGGTTGATCGCCCGGGGGAAAATCGTTTTGGTGAAGAATAATCTGGCGGTAAAAATCTCCGAGCTGATCAGCGGCTAATTTATTACGGCCATGTACGACACTGTTCGCTGGGTAATTCTGGGCCTGCTCTTTGCCGGGCTTTTTGGACTTTGGCTTTGGTCGCGCCGGCAGGCTACCGGCAAGAGCTTGCTGGGCAATACGCTGGGAGCTTCATTTCGGATTTTGCAGAAGAAGTGGGTGGACCAGAAGACGGGCATTTGCCTGATTGAGGCGGAAGAGAAGACGTTTCTGCTGGCCTATACGGTGGGCGGCGGGGTGAGCTGGCAGGTGGTGGAGAAGGCGCCGGAGAATGCGGCGAAGGATGGCGAGAAAATTTCGGCGAAGACGTCGCGACGGAATCATTCGCGGAATTTGCTTCCGGCGAAAACGCGGATTGAGGCGCTGGCGCAGTGACGTTTAGTTGGGGGGAGTTTCGCACAGAGGGCTGAAGAGGGGGGAGCCAGAGGACTGAAGGAGACGGATTTAGACAGGAGGAACAGAAGGGACGGGAGTTTTTGATTTGGGAGTTCTTTTCTGGTTCTTGTTATCCTGCACAGGGCACGGGGAACAAATCTCCCTGCAGAATAGTGGTTGCCTTGGGTTCGTTTTCGTCGAGCGGACAATTTTTCCGCGCGTGATTAACATAGGGGATAAAAATTCCGAAGCGGCGCGCACGCCTAGAATGCAATATGTTGATTGCGTGATACTTAAACACCAAGTTGCGTAGTGGCATAACGGGTGCGATGAGGAACGCATGCCCGACGCATTTTCTTTCGGCCACGCCCGGCTTCATTTCCGCAGGCTTTTGGTTGGCTTCCTTTTTGCCGGCTTTTTGATTTTGCCTCAGTTCGCGCAAGCGCAGGTGGCCCCAATCAATCCGCAGGTGCAAATCTCGATCCAGAATGGACCGGGCGGGAACGGGAACCTAAGCATCAATCTTCAGTTGCTGATTCTTTTCACGGTGTTGAGCGTTGCGCCGTCGCTGCTGATCATGATGACGTCGTTTGTGCGGGTGATCATCGTGCTTTCGTTTTTGCGCTCGGGACTTTCACTGCAGCAACCGTCGAATCAGGTGATGCTTTCGCTGGCCCTGTTCATCACGTTTTTCATCATGGCGCCGACGTTTCAGAACATCAAAAAGGACGCGCTCGACCCGATGCAGGCGGGGCAGATTACGACCGATGTGGCGCTGGACCGCGGGCTCAACGACATGAAGACGTTCATGCTGCGCTACACGCGGCAGAAGGACCTGGCTTTGTTCATGTCGATGTCGAATCCGCCGGTGAGCGCTGAGTCGCCGGAAGGGCTTTCGGCCTCGGTGGTGATTCCGGCCTACATGTTATCGGAGCTTAAAACGGGGTTTCAAATGGGCATGTTCGTGCTGCTGCCGTTTTTGGTCATCGACCTGGTGGTGGCTTCAATCCTGATGTCGATGGGTATGATGATGCTGCCGCCGCCGATTGTTTCGCTGCCGCTCAAGGTGATGGTTTTCGTCCTGGTAGATGGCTGGACGCTGGTGATCCATTCCATCGTGCACAGCTTTCAATAAGGGAGAGATTTTATGGATTCGATTCACGAAGTGATCAAACTTTGCCTGACAACGGGCTTGATGGTGACGGCGCCGATCGTACTGACCGCGCTGGTGATCGGCACGGTGGTGAGCCTGCTGCAGACCATCACGTCGATCCAGGAGCAGACGTTGTCGTTCGTGCCGAAGTTGCTGGGATGCGGGTTGTGCCTCTGGCTGACGGCTCCGTGGATTTTGCAGCAGCTCGGCAATCTTTTTGAGCTGATGATGGTGAAGGCGGGAACGTTTACGCCATGAATTTTTTCATGAACATTGTCGTGTTCTGGCTGCTGGCGACGCGCCTGACCGGCTTTTTGGCGCTGGCTCCGGGCATCCAGGACATGCAGGTACCAAAGCTGGTGCGAGTAGCGGTCATCGTGTGGCTCTCATGCTTCATGACCCCGATGATCACCGCGCCGCCGGCGATCAGTCTGGATTGGGTGAGCCTGGCCGGCGCGTTAAGCCTGGAATTTCTTTGCGGGCTCGGGCTGGGGTTGGTGACGCGGCTGGTTATCACCGCGCTGCAGGCGGGAGGGGCGCTGATCGACAACGATCTTGGCCTTTCGGCGGCGCAACAGCTGAGTCCCACCGCGGGAATATCGGGCGGCGTAATGGGGCGGATTCTGATGATCGTGGGCCTGGCCTTTTTCTGGGCATCGGATTATCTCTCGGCCCTGATCATCGGCGTTCAGCAATCGTTTCGCGTGCTGCCGCTCGGCTCGGTCGGCGCGACGCAGGCGTCGCTTGATCTGATGGTGCGGCTAAGCGGGGAAATTTTCGCGGCGGGGCTGATCATCGCAGCGCCGATCGCCGTGCTTTGTTTTATCGTGACGATGGCGCTGGGTTTTCTTTCCCGCTCGGTGCAGCAACTTAACGTTTTTAACGAGAGCTTCACGCTGCGCGTGGTCGTTGGAGGCTCAGGTGTTGTTCTTTTTCTGCCATTGCTGCTGGACCTTTCGCGTTTCGGGATGGAACGGATGCTTCCGGCGGCGGCTGACTACTTCCGGGCAATGTCATGAGCGACCAGGCCGGCGAAAAAAAATTCGACCTTTCCGCGCGGAGGCGGGAGGAGCTCCGGCAGGAAGGCAATATCCCGCGCAGTCATGATATTTCGACCACGACGACGCTGATCGTGGGACTGGGACTGATGCTCATTGGCGGCGGTTTTCTGATTCAATATTTGCGCGAGCTGATGACGAACTCCTTCCTGCAGATCGGCGACTCGGGCCGTGCGATCACGCCGGAGAAGGTGGGCTCGGTTTTTAGCAACGGCTTGTGGCTGTGGATGGGGATTTTCGCAGGCTCGATTGCCCTCGCAGTGTTCGTTTCGCAGGTGGCACAGGTCGGGCTTACATTTGCCGACGAAACGTTGACCCTGAAGCTCGAGAAGCTGAATCCGCTGACCGGGCTGCAAGGCATTTTCTCGCTCAATCGCCTGACGCAGACGGGCCAGAGCCTGATCAAGCTGCTGGTGGTGTCGTCGTTCGCCTATATGGCGCTGAAAAGCATCCAGGACAGCGCGGTGTTTGAGCGCCCGGTGAGTCTCGACGAACTGGGGAGCATTTACGTGGGCGTGGCCTGGTCGCTGGGGTGGCGCATCGTCACGGTTTTAGGCGTGCTGGCGGGGATAGACTTTGGCTGGCAGCGGTGGAAATTCAATTACGACCACCGGATGACGCTCGAGGAAGTGAAGGAAGAGCGGCGTTCCATGGAGGCTTCGCCGGAAATTATCAAGAAGCGGCGCTTGATGGCGCGAAAAATTTCGATGCGCCGGATGCTGGAAAACATGAAGGACGCGACGGTCGTGGTGACGAACCCGACGCACTATGCCGTGGCGCTGAAATATCGCCGCGGTGAGACGGAAGCGCCGATCGTCGTGGCGAAGGGCATTCGCAAGGCGGCACTGCGGATCAAGGAACACGCTTACGAATTGCGCATTGCGGTGCGCGAGGACCGGCCCCTGGCGCGCGGGCTTTATAAATACGGCAAGGTGGACCAGCCGATTCCGTCGATCTTTTACCAGGGCGTGGCCGTGATTTTGGCGGCCCTTTATCGCCAGGGCTTCCAGGCTTCAGATGCTTATTCGCGGCCTGCCAAAACGGAGTTGAGCGAGGCGGAACACGACGAGATTTTCAACGAGGAGAATGACTGATGAACAAGGGATTTACACTGGAACATTTGATCCGCCGGGGCAATTTGCTCTTCAGTGCGGGCATGATCGGAATTGTCTTCATCCTGGTGCTGCCGTTGCCGACCTGGATGATCGACGCGCTGTTGAGCATGAGCATCGCGCTGGCGGTGCTGATCATCATGCTGATTTCGAACATCAAAAAGCCGACCGATTTCAGCGTGTTTCCGACGTTGCTGCTTTTCGTAACGCTCTTCCGGCTGGGGCTGAACATCGCGACGACGCGCGCCATTTTAACCAACGGCGACGCGGGCCATCTGATCACCGCGTTCGGGCAGTTTGTCGTGCAGGGCAATTTCGTGATCGGCCTCGTGATCTTTATCATCCTGACCATCATCAATTTCATCGTGATCACGAAGGGCGCGGGCCGCGTGGCGGAGGTGTCGGCGCGGTTCACTTTGGACGCCATGCCCGGCAAGCAGATGAGCATCGATGCGGACTTGAATGCGGGAGTGATTTCCGAACGCGAGGCGCGGGACCGGCGCGTGGCCATTGAGAAGGAAGCCGATTTTTACGGGGCGATGGACGGCGCGAGCAAATTTGTGCGTGGTGACGCGATGGCGGGCGTGCTGATTACGGGAATCAACCTCATCGGTGGATTTGTGATCGGTATTTTGCAGATGGGCTTGTCCCCGGAGGATTCGGTGCAGCGGTTTTCGCTGTTGAGCGTAGGTGACGGCCTGGTTTCGCAGATTCCGGCCCTGCTGATTTCGGCGGCGGCGGGTATTCTGGTGACGCGCTCGGGTTCCGAGGCGGGCCTGGGCGAGGATTTCATACGGCAACTTTTCAGTAATGCGCGCACGGTGATGATGACAGGCGTGATGCTTTGGGTGATGATTCTGGTCCCGGGCTTTCCGAAATTCGTTCTTTTCCTGATGGGCGCGATTTTCATCGGGCTGGCGCGCATGCTGCCGGCCGCGAATGAGACAAAGGATGGAGCGACGGGCGGACTGGGCGGAGGCAAGGCGAGCACGAACGGAAAGAGCGGGGGCGGCGGAAAGGCCAACGAGCCGGCGCAGTTTGTGCCGAAGCCGGGCGAGGTGGTAACGCTCGAAATCGGTCTCGGGCTGCTGCCACTGGTGCAGGGCAATATGCAGAATCTGCTCGACCGGGTGCTGGCGCTGCGGCGGACGCTTTCGCAGGAGATGGGCGCGATGATACCGCCGATCACGATTCGCGACCAGAGTTCGCTCGGGACGCACAAGTATCAACTGCTGCTGCGGGGACATCCCCTGGCGAGCGGCGAGGTGTTTTGCAATCAGCTAATGGCGATGGGCCTGGGCAAAGGGCAAAAGATGCTGCGTGGTCGCCCGACGGTCGAGCCGGCATTCGGGATGCCGGCGGTGTGGATTCCGGAGACGGAACGCAAGGAAGCGGAACGCAACGGCTACGTGGTGATCGATCCGCTGACGGTGATGGTGACGCACCTGAGCGAGATTCTCAAACGCAACATGGCGGAGATGATTACGCGCCAGGACGTTCAGGAGTTGCTGAACCGCCTGAAGGAGACGAACGCCGCGGTGGTGCAGGAGCTTGGGCAACTTCAGATCAGCGTGGGGTTGGTGCAGCGTATTCTACAGAATCTCCTGCGCGAGGGCGTTTCGGTGCGGGAGCTGTCGGTGGTTTTGGAACGGCTCTGCGATCAATATCCCTTTACGAAGAATGTCGATGAGTTGAGCGAGGCGTGCCGGCGCGCGCTCCATCTGGAGATCGCGCGGCAGCTCGATTCCGACGACGGAAAGCTGAGGGTGATTACGCTTCATCCCGAGGTGGAACAACGGGTGATCGAGAGCGTGCGCCAGATGCCTCAGGAAGTGGTGCTGGTGCTTGATCCGGCCCTGGCCGGGCATATTCACGCGGAGCTAAAGAAGGGCATTCAGTCGATGGCGGGTTCGGGGCGCGCGCCGACGTTACTGTGCGCACCGGCGATCCGGATGGGGCTGAAGAAGTTTTTCGAGGACAGCTTCCGGCTGTTGAAGATTTTTGCGTACAATGAGATTTCGCCTTCGCTGAAGCTGGATCCGGTTTATACGATTGCGCCGGCGAAGGTGTAGAAGGCGGTTGCGGAATTCCTAGAATTTTTTGAATGGGGGGATTTCGCACGGAGGGCCGGTGGACTGCAGAGGGGGAACCGTCGAAAAAGAGCGTGTCGCCCCGTCGTTGTCGTCGGTTAGGAGCGAGGAGGAACTCGGGAGCTGGAAAATCACGGACGGCAGGGACTGCCGTCCCTACCCTCGAGAGGGGATCGGCTGCATTATTAGGTGCAGGAATTACGGGTTGTTCCGATATAGAGGGTAGACCTGCCAAATCCGGTAGAAGGCGCCCCGCCACGTGGGCTACGATGGAATTATTTTCCCCGAGTGATTTCTGAAACCGGAAAAAAGTTCTTTAAATCGGGTCGGTAAAAAAAATTCTCGCGAAGAGAATCTGGCGCAACTTACTTGATGTAAACAAGATACGCTACATGGCATTCGGCGCGGTACGTGGTGGTATCACCAGTGCTTAAAGGATGATGCCATGAGAACCAAAGTTCCCCCCTTCATCCTGCGTCTGTCTTTCTTACTAGCGCTGACCGGTGCCTTCATTGGCGTGCTGATCGGTTTCAATAATGGAGACGACTTGGGATGGTCGCTTTTGAGGGGAGCCATTTTATTTCTGGCCTTTGGAGTTATCGGCCGCTGGTGGCTGGGAACGATGGCAAAGGCATGGCTGGAGAGTCGTTTGGAATCGCTCCAGTCAAAAAACAAAACCGCAGATGTCCGCCCTGCCATGGGCCGGACCATCAACTAACTGAGAGGGAACGATGATCGCTACACAGGAATTGCAGCAGGAGTGGATGACAGAACCGGCACTCGAGGCGCCGACGGATCGCGACGGAACGATCCGTAGTCTCCTCTATCTGGTTCAACATATCGCGGGCCGGCTGGTGGCCAAACTTCCCTCGCACGTGGCGAAGGAGGATCTCATCAGCGCGGGCGTGGTGGGGTTGATCGACGCGGTGGACCGTTACGATGCGTCGAAGGGTTGCAGCCTGAAGACCTACAGCAGCCTGCGCATTCGCGGGGCGATGGTGGATGAGCTGCGCAACCAGGATTGGGTGCCGCGGACAGTGCACCGCGACGAAAAGATTTATGAGCAGGCAGCGGAAAAGCTGGGCCAGAAATTTGGCCGCGAAGCGACGCCGGAAGAGATTCGCCTCGAGTTGGGGATGACGCCCCAGGCTTTCGAGCAGTTCTCGGAAAGGACGCAGAGCACAACGTGCTTCTCGCTCAACGAATCATGCTCGGACGAAGACGGCAACTCGATCGACCGCGGGGAGATCATGCCGAACCTCGCGGCGCCGACGGCTTTCGATGAAATGCTGCGCGAAGAAGACCGAGCCCTGTTGCGGGAAGAGCTGGATCGCCTGCCGCAGAACGAGAAACTGGTGTTGTGCCTCTACTACATGGAGGACCTCCGCCTGAAGGAAATCGCGAAAGTTCTGGAGGTTTCGGAATCGCGCGTTTCGCAAATTCACACTGAAGCTCTCCGGCGTCTCACCGCCGCCATGCGAAAAGCCCACAGTCTTTAAGGAGCACCAGCCATGTTGCTCTTTGTTGGCTGGATAATCGTTACAGTGGCCTTGCTCGGAGGCTTTATTTTCTCCGGCGGGAACCCAGCCACGCTCTTCGTGGTGGGGGAGTACATCATCATTATCGGGATTTTTCTCGGCTACATCGTGGCGTCGTCGAGCGCGGCAGTGCTGAAGATGATGATGAAGTCGATCATGACGGCGCTGAAGGGATCGCCTTATACGCAGAAGCGGTATATCGAGCTGGTGCAGGCGCTTTACCAGGTTTTGATCCTGGCGCGGGAAAAGGGGGTCATTGGATTGGAGGAACACATCCTTCAACCGCAGACGAGTTCGATTTTTTCGAAGTATCCGAGTTTGCTCAACGATCATCACGCGGTTCATTTTTTGCAGGACACTTTTCGCCCGCTGCTCGACGGCAAGGTGAAACCGGAGGAGCTTTCACGCTCGGTGGAGGCGCAACTGGACAATTTCTTTTCGATGCATTCGATGCCGACGGCGGTGTTGACGAAGGCATCCGATGCGTTGCCGGCGATCGGGATCGTGGCGGCGGTGCTCGGTATCGTTATCACCATGGCGAGCATCGCGGGCGATAAGGCGGAAATCGGCGAGCATGTCGCGCACGCGCTGGTGGGGACCTTTCTCGGCCTGCTACTGAGTTACGGTTTCGCCCAGCCGCTCATTAATCGCATCGAGACTATTCACGAGGAGGAGCTCAGCTACCTGGCGGTGATCGGCCGCATGGTAATCAGCTATGCGCTTGGCGCTCCTCCCATGACCGCGGCGGAAGCGGGACGGCTAACCATTCCGGTACACCATCAACCGAGCTGCGACGACATGGAAGCCCAGTTGAAAAGTGCCGCAGCACAGTTATGAGCCGTAATAAACGTGGTCATGGCGGCGGCAGCCACGGAGGCCAGTGGAAAGTGGCCTATGCGGATTTTGTGACGTCGATGATGGCACTTTTTCTCGTGCTGTGGCTGGTCGGCTCGGACGATCAGACGAGGCTGGCGGTGCAGCGTTATTTTCGCGGTGAAATCACCCAGCAGGGCAAAAACGGGAACCAGGAGTATGCGAAACCAGAGCCGTTTCAGACGGAGATCCGGGACAAGGTGAGCAAGAACCTGGTCGAGGAAGAGAAGATGAAGCGGGAGTTGGAAAAACTCCGCGAGCAGCTCAACAACAGCAGCCAGGACGGCGACGACCAGATCCGCTATGAGTTTATCGCCGACGGCGTGCGGATCACTGTCATCGATAGTTCGGCCAAGCCCTTTTTCGATCCCGGAACGGCGCATCTGACCTATTACGGCGAATGGGTCTTGAAGACGACGGCATGGTATCTGGACCGATTCCCTTTCATGCTTGAGGTGGAAGGCCACACGCAAAAGGGAGCGGAGCTTACCTCAGCCCCCGATCAAAACGGCGGCGGATGGGACTTGTCGACCAGCCGGGCCGTCGCGGCGCGCAATGTCCTGCAGAATTCCGGGCTGGAGCCGGAGCGCTTTTGGCGCGTGATCGGTTACTCCGACCGCATCCCCCTTGAGGGCCTCAAGCCGGAGGCCGAGCAAAATCGGCGCATCACCATCGTGGCCCGTCTCAAATCTGATACAGCGCAAAACTTAACCCAGGACGATCCCCTCCCATGAAAACAAATCATCCACCCCGACTGAACCAGGACATTTTCAGACATCGCTCGAGCGAGCAGCCCGTGCGGCTGATCAAGGCGGCGCAGGCCAGCAAGCTTCTCGGCACGGCCGCGAACGGACACAGCAATGGGCATGTGGCCGATGGCCCGCGCAAGAAACCGGAGATTCGAATGATCCACGCCGGGGCGGATTATTGCGACCTTGAGATCACTTGTGGTTGCGGCGAGAGCACGCAGGTTCGCTGCTGGAACAGCCCGGCGCGGGAGGAGAAAGCGGCGGCTTAAGGGCACGCCCTAAAGGGAACTTTGAAATGAATAAAATTCCATCAAAAGGGATTTTTATTCCGCAGCACTCTCCGTCTTTCAAAGTCATGAACCTTCACTTCAGAGGTAAATTTGAAAAAGAGGGTCGGAATATGGCGCAGGCATACCACCTGCGCTTTGGGAACTAACCTATGAACGTTGGCTTATATACGGGTGCGGCGGGGATGCGGGTGGGTGAGGACTACCAACAGCTCATCTCGGAAAACCTTTCGCTTCAATCGGTACCGGGGTACAAGCAGACTTTTCCTGTTTTCAGCACTGACCCGACCATGGTGACGACGGCGCCGCAGATGAGCAATGGGGGCAGCCCGGCAGCGATCAAGATGACTCGGATGATCGATTTTTCGCAGGGACCGGTGCAGCCAACCGGCAATCCCTATGATATGGCGATCGAAGGCAAAGGATTTTTTGAGGTGCGCGAAGCTGATGGCACAACGACCTATACCCGCAACGGT
>Ga0302320_10018114_pt1 | contig 14233 bp, 14 predicted proteins | sample Bog_T0_3_FD_202130 | JGI IMG/M metagenome (GOLD analysis project Ga0302320, IMG submission 202130) | Peat permafrost microbial communities from Stordalen Mire near Abisko, Sweden - Bog_T0_3 | ecosystem: Environmental > Terrestrial > Soil > Wetlands > Peat | place: Sweden: Abisko, Stordalen Mire...
GGCGAGAATTGATGCGACCTGGGATGTCGTCCCCATGGTCGCGACCGGCTCTCCCGTAAGTATAAACTGGCCGATGTTAACCGAAATGCGCTCCATCCCGGCGATCAGTACATGATACCCGCCCCCGGCATTGAGGATCAAGAGTTGTCCGTAGCTGCGAAACGGCCCGGCGTAAACAACCCATCCATCACACGGGGTTGTGACCTGGGCGCCGGCCCGGGTTGCCAAAGAAATGCCTTTTTCTACGCCACCAGCGCCGTCGGAACCGCCATATTCGCGAATCTTGACGCCATTAACCGGCATCGCGAATAAACCCTTGGCGGAGGCAAAAGCAATGGCCGGGCTGAGCCGGGCCGGGTTCTTCAGCGCCCCCAGATTGGGCTTGCCGTTGATGGTGGCAGGCGCCCCCTGCAGGCTGGCGGTGGCCGCCGCCCTGGCGGCGCTCTTCAGATCCTGCTCCATCTTGGCGATCAGGCCCTGCAGGCTATCGACCTGCCGGGACAGCGCGATGGCGCGCGCGCCTTCGGCGGTCATGTCTTTCTCGACCGAATTCTGCTGTCGCTGCCGTTCGTCGACCAGCGCCGCGAGCCGGGTCTGGTCGCCCTGCAGCTTGTCGCGGTCGACCGCAAGGCGGTCGCGCTCGGTGGCGATGTCCTTGCGGAGCGCGACCAGCTCGGTGAGGTCGCCGGCCAGCTTTTCGGCCCGTATGCGCAACTCGGGAACCACCGATCCGAGCAGCATGGCGGTGCGAAGCGATTGCAGTGCGTCTTCCGGCCGCACCAGCAAGGCCGGAGGGGTGCGCCGCCCCGCGCGCTGCAGCGCCGCCAACACCTCGACAATCTCGGTGCGGCGCGAATCAAGCGAGCCGCGAATCTGCTGCTCGCGGGTATCCAGCGGGTGCAGCCGCGCCTCGGCGTCGCCGATCCGGGTTTCGACGCCGCGGACCTGGGCGGCGATGTCGATCAATTGCTGGTTGAGCTTGCTGTGGTCCTGACCGATCGCCGCGACCTCGGCCTTGAGCTTCTCCTGCAACTCAGCCGCGTTCCTTTGCTGGGCGCGGGCGGCCTCGAGTTCCTGCTCGCGCGCCTTGATGGCGTCGGGCGAGGCAGCTGTCGTCTGCGGGGTCGAGGCCGCGACCTGGGCGGCCGCAGGCAGCAGTCCGAGCATTACCCCCGCAAGGCTCACGGACAGCAACGCGACAGAGCGCTGAATGCGGGCTGAATCGAGCTTACCGCCCGGGGCGGTGTCAGAGTACGCATGAATGTTGCGTGTTGGCTGCATCTGATCCCAAACGGTACGTTCCAAGACCTCCGCCGACGCGGTATTACGCGCGGTGGTAGGGGTGGCCCGCCAAAATGGTCGCGGCCCGATAAACCTGTTCCAGAAGCATGACGCGAACCATCTGATGCGGCCAGGTCGCGGAGCCGAACGCAATGCTGAGCTTTGCCTTGCGCCGCAATTCGGGCGAAAGTCCGTCCGCGCCGCCGATCGCGAAAATAGTACTGGCGACCGACTGGTCCCGCCAGCGGCCAAGATTCCGGGCAAAGGCGGCGCTGTCGATATTTTCGCCACGCTCATCCAGCGCCACCAACACGGATTTGTCGGGGATTGCAGATGAAATCGCGGTGGCTTCCTCGGCGATCCGGGTTGCGGCGTCGCGGGCGCGGCTTTCGGGGATTTCATGAATCTCGAGGCCGCGAAAACCGAGTTTGCGGCCGATGTCGTCGAATCGCTCGCGATAGCGCTCGGCCAATTCCCGCTCCGGGCCCTGCTTCAGCCGGCCGATTGAGATGACAAGGAGGCGCATGAGCGCACGCTAGCATGCGCTCGAACCGGTTCCCACCGGCCCGAAAACTCAGATCGCCTTCACCGCCACCGGGCTCTGCGTCCACAATCTTTCCAGATTGTAGAATTCGCGCACCTCGGGTCTGAACACGTGCACGATCACGTCGCCGGAATCGATCAGCACCCAATCGCAGTTGGGCAAGCCCTCGATGTGGATGCTCTTGATTCCGGTTTCCTTGAGACCCTTGGCAACGTTTTCCGCGATCGCGCCGACGTGCCGGTTGGCCCGGCCCGAAGTGACGATCATGTAGTCGGAAAACGCAGATTTGCCGCGAAGGTCGATGGTGACCGTTTCTTCCGCCTTCATGTCGTCGAGGCGGGAGAGGATCATATTCAGGGTCTTGTCGGCGTCGGGTTGCGCCTTCAAGGCCGCAGCATTCGTCGATGTTTTACGCGCGCTTTTAGGTGCCTTGGGTAAAACAGACTTGGACAATACAGATGTGGCCAGGGACCATTCCTTTCACTGTATCGCGGGCGCCGAATCCTGACGCCCGCCCGCTATACTATGCATGTGGGGTTAACGGTTTCAATATTCCAGTTAGCCGGCCGGTCACTTTGTTCTCCAGCTGCCGTCCGGGTTCCGAAGGCCGGTCGAGGACAGGTTCGACTTCATCCCGGTGAGAAATACCCAGGCCGGCGGCCGCTGGTCCGCCAGCCTGCCGGCCTGGTTCTCCGGCAGCCGATAACGCGCCAGCGCCTGGGCCGCGGGCGCGGCCAGCGCTCGAAAGCTTTGCGGCGGGCGATCGATGACCGCGATCGGCACCTCGGCGGCGATGCGCCGCCAGTTCTGCCAGCGATGAAATTGCGCGAGATTGTCGGCGCCCATGATCCAGACAAAACGCAGGCCGGAAGCACGCCGGCGCAAATAAGTGATGGTATTGACAGTATAGCGTGTTCCAATGACGGATTCGAGACAGCTGACGTCGATGCGCGGATCGTCGGCCATTTTGCGCGCGGCTTTGGTGCGTTCCTCGAGATCGTGCAGCCCCTCCTGATCCTTGAGCGGATTGCCCGGCGTCACCAGCCACCAGACGCGGTCGAGCTTCAGGCGCTTGATTGCAAACAGGCTGATGGCGCGATGCGCGAAATGGGGCGGATTGAACGAGCCGCCGAGCAGGCCGATGCGCATGCCGTTGCTGTAGAGTGGAATGGCCTGCGAGACCGACGGCGAGGCGACCGAAGCGGTGTTCAACGCGGCCACCGCATGCGCGATGTTGTATTCACGGCCGTGTCTGCCCGGTGCCGTGGACACGATATTTGAAGCTGGTGAGTTGCTCGGCGCCGACCGGGCCGCGGGCGTGAAATTTACCGGTGGCGATGCCGATTTCCGCGCCGAAGCCGAATTCGCCACCGTCGGCGAACTGGGTCGATGCATTGTGCAGCACGATGGCCGAATCGACCTCGTTGAGAAACTTTTCCGCGGCATCCTTGTCTTCTGTCACGATCGCATCGGTGTGATGCGAGCCGTGATTGTGAATATGCGCGATCGCCTCATTGACGCCGTCCACAACCTTGGCGGTGATGATGGCGTCCTCGTATTCGGTGTCCCAGTCCTCGTCGGTCGCCGGCTTCACTCTGGCGTCGATGCGTTGCACGGCGTCGTCGCCGCGCACCTCGCAGCCGGCGTCGATCAGCATCTCCACCAGCGGCTTGAGAGTGGTCGCAGCACCCGCGCGATCGACCAGCAGGGTTTCGGCGGCCCCGCAGACACCGGGGCGCCGCATCTTGGCGTTCAGCACGATCGATTTCGCCATTTCCAGATTGGCGGCGCGATCGACATAGACGTGGTTGACGCCTTCGAGATGCGCGAATACCGGCACGCGCGCTTCCGCTTCGACGCGGGCGACGAGGCTCTTGCCGCCGCGCGGCACGATCACGTCGACGCCGCCGTTCAACCCGGTGAGCAACAGCCCGACCGCGGCGCGGTCGCGCGTCGGCACCAGCGTGATCGCGGCTTCGGGGAGTCCTGCCTCGCGCAATCCCTGCACCAGGCAGTCATGGATCGCGCGGCAGGAGCGGAAACTGTCGGAACCGCCGCGCAGGATCACCGCGTTGCCGGATTTCAGGCACAGCACGCCGGCGTCGGCGGCGACATTGGGGCGACTTTCGAAGATCACGGCAACGACGCCGAGCGGCACCCGCACCCGCTCGATGGTCATTCCGTTCGGACGCTGCCAGCTCTCGGTGACGACGCCGACGGGATCGGCGATCTCGCGCACGGTAGCGACGCCGTCCGCCATCGCGTCGATGCGCGCTTGCGTCAGCGTCAGCCGATCGATGAAGGCCGGACTTGCGCCACCGGCGCGAACTTCCGCGACATCCTCGGCATTGGCGGCGAGGATCTTGGCGGCATGGCTGCGGATGGCGCGCTCGATCGCTTCCAGCGCGCGATTTTTCTGTGCGGGCGAGGCAAGCGCCAGCACCCGCGCGGCGGCGCGCGCGCGGGCGGCGAGTTCGTTCATCAGGGTCGGCAAATCGGCGTTACCGTCGATCGCCTTCAGCGGCGCGCTCATGGCGGTTCCAGCTTCAGTTAAGGCAATGTCCTAGCACGGAAATCAGCGTTTTGCGAAGGCCGGAACGGGTATGGCCGGGGACGGCACCGTAACCTTGCGGGGGGCCCGCTAGCACCCCCATCGGCTCGGCCATTGGCCTGGTCAGGCCGAACTGCCGCCGCCTGGGCCCATCACCAGATCGTCGCGGTGGATCATTTCTGCCCGTCCGCTGACGCCGAGGATCGTCATGACGTCCGGCGAGGAGCGGCCCTTGATCTTTTCGGCGTCCTCGGCGTCGTAGGCGACGAGGCCCCGGCCGATCTCGTGGGTGTCGGGGCCGCGCACTACCACCGCGTCGCCACGGGCGAATTGGCCGTCGACCCGGATCACGCCGGCCGGCAGCAGGCTCTTGCCGGCGCGAAGTGCTGCGACCGCGCCGGCGTCGATGGTCAGCGTGCCCTTCGGCTCCAATGATCCGGCGATCCATCGCTTGCGCGCGGTGACTGGATTGGCCGGGGTCAGAAACCAGGTACAGCGCCCGCCATCCGATATCGCCTGCAGCGGATGCTCGATCTTGCCCGACGCGATCAGCATATGGGTGCCGGAGGTGGTTGCGATCTTGGCTGCCTCGATCTTGGTCCGCATGCCGCCGCGCGACAACTCGGATTCGGCGGCGCCCGCCATCGCCTCGATTTCCGCGGTCACGGATTTGACGATCGGAACCAGCTTTGCATCGGGATTGCTGCCCGGCGGCGCGTCGTAGAGACCATCGATATCGGAGAGCAGGATCAACAGGTCGGCGCTTGCCATGGTGGCGACGCGGGCGGCGAGGCGGTCATTGTCGCCATAACGGATTTCGTTGGTGGCGACGGTGTCGTTCTCGTTGATCACGGGCACCGCGCGCCATTCCAACAGCTTGGCGATGGTCGAGCGCGCATTGAGGTAGCGGCGGCGCTCCTCGGTGTCCTGCAGCGTCACCAGGATTTGCCCGGCGCCGATGCCGTGATGTCCCAGTACCTCCGACCAGATTCGCGCCAGCGCGATCTGGCCGACCGCCGCCGCCGCCTGGCTTTCTTCGAGCTTCAGCGTGCCGCGCGGCAGTTTCAGCCGGGCACGGCCGAGCGCGATCGCGCCCGAGGAGACGATCAGCAGTTCGCGGCCCTCGCCATGGAGTTTTGCAAGGTCGGCGGCGAGTGCGGCAAGCCATGCCGAGCGCACTTCGCCGGCATCGGAATCAACCAGCAACGACGAGCCGACCTTGACGACGATGCGGCGGAATTTTTTGAGGTTTGGGCGGGGCATGGTTGGGATTTAGCAGCAAAGCTTCACGACAGGCTAGGCTGTTTGCGGCGCCCAAGGCTCCGCCTGCGCCACGCCCTTGGCCTTTGCCGACACCGGGGCTTCGCCGATCACCTCGACCAGCGCCCGCAGCGCGTCCTTGACGCCTTCGCCTGTCACGCCCGACATCAGCAGCGGCGTCTTTTTCGCGGCGCGTTTCAGCCGGTCCTTCTGCTTCTTCAACTCGACCGGGGTCACGGCGTCGATCTTGTTCAGCGCGACAATCTCGATCTTTTCAGCGAGTTGTCCTTCATAGGCATCGAGCTCGGTCCGCACCGTCTTGTAGGCTTTGCCGGCGTGCTCGCAGGTCGCGTCCACCAGATGCAGCAGCACACGGCAGCGTTCGACATGGCCGAGAAAGCGATCGCCGAGGCCGGCGCCTTCATGCGCGCCTTCGATCAGGCCGGGAATATCAGCCAGCACGAATTCGCGGCCGTCGACATCGACCACGCCGAGTTGCGGATGCAGCGTCGTGAACGGATAATCGGCAATCTTCGGCTTGGCGGCGCTGACCACGGAAAGGAAGGTCGACTTGCCGGCATTGGGCAGGCCGACCAGGCCGGCGTCCGCGATCAATTTTAGCCGCAGCCAGATCCAGCGTTCCTCGCCCTCCTGGCCGGGATTGGCGTTGCGCGGCGCGCGGTTGGTGGAGGATTTGAAATGCGCGTTGCCGAACCCGCCATTGCCGCCTTCGGCCAGCACGAACTTCTCGCCAAGCGTGGTGAAGTCGTGCAGCAGCGTCTCGCGATCCTCGTCGAACACCTGGGTGCCGACCGGCACCTTGAGCAGGATCGGCTTGCCATTGGCGCCATGGCGGTCCTTGCCCATGCCGTTGGTGCCCTTTTGGGCCTTGAAGTGCTGCTGGTAGCGATAGTCGATCAGCGTGTTCAAGCCATCGACCGCCTCAATGACGACGTCGCCGCCACGGCCGCCATTACCGCCGGAGGGGCCGCCGAACTCGATATACTTCTCGCGGCGGAACGCCACGCAGCCGTTGCCGCCGTCGCCGGAGCGGATATAGACCTTTGCCTCGTCGAGGAATTTCATGGCGTATCCGTACCGAACGGAAGTGTCAGCGGCAACCTTTAGATGGGGTGGCTTCCGCGAAAAGCCAATATTTTCGGGCTTTATTGAGACTTCGAACGTCATTTCGGCTGTGCTAAAGATGGGATGAACCGAAGCTTGCGAGATCGAGATTATTAATGCGGCGGCGCCAGTTCATGACTCTCGTTGGCGCCGTCACGGCTCTGCCGCTTGCCGCGCGCGCGCAGCAGGCGGCGAAGCCGGCCACCATCGGGTTTCTGGGCACCACCTCGGCCTCGGCCTGGAGCCCATGGACCGCCGCTTTCGTCGAACGGCTCGGCCAACTCGGATGGGTTGAGGGTCGCAACGTGACGATCGAGTACCGCTGGGCCGAAGGAAAAGAACAAGGCTTCGCTCAGATCGCGGCCGAGTTCGTTCGGCTCAAGACCGACATCATCGTCACCTCAGGCGCGGCCGGCCTCGCCGTCAAGCAGGCTACCTCGACCATTCCCGTGGTGCTGGCGATTGCGAGCGATCCGGTTGGCGGCGGTGTGGTGGCGAACCTGTCGCGGCCGGGCGGAAACATTACCGGCCTGTCGTCGCAGACGACGGATCTCGCAGGCAAACGTATAGAAATTATGCGAGAATTGCTCCCTGATCTGCACCGATTGGCGGTGCTCGGCGATATCGGCTATCCCGCCTCAAAGCTCGAGATCGACGAACTTCGGGCGGTGGGACGTCACCTTGGTTTTGAAGTCAACAAGCTCGAGGTGCAGAAAGCCGCCGATATCACGCCCGCACTGGAGTCGCTGCATGGCAGCGCCGACGCGCTTTATGTTTGCACCGGGCCTCTGATCAACACCAACCGTGTCATCATCAACGATGCCGCGAACGCTGCGCGCCTTCCGACGATACACAGCGAGAAAACATACATCGAGGCAGGCGGTCTGATCTGCTACGGTCCGGTGGTCTCCGACATGTTTCGCCGGGCGGCTGAGCTGGTCGACAAGATATTGCGCGGAGCCAAGCCTGGCGATATTCCGATCGAACAGCCAACGAAATTTGAATTAATCGTCAACCTCAAGACCGCGACCGCGCTCGGGCTCACGGTGCCGCCGACGCTGCTGGCCCGCGCCGACGAGGTGATCGAATGAAGCGGCGCCGGTTTGTTTCGCTTCTGACCGGAGCCGTCGCGTCTTTGCCGCTTGCGGCGCGGACGCAGCAACCGGCGATGCCGGTGATCGGCTTCCTGCACGCGGGCTCGCCGGACGAAAATGTCAAGCGGCTTGCCGCCTTTCGCAAGGGACTTGCCGATGCGGGTTTCCTCGAGGGCCAGAACGTTGCGATCGAGTACCGCTGGGCCGAAGGCAGGAACCAGAATTTGCCGGCCATGGTGGCCGATTTAATCCAGCGCAAGGTGGCGCTGATCGCGACACCCGGCAGCACGGCTGCAGCGGTTGTCGCCAGGGCAGCAACCGCGGTCATACCGATCGTGTTTTCGTCAGGCAGCGATCCGGTCGCGCTCGGCCTCGTCACGAGCCTCAACCGGCCCGGCGGCAATGCCACCGGGATCACTTCGCTGAACGCGGAGCTTGCGGCAAAGCGTCTTGGCGTATTTCGCGAGCTGGTACCCAACGCCTCACGTTATTTCACCCTGGTCAAGCCGACTTCCGAGCTGGCCGCGCCATTCGTCAACGATTTGCAGAACGCCGCCGCAAGCCTCGGCATCCAGGTCGAGGTGCTGAAGGCCGAGACTGCGGCCGAGATCGACCAGGCTTTCGCCGGTATTCCGCAAGCGCCGGGTACCGTCATGGTGTTTGGTCCCGAGGGATTTTTCTACGTTCATCGCGCGCATATCGTTGAGTTGGCGCTACGCAAGGCGTTGCCGACGATGTTCGATGTTCGCGATTATGTCGACGCCGGAGGGCTGGCAAGCTACGGATCGGATTACATGAACGCGATGGAACTGGTTGGTGGCTACGTTGCCCGGATCCTCAAGGGCGAGAAACCCGCGGAGCTCCCAGTCCAGCAGGCCACCAGGTTCGAACTGGTCATCAATCGCAAGACGGCCAAAGCGCTCGGCATCGACATATCGCCGACGCTGCTTGCTACTGCCGATGATGTGGTTGAATGAAGCCGCGCTCCGATGTCCGGCCCGTTATGGCGCGGCCGGCCGCCGCCGGATCAGGAATTTCTGCAGTCCTTCCAGCACCAGCTCGCGGCGCTGATTGAACACGGTGGAGCGCAGGCCTACCACGCCGGTGGTGCGGCCGGGTGTCAGTTCGCTCACCTCGAGCGCGGGATAGAGCGTATCGCCGGCAAACACCGGCTTGAGGAAGCGGCTCGACTGTTCGAGAAAGCCGACCAGCGATTGCTCCACCAGATAGGGAAACAGTCCGGCTCCCGGCGCGGTATGGATCAGGGTCTGGAAACCGTGGGCGAGCAGGTCCGGCATGCCGCGGGCGCGGCAATATTCGACGTCGTAGTGCACCGGATGATTGTCGCCGCTCGCGGTCTGGAACGCTGCGAATACCGCGGGGGTCATGGTTCGGCTGGGAATGACAAAGCGCTCGCCGAGCACGAAATCCTCAAACCAGCGCTGCTCGGACACCATGCGGTGCGACGCGGGATCGAACTCGGTCATGGCTGACTTCCTGCGATAAATGTCGGGCGCGGATAATGGCGTATCGGTATCGCAGGGATATTGGTGGGGCAATCGATTCATCCTCCAGCGTCATTCCGGGGCGCGAGAAGCGCGAACCCGGAATCTCGAGAATCCGGGCCTGGCCCTTCGGACCATCCCGGAATGACGCTGGAGCGAATTTCCACGACCTGATAAGCGAACCCTCATGAATCTCTTCGCGAAAATCTCTGCTCCCGCGGATGAGCGTTCCGCCCGCCTTGCCGGCATCGGCCTGATGCTGCTGGCGATCGGCATGTTCTCGCTCGGCGACGCCATCGGCAAATTCATCGTCGCGACCTATTCGGTCGGGCAATTGATGCTGCTGCGCGCTCTCGTGGCGCTGGCGCTGCTGGCGCCGTCGATCTGGCGGCAGCGCGCCGAATTCCGGCGCATCGGCCGGCCGTGGCTGCATCTGTTGCGCGTGCTGCTCTCGACGGTGGATGCCGCCGTGTTCTTTCTCGCCGCCAGCTATCTGCCGCTCGCCGATGTCATCACCTATTATCTGGCGACGCCGATTTTTGTCACTGCGCTGTCGGCGATCGTGCTGCGCGAGCAGGTCGGCTGGCGGCGCTGGAGCGCCGTCCTGTTGGGGTTCTGCGGCGTCCTGATCGCGCTGCAGCCTTCGGTCCATAGCGTGACATGGCCGGCACTGCTCGCGTTGGCCGGCAGCACGGCATTCGCAGTGATGCTGATGATCACCCGCTCGCTGCGCGCGGCGCCGGATATCGTGCTGGCCTCGACGCAATTTTCCGGCACGCTTGTGTTCGGCGCGGTGGCGGCGCCGGTCGGCTGGATCACGCCGTCATGGGGCAGCGCCGGCGTCTTCATCGCGTCCGGAGTAGTCTCGGTATTTGCGCTGCTCTGCGTCAACCGCTCGCTCAAGCTGGCGCCGGCCTCGACGGTGGCGCCGTATCAATATTCGATGATCGTCTGGGCGGTGATGTTCGGCTATGCCGTTTTCGGTGACGTGCCGAAGCTGGCGACGGTCCTCGGTGCGGCGATCATCATCGCGGCCGGGATCTACATCTTCCTGCGCGAGCGTGACCTCGGGCGCGCGGAGACGGTGGTCAGCCCGCCGGTGTGAGGGGCGTCAGGCGACATGCGCCCCCCGCGTTCGCGGGGGGCGACGATTCGTTATGCACGCCGCGTCGAGCTAGCCCAGTTCTTCAGCGACGCCCAGACGCTGCGCGACAGGCGGAAGCAATCGACCGGGGTCGACGATCCCAGCGCCTCGAAGCGGTGCAATTCGACGCCGCTCCACTGGAAGCCGCATTTCTCCAGAATATTGCGCGACGACGGGTTGGTGACCCGGGCGCCCGAAATCAGATGCTCGACTTCGAATTCCTCGAAGGTGAAATCGATCACGGCGCGCGCGGCCTCGGTGCCAAAACCCTGACCCCAATGCTCGACGCCGAGCCAGTAGCCGAGTCCGGGCGCGTCCGGCTGGCGCCAGTCGATGCCGACGACGCCGATCGGCGCGTGATTGCTCTCGATCAGGAACACGGTTGCGCGATCGTCGCTCGCGACTGCTCGCACGAACTCGATCGCATGCTCCTGGGAATAGGGATGCGGCAGGCGGCGGGTATTTTCCGCGATGCGGCGGTCGTTGGCCAGCCGCGCGATCGCCTTGACGTCAGCGAGCGTCGGCCGGCGCAGCATCAGCCGCTCGGTCTCGAGGATGCAGCTTCTGCGCTCACGCAAGGCCGGGGTCGGGATATCCTGCAGCATGTCAGGCTCCTGTATCGGACCACGTCATGGACCAAACAAAAAGGGAAGGCCGGTTTCCCGCCTCCCCTTGGAGCCCTTCAGGAGCTCGCCGGTTCAACAGGACCCGGCGGACTCATATTATCCACCGGTTATTCGGCTGCGGCTTCCGTCATCGGAACTACCGAAACGAAAGTGCGGCCGTTGCCTTTTGCGCGAAACTCGACATGACCCTCGACCTTGGCAAACAGAGTATGATCGGTGCCCATGCCGACATTAAGGCCGGGATGCCAGGTGGTACCGCGCTGACGCGCGATGATGTTGCCGGGAATCACGTGCTCACCGCCATAGGCCTTGATCCCGAGCCGCTTGCCCGCCGAATCCCGACCGTTACGCGATGAACCGCCTGCTTTTTTGTGAGCCATGGCCCGTCTCCAAACCTATCCGTATCTCTAGATCAATTCCTTGACGGAATCATTTCAATTGTTGTCACGCTGGTCTTCAGAGCTTCACTTTTTATCACTTTTGCCTTTGGCGGCGGCCTTGCTGGCCGAGGCCTTGCCGGCATCGGGCTTGGCGCGCGGTTTGGCCGCAGCCTTTTTCGCAACCGCCTTCCTGGCGGGAGCCCTTTTCTTCGCGGCGGGCGGGGCCTCGTCGTCGCCGTCGTCAGTCGGCGCGGTGACGACCGGCTTTTCCCGCTTCGGCCGCGGACCGATGGTCGGCTTGTTGTCGTTGGTCAGGATCTCGGTGATGCGCAGCACCGTGATCTCGTCGCGATAGCCGCGCTTGCGGCGCGAATTCTTGCGGCGGCGCTTCTTGAACGAAATGACCTTGGGGCCGCGCTTGTGCTGCAGCACTTCGGCCGCCACGGTAGCGCCGGCAACCGTCGGTGCGCCCAGCACCGGCGCATCGCCGCCAACCAGCAGAACCTCGCCAAGTTGCACGATCGTGCCGACATCGCCGGCGATCTTGCCTATCTCGAGCACATCATCCGGAACGACGCGGTATTGCCGGCCGCCGGTTTTGATGACTGCGAACATCGTTTAATTCCTTCGTGTTCGATCCCGGCCTCGGACGCGTCCGGGCCGGCTTTTTCTTCAGTCGTTATGGAGTCGATTTTCGCGCGATCGGGGGAACATCCCTGCCGCCCGCACAAAAACAAGCGGCGCGAGGAATTCCCGCGCCGGGTGCGGGACTTATAGCCCGGGACACTCCCAAGTCAAGGCAAAGCCGCCTGAAAAGCCACCAAATTTGCAGGTTTTGGCGCATTTTGGGCCGGAATCGTCCGATCGGAGGCAGGCGGCAACCCTCTGTGAAACCAATGGGTTCCGACGCCGTTGTCCCGCGGCTGACCAAGGGGCAAGGGCAAAATGACCGACACCACAGTGACGACCTCCGGTATCGGCAGGCACGGCGCCACCCGCCTGCCGTCGGTGGACGTGGACAGCTTCAATATTGAACTGAAGGACGATGACGGCTTTCTCGGCGACCGCGCCAGCAAGGGCGCCTTCCGCAAGATCCTCGACACACTGCGCAAGCCGCTGAAGAAAAACGGCGAGGATCCGCTCGGCAGCAAATCCGCCGAAGAGATCGGCAAGAGCACGCTCGACGAGGCGCTGGTAGGCGACGACATCCATGCCTCCGCGCTGGTGCATGGTGCGATCGAGGAATTCGCCCAGGAACTCGCTTATGTGACGCAGCGGTTTCTCAAGACCAAGGCCTGGGCCGACACCGAGCGCATCGTGGTCGGCGGTGGCTTTCGCGAGAGCCGGGTTGGCGAACTGGCGATCGCGCGCACCGACATCATCCTCAAGGCCGAGGGCTTCAAGGTCGATCTGATACCGATCCGCTTTCACCCCGACGACGCCGGACTGATCGGCTGCCTGCATCTGGCGCCGTCATGGATTTTCGAGGCCCATGACAGCATCCTCGCGGTCGATATCGGCGGCACCAATATCCGTTGCGGCGTGGTCGAAACCCGCTGGAAAAAGGCGCCGGACCTGTCGAAGGCCTCGGTCTGGGAGTCTGAACTGTGGCGCCATGCCGACGATGAGCCGACCCGGGAAGGCGCGGTCAAGCGTCTGGTGAAAATGCTGAAGGGCCTGATCGCGGACGCCGACGCCGAAGGGCTGAAGCTGGCACCGTTCATTGGCATCGCCTGCCCCGGGGTGATCAACGACGATGGCTCGATCGCCAAGGGCGCGCAGAACCTGCCGGGGAACTGGGAGAGCAGCAAGTTCAACCTGCCGGCGAGCCTGGTGGAGGCGATCCCGCAGATCGGCGATCACGACACCGCGGTCTTGATGCACAATGACGGTGTGGCGCAGGGCCTCTCCGAAGTGCCGTTCATGCAGGACGTCGAGCATTGGGGGGTGCTGACCATCGGCACCGGTCTCGGCAACGCGCGATTCACCAACCGCAGGAAAGACAGGGGTAGGGACAAGGACAAGGAAGATAAGAAGGACAACGACGAGAGGGACAAGAAGAGCAAGGCATGAACGCGCCGGCCTTTTGGAGCGCGATCGAACGCAAAACCGGATGCCAGTTTGGTGCGCGCGCGGGTAACCTTGATCGGTTAGGTTAAGGGCGGGATTGCGTTGTCGCCTCGGGGCGAACCGCTACCGTCGTTTCGTCGCTCAGGCTGGCCTGCGAAGCCGCACTTCCCGGCCACGATTGCAATGACGCGACACGGGACCGCCGGTTTTTATCGCGTCTGGCGGTCCCACCCTTGCTGGGAAGCTTTTTCAAGCGAAAGCCTGCCCGGACTTGATCCGGGGTGGACACCGGTTCGCATTAAGAAAACGCGTCAAACCAGGAATCTGGCCGCCGGCTTGGTCACGCGAAGCGGAATTTCTCACCTTCCGCGCCTTGTCTGCCCCGCCGTCCTCGCCTAGAACTCGCCCGACCCAAGGGCAGATGATCGCCCGTGATGGCGCCTGGAGAGGTGGCAGAGTGGTCGAATGCACCGCACTCGAAATGCGGCATAGGTGCAAGCCTATCGGGGGTTCGAATCCCTCCCTCTCCGCCAGTTTTTAGCTGTCCAGCCCGAACACATAGGTAACACCGTGCCCGAGTCTCTGGCCGGCGTATCCCATGCAGAATGCCATACATTACCAACATGTTCAGGCCGCGCGCGTTCGGCGACAGG